>Ga0335081_10017963_pt1 | contig 11444 bp, 9 predicted proteins | sample Lox_Sample_35_FD_206713 | JGI IMG/M metagenome (GOLD analysis project Ga0335081, IMG submission 206713) | Soil microbial communities from Loxahatchee National Wildlife Refuge, Florida, United States - Lox_Sample_3.5 | ecosystem: Environmental > Terrestrial > Soil > Wetlands | place: USA: Florida... | reverse complement strand
AAGAACACCAGCATCGCCGCCATGCCGACAAGTCCAACCACCCCGCCCACATCGAACAGCTTGTAGTGTTCTGGGAGAACGGTCGGCCAGCGCAGCAGTGCCAGATTTCCGACCGCCAGCAGGATCCGCAGCTCGGTCGGTCCAAAACTCCAAAACGAAAGCCGGAACTCGCCCAGCGTGTAGGTCGCCAGATACGACTGGATGGAAAGCAGCAGGAATCCCGCCAGCAATCCGGCGGCAATGTAGGGATGCATGTATCCAGAAAAAGCCAATCCAGCCATGAGCGCCAGCGCGCCAAAGCTATCAACCATGTGGTCCACATAGAAGCCATAGCGCGGACGCTGTTGCTCGCGCACTCGGGCGAGCGTGCCATCGAGGCTGTCGCCCAGCCAGTTCAGTGCCAGAAAACCGATGACGGCAAGCAGCCAATAAGAATTCCATCGGGAAAGCGCATAACATACTCCTGCCATCACCTGCGCTCCGAAACCCAATATTGTGAGATGGTCGGCATTGATCCATGCCGGGGTCCTTTCCGCCATCCAGATCAAGGCACGCTTTTCGGCCGACGCCAGAAAGCTCTCCTGGAATCGGCTCGCGCTCTTGAACGGCTTGATCTTGCTCATTTGCCGCAACACTTCCGGATTTGCCTGCTCGCAGAAATCAATCATTGGGCTCGCCATCGTTGCCTCCTGCCTAATTCTGAGAGCCACTTTGCGCGATCAAGCGATAAGGCACAATGCACCGGGGGTAAAACGCTGAACAGACCGAGAACATCCGGCAAGCGATTGAAAACAGGACAGATGCGGGGAGTTGTCGTCTATGGTTTGGAGGCCGAGGGGCGCGACCTAATTATTCCTTCGGTTTCAGGCCCTCCGGAACGGCCTGCAGCTCATGATCGAATTCAGCGAGCGCACTCTCCGCACATTCATCTATCGTCCCGGCACCGCATACGTGAAGCCAACGATTGATGAACACGGTGTTGCCAGTAAAGTAGGCGGCGAAAGAAACGGCAGCACGATCTTCGACAAAGTGTTTGGGATCAGTGTCCAAACCCGTCACACTCAATACAACGTAGGAGTCACCCGGGCTTCCGCGATCGCCTCTTTCAGTTGCTCCACCGCCCACTCGATTTGCTCACCCGTAATCACTGCGGGTGGCGCGATCAACAGATGATCGCCTGAGACTCCATCCACGCAGCCCTGCATGGGATAGACGAGCAGACCTCTTTTTAGGGCCTCTGCCGCAACTCGCCCGGCGAAATTCAACTCCGGCTGGAATGGGCGTTTGCTGGCTTTGTCTGCGACAAATTCCACTCCACGGAGTAAGCCGACGCCACGCACATCGCCGACGGTTTCCAGATCGCGCAGCGTTTCGAGCGCCTCCGCCAGCTTTGCCGCGGCCGATCCCGCGCGCTGGGAATCCGCAGCCTCGACGAGGTTTTTCCCTTTAAGATGCCGCAGCACCGCTCGCCCTGCGGCCAACGAAACCGGATGCGCGTTGTAAGTGAAGCCATGCAAGAATGCGCCGGAGCCGGAAGCGATCGCGTCCACCACTTTCTTTGTCGCGATCACTGCTCCCAGCGGCGCATATCCGCTGGATAATCCTTTTGCCGTTATCAGGATATCCGGCGCGGCATTCCAATGTTCTACCGCGAAATTCCGCCCTGTTCGGCCCATCCCGGTCATGACTTCATCTGCAATCAGCAGCACGCCATGACGGCGGCAAACTTCGGCCACGCTCTGCAGATAACCCGGCGGCGTTACAACCGCGCCCAGTGTCGCACCACTCACAGGCTCGAAGATGAACCCAGCTATCTCGCCGCTCGCCCCTCCAATCGCCTGGTCCAGCTCAGCGGCGTATTGCTGTCCGCAATTTCTGCAACCGTCAGTGCAGTCGTAATCGCAGCGGTAGCAGTACGGCATGGCTACATGCTCCCACTCCAGTACCATCGGCAAATAGATTTCGCGCCGCCGCTTATTTCCCGAAACTGAGAGCGCTCCTAAAGTCGAACCGTGATAGCTCTGCGACCTGCTCAAAATCTTGTAGCGGCTGGCTTGACCGGTCTCTACCTGATACTGCCGCGCCAGCTTCAGCGCAGTTTCTGTGGACTCCGAGCCTCCGCAGGTGAAGTACACCGCGCCGCCGCGAAAATTCTCGCCAGCAAACTCCAGCAATTCGGTGGCATATTCTTCCGCTATGGGGGTGGTGAACTGGCTGCTGTGGACAAATTCAAGCCGCTTGGCCTGCTCCGCCATCGCGGTCGCAATGTCTGCCAAACCATGCCCGATGAAATTCACCGCGGCCGAGCCGGAAAAATCTAGATGGCGCTTTCCCTCACTATCCCACACGTACACGCCCTCCCCACGAACGGCGGCAGGAAACGCCTTGCGAAAAGATCGCCGCAAGACAGAAGAACGCAAGGAATTGATAGCGGAATCAGGCACGCCTCGATTATCCGGTTCGCCGATTCGACGTGTCAAAGACTCCATCCTTGGTAACAGTCGAACCACACCGCCTACCCGCCCTTGCGATTCTTTGCGTGTAGAATCGGGCTTGGAACGGCGAATGTCGAATTCCGCGGACACTCCCGCAGCCCCATGTGGTTTTCTGGCGCGTCTGCCCTCCGTTCTGCTTCCCTCGCACCAGCACAGCGCTTTCTCAGCCACGGTCCTGCTGATGACCGCCGTCATGCTCTCGCGCGTCATCGGCTACGTGCGCGAGGCTTACATCGCCTGGGCTTTCGGCGCAGGCCCAGCCACCGACGCCTACGTTGCCGGCTTCACCATCCCTGACTGGCTGAACTACCTGGTGGCCGGCGGCACCGCGTCCATCACCTTTGTCTCCATCTACACGCGCTTCCTCGCGGAAAAAAGAGAACGCGACGCGGAGAAAACGTTCTCCGTCATCATCACCGTGATGACCGCGGTGCTGGCGGTTGGAATCTTACTGGCGGAAATCTTTACGCCCCAGATCACCCGCCACATGTTCAGCGGATTCACCGCCGAACAGCAGGTGCTTTGCGTTCACCTCACCCGAATCCTTCTGCCCGCACAGCTTTTCTTTTATGTCGGCGGCGTGGTTTCGGCGGTGTTGCTTTCACGCCGGTTGTTTCTGTTTCCCGCATTCGGACCGCTGCTCTACAACGCCGCCATCATCCTTGGCGGAATCTTACTTTCGCGCTCGTTAGGCATCTCATCGCTGGCCTGGGGAGCGCTGGCCGGCAGCTTTCTCGGGCCATTTCTTATCAACGCCATCGGTGCAGCCCGCATCGGCACCGGCTACGGCATTTCGTTTGATGTGCGCAATCCGGCATTTCGGGAGTGGGTGCGGCTCTCCATCCCGCTCATGCTGGGCGTTTCGCTGGTCAGCGCTGACGATTGGATTCTGCGCTACTTTGCCTCCGGAGGGGCCGGCGATATCACGCGCTTGAACTACGCCAAGCGCTTGTTTGCTGTTCCTATCGCAGTGCTCGGCCAGGCCACCAGCCAGGCTTCGCTTCCCTTTTTCGCCAAACTCTTCGGCGAGAAACGGATGCAGGAATTCGCAGACACCGTCAACGGCTCCATCTACCGTATCGTGGCCAGTTCACTTCTGGTCACCGGCGGAATGATGGCGGCTTCGCTTCCGTTGATTGACTTGGTTTACCGCCGCGGGCATTTTCTCTTCTCTGACTCGCAGCAGACCGCGCTTTACTTCTTCTGGTTCTCGCTCTCGCTTCTGTTCTGGGCCGCGCAAGGACTTTACTCGCGCGCCTTTTACGCCGCCGGCAACACGCTCACACCCATGGTCGCGAGTAGCTTGATTACGCTGGCCTCAATTCCGATGTACTCTGCGCTGTACCGCGCATTCTCAACCGTCGGGCTGGCTTTTGCGTCGGACCTGGGAATCGTCGCCAACACACTCGCGCTTGCCGTTCTGTTGCACCGGCGCAATCTGGTGAACATGGGAGAGTTGCAGTGGGCCGAAATCGGGAAGGCCGCGCTCACCGCCACGGTTGCGGGCTTTCTGAGCTTCCATGTCGCGCGTTCGTTTCTTGGCCGGGCCAGCCGGGTGGCCGATCTGGAAGCTTTGGCTCTGATTACCATCACCTGGGCGGCGGCCGTGGCCGCCGGACTTTGGCTCACGCGCTCCCACTTGCTGCAGGATCTGCGGCGCCGCAAGCCCACCGCATATCCACGCGTCGCGGAGCGCCAGGCAGAAGAATTGAGCGCCGGGATCGAACCCTAGGGCCTTGGCGGTCAGTCCGATCAGAAGAAGGAAGTTCTGCTCTCCACAACAAAACGAAAACGGCAGGCCGCCCACCCTTGTGGACACGCCTGCCGCCAATCCTAAGTTTCGAGGTCAGCCATGCCGACCTGAATTTACGCCCGCGCCGCGGTCGCAGTCTCCACCGATGCGGTGGCCGGCTTCATCTCTTCGCCGTTCGGCTTCTGGCCTGCCTTGCGGATGTCGATACCGCCCTTGAAGTAGGCCCCGTCTTCAATCGAGATGCGGGCCGCAACCACATCGCCGGTGAGCGACCCGTCGCTGCGGATATCCACGCGGTCGCTCGCGGTGAGATTGCCCCGCACCTTGCCGAGGACTACGATCTCTCGCGCGCTGATGTTGGCCGCCACTACACCGTTGCGGCCGACCGTGACCCGGTTGCCGGCCAAATTGATGGAACCTTCTACGCGGCCATCGATATACAGCGATTCCGATCCGGTCACTTCGCCCTTGATCACGAGCGACTTCCCGATTGTGGCCTGGTCCGCCGTAGTAGCGGTCGCAGCCGGACGGGGGGTCGTCGACGGCTCACTCATGGCAGGCGTCGTAGTTGGAACCATTGCGGGACGCTCCGGCTCATTGGGACGCGCTGGAGTCGTGGGCTGATTTGTGGGCTTCCACATGTCGGAAAAGGTCCTTTCCTTGAAATCGAATTCAGATCAATCTTGCACTTGGATAGCCAACTTCATTTTACTCCGCAAAAGCGCAATTGCACTGTGGAAATCGGCGGTTTTCGGTTGATAATTCAGGCAGATACTGGGCCCATGGACAAGCTAGGTTGAGACTTTCGTAACAAAGCTCCCGCAGCGGCCGGCTTCCTGGTTCGGTAATTCTCGCGTCCGAGCGGCAGTTCTTATATCGCGGTATGATTTCTACCAACCCCTTAGGGAAACACAAACTCCTTTCAGGAAGATAAAGAAGATAAATGCGATGAACACCACTCAGAATGCCACCGGCAGGCCGCAAGCCGGCGAATACGCGCCCTACTACGACCGGTATATTTCCCTGGTTCAGCCAGACGACATCCTCGCCGGGCTGGAGCAACAACGCCGTGACACGGTGCTGCTGCTTTCCGGCCGCACAGAGCAGGAAGGAAACTTCAGCTACGCTCCGGGCAAATGGACTGCAAAAGAAGTAATCGGCCACATTTGCGACTCGGAGCGGATTTTCGCATATCGCGCGCTGCGCATCTCCCGCGACGACAAAACGCCGATGGAAGGCTTCGAGCAGGATGACTATGTGCGCAACGGCCCTTTCGCGCGTGCTTCCATGCCCGATGTAATTGAAGATTTCATTGCCGTTCGCCGGGCGACGGTTTCACTGCTCCGCAATCTCGATGAAACCGCGTGGTTGCGCCGGGGTGTGGCAAACAAGAGTGAAATCAGCGTGCGGGCGCTGGCTTATATCATTGCGGGTCACGAACTGCACCATCGCCGGATCCTGGAAGAAAAGTACTTTGCTGCCAGCGAGATTGAGACGGCAAAACCTTAGAACATGCCGGACTGCACGTTAATTGAACTCCTGCACGGCAAGGGGGCACACGTTGGCCCGATAGAGTGCGTAGAAGATCTCTCCGCGGAGGCTGCCGCGCGCCAGCACGGAGGATTTGAGCACTCCATCTGGCAGCAGGTTTTTCACATGAATTACTGGATGAACTATGAAATCAAGAGAATTCAGGGCCAGCGGCTCCGCTATCCCCAGCACGCAGCGGAAAGCTGGCCTTCCAATCCGGTTGACGAAGCAGAGTGGGAACAGGCCGTGGATCGTCTTAGAGACTTCGTTGGTCAGCTCACGCTTTTGGCTGAGGAAGAACCAGTGATATTGCAGCGCGAAGTTGAGCCCTCCCATCCCTCAGAAACGCAACATTCGGGGTCGGTCCACGCTGTGCTCTGGCAAATGGTCGCGCATAATAGCTATCACACGGGGCAGATCGTTCAACTCCGCCGCGCTTTGGGACTGTGGCCGCCACGCCGTGGGGGCGATACCTGGTAACGGAACCGGCAACTGTAATGTCATCCACCGATTGAAAGCCTTACTTTGTGATTTCCGACTCTGACATCGTTCGCCACATCAACCGTCAATCCAAGCACACCGCCGGATTCAAGCAGTTGGTGCGCGAACTCGGGTTGCACGGCGAGGCGCGCCGCGAACTGCAGGAGAAACTGCAAAAGCTCGCTGCCGGTGGCCAGCTTACACAAATCGATTCTGACCGCTACGCGATTCCTCAGGTGGCTGCAAGCAAGAATCTGATCGTCGGAAGACTCAGCATGCACCGCGACGGTTTCGGCTTCGTTCTGCCGGATGCCAAGTCGCTCGATGAGCGCCTCAAGTCTCAGCTTGCGGGCGATATTTTTATTCCACCGCCATTTATTGGGTCGGCGATGCATGGCGACCGCGTGCTGGTCGAGATAGCTTCCATCCGGCCCGATGGCCGCGCCGAAGGACGCATCGTGCGCTCCCTCTATCGTGCCCATCGCACCGTAGTCGGTGTATTTCATTACGGGCACCGGCAGAATTACGTCACTCCTATCGACCAGAAGATTTCGCAGGAGATTCTGATTCCTCCTGGCATGGAGCGTCCAAAAGCTGAAACCGCAGAGGGCACGCAGGGCACGGAGGCGCCCAAGAGGCAGAAAAAGAAGGCCGTCCACCGGGTGCTGGGCGAAGAAGCGGCACGCATCGCGGCGTGGGACGATCTGGAAAACGTCGTAGTCGATGTGGAAATCACCGATTGGCCTACCGCGACCCAGAATCCCCGTGGCCGCGTGGTCGAAATTCTAGGCCGCTCCGACGATTTCGGAGTGGACGTCGAGATCATCATCCGCAAGTTTCATTTGCCTCACCGCTTTCCCGCCCCGGTGCTGGAGGAAGCTCAGAGCGTCGAACCCATCATTTCCTCCCAGGACTGGAAACATCGCCGCGACTTCCGTTCGCTGCAGATCGTCACTATCGATGGCGAGACGGCGCGTGACTTTGACGACGCTGTGACCGTGAGCCGCCTCGACAATGGCAATTACGAACTGCAAGTGCACATTGCCGATGTTGCCCAGTACGTCACGCCTGGTTCCGCTCTCGACCAGGAAGCGCGGCTGCGCGGCACCAGTGTCTATTTTCCCGACCGCGCTGTGCCCATGTTGCCGCTCGAACTTTCCACCGACATTTGCAGCCTGCGTCCTCAGGTAGAACGGCTAGTCCTGTCGTGCGTCATGGAGATTGATCATCGCGGCGAGATTGTCGGCTACGAATTGTGCGAAGGCGTGATCCGCTCTGCGGAGCGCATGACGTATACGGCGGTCAATGCTGCGCTCGAAGGCGACGCCGCCACCCGCGCGCGTTATGCGCCGCTCGTACCGACTTTTGAGATGATGCGCGACCTCGCCTTGATCCTGAACCGCAAGCGCGAGCGCCGCGGTTCGATCGACTTCGATTTGCCCGAGCCTGTGATCGAGTTTGACGAATTCGGGCTGATGAAAAGCATTGCGCGTTCCGAGCGCAACATCGCGCACCGTTTGATCGAGGAATTCATGCTTTCGGCGAATGAGTGTGTGGCCTCATATCTGGAAAGCCATCGTATTGCTTCGCTCTATCGCGTCCACGAAAAGCCGGACGCCAAGCGGGTCTACGATTTCGAGGTCATCGCGGCCACGTTCGGTTATTCGCTGGGCGTGGGGGCGCTGCCGATTCAGCGCGTGCAATTTAAGTCCGAGCGGCGGGCCAGCCACGGAACGGGCAAGCGGCCCCGCGAGATCGAAATTCCGAAGGAAGTTCACATCGCGCCGCGCATGTACCAGAAGCTGACGGAGAAGATTGCCGGCAAGCCGGAAGAGCGAATTCTTTCCTACCTGATGCTGCGGTCGCTGAAGCAGGCGCGCTATTCGGAAGAGAATCTGGGACACTTCGCGCTGGCGGCTACGACTTACACGCACTTCACTTCGCCCATCCGCCGGTATCCTGATCTGATTGTCCACCGTATCCTGAAAGACGTATTGCATCACACGGCAGACGGTGTGGCGCGGACCTGCCCTGAGCGAAGTCGAACGGGGCCCTCGCCCGCGAGAGAGGCGTCCACCGCATCTTCCCCCTGGTCCAAAAGGCGCGATCACGCCGGCCCGGCGGAGAAAGTACTGAACGGCCCCATCCCGCTCGAAGAGCTTCACGACATTGCCGAGGAGTCCAGCCAATCCGAGCGGCGAGCCGATGATGCCGAGCGGGAGCTGATGGAATGGAAGAAGGTCAAGTTCATGCAGGACCGCGTCGGCGAGGACTTTGATGCCCTCATCATCAGCGTCACCAAGTTCGGCTTCTTCGTGGAACTCACCGACCTCTTCGTCGAAGGATTGGTCCCGCTTGCCACTCTGACCGACGACCGCTATACCTATCACGAAAATACGCGGGAGATCATCGGGCAGCGTAACCGGAAGACGTATGCCCTGGGACAAAAGGTTCATGTGCTGCTCGACCGTATCGATCCCGTGGAGAAAAAACTGCAATTTGCCGTGATTGAGGAAGCAAAACCGCAAGGCTCCAGGCGCAAGCGGAGATAACGTCGTGCAAGTCATTTGGCTGAAATATCTTAGCTATGAGTCAACCGAAAATGACCGGGGGAGCGGCGCAAGGACTCGATTTGAACGTCGCGCAGAATGCTTCTAAAACGCGCGGCAATGGGTCCAGGAGCCACGGCAAGTTCTCGACGAAGGGAAGGGCCGTCCGGGAGCTGCGACGCGCGTAAAGACCACGTAATGCGATTTCGTGTATTTATATCTTACAGATATAGTACTGTCGATCCTCGCCACCTCGGCCGCACGAAACCCAATCCGCTGGTGTAAAATTCTTGAGTCAACCCCGCCGCTGGGATTTTTTGGCAGCGGTTCCTTCCTGTCGGGACGTGGCTCAGCCTGGTAGAGCACTCGCTTGGGGTGCGAGGGGTCGGCAGTTCAAATCTGCCCGTCCCGACCATTTTCAATTCCCAGATCCTTCGCTGCGCTCAGGATTTCGGCTGGCGGCTCCCGCTTCGCTCACGCCGCCAAAACGCCTCAAGTTCAAATCTGCCCGTCCCGACCATTTCTTTTTCCTCCGTTTCGATTTTGGCCCCAACCTAGCAGCGTGGCTGCCGACCCACGAAGCACCCCAAGGGCAAGCGCAGCGGCGAAGCCGATGCGCGAAGGAAAAAGCCTGCGAGGGGACGCTGCTGCAGCAGCGGTTCGGCAAGCAAATCTGCCCGTCCCGACCATTTTCTAATCAAGCAGTTACGCGCTTCCCACTCGGGACAGTGGCCGGATCATAACGTACCGCCAGGCATCGCCGTCGATCAGGTCAAAGCAGCAGGCAAGTGGCACTATGATCCCCAGTGGCCCGTTTCTTTCTGCTGTCGAATCTCCAAGGGCTGCGCCGGTCATGCCACAAGGTCAAGACCGACGAAGACAAGGCTCATCAGGGTGAGTGGCCGGATGTGCTGGCAGCCGAAGCCGCCGCGCCGAAGCGGTTTTGCTTTTGATTGGCCCGCCACGGAAAGTAGCTGCCTGCTGCACTTTGCGAACTATAATCCTCTGCTGAATTCAATAGGAGAATTATGGAGAATGTGGAAGACAAGGCTTTTGGCGCTCAGGATGTTATTGTCTTCGATAACAAGAGTTTTCTTCGCTGCTCGTTCGTCCGCTGCACAATCGTCTACAGCGGCGGGGTCACTAAATGGCATTCCTGCCATTTTGATACCTGCCGGATAGTGCTCAAGGACGCAGCTAATAGAACTAAGGAAGTCCTAGAGGGATTCGGATTTAAGATCAGTCCCCCGAATAGCGGATACGAGATTCCCGGAACAGGAACAATTCAGTGATTGAAACACATTGGCCAACCGCGCTGTTGCTCGCCGCACTTCTAACCCTCACAAGCTGTAATAACAATTCGAGGAAAGCAAACCGTCCGCGATTTGTTCCGTACCCAAATGATCACGACTATGCCCTTGAAACCACTACCGGAACACTTTGCAAAACCTGGCAATGGCAGCACACACCCAAACAGCCGATTGACGCAATCCCCGTCTGTTTCGAGATGCACTAAACGGCCTAGCTGTCCTTGTCCTACTTGTGGCGCCGGGCCAGATGCTTAATCAAAGCGTTCGCCCAATTACTCACTCGCGCAGGCTGGCTGTCGCCCATGCAGCGGTAGAAATAAATCATCGTATGTGCAACGCCAGATGCAACGTTGAACGCCGCAAGATGCGACATATCATCGCCGTGCCGACTGTGAACCACGAAAACATCTTGTCCCGCCTGGACCAGGTGATTACTCAGAGCTGGAACGGTTGGATGTACATAGTGGGAAGCAAGGCGATAATTGACACGATATGCAAAGTCTGGAACGACAGGCTTCCCATTTGCATCCACTTCAACCGTGTCAGGCTCCAGTGCCATGTCCTTGATTAATTTCCCTGACCATTTGTGCGGAGATGGGAATTTAGACGCAATTCTAAACGTGCGATCTGAAATGGACGGCTGCGCGAGGTGCGGCCAGAACGTTTTGAATAGCTCACTCCAAACGGCCTTATCTTTAGCGGCAAACTCAACGTAGAGCTGTGCCCTCTCGTCAGTATCCTTGTTAGCTATGTACCGTAAAGTGAAGAAAATATCCAGCAATGTGCGCGTCATACCAAAAGCTTCGTCGCTGAAACCAGCATTAAGAAGCGCCAGAGAAGCCTCTGCGACAGTTATGCACTTTGAGTAGAGCGCCAGCGCAACTAAGTAGCGATAGTTATCCGCCGGGGGATAGTAGGCTGTTTTGTTCACATGCTCCTTCACGCAGGAAAGAAACTTGCGGACGTGCTCAATTTCAGAGCGATTGCATAGTGGGAACGCGGTTGGGCATACACCTTTCACGGCTTAGGACAGAAGGCTAACCTTCCGATGGACCGCTTGCAAGTCCGCTGTGTTCAAATTCACATAGCGCCGGGTCATCTCTAACGTGGTGTGGCCAAGCACGCGCCGAAGATGCAGCACGCCGCCGCCGCGCCGCACCCGTCCCGACCATTTTCAATTCCCAGATCCTTCGCTGCGCTCAGGATTTCGGCTGGCGGCTCCCGCTTCGCTCACGCCGCCAAAACGCCTCAAGTTCAAATCTGCCCGTCCCGACCATTTTCCAGCTTCCCCAACTCTCGTCCTCGTCACCTTTCGCTGACTCCAGGG
>Ga0335081_10017961_pt1 | contig 11444 bp, 10 predicted proteins | sample Lox_Sample_35_FD_206713 | JGI IMG/M metagenome (GOLD analysis project Ga0335081, IMG submission 206713) | Soil microbial communities from Loxahatchee National Wildlife Refuge, Florida, United States - Lox_Sample_3.5 | ecosystem: Environmental > Terrestrial > Soil > Wetlands | place: USA... | reverse complement strand
CAGGTGGTTCGCGTGAAGGATGTGAAAGTGCTCGACGCGCCGATGGAGCGCGTCACCAACGTGAACGCGCCTGGCGGCGTCCAGACCAGCGGCACGATCTTTGCCATCAACAACAACGCTGAGCCTGCTCTCGCTACGCTGCGTTACCGCTTCAAGGACGCCACCTTTGACGCGGCGGAAGACGCTTTTGAAGCGAACGGGAAGAAATTCAATCGCGGAACATTTCTGATCAAAAACGTGGACCGCTCCGCTCTGGACGCCGCAACCAGCGATCTTGGCCTGCAGGCCTACGCCCTCGCCACTGCTCCGGAGGTAAAAACCCACCCGATTCGTGCGGCCCGCATCGCTTACGTACACACCTGGATCAGCACACAGATGGAAGGCTGGTGGCGTATCGCGTTTGACAAGCTCGGAATCCCCTACGATTACATGAGCACGCAGGAAATCGCCAAAATTCCCGATCTCAACGCAAAATACGACGTGATTTTGTTTCCCCCGGTCGGCTGGAATCTCCCCGCCACCACGATCGTTGACGGCTATCCCACCTCTTGGGGCAATCCGCTTCCTTGGATGAACACGCCGCTCACGCCCAATCTCGTTGGCAAGAACGATTCGACGCCTGACATGCGCCCGGGCCTCGGCTGGGAGGGCGTCGCAAAGCTCCAGGAATTCGTGGACAAAGGCGGCGTGCTTCTCACAGCCACGGACACTTCCAATTTCGCAATTTCCCTCGGTCTCGCCAACGGGGTTAGCGTCACTTCACCTCAGAAAATGAAGATCATCGGCACGGTAGTCGAAACCCGACTCGTTGATCCCGCCAGCCCTATCGCTTACGGTTATGGCGACAAGCTTGCGGCCTACTGCGACAACGGTCCGATCTTTTCTCTCAGCAGCATTGTCGGTGAGCACCACTGGCGCCACCTTGGTCCGGAAATGCACGAGCGTCCCACTGGGCGAGGTAGGAAAAGTGATCAGGATTTCGTCGTCGGCCGGCCGGACGTGACTCCTCCCGAAGAGCCGGAATCGGAGCTTTGGCAGAATCCTCACGTGACCGACGAGGAGAAGTACAACAATCCTCGCGTCATTCCCCCGGATCTCCGCGCCCGCGTCATCCTGCGCTACGCGGACGCCAAGGATCTGCTCGTTTCCGGCTTGATGGAAGGGGGAAACGAAATCGCGGAGCACCCTGCGGTCATTGACGTACCCGCTGGCAAAGGCCACGTCGTGCTCTTTTCCATCAATCCCGTGTACCGCGGCGAGACCGAAGGAACCTACTCCTTTGTACTCAACACCATAATGAACTTTGACAACCTGAATGCCGGCCGCGAAGACAGCGAAAAGTAGCCCGGGACACTTCTCCTTGCCATTGGGAAAGGTTGGAGTACAATCCCGGCGCAATGGCCAAGCGCACGGCGAAGCGGACAAGCACGCGAAAGGCGAGGAGAGTGGGCTCCGGGAAAATGCCGAAGAACGCGCTCACGCGCATCGTGATCCTGCGACCCAAGGAGGGCCAGGAAGTCCTCCTCGAAGCGGAACTTCACGCCCTGGCCGGGCCCTCCCGGAAGGAAGAGGGTTGCTTGCTCTTCGATCTCCACCGTTCGCTCGAAGGGCCTACTGGTTTCCTGCTTCACGAAGTTTGGGAATCGCGGGACGCCCATACCCGGCACACGAAGACGCCTCATTTTCTCCGTTGGGATGCCCGCAAGGACTCTCTGATCGTCACCCGCGAAGCCGCATTCTGGAAGCAAATCGCGTGACTCAACAAAGGGGAGCTAGGATTCGGGAGGTGCAAGGTAATATCCCGGCCGCGATCGGACCTTCAAGTTTCCGCGATCCACCGACACCTTGATTTCGTGATACCCCGTATCGCTCGTTCCCGTGGGCGTGTAGCTCAACGTGTATTGCGCATGCAATTCCCCGCCGATTTCATCAATCGCTCTTTCAATCGAACGGTCTTTGTAGGTGGCCACGTGCATGCCGCCGGTGGCGGTGTCGGCCACTTCCAAGGGATTCCCTGTGACCTTGTCTTTGGCATGAATCACCGCCCATTTCGCCAGGGCCATCAGATCAATGGTGTTCGTCACGCGAGGATCTTCCTCGACGGGTATCGGTGGCTCGCCCGGGATCGGCGGCAGTGGGTAAGTTCCAGGGGGAGAGATGGTCGTCTGGGATCCGCTGGGTTTGGCCTGCAGCATGGCGCGCGTGCTGGAAAGTCCCACACTATAAATCGTCACGTTGGCCAGTTGCGCCTGCCTCAAAACCTCGCCAAGTTGTGATTCGCTGCCCTGGTCGGTCGCCTCGGAAATCACCAGCAATACGCGCCTTCGTCCCGGCTTGTGGGGCGTGGCCTCCGGCCGGTCGCTGAGCATTTCGACGCCCGCCGCCATCGCATCGTACAACTTTACTCCCGATGTGCCGAGCTTCAGGTGCGTCACGGCATCCTGAACCTTGTCCGCGTTCGACGTGAAATCCAGAAGATGATCCACGGAATCGTTGAATCCGATGATGGCGGCTTCGCCCGTGGGGCCCATGACCGTATCCGTGATTAGAATGCCGGTCTTTTTCAGCTCAGGTAGCAAAGGCTCGACGTTGGAACTTGTCTCATATAGGACGACCAGGGAGATGGGGTCTCCTCCCACGTCGAAGTGCGTAATCTTTTGCGGAATGCCCTGATCGGTGAGATGGAAATCGCTAGCTTCAAGGCTGGTGACCATTTCGCCTTTGGAGTTGCGGACAGTAACGGGCGTATTGACCAGCGTCACGCGGCTGACGATCTTGGTCAGCGCTCCGGGAGGCGGCTCCTGGATCGTTGTTCCGGGAGTCGGAGGCAGCGGTCCCTCGGGCGCCTGGGCAGACAGAGCCGAAGCCCAAACAGTTGCCGCAAGCGCCACAGTCACCCCTTGCTGGATGGCCCTGAACATTACTTCTCCTTTCCCCGTTCGCAACAAAGGTCGCGTGGCTGCGGGCGAAACCTGCGTTCCTGACTATACTCAATTCGACGCATCGCGCCCCATGGACGTTGCCGGAGCTTGCCTCGCTTCCTACAATGGTAGTTTGCGCCATTTGGAGGCAGGGTGATGTCCGCAGATCCTCACAGGTTGAAACCGCAGCACGCACCAAAAGTTCCTCATGAAGATCCCAAGTTCCTCGACAGCACACCTGCGCGGCCTTTGCGCATCCTTGCCGAGTACTTGAATCCGCTGGTTCAGCTCAAAAAGGAAGGCATTGGCGATACCATCGTGATGTTCGGCTCCGCACGCATAGATTCCCGCGAGACCGCTCAGGCGCGGTTAACCCGGCTGAAGAGTGTGAAAACGAACAAGCTTTCCGCACCCGAACGCGCCCGGCATCGTGCGGCCTTGCGTAACGCGAAAAGCTCTTACGAGATGTCCCGCTATTACGAAGAAGCTCGCCAGCTCTCGCACCGGATCACAACGTGGGCCCTGTCGCTCGGGCCGCGGCCGCGGCGCTTCGTCATCTGTTCCGGAGGAGGGCCCGGCATCATGGAGGCTGCCAATCGCGGCGCCTACGAAGCCGGAGGAAAATCGCTCGGCCTGTCCATTGAATTGCCGCACGAGCAGTTCGCCAATCCCTACATCAGTCCCGAGCTCAGCTTCAATTTCCACTATTTTTTTATGCGCAAACTGTGGTTCGCGCAAATTGCGAAGGCGCTGATCGTTTTTCCCGGCGGTTTCGGCACCATGGACGAACTGTGGGAAATGATGACGCTGCTACAGACCGGCAAGCTCGCGAAGCACAATCTGATTTTGATCTACGGCAGGAAATATTGGGATGAGGTGTTGAACTTCCGCGCCATGGTGCGCTGGGGAACGATTAGCGATAATGAATACGGTCTTCTGAAATTCGCCGACGACGTTGACGAGGCCTTCGAATTCATTCGCGCCGGCCTCGAGAAATATCACATGGAAGCGGACCCTTTCCTGCAAGCCTACTGAACAATCTCCACATCCGGAGACTATTTCCGCAATCACCCAGCTGGGCTCGAAAAAAAGAAAGGGCGCGAAGAAAATCTCTTCGCGCCCTCTTTGATGCGTCCCGCAATCAATGCGGAACCGGAGTCAGCTCATCCAGAAAAACCGCTTCGAAGCGCCGCTTTTCATCCTGATCGTGCAACATCACTACCGGAACTACGCGCAGCCACTTCTTGCAAGAGTGGCACTGCGTCGCTTCGCCTTGCAGATCCTGCAAAAAACCATCCGTGAAATGATACTGCGTCCGCTCGCGCCGGGCTTTTTTCTGGCCCCGTGCTCCGCAGTGCGGACAGACATATTCCACTGTGTCCTGCTGCGGATCGCGGTCCAGCGCTGCCCAGCCCGTGCGGCGCACCCCGACAACTTCCGGATTGTGCCGGTCCATGGGCCTACCTCCTTGGATCCACGTCCAAAAGGATGGATGCATCCTTTGCCCCTTTGGGTACACCCTCTCTAACTTATTGTAAATAATGTATATAGATTAGTTCCGAACACCTCACCCTCCGTCTTTGGCCATATTTGACCCCGATTTGGTGTCCATTCTGACCACCTAGCTACGCTCTGGGAACATCCACTGCTTCCCGGTGTCAAAATGTGGGGAGGACGCGCGCACCTCACATCCCTGCGAGCGCCGCGCCGGACTCTGCAAGGCAATCTGCAGAGTTCGGCGCGGCTAAATCTCAGTTTCACGCTTGCAGCATCTTGTTTGGAGGTGTGTGATGTCCGTCGAACCTGCGAGTGCTTCCCGGATTGACGCCGGAACTTTGCGCGGTTGTCTCGTTGATGGTGATTTGCAACAACGCACTCTCGAGCGCCGCGTCCGCCGCCGCGCCCTGGTGCTGTCCATCGTCCTTCAGAGCGCGGCGATCGCCGCTCTACTCATCTTTCCGCTGTTTGGAAAATCTCCGCAAATCGTTGCCCGCGAGTACATCCCGATTCCACCGTATCGTTTTCATGCTGGAGACAACCGGTCGAATCTGCACCGGCAGCCTCGGTTGCGTCGTACGGCCTGCTTCTATTGCCCGACGGTAAGCCTTCACCCGATTGTCCAACCGCTTCCCCCGGACGCAGACGATCGCCCAACTTCGCCCGATGGCAGCGTCAATATCGGCCCGGTGGGTCCCACAACCCCCGGCCAGATTGACATGTTCGACAGGCGCCAGCCGCCTTCCCCTGTTCAGCCTCCGCGCGCGCACCATCACCTCGTCCACACCGGAACAATTGACCCCGCGATGTTGACGCACCGAGTGGAACCCATCTATCCCCCACTTATGCGGCAGATTCACAGGGATGGCCGCGTCGAACTCCGTGCCATCATCTCCGCCGACGGCGACATTGAGTCTCTTCAAGTCGTCTCCGGCGATCCCGGCTTTTATCAATCCGCGCTCGATGCCGTACGCCAGTGGCGCTACAAGCCAACGTACTTGAATGGCGAACCCGTGGAAGTTGAGACCAACATCACAGTGATTTACAAGATCAACTGATTCCACGCGCAATCGCAAAAAAGCGCGGGGACCATGTCTGCCTGTACCTCTTCACGGTCCCCCTGCCTGCGCCCGGCAACCGATTTCTTTTATGCAACGGCAACGTGTCAGAAGCGAAACACAATTCCCGTGGATATCCGGAAATTATTCTGATTCTGCGCGCCTGTTCCCGTTTCGTTGAAGCGCGTCAACAGGTAGTCCACCTGAAACGGCCGGATCGCGAAGTGATGCGTAAGCCCGTAATCCACCCCACCTCCAAGTGCCATCGCGAAAGCATTTTCCGAACCCGTTGCTCCGAACGCGCTGGCACTGGCATGAGCCGCGCCAAAGAGCGCTTGTGCAAACGGAGTAAATCGTCCCGCATGGCGATACGAAACGCGCGGTCCAAACAGATACGTTGACAGCGTGGTGTCAATTCCTGTGCCGAGAATGTTGCCGGCGTGGTAGCCGCCAAAATCGGCCACGCCGCTCAGCCAGTTATTGGCGTTGTATGCGATCGAAGCGCTCGCTCCCTGCAAATGGAAGCTGTCCGCTCCGCTGATGCCCGGATTCGCTTGGAAATAGGAATATCCTGCGAAAACATCCAATTTCGGCGTGTCCTGCGCGAACGCTTCTCCGCAGCTGAACGCCAGGAACGCAACTAGACACACGGCTACTCTGAGTCTCATACATCCTCCATTGGGTTTTATCCGGCAAGCGCGCGTGCCAGGAGCGCCGGCTTGCTTCTGCGGCACGCCTCAGGCAGGGAAGGCGGTCATCCGCAAGTTTTCTCGCATGTTCACTATAGAGATGCCCGGAACCTCTTCGAGGTTGTAAATTTTCTGAGATGCGATTTGTCGTTATAACAGTGGTTCGCCGGCGTGCCGGGCAATCGCTTCTCGTGTGGCGTCCCGCAAACGCACCACCTCGTGCCAATCCGCCGACTCCTCGCCTTGGGGCGGGTCCTGAGCAGAGGCGGCTTCCTTGGGATACATCGGCGGCGAGATAGTGATCGTCACCGCAGTCGGCCGCGGAATGTACGTTCCATCCCGCAAAAACTTTCTGGTTCCCGCCAGGGATACCGGAACGATCGGCGCGCCTGTGGTCACGGCCGCCTTGAACGCTCCAAGTTGGAATGGGCGAATTCCTTTTTCCGCCACGAACGTTCCTTCCGGAAACACAAAAACGGAATCCCCGGCCCGAACATAATCCTCCATCTCCTGCGCCGCCAGGCGCCTCGCCGCCGTGTCTAGCCGGTCAAAGGAAAGATGCCCCATCTTCCGCAAAAATGTCCCGATGAACGGCATTCTCTGGACTTCCATCTTGGCCACGAAGCGGTACGGAACGCCGAGCCCCATCATCAAGGGCAAAACATCGAAATAACTCGCGTGATTCGACGCGTAGATAATCGCTCCTGGCGTGTTCATGTACTCCCCGCCCTCAACGCGCACCCGAATGCCCGTGGCCGCAAACAAAACTTTCAACGCCCCCGAAGTGAATCGTCCCGCCTTCCGATGATCCTTGAACAACAAGACCATCCCCCACGTGGGCACAATCCACACGGCAAAAACCACGATGAAATAGATGCCGTACAGAAATTCGAGCCCGCGGCGAATTGCTTTCCAAGAACCTCTCCCGGCAATCTTCGCGCCGCTCGTCGCGCCCAATTTCAGGAATTGCGCCCAGGCAGGCGCGCGGCGCGCAGACAGTGTGCCGGCCAGATAGAGCTGGCGAGTTTCTTCGCGCCGCAATTTGCCGCTGGATGTTTTTGGAATACTTCCCGGAGGGATCAGCTCGACGCGATCGGGCGGCATGCCCAGTCCCCGCGCGACCTTCTCTGTAATATCCGCCGCGATGGCTGCACGCCGCGCGGAGCCCGCTTCCCGCGTTTCCGCAACGACCACGAGCTTTTCTGTCCCTGCTCCCTCGTCTGTCAAGCCGAACGCCACGATGCAGCCCTTCCGAATTCCTTCTGCGCGCGCCGCGAGTTCTTCGACTTCATGCGGATAAAGATTTCGTCCGCCCTTGATGATGATGTCCTTCACGCGGCCCGTGACGTACAACTCTCCTTCCGCCACGTACGCCCGGTCGCCGGAATTCACCCACGAGTCTCCGCCGTCGCTTTCCGGCCCGCCGGAAAACAGCTCCTTCGTCGCCACCTCATTGTTGTAGTAACCCGATGTGGCGGACGGTCCGCGGAACCACAAAAATCCCTCCGTTCGTTCCGGCACCTCTTGGCCCTTTTCATCCACAACGCGAATTTCGTGTCCCGGCACCGGTTTTCCGCAACAAACAAACGAGATCGCATTTTCCTCATCGCTCGAAGGCACGGCACGTCCTTGCGCCGTGAACTTATCCCGGTCCACGCGATCAATCTTAGGTCCCCGCTCAAGCGGTGGCACGGTCACCGCCAGCGAGGCTTCCGCGAGCCCGTACACCGGGAGTTGCGCTTCGCGCCGGAATCCATAGTTGGAAAATCGCTGTACGAACCGCTCGAGCGTCTCCGGATTCACTGGCTCCGCGCCGTTCAACGCTGCGCGCCAGGAACTCAGATCCAATCCTTCGATGTCCTTGTCCGCGATTTTCCGGACACACAACTCGTAGGCGAAATTCGGCGCCGCCGCGATTGTTCCGCGGTGTTTGTGAAACGCCCACAGCCATCGCTCCGGCCGCGTCAAAAACGCAAGCGGCGAGAGAACCACAAGTGGCACGCCATAGTGCAACAGTGTCAGCCACGCACCAATCAATCCCATGTCGTGATACAGCGGCAGCCAGGTCACTCCAACGTCGCCCGGTCCCAGCCGCACCGCTTCTCCAACGGCACGCATATTCGCAAGCAGGTTTGCGTGCGTAAGCCTCACACCTTTGGGATTGCCAGTCGAGCCGGAGGTGTATTGCAGCAGCGCAATGTCATTCCCTTTGCGGATGCGGCTTCCCAGAAGGTGCGCAGGTAATGCACCAGGCGCGGGAGGTGGAGCTTTGTCCGCCGTTTCCAGCATTCTCTCCGCATCCAACACTCTCTTCAGAGTTCGCACTCGCGGCTTCAGGAGTTTCGCCACCGCTTCCGCCCTGCGAAATGTCAGCAGCAGACAAACTCCCGCGTTATTCAAAATCGCCGCTTGCCGGGCCGCATATTCTTCAATCCGATCTGCGCGGAACGGCGGATAAATCGGCACTGGCACCGCTCCTGCCAACAAGATTCCCGCGTAGGCCACAAAGAACGCGCGAGAAGTAGGTAGCATCAGGGAAACGCGTCCGCCGGGCGGAACGCCCTGTCTTGCCAGTTCCGCTCCGCATCGTTGCGCCGCTTCGTAGAGCTCGCCGAAGGTCAGGCTCAGAATCCGCTCGCCGCTCTCTGTTTCTTCCGTGATCTGCAAATGAGTGTGATCGGCATTGTGCAGCGCCCGATAGCGCAATACCTCAAGCAGCGTTTCCGCGGACAAAATTCCCTTTTCCTGCGCCTCGCTGTGAAGTCTCTGTACCACCACCGAGGAACGCAACGCTGAGCCTTCGCTTCCCTCGTTGTCGCTCGCGCCCGGCGCATCCAGGATGGCGCTCGCCAGCGCTTCCGCAGTATCCGCCTCCGCCGCGACGCGGTCCGCAAGCCGCACCCCAAATCCCTTCTCCAGACGCGCAATCAATTCCACGCGTTCCAGGCTCCCGAGTCCTAGGTCCCGGTCAAGATTCGCACTCGGTCCCAGCATGGGCAGTGCGCCCTCGCTGCCCAGTTCGATCAGAACCTCGCGCAGAATCTGCAAAACGCGTTCCCGCGCTGTCGAGCGGTCGAGTTGTGCCGTGGGTGTCGCCACTGAGTTTAGGGAAGGGAACGCTTGACGGAGGCTACCATGGGGCTGAGCGAATTGCCATTGTCCCCCGCTCGTTCCCGCGCTTCAGGCGCCTTTCTGTTTGAACTGCTCTGAGCTGTAGCCACGCGGCAGCAGCGTAGTGGAGAGGTCCACTCCGGAAAGATTCGCTCCCGAAAGATCCGTCTCGCGCAGAATCGTCACTCCCATATCCGCGCCGGTAAACACGGCCCCCTTCACGTTGGCCAGGCGGAAGTTTGCATTGCGCAAGAGCGCCTTTCGGAAGTTCACGTTCGAAAGATCGCAGCGGAAGAATTCCACTCCACTCGCTTGCGCCTCCTCCAGGTTCGCTCCCGCAAGAACCGCTTCGGTCATATCCGTGTTGCGCAAGTCCGCTTTTCGCAGGTTCGCTCCGCTAAAATCCGTTGCGCCGAGCTTGGCCTTTCGCAGATCGCTCCCTTGCAGGTTGGCCCCGCGCAAAATCATTTTGCTCAGAATCAGCCCGCTCAAGTCCGCCCCGCTCAAGTCTGCGCCGCTCAAGTCCGCCTGCTGTCCTCCCGGCTTTCCCAGAAAGAACAATTCGTGCGCCTCCAGAATTCCCGTCAGCCTTTTGCCTTTTACCTGAATGGACTTTGTTTTTCTTAATCCCATAGCCGTTCCTCTCTTGTCTTCCTGTCCCATTTTACCGGAACGCTGCCTTTGAGGATATTGCCGGTTCTTCCTTCACATGATTTTCCGGCGCCGCGCTGGAGTAGAATGGATTTTGTTGATTCTGATGTTCGGCCTTTTGCCGATCTGAGGGCCCGTGAGATTCCGTACCTGCGCTGCCTTTCTGTTCTTCGTATTCCTCGGCACTTTCCTGTCTTGTTTCTCCTCCAACCGTGTTGAAGCCCAGTTGCCGCGCCAGCGCCCCGACGATGAAATTGTCGCAGCCCTCACGGGTGGCCGGGTCATTATTCACGTCTCGCGCGACAAAATCATATTCGCTGCTGTGAACCGCCCACTCGAGCAAGGTGCTCCTCCTCCGCGCCTCGCGGAGTTGGATAGCAGGCATGTTGGTGTGTTTCTCGGCGCCTCAGAGTGGCGCATGCCGGCCGATCCCGCTCCCGTTCGCCTCGACCGCGATGTTCCTCGCTTTGGTGCCCCAAATCCTCGGTATGCCGGATACGGCGAGAGCGGTGAACCCGATTTGGAGACCATGGGCATTGCGTTCCTCGAAAAGCTCCACTCGTTGGCGGGCCGCTTGCACCACAAACTCAACTTTCCTCCGGACCAGGCTCTCTTTGAACTGGTGGTCATCGGCTTCGGTCCCCAGGACTATGGTCCCGAAGTCTGGACCGTCGAATATCGCATCACCCAGGAAAACATTACATCTAACGGTGCGGACTACTGGGAGACCCGTGTCCTCCGTCCGCGCTTCACCCAACTATATCCTCCTGAAAAACATGCGCCTCACACCATTGTCGAGACTGGCTATCCAGACTCTGGAAAAAGCCCCTCCATCCAGGATTTGATCGAAAGCGATGATCCGCGCATCGCGCAGCTTTGTTCGTCCGATCCCCGCTTGGCAAAAGTTGACGCACTGATTGCTAAAGGAGACTCTCAAAAAGCGGAAACAACCGATTCCGTGGACTTTCTTCGAGCCCTTGTGCCTCTGATCTTTCCCCATCAAACCTTTTTCATGGGAACCATGGAGGAACAGCACGGGTTTGATTGGATAGTTCCGCCGGAAGAGCCCGTGGAGAGGGCTCGAGAGAAAACCAACAGCCAGCCGGAAGCGCCCAGCCTCCGGAAACGCCCGGATTCGCCATAACCGCTTTAATTATGAAAGGCGGTTCATTCCACGAGTTCGATTGGATCGCTGGGCCGACACCGCCCACCTCGCAATACACGGCACAGCATCCCCCTCCGGCCCACTAATTCGCGTCTCAATCCTTGCCGTATCTTCTCCAGTTGGTCGCACGGAGTGCAGACTTCGCTAACCTCCAGCAATGCCTCCCCGACGCGCAGCTTCTCACCGACGGCTAACCCGTTAACGTCTAATCCCTCGGTTGTGATGTTTTCGCGGATCACACCTGGTTTCAAGTTCATCTCATCCAGAGTCTCCAAGTCCACGAGGAGCACCTGGCGTTTGCTGCCTCTCTGACCGTGCGCACAATTCTCCACACCGTGATCTGTCACAAGCC
>Ga0335081_10017960_pt1 | contig 11445 bp, 12 predicted proteins | sample Lox_Sample_35_FD_206713 | JGI IMG/M metagenome (GOLD analysis project Ga0335081, IMG submission 206713) | Soil microbial communities from Loxahatchee National Wildlife Refuge, Florida, United States - Lox_Sample_3.5 | ecosystem: Environmental > Terrestrial > Soil > Wetlands | place: USA... | reverse complement strand
CGCCCGCCGCCGAGGCTTCGATGGCCGCGCGCAACCCGGCACCGCCCGCGCCAATGATCAGCACGTCATATTCGAGTGTTTCGTAGTTCGACAAGTTGGTAGTTGGTTGAATCAGTGATCAGTTAAATGCTCAAAAAACTCTCCAATCATGCCAGATGCCCATCGCGCACAGGCGCACGTAAAGGTCCGAGAATCCGACCCAGAACAGGCTGATCCACGCCCACATCATGTGACGGTGGTTCAAGCAGCTCACACAGGAATAACCCTTGGCGCAGACGGGCGCCTTGGAGGTTTCATCCAGGAACCCGCCGATCAAATGCCGCAGGGAATGGCAGCCCAACGTGTAGCTGCTCAGGAAAATAACGTTCAACGCCAGCACAATCGTTCCGACGCCGATGCCAAAATGTTTCACGCCGTCGGAGGTGAACCACAGGCCTTCCCAGACGTCGTACGTGAGATTGACCAGGAACAATAACCCAAAGTAGAGGAAGTAACGGTGAACGTTTTGCAGGATGAGCGGAAAAAACTTTTCTCCAAGAAAGACTTTGCGCGGCTCGCCGACGGCGCACGCCGGCGGGTCGGCCCAAAACGCTTTGTAATACGCGCCGCGGTAATAATAGCAGGTAAACCGGAAACCGGCGGGCGCCCATAGAATCAGGAATGCCGGTGAGAACGCCAGCCACGACGGCCACCAGCCGGGTTGAGGCCCAAACCAACTGTGCGGCGAGCTGCCAAAAATCTCTGGCGAGAAAAATGGCGAAAGATAGTTCGCCCCGTTCGCATGATACCAGTAGGCGGGGTTCCCGTGGTAAAGTGGATTAAATGCCGCCCAGGTGGAATAGACGATGAACGTTGAAAGTCCCAGAAACACGAGGAGCGGCTGGACCCACCACGCATCCCGGCGCACGGTCTGCCCAAACCTCCCTGATAACGGCAACGTATCTGTGTAAGCCATGTTTATGCTGACAATAATTCCATCAGACGCGACGTTTTACTTATCCGCAGGGTTAGAATCAAGAAAGAATCCACCGATTTTGCAAAGAATCATTAATGCTAAAGAAAATTATTAGCGCGGGGAAACCCCGGACGTCCATTCGTTCAAGGCGCGTTCCCCGCCGTTCGCCGGCGATAACCCCAGCAATTCCAGCGCTTCCCCGACCAGGTAGAGCGAGCCGGTGACGACGACGAACGTTTCGCGCGCCGCCTTTTCTACAGCCTGGGCCAGCGAGGTGCAGACCTCGAGCGTAGCGTGCGGGTTCGCCCCGCAGCAGGCCGCCACCAGCCGGGCCGGGTCTTCGGTGCGCTCGCTGTGGACCGGCGTGAGCAGAAGTCGCCCGGCCAGCGGCGCCAGTGAATGGCACATGCTGGCCGAATCCTTGTCGCGGAAGACGCCGAAAATGATTGTGGGCTTGGCATCCGGGAATTCGGCCTGGAGCGCGGCGCGCAAGGCTTCGGCGCTGGCGGGATTGTGCGCACCATCCAGCAACACGACCTGCCCTGACGCTGTGGTCACACGTTGCATCCGGCCCGGCCAATCAACCGCGAGCAGTCCGCGGCGCAATATCTCATCGCTGAGCGGCAACTTGCGGTCGAGGACGCGCACGGTGGCCACGGCAGTGGCTGCGTTGAGTTTCTGGTGCGCTCCGTGCAATGGAAGCTCAAGGGCGCTGAGAGGCGGGCAGTGGACTTGCGATTCATCCACCACGGTCAACGGCGCGCGTTTCTCCTGTGCGACTGACGCAATCACTTCCAGCCCTTCACCCGGCCGCGCAGCGGTGATGATGGGCACATTCGGCTTGATGATGCCGGCTTTTTCAGCGGCAATTTTTTCATAGGTATCGCCGAGCCATTCGGAATGCTCGATGCCGATGTTGGTGATGATGCTGGCCAGCGGGGAGACGATATTTGTCGCGTCCAGACGTCCACCCAGACCGGTTTCCCAGATCGCCAGGTCGCATTTTTGTTCGGCGAAGAATTTCAAGGCCATCGCGGTGACGACTTCAAAAAACGTTGGGTGATGATTTTCCGGGAATTGTTTGAGCAACGGCTGAATTTCCTCAACGAGCCGGACGACCTCATCTTCCGAAATCAAGTGGCGATTGACTTGAATCCGTTCGCGGAACGAGACCAGGTGCGGCGACGTGAACAAACCGGTGCGGAGGCCGGCTGCGCGGTAAATACTCTCGAGCATGGCACAGGTCGAGCCTTTGCCGTTGGTCCCGGCCACGTGGATGAACCGGAGCTGGTTCTGAGGGTTCCCAACGAAGCTGGCGAGCTGAAACGTGTTCTCCAGCCCGAACTTGGCGCCGAACAAATTCAGGTCATAGAGAAACCGGATGGCCTCGGGATACGTCACGGCCGGGATTATGCCGATTATGGTTCGACGGTAAAGGTGATGTCGTAGTGTGTTTTATCGGTGGACTTGACGTTCGCTGGTCGCTCGCGGCCGCCGTTGTCCTCACCGTCGCTGCCGATGCTGTAAACGACGTAACCCTTGTCCAAACGATGATAACGCAATGGCTGGCCATCAAATGGATCATCCGGCACTGCGGGCAGAAATTGCGGGACAAGTTCGCTAAGTTTCTCTGGCAATTTTCCGTTCGCCTGTCTGAAACGCTCCACAGCGAGCGCGGTCTGGGCGGCTTTGACTTCAGCCAAGCCGGTTGCCTCCTTGATGATTGCGCTGCTGAATGGCGGCAACAGCAATTTTGAAATGGAGTAATGGTTCCGTTTGAGGCGCTGTGAAGTCGTCGAAGCCGTCTCCTTGATCAACGGAATGCTTTTAGGAGACATGGAAGCGAGAGAAATGTTGGTTGCCATGACTTGCAAATAAAACCTTTCATTGAGGTCGAAGACCCCGGCAATCCTTCCGATACGGGATTGAGATCTTGGAAATGATTCTTTTGATTGTTGTGATGAATTGTTGTCCCCCGAATCAGCCAGCTTGCTAATTTCATCTGGACTCATGCTGAAAACTGAGAGGAAGCCAGCAACGCGAACGCAGTCGCCATTTTCAACGCGGCGTTCTCATTGGCTGGAACGGAGGGGTAATAATTGTTTTCTTCAGCACCGTTTGTGGGCAGACCGGCGGCCCGAATCATGGTGAGTTGATGCTCGATATCGTGCGCCAACCACACTCGCCAAGCGACAAAATTAATAATGCCCAGCACAACCCAACAGACCGCAGCCAGCAGAAGCCAGAAGGTAATCGTTCGCACCATCGGTTTCATGGCTCAAAGCACAAACTCTGGCACGTCCTTCAGGCTTTCAAATTTCAGCCGGCGTTCTTCTTCGGTCGGCGGAAATAAGGTGAGAGCTTCGTCATTTAGCCGGATGGCTTCATCAAAAGTCATAGCCGGCTTGACGCGTGCCTTAAACCAAGCGTGACGTTGTCTTCCAATTTCAGTCGGTGGCACATATTCGGTTTTCATAATTTCATCATTCTTCACTCTACCTTTTGACTTCCCACTAGAGCGGCTTCTGGTGGCTGCTGGCGTGCGCGGCGGCGATGAAACCTTTGAACAGCGGATGCGGCTGGTGCGGCTTGCTTAAAAATTCCGGATGAAACTGGCTCGCGATGAAAAACGGATGGTCCTTCAGCTCGATCACCTCGACGAGCTTGCCGTCTGGTGACAAGCCGCTGAACACAAATCCAGCCTTCTCGAATTTGTCGCGGTAGGCGTTGTTGAATTCGTAGCGGTGACGATGCCGTTCGTTGACCACGAACGAGCCGTACAGTTCCGCCGCCTTCGTGCCGAGCGCCAACTGGCACGGCTGCGCCCCCAGCCGCATGGTGCCGCCTTTCTTGGTGATTTTGCGTTGCTCATCCAGCATGGCAATGACCGGGTGCGGCGTGTTCGGATCAAATTCTGTTGAGTGCGCCTTGTTCAACTTCAAAACGTTTCGCGCGAACTCAATCGTCGCAATCTGCATGCCCAGGCACAGGCCGAGGTAAGGAATTTTGTTTTCGCGCGCAAACTGGGCCGCCTTGATTTTGCCTTCGATGCCGCGTTCGCCGAATCCGCCGGGCACCAGGATGCCGCCCAGCCCTTTCAGGATTTTGGCCGCGCCTTCCTTTTCAATTTCCTCCGCGTCCACCCGCACAATCTCTACGCCGCAATCGTTGCCGACGCCGCCATGAATGATGGCTTCATAAACTGATTTGTAGGCGTCCTGCAGGCCGATGTATTTGCCGACCACGCCGATGCGGACGCGATGCTGCGGCGCGATGAGTTTGCGGAGAATTTCCTGCCAATGCGCCATGTTCGCCTGCGGCGTGTCGAGGTGCAAAAGCTGGCAGACGAGTTCATCGGCTCGTTCGCGCTGGAGCATCAATGGCACTTCGTAAATCGAATGGTCCACGTCCTTCTCCTCGATGACCGCCTCGACCGGCACGTTGCAGAACAGGGAAATTTTCTGGCGCAATTCCTTGTTCACGGGACGGTCGCTGCGGCAGACCAGCAGGTGCGGCGCGATGCCGATTTCACGCAGCTTGGCCACCGATTGCTGCGTCGGCTTGGTCTTTAACTCGCCGGCCGCCTTGATGAACGGCACATAGGTGACATGGACAAACACCACGTTGCCGTGGCCGGCTTCCAAGGCGAATTCCCGGATGGCTTCGAGAAACGGCAGCCCTTCGATGTCGCCGGTCGTGCCGCCGATTTCGGTGATGATGACGTCCGCCTTGGATTTTTCGGCGAGCAAATGGATGCGGTTCTTGATTTCGTCGGTGACGTGCGGAATCACCTGGACGGTCTTGCCCAGGTATTTGCCTTCGCGCTCGTTGTTGAGGACGTTCTGATAAACCTGGCCGCTGGTGAGGTTGTTGAGCCGGGTCAGCTTGACGTTGGTGAACCGCTCGTAATGGCCGAGGTCGAGGTCGGTTTCGGCGCCGTCGTCGAGCACATAAACCTCGCCATGCTGGTACGGGTTCATCGTGCCGGGGTCCACGTTGAGGTAAGGATCGAACTTCTGGAGCACGACCTTGAGGCCGCGGTTTTCGAGCAAGGTGCCCAGCGAGGCCGCCGTCAGACCTTTGCCCAACGAACTCACCACGCCGCCGGTGACAAATATGAATTTCATTTTAAATCTTTTTTAGCCACAGATGAACACAGATGAAACACGGATAAATATTAAGTTTTACTTTGAATTCATGGCCCCATGAGCACCATAAATTTACCGTTGCTCTTGTATCGCCTCACATAACCAAGTTTCTGTAAATCTTGAATGGCCATGCTTTGGTAATCGTTTAGACCTGACATTTCTCTCGGGTAACTTTGTGTTTCGTCCCATTCATGTTCTTAGCTATCGGTCGTGTAGTTTATTCTTCTGCGCCGAATTGAAAATCTGTGTTCAATCTGTGTTTCATCTGTGGCTTAAAATGCGTTCCACTTTCGCCACATCCTCCGGCGTGTCCACGCCCACGCTGTCGTACTCGACCTGCACGACGGCGATGGGGATGCCGTTCTCCAGCGCGCGCAATTGTTCCAGCTTCTCCGCGTTTTCGAGCGGCGACACGGGGAATTTCACCAGCCGCAACAGCGTCTCGCGCCGGTAGCCGTAAATGCCGAGGTGCTTCAAAAAAGGAAACGCCGCCAATGAATCGGGGAGCACACGCGCCTCGCGTGTTTTTGTCGGCGCCTCGCCGACAAATTCGTTTGGCGAGGCGCCAAACGATGCAGCCGAGGCGGCTGCGCTCCCCTCGCGCAGATACGGAATCGTGCGCCGGGAAAAATATAACGCCCGCCCGGCAGCGCTCACAACGACTTTCACGACGTTCGGATTATCAAGTTCGGCGGGATTTTTGATACGTGTCGCCGCCGTGGACATTTCACAAGGTGCTGCCGGCTTCCAGCCGGCAGAAGGCTTATTTGTATCTGCCGACAAGATGTCGGCGGCACGTTGCGCCAGCGCGCCGGCCACCGCGTCAATCACCGACGGGTCAATCATCGGTTCGTCACCCTGGATGTTCACGATGGCGTCGCAGGCAATTCTCCCGGCGACTTCAGCGATGCGGTCGGTGCCGCTTGGATGGTCGGCGCGGGTCATTTCCACGCGGCAAATTTTTTTCGCCACGTCGGCGATGCGCTGGTTGTCCGTGGCCACGATGACTTCGGAAAGTGATTTCGCTTTCTGGCATTGTTCGATGACGCGCTGGATGAGCGGTTTGCCCGCGACGAGGGCGAGTGCTTTGCCGGGGAACCGTGTCGAGGCGTAGCGCGCGGGAATAATGCCAACAACTTTCACGGGGCTACATTAAGCCACAGTTTGCCACACCGACGCAAGCAGCGAAGGTGCCTGGTACGGCATTAACATTACTGCCGACTCCCTCTCCCCGCCCGAGCGGGGAGAGGGACGGGGTGAGGGGATTTGAGCTTGAAAGAAATCTGCCTCCTCACCCCACCCCTCTCCTCCTTTTGGGGAGGAGAGGGAGAAAAAATCGTGGCGGTGCGAAGGCGCTCGATAGGTCAGCTTAACGCAATTTGCGTCGCGCATGGCAATGACGGCGAAGGTGTTGCAACGAAATGTCACTTGTCACATTGTCCCGGCAACTTACCATTGCGGTCATGGCACTATTGAAAGTCGAGGGATTGAACAAATCCTTTGGCGCCGTTCGGGCGGTGGATTCCGTGAGTTTCGAGGTTCGTCCGGGCGAAATTTACGGTTTGCTCGGTCCCAACGGCGCGGGCAAAACCACCACCATTTCCATCATCTCCGGCCTGCTCAAGCCCGATGCGGGCAATGTCGCGGTCACTGGCAAACCGTTCTGGTCGGACCCGCAAGCGGCCAAGCGCATCATGGGCGTGGTCCCGCAAGAGCTGGCGATTTATGAGGAACTGACCGGACGCGAAAACCTGGAATTCTGGGGCCGCATGGCTGGCTTGAGCTCCGGCGAAGCCAAATCACGCGCCACTGAATTGCTCGCCGCGCTCACGCTGACCGATCGCGCGAAGGATGCAGTCAAAACCTACTCCGGCGGCATGAAACGGCGCATCAACCTCGGCTGCGCGCTGTTGCATCACCCAAAGCTTCTCCTGCTTGACGAACCGACCGTGGGCATTGATCCGCAGGCGCGGTTGAACATTCTCGAATTCATTCGCGGTCTGTGCGCCTCCGGCACGGGGATTCTTTACACGACGCATTACCTGGAAGAGGCCGAGACGCTCTGCCAGCGCATCGGCATCATTGACCACGGCCGGTTGCTGGCCGAAGGCACATTGACCGAATTGCAGGAACGGCTCGGCGGCGACCGCGTGTTCGTGCTGGAAGCCGATTTCAAAAACGCTGCGCCCGAAGCGTGGGACGGGTTCAACCAACGCTTCCGCGTGATTCAAAAGACCGAACAACAACTGGTCGTCGCGGCCGTGGGAGCGCGCGACCCTTCCGATTGCCTCAAAGATTTGCTCGGCCTTCCGGTCCACGTTGAAAACGTCACGCTCAAGCGGCCCAGCCTGAACGATGTGTTTCTGCAACTCACGGGCCGCGATTTGCGGGAATAACCATGTTGCGCGCATTGCTTGCCAAAGACCTGCGGCGCGCCTGGCGCAATCCGCTGCCCTGGCTCATCAACCTCATCGTGCCGCTGGCCATGACGGCGCTGCTCGGCATGGTCTTCGGCGGCAATTCCGACAGCGGCGCGCTGGGCCGCATTCGCTTCGCGGTGGTGGACGAGGACAAGTCTGTGTTGAGCGATTTTCTGCGGGGTGCGGCAAACCAGCGCGAGGGAGGTAAATATCTCGAACCGGTTTTCATGGAGCGCACGAATGCGCTGAAGCTGGTCAACGCTGGCAAGATCAGCGCCGTGCTCATCATCGAAACGAATTTCATGCGCAATTATCTCACGGGCCGCGAACCAGTGAGCCTGGAACTGATCAAGAACCCGGCGGAGTCCATTCATCCGGCCGTGTTGGAGGAATTGCTGGGCGCGGTCGTGACGGCGCTGAATGCCGTTTCGCGCAATTTCAATTCGGAGTTCCCCGAATGGCAGGCCGTGTTTGAAGGCAAGGCGGATTACCACAAGGCTTCGATCCTGGTCGAACGCGCCGGCGACAAACTCAAGGCCGTGAAAAAATTCATCAACCCGCCACTGGTCGGTTATGAAAAGGAAGACGACAGTGAATCCACGAATGCGGCCGCGAAGACAGCCAATTCCAACGGCAGCGGCACCAATCGCGTCGCCGCGAAAACCGTTGAAAAGAAAAATGCCAAATCAAACAGCGACAGCTCGCACACGATTTTCGCTTATTTGCTGTTGGGATTGTCGGCGATGTTCCTGTTGTTCCTCGGCCAGAACGCCATGACGGATTTGCACCGTGAACTGCGCAAGCGGACGTTCGAACGTTACCAGACGATGCACCAGCAACTCTGGCCGTTCATTGTGAGCAAGATCGTGTTCGCCGTGGTGGTACTGCTGATTTGCAGCGCCGTGATGCTCGGCGGCGGCGGATTGGTTTTCCGGATTCACTGGCAGAATCCGCTGCCGCTGCTCGCGCTGGTCTTCGGCTATGCCTGTTTCATCGCGGCGCTGTTCGCCGTGCTGGTGGCGCTCGTGCCGGATGAGCGGCGCGCCGGCGTGCTGAACAACGTCGCCGGCATGGCTCTGGGTCTGGTGGGCGGCTGCGCGTTTCCGGCCAGCCAACTGCCGGCGTTTCTGCGCGAACATATCACGCCGCTGATGCCCAGCAACTGGTTTGTGGAAGCCGCGCGCAATCTTCAATTCAACGGCCCGGGCGTCGCCTGGGGAATCGTGCTCCTTAAACTCGCGATCTGCAGCGTGATTTTAACCGCGCTGGCGGCGATGCTGTTCCGGCGAAAATTCAAAACCGGCCTGCGCGCATGAAACACATCTTAGACATCGGCCACACGGACTTGCGGCTGTTCTTCAAGCACAAGAGCGCGTATATCTGGCTGTTTGCGGTGCCGCTGGCGTTTGTTTATTTCATGGGCTTCGCCGCGCGCGGCCCGGGCCGTCCCTACAACCGCACTCCGCCGGTGCTCGTTGAAAACGCCGACACCAATTTTCTTGGCCGTGTTTTTCTCGCTGAACTCACGACCCAGGACATCTGGCTGCTCGATCCGACCAATCGCGAGACCGCCGCGCGCATCATCCGCATTCCCGCCGACTTGACGGACAACGCGCTGCAACTCAAGCCGACCAGGCTGCAATTCCGCAAAGGCGAAGATTCCGGCGAAGCCGACACTGCCTTGATCGAAGTGCGGCTGGTTCGCGCGTTGATCGCGATGAATGGCCATCTGCTCGAAGCCGCGACACAAACGAACGCCGGCGGCACGTTCACCGAGGCGCAACTTCGTGAAATCATGGCCAGGCCGAATCCGGTCAGCCTGAATGCGAAGTTCGCCGGCCGAAAACCCACGCCCACGGGCTTTAATTTCTCGTTGCCCGGCAATCTGGTGATGTATCTGATGATGAACCTGCTGATTTTCGGCGGCGCAACCATCGCGGCGGAGCGGCGCAACGGCGTGATCAAGCGACTCATGGTTTATCCCGTCGCGCGGCTCGAACTGGTCATGGGAAAAATCTACGGCCTCATGCTGCTCGGCGCGGTGCAGATTTTATTCTTTCTCGCGGTCGGCAAATTTCTGTTCCACGTCAATCTCGGCGCAAATCTTCCGGCCGTGGCTTTGACGCTCGTGATTTTCTCGTGGGTCGCCGGTTCGCTGGGCGTACTGGTGGCGTCGCTGACCGCCGCGGAAGATCGGGTCATCGGCATTTGCGTGCTGGCGAGCCTGTTAATGGCGGCGCTGGGCGGCTGCTGGTGGCCGTTGGAAATCGGGCCGCCGGTGATGAAAACCATCGCGCTCTGCACGCCGAACGGCTGGGCGCTGGCCGCGCTGCACCAGCTCATCAGTTTCGGGAGCGGTTTTGGCGCGGTGCTCAAACCCCTCGCAGTGCTGCTGGGCTTTGGCGCCGCCGCCAACCTGCTCGCCGCCCGGTTCTTCCGCAGTTAAGTCCCGGGCGATGTGACCGGTTGGCTGTCGTTCGCCGGTGGCTGGCCCGGCGGCCTGGAATAATTCAGTTTGATGCCGAAACTGCCGTGTTCGCGCCAACCCCAATAAAAATTAAACCTGCCGCGCTGCCAGGACAGGAACGGAAGCAAGACGAGCTTGCGTCTGGCCACTTCGAAATCCCAGCCGCCGTTCGGATTTGAATTCCGTTCCGGCCACCGCCCACTGCGGGCGAATTTCTTGTCGGCAACGCCGATGACGTAATGATCAAAGTTGTGGAACGGATTGCGCCAACGCCATTTTGTGGTCCGATGTTTGTCGTCTGGCCGATACCACGCCGGCGGTGCCGGGTCGTCAATGTTTCCGAGCCACCAAACGGGGTTGAGCTTGTTGTAGAAATGGATCCTGGGCTGGTTCGTTGGAGGTGTGACGGTGATGGTGTGCCAGGGAACTGAATTGGTGCCGGTGGGTGGACGTTTCATCGGCGCGGGTGGCCGAACCGTTGGATCAGGCCGCGAAAAGGCAGCGGGACAACCGATGCACAGCAGAACTGCCGCGACGATCAGGCCCTGCCGGTTATTTATTCTGCCGGACATGCCGACATACAGCCACAGATCAGACACCAATTAAATCCAGAACTGTAAAACGCCAAGGACAGCGACGACGTATTCAATGGGCACAAAAAAAGTCCAAGGCATCGCCTTGGACATTATTGTGTCGCCCTGACGCGGGCGGCGAAATTGTGTGCGTGGGACTACCGCATTTCGTTGCGGACAGTCAGCACGGCAAAAGCCAGCGCCACCACCAGCGGCACGGCAAAGATAATCGCGTTCATAGAGGCATTATATCACATTTCGGACCATTGGAACGGTTTTGTTACAATCAGGTCACGTTAGTATGGCCTTTGTCGGCTGATGGAGCAGGCGCCATGCCGGGTGTTAAGGCTGCGGTAGACGTGACCCGAACGCACCATTCAAGGGTTTTTCTCGCAAAATCATGGGCGTGCGAAAATACCGCAAGATCGGCAACCCGCACATGGCACTGGCCACAACCTGCCATTGCGAGCGCATGAACCTGAATGTCCGGCTGTTCTCGCGACGATTCACGCGCCTGACATTGGGCTTCAGCAAGCGATTGGAAAACCTGAAACTTTCCAATGCGCTGTTTATTGCCTTTTTTCAATTTCTGCCGTGTCCACCATTCTTTGGGGACAACGCCAGCGCAAGCGGCGGGGCTTACAGATCACACTTGGACGATTGAAGAAATGATTGGAGAAGCAACAAAAGCATAAAAATCAGCAGTTTTGTCTGCGAAACTGGGGCTTGGCAATTGTCTCTTTAACGAGTTAAAACGGCAATTCTTGCAAATCGTGCAATTTCTGCTAACGCTAGAAGTGCGCCTACAAAAAGCACATTTAACGCGAAAAGTGAGCAATTTGGAGCATTTACAAAATTTCAAAACTATTTTATAAAAAACCAT
>Ga0335081_10017959_pt1 | contig 11445 bp, 10 predicted proteins | sample Lox_Sample_35_FD_206713 | JGI IMG/M metagenome (GOLD analysis project Ga0335081, IMG submission 206713) | Soil microbial communities from Loxahatchee National Wildlife Refuge, Florida, United States - Lox_Sample_3.5 | ecosystem: Environmental > Terrestrial > Soil > Wetlands | place: USA... | reverse complement strand
CGCACATCCTCCGCCGTGCGCGCCAGGGGGCCGGCCACCCCGGTAAGCCCACCAGGATAGCCGAGCGATGGGAAGTGGCCCGTGCCGGGAACCCGTCCGGGCGTGGGCTTCAGCCCTACAATTCCGCAGAAGTGCGCCGGTACGCGGATGGAGCCGCCGCCGTCGCTGCCAATGCCTCCGGCCGAGCAGAAAGCCGCGATGGCCGCCGCTTCGCCGCCGCTGGAACCACCCGGCGTGCGCTCCAGGTCCCACGGATTATTGGTCCGGCCGGTAACGAAGTTGTCCGTTTCGTAACTGGCCAACAGTTCGGGCGTGTTGGTCTTCCCCAGAATCACCGCGCCTTCGGCGCACAGACGGGCAACCGCTGGAGCATCCTCCGCCGCGCGGTGGCCGAAGCGCATGCGGCTTCCCGCCAGAGTGGGAAGACCGCCCACATCGAAGCTGTCTTTCACGGTGACCGGCACGCCGTGCAAAAGTCCCGTGTGGCCGCCGTGCGCCAGCACCTGCTGCCGTGCCCGCGCTTCCGCCCGCGCCTCGTCCGCCTGCACGCTTACGAACGCGTTGATTGCCGGATTGCACCGCTCGATCTGCCGCAGGTGCGCGTCCACCAGTTCCAGCGGCGAAACCGCGCCCTCGCGCACCATGTCGGCCATGAGGCAAAGCGAGGAGCGGTTGGGCACGAAAGATATTGTAACTGTGAGCCGTGAGCACTGAGCCGATCGCGGTTAATCGGAGCGCCCAAAGCTACCCGTTGATCGGTATTTGCTTGGCCTTGCGTTTCTGCTCCGCCAGCGGCACCTGCACGGTCAGAACACCGTTCTTGAATTCGGCTTTGGCCCGATCGGGCTCAGCGCCGTCGGGGAGCGGAATCAGGCGATAGAAATGGCCGTAGCTTCGTTCCGAACGATGGACGCCGCCCTCTTCGCGTTCCTGCTCGCGCCGTTTCTCGCCTTCCAGAACGATGCCTTCCTGAGTGACTTCCACCTTCACGTCGTCTTTGGTCATGCCGGGGAGCTCGGCGTTGACCTCCACGTGGTTGTCCCGCTCTCGCACCTCTACAGCCGGCCACCACGTGCCGTGCTCCAATCCCTGCTCGCCGAATTGCCGGCCCAAGCCGAAGCTGGTGGCGAAAGCGCGGTCCATTTCCTCCGTAAGGCGGCGAAATATGGAAAAAGGATTCATCGCAAACTGCTCACGTGCCAGTTGAGATTCGCCGCGGCGCGTAATGCCGCGGTTTTCCGTACGCTGTGCTTCATTGGCCGGCGTTTGGGTTTGGGTCTGGGTTTTAGGTTCTGCCATGGAAATTTCCTCTCAATTCCCGTTTTAGAACCGTACGGGAGTCTATTCAACTTTTTTCCAGTTGCCAATGTGAATCTGCGAGCGTTCCCGGTGGACATAGAATGTGATAGTGGATCCCTTGACATTTTCCGAGGCGCGGGACACCGTCATCACAGCGGTTCGCGACGCGCGGCCTCTCCCGGCAACGGAAGAGGTTGACTTGCTGGAAGCGTGCGCGCGCGTGCTGGCGGAAGATGTGGCGGCGGACCGCGATTCTCCGCCGGTAGCACGGTCCGTGCGCGACGGCTACGCCGTTCGTGCCATTGATCTGCCGGGCGAACTGGAAATCATCGGCGAGGTGCGCGCCGGCGAGCGATTCCGGGGGGAACTGGGAGCGCGGCAGGCAATCGAGATCATGACCGGCGCACCCGTTCCGGCGGGCGCCGATGCCGTGGTGATGGTGGAGCACACGGTTCGCGCGGAGGGCCGCGTACGCGTCGACCGCTCCGCGGAGCCGCACCAGAACATCAACCCACAAGGCTGCGAGGCGCGCGCGCGGGAGGTGGTTTTGCACGCCGGCACGCGCCTGGATTACACCGGCGTGGCCATGCTGGCGGCATTCGGACGCGCGCGCGTGAAGGTGTTCCGCCGGCCCACGGCGGCGATTGTGGCAACGGGCGACGAAATCGTGGAAGTGAACGAACAGCCGGCGGAATTTCAGATTCGGAATTCGAATGCGTATTCGCTGGCGGCCCAGGTGGCGCGGGCCGGCGGCTTGCCGCAGCCCATGCCGCTAGCGCGCGACACGGTTGAGCACACGCGGGAAATCGTAGGGCGCGCGTTGCAGGCCGATCTGCTTTTGCTCTCGGGCGGTGTCTCGGCGGGCAAGTACGACGTAGTGGAAGAAGTGCTCGCCGGTTTCGGGGCGCAATTTCTGTTCGATCGCGTCCTCATTCAACCCGGCCAGCCGCTGGTGTTCGGGCGCGCCGGCCGAAAGTTTTTCTTCGGTCTGCCGGGCAATCCCTCCTCCACCATGGTCACGTTCGAAGTCTTCACCCGCGCCGCGCTGGAGCTTTTGTCGGGCCAATCCGAGCCAGCCCTGCACATGCCCTACGCGCGCCTGACGTGCGAGTTCCACCAGCGCATCGGGCTCACCCGTTTCCTGCCCGCGCGCCTGAGCGCCGATGGCGGCGAAGTGACCCCCGTAGACTGGCACGGCTCGGGCGATATTCCGGCGCTCACGCGCGCCAATGCCTTTCTGGTAAGCGAACCCGACCGCGCCGAATACCCGCGCGGCGAATGGATACGCGTGCTCAGCAAATGAAAAAACTCTCTCACTACGACTCTTCCGGCAGCCCGCGCATGGTGGATGTTTCCGCCAAGCGGGAGACGCGGCGCACGGCGCGCGCGCACGCCTTCGTGCGGATGGCGCCGGAAGTGCTGGCAAAGCTGCCCGCGAACCCCAAAGGCAACCCGCTCGAAATCGCGCGCATCGCCGGCATTGCCGCAGCCAAGCGGACGGCGGAGCTGATTCCGCTTTGCCACCCGCTCATGCTCACGCACGCCGACGTGGAAGTCACGGTGGAAGCGGAAGGTGTGCGCATTGTTGCAACGGCGACGACCACAGCGCAGACCGGAGTTGAAATGGAAGCGTTAACGGCCGCGACGATTGCCGCGCTGACCGTCTACGACATGACGAAGGCGCTCGATAAGGGAATCGAGATTGGCGATATATATTTGCTGGAGAAGACCGGGGGGAAAAGTGGAGACTATAAGAGGGCCGCAGATAAACGCAGATGAACGCGGATAGCTCATCTGCGTTTATCTGCGTTCATCCGCGGCCATTAATGCGTTTCCTACGGGTGCAGCACCAATTTCTGCACCCTCCAATTCAATAGCTCCGCCACGTAGATCTCATTTTCCGCCGGGCAGGCCATCTCGTGGATCCAGCCGAATTGTTTGAGCTGGCGGCCCATGCTTCCGAAAACGCCTAGCAGCTTACCGTCGAGCGACAATTTGTAGATCCGGCCGGGATAAGCATCGGAACTGTACAGGTATTGGGTCGGTCCCGGAGTGATGCAGATGGCCCACGGCGCGCCGGGCGCCATGGTGCCGTTCGCCGCTGCCTGTGGGCCGGCCGGGTTGCCCATCCACATATGCACCACGGGCGGCACGGGCACATCGATGGTGATGGCGCGGAGAAAAGTGCCATCGCCATCGAATACCTGGATGCGCCGGTTGCCGCGATCAGCCACATAGATATGGCCCTCCGCATCGGCAGCGATGCTGTGCGGTGTGTTGAACTGGCCGGGAGCACTCCCGCGGTCGCCCCATTGCTTGACCCAGTCGCCATTTTTGTCGTACTTGGCGACGCGCGAATTGATGTAGCCATCGCTGATAAAAATGTTGCCGGCGGGATCCCAGGCGACATCGGTGGGTTGGCGGAACTGGCCGTCCATGGCGGCGCGCGGCGGCGTGACGCGCGTCCAGGGCACGGCTCCATCGTCGGAGGCTTCTTTCTTGCGGCCGAAGACCATGGTCACGCGGCCCGCGGGATTGAAGCGGACAATCATATCGGAGCCTTTGTCGATGGCCCACACATTTCCCTGCGGATCGACGCGCACGGCGTGCGCGTACGACCAGGCATAGAGGTTGTGGCCGATTTCGCGCAGGAACTTTCCGTCCGGTGCGAATTCCAGAAGTTGCGCGGCCGACGCGCCGTAGGCTGGTCCGGTGGTGTTGCCACGGCTGAAAACAAAAATGTGGCGCTGTGCGTTGACGGCGACTCCGGCCACCTCGCCGAGATACAGGTCCGGCGGCAGCTTGAGGAAATCGGGCACCGAATCATACGGAATTTCCGGCGGCCGCGGCTGCGCCAAGGCGGCAGCGGCGATGAACAGCGTGGCGAGAATACGCAAATGAACCTCCCGGCTCGGCAGCCGAGCCTTCCAGAGAGTTTAACGCGCACCGGCGGATCGCTGTAAGCTGAAAGTAATAGCCGCTCATGATTACCGCCGCCGTTGTTACCATCAGCGATTCCGCCAGCGCCGGCACGCGCGCCGACCGCTCCGGGCCGGCGGTGCGTGCGCGATTGGAACAACTGGGCTGGAATGTCTCGGTGACGGAAGTAATTCCGGATGAAGCGGCGCAGATCGGCGAGCGCCTCTCGACGCTGGCGGACGGCGGCCAGGTGTCGGCGATCTTCACCACTGGAGGAACCGGCATCGCCCCGCGCGACGTGACACCGGAAGCCGTGCGGGCAGTGATCGACCGTGAAATCCCGGGGCTGGGCGAGTTGATGCGCACCAAGGGACGCGAATCGACGCCCCTTGCCGCACTCTCGCGATCGCTGGCGGGAACCCGCGGGAAAGTTCTGATTGTAACCCTCCCCGGCTCGCCGCGCGGCGCGGTTCAATCCCTGGATGCTATTGTGGAATTGGTTCCACACGTGCTTGACCTGCTCAGAGGGCGCACCGAACACGGGGCCACCAGTCAGGATTAAATTAGTATGCTTCGCTTGCTTTCTTTGATGCTGTTTGCGGGACTGCTTCCGGCCCAGACTCCGCCCAACCAGACGCTCACGCCGAAACCGACTACCAACCAGGAGGGCCAACAAACGGAAGAAGACGCGATTGCACAGTTCCGCACCACGGTACAGCAGGTGACGGTTCCGGTGCTGGTCTACGATGCTTCCGGGAATACCGTGAACGGGCTCAAACCGGGGCAGTTTCACCTGTTCGACAACAATAAAGAACAGAACATTCAGGTGGATGAGGCCTTCCAACCGATTTCGCTGGTGATCGCGATCCAGGCCAACGCTTCGGTGGAGCACATGCTGCCGGCGATCAACAAAATTGGCAACATGATCGGGCCGCTGATTCTGGGCGACCGAGGTGAAGCGGCGGTGGTGGCATTCGATCACCGCATCCGCACGTTGCAGGAATTCACCGGGGACCCGGACAAAATCACGCAGGCGGTGAAGAAAATTCAGCCAGGCAGCACCTCCAGCCGGTTAATTGACGCCATCGAGGAAGCCGACCGCATGCTGGCGCACCGCCCGCAGAACCGGCGGCGCGTCATCCTGCTCATTTCCGAAACGCGCGATATGGGAAGCGAAGCCCGCGGGCGCGAAACCCTGATCAAGCTGCAACTGCACAGCGTCACAGTCTACCCGGTGGACATCTCACGTCTCGTGGCGACGCTCAACGGGCCCACGCCTTATCCGCGCCCGGACAACCGGCCGCCGGCGATGAATCCCATGCCTTCCAATATGCCCGCCACGCCGACCACGGTGATGCAGACCTTCGGCACGCAAGGGAACAGCGCCGAGTTCATGCCGGTGCTGCTGGAGATTTACCGCGACGCCAAGGCCATCTTCAAGAGCAATCCGGTGCATGTGTTCGCCAAGGGGACAGGCGGCACCGAGTACGCCTACTATCGCGGGCACGGCCTGGAGCAGGCGATTCAGGACATCGCCGATCAGTTGCACAGCCAGTACGTGATCAGCTACCGTCCCAACAATCTGTTGGAAGGCGGGTTCCACGCTATTGCGATCTCTATCGATTCCCCGCTGGCCAAGCGCTACGAGGCGCGCCCCGGGTATTGGCTGGCAGCGATGAATCAGTAAATGCAGCTATGAGCCAAGACCGCTCCGTCAGGGGGCGCCGGTTTAAGCTCACAGCTCATGTCTCAGAGCTATTTCGCCACTACTAGATTATTGGTCACCGAAAACACGCCGGGCACCTGGTTTGCGCGGATGCCGGCGAGATTCTTGTCGGCTTCCGATTCCACCACGCCCACCAGTGTCACATGGCCGTTGTCCACGACGATGTGAATGGGCGGAATGGCCTGGTAGGCGTATTTGGTGAAACTCGGATCGCTGTAGATGGCGCGAAACTCAGCCCGGCGGGTCTGCCAGTCCATGTCGGAAAGCGGTAGCACCTCGATTTTGTTTTCCACGCGCGTCACCCCTTCGATGCGCTTCACGACGTTCTCCGCATCGCTCTTCAGAGTCGGCCGCGTGACCTGTCCCAACAGCGTGACCGTGCCCCCATTGACGGTGAACGCCAAATTATCGAACACGCCGTAATACGGCAGCATGACGAGTTCATGGCGAACCTCGCGCGCAATCCGGTCCTGCCCAGGCGCACCACCGATCCGGTCTGCCGATTCGTGCTTTTGGGCCGCGGCGGGCATCCATGCCAGCGCAAGGACACAAACAACAACGGTCGAACGTTTCACCGAGCGCCTCCATCATCAGCATAAGAGGCTGTCCGGCGCAGAGTTGTATGCGCCTTCACAGTCGCTCAATCGTTGCCGGAAATCTGTACGAAATTCTCCGCGGCGCTGCCGTTAGCCACCGCTTCGGCTTCCTCGGGTGTGAACGCTTCTACTTTCGCCGAAATGTTCATGGAGCAAAACTTGGGACCGCACATGGAGCAGAAGTGCGCGTCTTTGAAGCCCTCTTCCGGCAGCGTTTCGTCGTGCATCGCGCGGGCGGTTTCCGGGTCGAGCGAAAGATCGAACTGGCGGTTCCAGTCGAAGGTGTAGCGCGCGCGGGAAAGCTCGTCATCGCGGTCGCGGGCGCCCGGCCGGTGGCGCGCGATGTCGGCGGCATGGGCGGCAATCTTGTACGCGATAATGCCCAGCTTCACATCGTCGCGATTGGGCAGGCCAAGGTGCTCCTTGGGCGTCACATAGCAAAGCATGGATGCGCCGTGCCATCCGATCATGGCCGCGCCGATGGCCGAAGTGATGTGATCGTAGCCGGGAGCGATATCGGTTACCAGCGGCCCCAGCGTATAGAACGGCGCTTCATCGCACATCTCGTTCTCTTTTTGCACCTGCAGCTCGATCTGGTCCATGGGAATGTGGCCGGGACCCTCGATCATCACCTGCACATCGTATTCCCACGCTTTGCGCGTAAGCTCGCCCAGCGTCTTCAGTTCGGCGAACTGCGCTTCGTCGCTGGCATCCGCCACGCTGCCGGGGCGCAACCCGTCGCCCAACGAAAAACTCACGTCGTGCTTCTGAAAGATTTTGCAGATGTCTTCGAAGCGCTCGTAGAGCATGTTTTGTTTGTGGTTCTTGACCATCCATTCGGCCAGAATGGAGCCGCCACGGCTGACGATGCCGGTGATCCGTTTGGTGGTGAGGGGGATGTACTGCACCAGCACGCCGGCGTGGACGGTCATATAGTCCACTCCCTGCTCGGCCTGCTCTTCGATAACTTCCAGCATTAAACCGGCGGTCAAATCTTCCACGCGGCGCACGCGCGACAACGCCTCATAGATGGGAACAGTGCCGATGGGCACAGGCGAAGCCCCAATGATGGCTTTGCGGATCGCGGGAATGTCGCCACCGGTCGACAGGTCCATCACCGTATCGGCGCCGTATTTCACCGAGTAGCGCAGCTTCTCCAACTCGCCCTCGATGTCCGACAGCACGGATGAATTCCCAATATTGGAATTGATCTTGCATCGGGAGGCCACGCCGATAGCCATGGGCTCCAGATTGGCGTGGTTCACATTGGCGGGGATGATCATCCTGCCGCGGGCCACCTCCGAGCGGACCAGCTCGGGAGAAATCCGCTCGCGGGCGGCGACATACTCCATTTCCTCGGTAATGACGCCCTGGCGCGCGTAACGCATTTGCGTGCGGATGCTATGATTTTTTCGTTTTGCTACCCAGTCTGTGCGCATGGTGGCTCCTGTGGGCATGCCCGGCCGAACGGTCCGGGCATGCCAATCGAACCTTACTTCTTCTTCTTCGGCTTCTTGGTTTCCTTCTTGGGGCTTTTATCCTTCGCCACGGAAATCCTCCCTTATGGTGAATTATAACCACTAACCGGGAGTCGCGAGTCAGAATTCGTACCGCCGACCCCGCCAAACAATATGATTCTGGAATGCCGATGAAATGAGCGCCACCAGCCAAAGCCAGGTGGCCAAAGGAACCCAGATGGCGTGCACCCACGCGTGGCGGCGAAACCAGGCTTCGTGCTCCGGCAGCGCGGCGCGCGCCAGGGTGGCGCGGTTCAGTCCTTTGAGCATGCCCGGCGAAAGCTGCGCGATCAGCGCCCATTCCGCCAGCCGGTAGCCTGCCAGCGAAGCCGCAATCGAAGCCGCCATACCGCCGCAGTAAAAAATGTGCGCCACCAGGCCCATCCACCACAGGCGCGGGCGGTAAACGCGCGTGAGAATCATCTGCCGGCGCGACCATTCGAAAAACCCGGCACAGCCTACACGGTCGAACGAAGGGGCCAGCGCGCCGGGGGCGTAGGCAATCTTCAGGCCGGCCGCTTTCACCGCGGCGGTGACGGGATAATCGTCGGTGATCGCGTTTTTCCAATATTCGAAGACGGCGATTTCGAAAAACGTCTCCTTGCGAATGGCCATGGAGCCGCCCCAGACAAACGGGTTATCGCCCGGACCGAGCATGCCCGCGCACACCGCGTCCCACACGCCGCGCATGAGCGTCCAAAATGTCGGAGGCGCGGGCACAAACCAGCGATAGCCGGTGCTGGCGCCCACCTTGGAATCCTCCAGGGGCGCGGCCAAAGCCCGCAGCCAGCGGGGAGTGACGCGGGTATCGGAATCCGCGAAGGCGAAGATTTCGCTGCGGCGGCGAGTGGCGCGAACCGCGGCAATCTGATTGTGAATTTTGTCGCTGGACCGCTCGTCCGTGCCATGAGCCAGCACCACCTTCACGCGCGGCGGAAGCACGCCCGGGGGAATATCCGCGGCCGAATGTGCGGTTACGATCAGTTCGTAATCCGGATAATCGAGCGCCGCCAGGGCCGCCAGGTTCTCGCGCAGTCCCTCGTCCGCGCCCTTTACCGGGACGATGACGCTGGCCGGAGGCACGTATTCCCGTGCTTCGGCAAGGCGCTCCGCCACATAAGCCGCTCGCTTGCGCTCCCCGCGCAGCGAAAAAAATGCCAGCAGGAGTGCCGGCCCAACAAAGAACCAATACAGGAACACCACGCACAGGATATCGTAAGTGGAGTAGCAATCCGGTTGCGACCAATTATTTGCGTCGCTCATCTAAAGGATCGCGTCAGCCGGCATGTAGGAGGCTATGTGAACCAAGCCAGGTATGTTATTTTCGGCGGAGGCATGGTCGCCGGGTACGCCGCCACTGAGATGGTGGACGCCGGCCTGAAGGCGGGAGAACTGGCCATCCTGTCCGCCGACACCTCCGTCCCCTACGAACGGCCCCCCCTATCCAAGGGTTTTCTGGCGGGAAAAGATACCGAAGAGGCCGTCCGCATCCAGCCCGAGGAGTTCTACCGCAACCAGGGCATCGAGTTGAAGCTCGGCGTCGAAGTCACCGCGGTGGACACCGCGCGCCGGCGGCTCATTCTGAAATCGGGCGGCGAATTCGCATTTGAGAAACTCGTCATCGCCACCGGCGCCCGCCCACGGACGCTGGAAATTCCGGGCGCCCAACTACGCCACGTCCACTATCTGCGCTCGCTGGACGATTCCAAGGCGATTCGCACTTCGGCAAAGTCGGTGCGGCACGCGGTGGTGATCGGCGGGGGGTTCATTGCCATGGAAGTCGCCTCCGTGCTGGCGCAGATGCGCATTGAGGCCACCATCGTGCTGCGCGAGGATCGCATCTGGAAACAGTTTTTCACGCCGGAGATGTCCGCCTATTTCGAAAAGTACTACCTGGCTCACGGTGTGGGGTTCGTCAAAAACGCCGAAGTGAGCGAATTGCGCGGCAATGGCACGGTGCGTGAGACGGTATTGCGCGACGGCCGGACGCTTCCCTGCGCCATGGTGGTAGCCGGCATAGGCGCGATTCCGGCAACCGGGATGCTGGCGGCCAGCGGCCTCGAGGTGGCGGATGGAGTGACGGTCAATGAGTACCTGGAGACGAACCAGCCCGGTGTCTATGCGGCCGGCGACGTAGCCAATTACCAGGACGTGCTTTTCGAAAAGCGGCGCCGCGTGGAACACTGGGACAACGCCGTTTCCCAGGGCCGCTACTGTGCGCACGCGCTCATGGGCGAGCGTGCCCCATTCCGCCACGTGCCGTATTTCTTCTCAGACATATTCGATCTGTCGTATGAATACTGGGGAGATTCGTCCGGCGCGGACGAAGTGATCTACCGCGGCGACCTTGACACCGGCAGTTTCAGCACCTGGTGGTTGCGCCAACGGCGCGTGGTGGCCGCGTTCGCCATGAATCGCCCGACCGACGAGCGCGAAGCGGCGCCGCGGTGGATCGAAGACCGGCAAACGGTCTCCGGCGATAAACTCAAGCATGCAGGTTCCCTTCCGGAGGTGCTGTCATGACACCCGCCGCCAATCGTCCCGAAGCCTGGCCCGCGCTCCCGCTGGAGTCGTGGAAAGACACCTGCGCCACGCTGCACATGTGGACGCAAATCGTGGGCAAGGTACGGCTGAAACTCACGCCGCTGGTGAATCACTGGTGGAACGTTCCGCTTTACGTGACGGCCCGCGGCCTGAGCACGTCGCGCATCCCGTATGGTGAAAGGGCGTTCGAAATCTGGTTCGATTTCATCCAGCATCGGCTGGTGCTCGAAACGAGTGAAGGGCACTGGAAGATGATGCCGCTGGAGGCGCGCTCGGTCGCCGATTTCTACCACGAATTTATGGACATGCTTCATTCCGAGCAAATCGACGTGCACATCTGGAGCATGCCGGTGGAAATTCCCGATCCGATTCCGTTCGATCGGGACCAAGTGCACGCTGCCTACGAACGGGCACCCGTGGAGCGCTTCTGGCGCATTCTGCTCTCCGCGGATGCGGTGTTCAACGATTTCCGCTCGGAGTTCATCGGGAAGTGCAGCCCGGTGCACTTTTTCTGGGGAAGCTTCGACCTTGCGGTGGCGCGATTTTCCGGGCGCCGTGCGCCGGAGCGGCCTGCCGCCGACACGATTACGCGCGAGGCCTACTCACATGAAGTGAGCAGCGTCGGGTTCTGGCCGGGCAGCGGCACCATCGCGGAACCGGCTTTCTATTCCTACATGGCCCCCGAGCCGCCCGGATTCCGCGAGGCCCGCGTCCGGCCGGAAAGCGCGCGCTACGATACCGGGCTGGGCGAATTCGTCCTCATGTACGACCATGTCCGCACCAGCCCGGAACCGGGCGCCGCGCTGCTGGAATTTTGCCGTAGCACGTACGAAGCCGGCGCCCG
>Ga0335081_10017957_pt1 | contig 11446 bp, 10 predicted proteins | sample Lox_Sample_35_FD_206713 | JGI IMG/M metagenome (GOLD analysis project Ga0335081, IMG submission 206713) | Soil microbial communities from Loxahatchee National Wildlife Refuge, Florida, United States - Lox_Sample_3.5 | ecosystem: Environmental > Terrestrial > Soil > Wetlands | place: USA... | reverse complement strand
CAGTCCGTCGAGACCGGGGGCGCGATGGGACGTGATGATGCCGACGTTCAGCATATGCGCGGTAACGGCTCGCCGTCGGGTTCGGCGACGAGCCTCCTCCCGAAGCCGGTGTCGAGGATGATCGAACCGGGACGTTCGCTGACACAGGTTCCAATGACGGCCGCATTGCGGCCTAACAGATTCGAGCGCAGCACGGCGAGGACGTCATCGACGTCCGCTTCGCGCACGCCGAGGAGCGCTTTGCCCTCGTTGGCGACGTGAAGGGGGTCGATGCCCAACATCTCGCCGATCGAGCGGACGGCGGGCGTGACCGGAATCGCGCTCTCGTCGAGAATGATGCCGACGCCGCTCTTCGAGGCCATCTCGTGCAGCGCGCTGGCGACGCCGCCGCGCGTCGGGTCTTTCATCGCCGTGATCGTCGTGGTTGCGACGAGCGGAGCGATGAGCGAGTTGAGCGGCGCGACGTCCGAGGTCAGATCGCCTTCGAACTCGATTCCGTGCCGCTTCGCCATCACCGCGAGGCCGTGCTCGCCGATGAAACCGGTGACGATGATCCTGTCGCCCGGCTTGAGACCGTTGTCGCGAATCAGATTGCGCGTCAGGCCGATTCCGGCGGTGTTGATGACGATGCCATCGATCTCGCCGCGGCCCATGACTTTCGTATCGCCCGTGATCACGGGAGCGCTGGCTTCGCGGCATGCGGCGACCATCGATCGCTGGATCGCCTCGAGCGAGTCGATGGGAAATCCTTCCTCGAGAATTACGCCGCACGTGAGGCCGACGACGCGCGTCGCGCCCATCATCGCCAGATCGTTGACCGTGCCGCAGATCGAGAGACGCCCGATGTCGCCGCCCGGAAAGAAAATCGGATGGATGACGTGCGAGTCGGTGGTCAGGACGAGCCACTCGTCACCGAAGCGAATTGCGGCTCCGTCATCCATCGCCGCGACGCCGACCCCGTCGAACGGCAGCGCGGCGAAGTCGTGGACGAACAGCTTCTCGATGAGCCCGCGCATCGCGCGGCCGCCGCCGCCCTGCTTCAGCGTCACGCGTTGCTCGAGCAATGCGGTGGTCATGATGCCGAGACCTCCTCGAGATCGGGCACGCCGCCGTAGAGGTGCCAGATCTTGCACGTCCCCTCGTTCGACACCATGCAGGCGCCGATCGGGTTCTCGGGAACGCATTCGTGATTGAAGAGCCGGCAGTCATTCGGATTCTTGATACCGGCCATGATGTCTCCGCAGATGCACTGCCGCGCGAGCTGCGGAGGCGCGAAGTCCCACAGCGAGGGCAGATCGATCGTGAAACGCTGTCGCGCGTCGAGATGGGCGAACTCGCTGCGCAGCCGCAGATTTCCGTTCGGCACGTGCGCGATGCCGCGCCAGCGCCCGCCCGTCGGCCGGAACACGCGCCACAGCTGCTGCTGCGCGCGGGCATTTCCTTCCTTCGTCACGCAGCGCGGGAACATATTGACGACGCGCGGCGTCTTGCGCTTGATCAGCTCGACGAGCTCGCCGAGCCCGGCGAGGATGTCGAGCGGCTCGAATCCGGCGACGACCACCGGCACGTTGTGGCGCTCCACGAATTTCTCGAACACGCCCCAGCCCGTGATCGTCGCAGCGTGCCCGGCCGCCAGGAAGCCTTCGATGCGCGTCTCCGGCATCTCGGCGACGATCTCCATCACCGGCGGGATGTACTTGTGCGCCGACAACACGGAGAAGTTCGCCGGCGGGTCGTCGAGGATCACCGCGGCGGTGGCGACCGCCGTCGTCTCGAAGCCGGTGGCGAAGAAGACGACTTCGGTGTCGCTGTTGCGCGCGAGCTCGACCGCCTGCTTCGGGCTGTACACGATCTCGATGTCGCCGCCGGTCGCTTTTGCGTCGGCGAGCGACTTGACGGTGCCCGGCACCCTCAGCATGTCGGCGAACGTTGCGATCTTCACTCCCTGTCCCGCGAGAACCACGCCCTCATCGACCTCCGGCACGTCGGTGACACACACCGGGCAGCCAGGTCCCATGATGACGTCCAGTTTCTTCGGGAACAGCGAGCGAAGACCGAACTTCGCGATCGCCTGTTCGTGACTGCCGCAAACGTGCATGACGGCGACGCTGCGGCCGATCGCTTCGACATTCGCCGCGATCGATGCGGCGATCGATTTCGCGAGCGCGGGGTCCCGGAATTGCAGCTCGTTGTTCATCGCAGTTCACTCATCCCTTTGTGCTGCCGACAGCGGGGTGCGGCACGGCGCAGCCATGCCCTACAAAGTGCATCGATCGAAGTGCGGTTCGTCGTTCATTGCGTTCACACACACCTGAAGGTGTAGGGCACGCCTGCGGCGTGCCGAACCCCGAGTGCGGCGCTGCGCAACCGTTGTTCATCATCGCGAGCCGCTCCCCTCGATCTCCCCCCGCACGTCGCTCGTCATGAGGTCGTCGACGTCGTCCTTGAGCAGCGTCTCGTACAGCGCGAGCGTCTCCTCCACCGATTCCGGCGGAATGCGCCGGATCGCGAAGCCGACGTGATTGAGGATGTAGTCGCCGGGCTTGACCGGCTCGTCGACGATGTTGAGCAGCACCTCTTTGCGCACACCCCAGAAATCGACAACGGCCGTCCATCCGTCGACTTCGATGACTTTGCCCGGAACGCCTAGACACATACGAGCTCCTCGCTGACAACCGACGATCGAGAACGGACAACCGCGTTGGCGACAAAAGCCTGGCCTAACGCGATGCCTCCGTCGCCGGGCGGCACTTCGCGATTCATGTAGACCTTGTGAAAGCCCCGCAGGACGGATTCGGCGAGCCGCGCGTTTTGAAAACAGCCGCCGCTCAGCACGACCGGCATCTCGCCGCGCGATTGGAGTGCAGCGCGCGCGACCTCGATCGTCGCTTCGGCGATCGTGTTGTGAAAACGCGCGGAGATCACCGCCGGCGCAACGCCGCGCATGAAGTCGTCGACCGCGGCGCGCAGCGTCGGACGCGGATCGATTTCCCACGGCGCCACTCCGTCGTGGATCAGAATCGGATAGCGGCCGCTCTCGAGCTCATCGGCGATCCCATTCCACCGGAACGCGACCTCTCCCTCGTACCGCATCTCGCGCATGCCGAGGAAGAGCGCGCCGAACGCATCGAAGTAGCGGCCGACTCCGCGCGCCAGCGGCGAGTTGAAATTGCGCTCGATCATGCGGCGGACGGCGTCGATGGCCGCACGCTCGATCGTGCGGAAGAGCGGAAGCGCGTGCAGAGGCGCCTCGCCGTCGAAGGACTCATCGAGCAGCGCGAGCGCGACGCGCCACGGCTGGCGAACGGCTTGATCGCCGCCGGCGAGCGGAATCGGATGGAACGTTGCGAAGCGCTCGAAGTCGGCATAACGCGCGATGAGAATCTCGCCGCCCCACGCGGTGCCGTCCGTGCCGTAGCCGGTGCCGTCGTACGCCACTCCGACCACCGGACCGTCGAGCCGGTGCTCGGCCATCGCGCTGACGATGTGCGCGTGGTGGTGCTGCACGGCGATCGTTCGCGCGTTCGCCTGCGCGAGCGCGTAGCGGGTCGAGAAATAGTCGGGATGCATGTCGTGCGCGACGATCGACGGAGAGGCGCCGACGAATTCCTTCATGCGCTCGATCGCCGACTCGTAGGCGCGCAGCGTCTCGAGCGTCTCGAGATCGCCGATGTGCGGACCGAGGTACGCGTTGGAGCCGGTGGCGATGCAGAAGGTGTTCTTGAGATGCGCGCCGCACGCGAGGACCGGCTCGGCGAATTCGCGTCCGCTCTCGATCGCGCGCGGAACGTAGCCGCGCGCGCGCCGCAGAAGCGCCGGCGAGCCGCCGATCACGCGCGCGACCGAATCGTCGACGCGCGTGACGATCTCGCGATCGTGCACGAGAAAGACATCGGCGATGTTGCGCAGACGCTCGAACGCCTCGCTGCTTCTCGTCACCATCGGCTCGTCCGAGACGTTGCCGGAGGTCATGACGAGCGGCGTGCCGGCGTCGCGGAGCAGGATGTGATGCAGCGGCGTGTACGGCAGAAAGAGGCCGATGAGCGGATTGTCGTCGTCGACCTCCCGCTTGCGCGCGAGCACGATCGGTCGTTCCACCGAGGTCAGCAGCGCGCGCTCCTCGTTCGTCAGCAGCGCGAGGCGATCGGCATCGGCGAGATCGCGCACCATGACCGCGAGCGGCTTCGCTTCGCGGCGCTTCCGCTCGCGCAGGCGCTGGACCGCGCCGGGCGACATCGCGTCGCACGCGAGCTGAAATCCGCCGAGGCCTTTGAGGGCCACGATGAAGCCGGCGCGAAGGGCACGCGCCGCGAATTCGATCGGATCGCTCGTCCCGATCTCGTGACGCTGCGGCGTGACGGCGACGAGCCGCGGGCCGCAGACCGGACACGCATTCGGCTGCGCATGGAAACGGCGGTCGAGAGGATCGTCATATTCGCGCTGACAGTCGGGGCACATGACGAAGCGGGCCATCGATGTCCTGGCGCGGTCGTACGGTGCGCCGTTCACGATCGAATAGCGCGGACCGCAGTTCGTGCAGTTCGTGAACGCGTAGCGATAGCGGCGGTTCGTCGGATCGAGGATCTCGCGCAGGCAGTCGCCGCATGTCGCGAGATCCGCGGGAATCGACACGCGATGCTCGGTCGAGCTCGCGCTCTCGACGATCGTGAAGCCGGAGGCGGTTTCGAAGGGAATGGCGGACCAATCGATGCTTCTCACACGCGCGGCCGGAGGCGCCTCGGCCTCCAGCGCTTCGATGAAGTCGTCCAGCGAGCCGGCGGCGCCGAACGCGTCGATCACCACTCCCCGGGAGTCGTTCCGCACGCGCCCGTTCACGCCGATGCGCCGCGCGAGCTGGTAAACAAACGGGCGAAATCCGACACCCTGGACGGTGCCTCGCACCTCGATCCGGCGTCCACGAGCGGTCATGGCATCAAGGTAGGCGCTGAGAGAACACAGCGTGATGACTCGCGCTACACGGGCTGGTGACGAGCATCACGGGGAGTGAGGACTGAGGAGTGAGGGCTGAGATCGTAGCCGAATGCCTTGGAAGATCGATTCAAGATTCAAATCAACGACCAAACACCGGGCGGTGCTTCGATCAGTCGTTTTCAAGGCCGCTTCGAAATTTCAAATTTCAAATGAAAAATGAAAAAAACGAAAGAAGTGAGTTCGAGTCATTTTTCATTTTCAAGTTGAAATTAGGACTTTGAACTTTGAAGCTCCTGAGGGCCACTCCTCATCGAGTGGTGAGCGGCCGCAGAACGTGTCGAGCGGTATCTCTCCACAGCAGCCGCAGAATGCCGCCGATGCGAAAGTTGCGAAGGAACGCGCCGGGCGGAAAGAGCTCCGACTTGTCGATGATCGTTCCGTTCGACCGCAGGTGCGCGCGAACGCGGGCGGCCTGCTTGCGATCGATGCGTCCGTAGCGCTCCTTCAGATCGTTGAGACGTGAGCCGGCCTCGTACGTAGACGACACGATCTCGCGGCGCGTCATCCAGCGCGTCTCGTAGTTGAGCATCGACTCCCAGTCACGCGCCTCGAGCAGCGCGCGATGCTCGGCGAGCGTGCGCGCCCGAAGGATGTAGCCGCGGTTCTCTGCCTGCTCGAATCCGTCGCTTCCCGGGTCGATGAACGGACCCATCGGCGTCATGAACGCCGAGAGACGCCGATCGTAGCGGCGAAAGAGATCCTCGATCGAGTCGACGGTCGCCAGAACGCTGGCGTGCGTCTGCCCCGGCAGTCCGACCATGTAGAAGAGATCGAGCTGTTCGCAGCGCGAGCGCATCAGGAGGTCGATCGATTCGTTCATCCGGGCGTTGGTGAACGTGGCCTTCCCCATGAGCGCGCGCACGCTCTCATCGTGGCTCTCGGGCGAGAGCTCCGCCCCCCAACGACGCACTGCACCATCGATGCGCGCGATGAGCTCCGCGCTCGGCGGATCGAAAAACTCGAAGACGATGCGATTCGACACCGGAGACTTCGCCAGCGCCGCGAGCACCTCCGACACGTACGCATCGCCGCCGTCACGAAGATCGCCCACGAAGAAGATCGGCGCGCGCGTGATCGTTGCCAGCTCGTTCACCTCCTTCGCGATTGCGCCGGCGCCGCGCAGGATCGGATGCCTCGCCGGCATGAAGCGCCGGAACGACGCCGACGATGCGCCGCACGTCACGCATCCGCGCATGCATCCTTTGACCGTGAAGACCGCGGTGATCGGGTGCCGCCACCACGAGTGAAACGGGACGTTGCTCCAGAAATCGAGGTGTCGCACCACCGAGCCGGCCATCATGCCGAGGTCCAGTGGGTATTCGTCGAGGGAAGCGGGCCGGGAAGAAACCCGATTCACGCCGCCCTTCCACGTGAGGTCGGGCACGCGTTCGAAGCGCTTGTCCCCTTCGATTTCGCGGATGAGCGCCAGGAGCGAGGGCTCGGTCAGCGTGCCGCGCAACACGAAATCGACAGAGGGCTCTCGGATTAATTCATCATGATAATATGTAGCACTAATCCCACCGAAAACAATCGGGATCTCGGGGTGGAGTTTCTTGAGCAGCCGCGCGACCTCGATCGATCCCTGCGCGTGCGGCAGCCAGTGCAGGTCGATGCCGAACAGCTTCGGCCGCAGCTTCGCGAGAAGCTTCTCCGGGCGAAAGCGGCGGCTGCGCATCATCAGCAGCGCGAGATTGATGATGCGCACTTTGTATCCCTGCCGGCGCAGATACGCGCCGAGGGTCAGGAAACCGACGGGGTACATCTCGAAAATCGGCGACGAAGGAATGACGTCGCTCAGCGGCCCGAAGAAAATCTTGCGATCGCGAAAGTCGTAGATGCTCGGCGCGTGAATGAAAATGAGGTCGGGACGGCTCACGGAAAAAACGTAGAGCGGAAAGCGGCGCACGACGATGCCCGCCCGCATCCGTGGGTGTGATCATCGTCACCCGTCACAACCGGCCGTGCGTCGAGACATCGTCGAAGTGCGGCAGCGGATTTAGAAGATCCGTCATGAATGTGTGCATGGCGATTACAAACGACGGCCTGATCGATACTCGCTGGGGACGCGCTCAACGAGTGGCAATCGCAGACGTGCAGGGAGGCGCAGTCAGCGGGTGGCAGGAATTCGACGTCGGCTGGCACGCTCTCCACGATTCAGCGACGGAAAGCTCGCGTCACGCGCGCGTGGCCCGGTTTCTCCGCGACCACGACGTCGAAGCCGTCGTGGCCCATCACATGGGCCACGACATGCACCAAATGCTCGAGCGCTTGCACCTGCGAGTTCGCCTGGGCGCCGGCGGCGATGCTCGAGAGGCAGCGATCGCCGCGGCGCAGTGAGCTCACGCGAGCAGACTGCGCAGCATCCAGGCAGTTTTTTCGTGGACCTGGATGCGCTGCGTCAGCAGATCGAGCGTCGCCTGATCACCGGCATTTTCCGAGGGAGGAAACGCGGCTCGAGCGGTCCGGGCAACGGTCTCGTGTCCGATCAGGAGGATGCGGATCATCTCTTCGGCAGCGGGGACTTGTTCTTCGTCCGGAATCGAGCCGAGGCGTTCGAATTCACGATAGGTTCCCGGCGCTGGGAACCCCAGCGCGCGGATGCGCTCCGCGACCGCGTCGACGGCCAGCGCAAGCTCGTTGTACTGCTGCTCGAACATCAGATGGAGCGTCTGGAACATCGGTCCGGTGACGTTCCAGTGGAAGTTGTGCGTTTTCAAATAGAGCGTGTAGGTGTCGGCGAGGAGATGCGACAGGGAGTCGGCGACCTGACGCCGGCTCCGCTCATCGATGCCGATGTCGAAGGGGACGGGACGAGTTTCACGAGGCAGAGTCGCAGTCATGACGTTCTCCTTTGCTCCCGGGAGTGAACCTTCATTGCGACGGTTCGTCCGTGCTCTCCGATACGTTTCGTTGTGACTCGCGGCTGCGAGCGTCGCGGCGACGTCACCCGATGTGATGCTTGAGCACGTCGTCGCGATTGCGCCCGATGATCGTCAGCGCGACGCCGACGATCGGAATGACGAGCTTCCACGGCGGCATCGCCGGCAGATCCTGCTCGATGACAACCTCCGCCAGAAACGCAATCGGAAGCAGAAAGAGAATGCCCCAGCCGGTCCAGAAAATCGCTTTTCGCATGGCTTCCTCGTTTTCACCGCCGCCGGTAGATCCTGCGAAGCTCCCGCCCTCCCTGGTGAACTAAGCCTCGATGAGCTCGCGAACGCGCTCGCCGATCGGCTCAAACGCCCGCTTCTTCGCGCCGGTGTACACCTGCCTCGGTCTGCTGATGCGCGTCGATTTGTCGTCGGTCATCTCTTTCCAGTGCGCGAGCCAGCCCGGCAGACGGCCGAGGGCGAACATCACCGTGAACATGTTGGTGGGGATGCCGATCGCCCGATAGATGATGCCGCTGTAGAAGTCGACGTTCGGATACAGCTTCCGCTCGATGAAGTAGGGGTCCTTCAGTGCGATTTCCTCGAGCTGCCTGGCGATGTCGAGCAGCGGGTCGCGCAGACCGAGCTCGCCTAACACCTCGTCCGCCGATTTCTTGAGGATCGTCGCGCGCGGATCGAAGTTCTTGTAGACGCGGTGACCGAAGCCCATCAGCTTGAAGCCGGAGTCCTTCACCTTCGCCTTCTCGACGAATGCCTTGAGGTTGCCGCCGTTGTCGCGGATCTGCTGCAGCATCTCGATGACCTGCTGATTCGCGCCGCCGTGCAGCGGGCCCCACAGCGCGCAAATGCCGGCCGACATCGTGGCGAAAAGATTCGCGCCGCTGCTGCCGACCATCCGCACGGTCGAGGTGCTGCAGTTCTGCTCGTGATCGGCGTGAAGGATCAGCAGAAGGTTCAGCGCGCGGTTGACCGCGGCGGACACGTTGTACGGCTCGGCGGGAACGGCAAACATCATGTGCAGGAAGTTCTCGGTGTAGCTCAGATCGTTGCGCGGATAGATGAAGGGCTGGCCGATCGATTTCTTGTACGAGAACGCGGCGATCGTCTTCGCCTTCGACAGAATGCGAATCATGTTGAGGTCGCGGTTCTCGTCGGTGATCTCGGGGTAGTACGTCGACATCGAAGCCATCATCGCCGAGAGAATCGCCATCGGATGCGCCGAGGGCGGGAAGCCTTCGAAGAACTTCTTCATGTCCTCGTGAATGAGGCTGTGGCGCGTCAGTTTTTCCTCGAATGCATTCAACTCTTCGGTGGTCGGCAGGTGGCCGTAGATCAGCAGATACGCCGTCTCGACGAAGCTCGCATTCGCGGCGATCTCCTCGATCGGATAGCCCCGATAGCGCAGAATTCCGCGCTCGCCGTCGATGAAGGTGACCGCGCTCTCGCACGATCCGGTGTTGCCGTAGCCGGGATCGAGCGTGATCGCGCCGGTTTTCGCGCGAAGCGATGCGATGTCGATCGCCGTCTCGTCCTCCGTTCCCTTGATGACGGGAAATTCGTATTCCTTGCCGTTGAGAAGCAGCGTTGCTGTACTCATGCGTTTCTCCTTCGAATGTTCAGACCGCCGCAGCGCGCCGGCCGCAGGGGGAGCAGCGCGGGTCCACGTGAACTCCGCGCACGGCGAGCTCGGTCAGCACGACTTCCGCCGCTTCCGCGACGGCTTCGTCCACCTCGGCCGAAAGCGCGACGCCGCCTTCGAGCGACTTCGGAATGACGCCGACGAGCACGACATCGCGCGGCGCGTCGCCGGCGAAATCGAGGACGATGAGCGCATCGTTGATCGACGGCTCGTGCGGGCTGATGCGAATGCCGGGAGCGACCGCGACGATCTCGTCGCGCGTGAACGTGCGAATCGATCCGGGCGCGTCGCCTCCCGCGACCGCATCGATGAAGATCAGAACGTCGAAACCACTCAGATAGCTCGGAAGCGCGAGGCTGGGAGTGCCGAGATCTTCGACCGCGACATTCGGCGGAAAGAAGTAGTTGTCCTCGAGAAAATGGGCGACGGCTGGGCCCACTCCGTCATCGCCCAGGAGGATGTTGCCGATGCCGTAGACGGCAGCGCGAAGCGGCGAGCGGCGAGCAGTGAGCGGCGGGCGGGATTGTTCATCCCCCTGCTCGCCGCTCGCCGCTCGCCGCTCGCCCGGCATCAGAGCACCTTCACCTTCACAATGCTGTTGCCCGACGGGTCGAACATGTGAACCGCGCAGGCCATGCATGGATCGAACGAGTGAATCGTGCGCAGCACTTCGAGCGGATGCTCGGTGTCGGCGATCGGATTCTTGAGCAGCGCGGCCTCGTACGGACCCGGCTGACCTTTGATGTCGCGCGGGCTGGCGTTCCATGTCGTCGGAACCACGGCCTGGTAATTCTTGATCGCACCGTTATCGATCACGACCCAGTGCGAGAGTGTTCCGCGCGGCGCCTCGTGGAAGCCGACGCCTTCGATCTCGCCCGACGGGAACTTCGGCGCGTTGAAGATCGTCTTGTCGCCTTTGGTGACATTGTCGACGAGCAGCTGCCAGTGTTTGTACGCGAGCTCGGACAGCACCGCGGCGCGGACGGCGCGCGCGCCGTGACGGCCTAACGTCGAGTGCAGATGCGCCGGCGTCGCTTTGATCTTCGCGATCGTCGAGATGTTGTTGAGCGCCGCCGTGGTCCACTTGACCATCAGCGGATTGCCGGCGGCGACGCCGCACAGCACGTTCGCCAGCGGGCCGACCTGCGCCGGCTCGCCGTTGAAGCGCGGAGCTTTGACCCACGAGTACTTGCCGTCCGGCTGGAAGTCGGTGTAGTCGGGATCGGTCTCGCCTTTCCACGGATGCAGCGGACCCGAGCCCTTGTACCAGGAATGGGCGCTGTCTTCCGCGACGCCTTTGACCCAGAACGGATCCTTCTGACCCTTGATCGGAACGTACTTCGCGAGATCGCCGTTCGGAATGTAGCCGCCCGGCAGATCGAACTGCGTGTTCTTGCCGTCGAGCGGCAGATCGGGCACCGAGAGATAGTTCGTCACGCCCGCGCCGTAGCCGAACCAGTCGGGATACATGGCCGCGACCGCGCAGACATCCGGCACGTAGACGTTCTGGACGAACGGCACCACTTTGTCGAGCAGCGATTTGATTTGATAAAGCCGGTCGAGGTTGAGCGCGGCCTCGCTGTCGAGATTGATCGCGTTCTGCACGCCGCCCACCGCGACGTTCTGAATGTGCGGCGTCTTTCCGCCTAACATTCCGACGACCTGGTTGGCGTAGCGCTGATACTCGAGCGCCTGCAGATAATGCGTGACGGCGATCAGATTCACCTCGGGCGGAAGCTTCATCGCCGGATGGCCCCAGTAGCCGTGCGCGAACGGGCCGAGCTGCCCGCTGTCGACGAGCGCCTTGACCTTCTCCTTCGTGGCCTGCATCTCCTTCTTCGAGTTGCCCGGCCAATCGGACAGACTCTCGGCAATCGACGACGCCTTCGCCGGATCGGCTTTGAGAACCTGCGTGACGTCGACC
>Ga0335081_10017956_pt1 | contig 11446 bp, 12 predicted proteins | sample Lox_Sample_35_FD_206713 | JGI IMG/M metagenome (GOLD analysis project Ga0335081, IMG submission 206713) | Soil microbial communities from Loxahatchee National Wildlife Refuge, Florida, United States - Lox_Sample_3.5 | ecosystem: Environmental > Terrestrial > Soil > Wetlands | place: USA... | reverse complement strand
TCAAAGCGGCGAAGATTAAGACGCGCCCGCAGAAGTTCGGTTTCCTGGTCCAAGGCGATGATCGGAAGGGCGCCGTGGCGAATCTGCTCAAGACACTGGCGGATAAGAATATTAACGTAACGGCTATTGACTCTGTGTCGGCTGGCGCAGGCCGTTATGCTGCGATCTTCTGGGTTGAGCCCAGGAGCGTGAACAAGGCGGCAAAGGCGCTGGGTGCAAACTAAACACATTTTTATGAACAGCTTGTGAATTGTTCCGAACAAAACGAAGGGCCTGTCGGTAGCGACATGCCCTTCCTCTATTATAAATCCTGGCTGATACCATAGTGCCGGGCCTGTCTTATTCCTCACGCTTTCTCCCTTTAGCCTGGGTTCAATTCGTTGAAGCTTCCGGTTCAATTTTATCGTTATCGGTATTTCTGCCAATAATCCTGAATAGTTTCTATGCCATGCAACTGCGAAGTGGCGTGTATGTCCTACAATTGTCAGCTAAATTTTTTTGCTCTGTCTTGCTTAAAATGCATAGAGACTCTTGCCAGTGTCCAGATTTATCATCTTTGATATTGAAAGATTGCGCGTTCTCTTCGGCATATATCAGAAAGATGTCGTGCATGTCTATGGGAGATAGCGCCCGCTTGTTTCTCTCGGCATGCACAATCTCCGCGCCGCCCTAATATCATCTGTCTCCTCGTCCCGATGCTATGAAACTTGCTTTGTTGATCATGACGCTAGTGCTTATCGCGATCATGCTGACCGGGTGCCTCTATTCCCACGTTACGCTCCCTTATGGAACCGAGCTCAACAGGACGGAACTGGGCCACAAAAAGGGGACAATTTCAGGTTGCTATCCTCTGGGGAACCAACGGGATCGGCGACGTTGCCAAGAAGCGTGGAGTCGAGACCCTCTTTGCCATGGCATTCATCCTTTATAGGATATACCATACAATAGAAGTTTTCAACCATCCTCTTTTTATGATTGCCTCGTCGCTTCTCCCTCATATTGAGATAACGCCCTACCTCGAGCCCCATGACCCTGGACCCTAATTTTGCCCACCTCGCCTTCCTTTCCTTCCACCCGGATATCAATGTCGAAAAACTGTTTTACAACCCAGATGTTCGTGAGCAAGTGCTGCGTGACGCGACTTGTAGTAAATTCCGATGTGCCTTTGCCAAAAGCAGCATAAGGGATGATCTGGTCTGCAAGGTGCGGATCGAGGGCTCCATTCGTGTCCTTATATCCAAACAACGCACGACATGCCTCGTCCGCCACATCCTCAGCGCGCTTACCGATCGCACCGAGAGCGTCAAATCCAGCGGAGATGTTCTCGAACTCTGCAAGGATAAAGATGAGCGTGCCTTTGCCCGGTGAAGGTGCGCAAACGATATCTATGTCCGCATCAATGCCTCGCTGTGAAAGCACCCTGAGCGCCCGATCCCGCTGACGGACGCCGATGTCTCGGGGGAGATTCGAGATCGCCGAGATTCCGGTCACACGGACGGGCTTCCCTCTATCGGAAACCGCAACTGGCTTGAACTCTTTCGCTGGAATGATGCGGGCAATTATCTTCCCACCGCCGATTGGATACCAGCCCCACTTTTCAATGTCGAGGTCGGGACTCACGCCGATAAAGGAAAGCATCGGTAAGAATACATTCTTAAGATAGTGGAACGATGGGCTCCAGGGGACATGCGTGCCGCCAATCACCGTAACGGTGGAAGGATGTCCTGCAAAGCAAAGCGGAAGCAGAACCGTCTGAAGAACAAGAGAGGTGCTCCCTGCACTTCCCTTTTCCCTGGACACGTCGAAAAAATAATCACCACCCGCGATTAAGCCAGGTGAGAACCAAAGCGAAGTGGACGAAAGCACCGCCCCCTGTACGTGAGCGTGGCTGATCGTTGCCGCTGCCTTGACTGCGGTAAGGTGTTGCGGCTGGAGTCCCGGCTTCCTGCGCGCCCTGCGGATGTTGATAACCTCTAAGGGCCTGCCGAGCATGCACGAAAGCGTGAGCGACGTCCGTAGGATCTGGCCTCCGCCTTCGCCGTAGGAGCCGTCTATGCGTATGATGTTTTTCTCAAGTGGTGTTGACATGTTTTATTGTACACTGAAAAAGACTCAAATGCCGGCGCTGTCATTCTCGCAGGAGCATGATATAATTAACAGAGAATATATATGTCGGACAGTTCGGTCATCATACGCTGTAGCTCTTGCAAGACGCTCAATCGGGTCCCCTCGGAGAAGTTGAAGAGCCGCCCCGTCTGCGGACAATGCAAGACGCCGCTTGAGTTCCCTCATGCGCCTATCAACGCAACGGCGGCTACATTCGAGCGCGAAATATTTGACTGGCCGGAATTCGTGCTTCTGGAGTTCTGGGCCAAGTGGTGCGGCTTTTGCCGGATGGTCGAACCGGTCGTAAGCGACCTCGCGTCTTGGAACGCCGGGCGCTTGAAAGTTGTGAGAGTCGATGTGGATGCGGAACCCGGCCTCGCGAGGCGCTTTATGGTGAAGGCCACGCCCACCTTTGTCGTCTACAAGAACGGAACGCAGATCGCTCGCATGGACGGTGCGCCCAAGGAAAAAATTGAACTGGTGCAGTGGGTCGATCAGATACTAAAGCTTTGACCACCTTCCTGCCGTTATTCTCTTCGCGACCTGACCACCGCTATGGGTTCAACGATATCCTTCTCATCACGGCCTGAATATATGCAGTCCCGTGTGGATCTTTGCGGTTGTCAACTTCACCTACTCCGGCTTTCACCCGGAATTGAACTGGTCCGCCGGAATGGTATCCCGGCGGTCGTTGTTCATGACCCTCTGGCTCCCCTCGTTCGAAGACAGATCCGGCTCCCGCCCACTTTTCACTTCTCTGGGGAAATGGTCCCCGGACAGCATGGCGTCATCGTTTCCCGGGGAGTCGACGAGTCCGAACGCGCCCTTCTCGAGTATTATGCAGAAATAGGGACGTGCCGCTTCGAACTCGATAGAAACATGCAGAGTGCAGACCTTTTCCTGACCGAATGCGGAAGCGAAGCGGCCGCCCGCTGAGCAATGCAGCGTTTGATCTGCTGAGGCAAGGAGCCGGGCGAAGGCCGAAAGAGATATCCACACCCTTTCACCTGACTGGCGCAGGCGGAGCGTAAGAATAACAGTTCCCAGGAAACATGTTTTTGCGCACGATCACATCAGCCGTGAGCTGATATTTTCCTCATTCCGATGGGATTCGGTGAGCGCCGCTGAAACCCTTTTTCCTGCACCACGATATCAAGAGGAAGGCTTATAAGGTCGGCTATTTCGCAGCTCGTACGGGAAAGCAGGCCGGGTTCAATGGTCTTTACGTACGACTTGCATGCATCGCACGTATTGACCCTGAACTCCTCTTCCCCTTCGAACAAGAAAACATTCTGTTTCGGCCTATCATTGTTCTGACAGATCACGCATCCCATACGGTCGTAATACCCAGCGGTAGCACAGAACGAACAAGAAATTTGACGCTGGCCATCCTCACCGACCCACGACAGGGACGGTTGTGCATTGCACACCGGACATCTCCCCTCTTTCCATATCCGGTTGCTCAGGCGGTACGCGTCCCGCAGGCCGAAAAAGTACGGCTTGCTGATGAGGTACAGGAGCATGGTCAGGTCGTCCTCCGGATAGGGGAGCGAGAAAGCCGGGGTCTCGCTCAGGGGGAGCCGCGTAAAGTCTATTTCGCCCAGCTCCATCGCCCGTTTCAAAGGAGAAAGGTTCCCCTCCGGAAGCTCAAAGGCGACGGAGAAAGTCTCAAATATTCTGTCGATGTATTCACGCGGATAGGAATTCATCTCCGGACGCAGCGGGATATGGAGTTCTCTTACCGACTCTGTGAATTTCACAGCCCTCTCATAGAACCGGAATGGCTCCGCGAGATGTGGTTTTTTCCTGACAATATCCTCGATGGTCTCTTGCACTGGATATCCCTCTCTTTACTTTTGATCGGCATAGCGGGATAAAATATCTTTGTTCATCGTTCATTTAAATCCAGATTCATGCGGTAACACTTATCAAAAAAGTTTCTCGTCCTCAGGTGAACATTCCTGAAACACCGTGTACTCACTATGGCAGTTTCGGATACTCTATGACGACCGGCTCGCCGGTCAGTGCCTCGACGAGGAACGTCTTCAGATATTGCTTCTCCTTGGTACTGAGTTCCAAAGGCTTGAGCACCGCATTCCCCTTTCCTCCTCCCTTGTCGAAGAACTCGATAACGTCATCAAGTGTCGGGAAGATGCCGTTGTGCATGTACGGCGCGGTCCGGGATATGTCGAGTAGCGTTGGGGTCCTGAACGCCTTCCAGTCCTTCTTGTCCTTGGTGATCAGGTATCTGCCGGGATCTTCAGTGAGCGTGCGATATTCATCATAATGATAGACTTTGGCCACGAACCTTATAGTGATGTCGATCCGTGGATCGCTCTCGTGTTCCGGATTCTCCGGCACGAACAGCGCATAGAACTTGTCATCGGACAGACTGAAGCCATAATGGCATTCTGCGCACCTGCCCTTTTCCCTAAACAGGGCCAGGCCTTTTTTTGCGTCGTCCGAGAGCGCTTTCTTGTCGCCCTTGAGATACCGGTCGAGTGGCGTGTTCCGGGAAACGAGCGTCCGTTCGAAGGCAGCGATCGCCATGGCCATGCGCTCACGTGTGACCTCGCCGCCGAAGACCCTCTGAAACGCGTCAACATACTCCGGCACCGACCTGATCACCTCCTCGACGAAGTCGAGGTTTCTGTTCATTTCAAACGCAGACATCATCGGGAAGAGCGCCTGCTCCTCGAGGGTCTTCGCCCGGCCGTCGTGGAACAGGTACTTCTGAAACGCCACGTTCAGGAGGGTGGGCGAGTTGCGCCAGTTCCTCGTCGTGGGATAGCTGAGCGATATATCGAGCCCGTCGCTGAACCCATGGTCGGGGTCGTGACAGGTCGCGCAGCTCATGGTCCCGTCTCCCGAAAGCCTCCGGTCGAAGAACAGTTTTTTCCCGAGTTCGATCTTCTCCGGGGTCTGCGGGTTCTGCTCCGGCACGGGAACGGCATTGAACGGCTCAAGATCCCCGGCGAAGGCCCCAAGTGGCGCCATCGAGAATATCAAAGCGGTAAACACCGCCGTCAGTGCGAACCAGGGGCGAAGCAATGCTCTGGCTGACCGGTCACTAATCCCAGACATACACAAGCCGGAACGGGGAGCAGTAACACGAATATCACGAACCATTCGAGGTCCATGAACGACATCTTCTGCTTCTGTTTTATACGTGGAATTCGTCAGTCTCTCGTCATTTGTGTCATCGATTATAGAGATTTTCTCGCCATGGTGACAAGCCCTCTGCATATGGTTAGAAATGAGGGCTTCTGATTCAGAATTTCTTCTCATTTTTCAACTCCTCATCGATGATTTTTTTGAAATATTCGAATGGCCGTTCACCTACGACCTTACGGCCGTTGATAAATATCGTGGGCGTGTTGTAGATGTCCATATCAGTTGCGAGCTTTTTATCCCGTTCGATTTCCTGCGCATGCTTTTTGCCGTCGATCGACGCGGCGAATTTGTTCGTGTCGAGCCCGAGCTCCTTCGCATAGCCGATAAGGCTCTCGCGATCGAGTTTCGGTGACCTTTTGAGCAAAAGGTCATGCATCTCCCAGTACTTTCCTTGGTCCCGCGCAGCAAGCGATGCCTCGGCCGCAATGTGAGAATAGTCGCGATACTGATACGGGTAGTTCTTAATCACGAGCCGTATTTTGCCCTTGTAGGTATCCATTATCTTCTTGATGGTCGGACCCGCCGCCACACAGTGAGGTCACTGGAAGTCGATAAATTCTACGACGGTCACCGGAGCATCCAACGGTCCAAGGGTTGGCGAGTCTCCGAGAGGCACCGGATACCTCTTCTCTTCAGCTGAGGCAGAGACGGCGAGGAGAAAGAATGCCATAACGAGCATGGTCTTTTTCATGAAAGCCTCCTTAGGAGTTCGACATTCCACTGAGCAGCCCAAACGCTTGGATTTACAGCGGGAAATGAAAAAGCCCATTTGCAGTCAATGAAACTACAAATGGGCTTTTCAGGCTTTTTCATCCTCCCGACGGCCACAATAGAAACGCTGAATACTTGGTTCAGGATGACATACTATACTGGATATATTATATTTTTACATCCTCATCCTGTCAACCTGAAATTCCAACACGTCCCGAAATGACCGTAGAGATCGTCGTTAACAATATTATTTCACTGAACTCTCCCTTTTACGAGCGAATCCACTACGGACGGATCGGCAAGCGTTGACGTATCCCCAAGATCTTCCAGTTGGTTATGGGCAATCTTCCGCAGGATACGCCTCATGATCTTGCCGCTTCGCGTTTTCGGCAGACCGGGAGCGAACTGGAGCTTGTCAGGCGATGCGATGGGACCAATCACCGAACGTACATGTCCCACGAGGGTCTTTTTCAGATCATCGGACGCTCTGAAACCGTCCTTGAGGGTCACATACACATAGATGCCTTCGCCCTTGATATCATGGGGATATCCGACAACCGCAGCCTCCGCAACAGCCTCATGGCTGACGAGGGCAGATTCTACCTCCGCCGTCCCAAGCCGATGCCCGGAAACGTTGATCACGTCATCCACGCGGCCCATGAGCCAGTAATCGCCGTCCTCGTCGACGCGCGCACCGTCGCCGGTGAAATACACGCCGGGGAACCTACTGAAGTAGACTTCCTTGATCCGCTTGTTCTCGGGATCGCCGTAAGTGCCGCGGAGCATGCCTGGCCAAGGCTTCTCAATCACCAGATATCCGCCCTCGTTCACGCTAGCGGGCGAGCCGTTCTCCTTCAGGACCTTGGGTACCACGCCCGGGAATGCCCGCGTTGCCGAGCCCGGCTTCGTGGTCATGGCGCCGGGCAATGGTGTAATAAGGATGCCACCGGTCTCGGTCTGCCACCAGGTATCGACGATCGGCAGTTTCTCCTTCCCGATGTTCTTGTGATACCACATCCATGCCTCGGGATTGATCGGCTCGCCGACCGTCCCAAGCACCTTCAAGGAAGAAAGGTCATGCTTCTGGACCCACTGATCGCCCTCTTTCATAAGTGCGCGGATCGCCGTCGGCGCCGTATAGAAGATGTTGACCTTGTGCTTGTCGACGATGTCCCAAAACCTGCCGGGATTCGGGTATGTCGGGATGCCTTCGAACATAAGGGATGTCGCCCCGCTGGATAGCGGGCCGTACAGGATGTAGCTGTGTCCGGTGACCCACCCGATGTCAGCGGTACAGAAGTGGATGTCCTCTTCATGGTAGTCGAAAATCCACTGGAACGTGAGGTTCGTGAAAAGCAGGTACCCTCCCGTGGTATGCAGCACGCCCTTGGGCTTGCCCGTGGAACCCGATGTATAGAGGATGAAGAGCGGGTCTTCCGCGTCCATCTTCTCAGGCTCGCAGTATCCAGCCACGTCTGCAGCGTTCATTTCATCGTGCCACCACGTGTCCCTGCCCGGCTCCATATTGACCTTGCCGGTGCCCGCGCGCTGAACCACGACCACGTTCTTGACCGTAGGGCATTCATTCAGCGCGTCGTCGGCGTTTGCCTTCAACGGCACGAACCGTCCACCGCGCATGCCCTCGTCGGCGGTAATGACCATTTGGGACGCACAGTCCTGGATCCTGTCCATGAGCGATCTCGAGGAGAACCCTCCGAACACCACGCTGTGAATCGCGCCGATCCTGGCGCAGGCGAGCATGGCGATCGGGAGTTCCGGTATCATGGGGAGGTAGATGGTAATCCGGTCCCCCTTTCTGATACCCTTTTTCTTCAGGACATTGGCGAACCTGTTCACCTCGTAGTAGAGTTGCTGGTAGGTGAACGTCCGGTAGGTACCGCCGTCAGCCTCCCAGATGATCGCGGCCTTGTTCCTCGTCGGGGTGTTGATAAAACGGTCAAGGCAGTTCACCGAGGCGTTCAGCTTCCCGCCACTGAACCACTTGATGAAGGGCTTGTGAAAATCGTACTCAAGCACCTTGTCCCACTTCTTGAACCAAGTGAGGTTCCGTTCGGCCATCTCGGCCCAGAACTTATCGGGGTCATCGACCGATCGTTTGTATAACTGCTCATATTCCTTCATGCTCTTGATATGAGCTTTCTGGCTGAATTCTTTTGACGGCGGAAACGTTCTTTTTTCCGTCGACAGGACTTCGATGCTTTCCTTTGCCATGCCTCGGCCCTCCTTCTCGCTGCTGAAAAATGAATTCCGCTGTCGAAGCGGCGGAAAAGTGTTGCTGCCCTCTTTCCCTATCAACTCTAGGGGAAATGGGGATATTTGTCAAGAGGCAGGGGTACGCAAAATGCGGGGTCCCCCCGCCTCCCGACGAATGGTATAATCTACTCCGCGCCGATGCCGATATACTCCCTGACCCTCTCGGCGTTAAACTTCTCCTGCGCCTCCTTATCCGGAGTCATGAAGGAAACAAGAATGCCGATCAGGAACGCGGCAGCCATAGAGAATATGCCTGGGTTCTTCATGGGGAAGATGGCCTTTGGCATGGCTGCGCTCGCCTCCTTCTTCTTCGAAGCCAGCGCTCCCTTCTCCTGCATCTTTGCCGCTACGGACGCCTGGATATTCGCGTTCTTTCTCTCGGCAGTGGGTTTTTCCTTCTTCTTGAGCTTTGCGATCACATCGGCGCTAACCATCTGCTTCTGCAGATCGGCGATCTGCGCGTCGATGGCGGCTGCTGCTGTATCGATCTCCTTGATCTGCGCGTTCACTTTTGCAACCTCGTCCTTTTTCACGATATCGACCCACACCGTGGGGCTTAATATGATAAGCACCGTCGCTATCACAAGGCCCGTATATATGCTCATCACGGCCCCCAAAGTCGTGAACTTTTTCCACACGATGGACATGAGCAGCGCCGGGAAGTTTGCACTCGCGGCGATCGCGAAGGTCAGGCCAACCAGGAAGGCGACGTTTTGCCCCTTAAACAGGATGCCCAGAAGGATTGCAAATACACCGAGGCCTACGGTAGCGATCTTGGCGACCTTAACCTCTTCCTTCTCGTTCGCAACGCCGCGACGGATCACGCCCACATACAGGTCGTGTGAAAGGGCCGACGCACCGGCCAACGTAAGACCGGAGACCACAGCAAGGATTGTGGCAAAGGCCACGGCCGACAGGAAGCCGAGGAAGATGTTCCCTCCCAAGGCCTCGGCTAAGAGCGGACCGGCCATATTGCCGCCCTTGTCGATTCCCATGATGATCTTCTGGCCCACGAGCACTGCCGCGCCGAAGCCTATGGTTACGGTGAGGATGTAGAAGTATCCTATGAAGCCCGTGGCGAAGAACACGGACTTGCGGGCAGCTTTTGCGTCAGGCACGGTGTAGAACCTCATCAGGATGTGCGGGAGGCCCGCGGTGCCGAACATCAACGCAAGACCGAGGGAGAAGGCTTCCAGCGGACTGGTAATAAGCCCGCCCGGCGTGAGGAACTTTTGGCCCGCTGGTGTGGCAGTAGCCGCCTGGCGGAAAAGCTCACCATAGCTGAACCCGAACTTGTAGAGTGTCATAATCACGAGGATCGTGGCGCCCCCTAATAGAAGGCCGGCCTTAATGATCTGGACCCAGGTAGTCGCGATCATGCCTCCGAAGATCACGTAAGAGATCATGAGTGCTCCGGTTATCACGATGGCCAGTTCGAAGGGCAGACCGAACATGAGCTTTATGAGAGATCCGGCACCCACCATCTGGGCGATCAAATAGGTGAGAACAACAACGAGCGATCCCGCGGCTGCTGCCGCGCGGATTGGCCGCTGCCGCAGTCGGAAGGCGACGACGTCGGCAAAGGTGTACTTGCCGAGATTGCGGAGAGGCTCCGAGATCAGGAACATGATGATCGGCCATCCCACAAGCCATCCCACTGAATAGATGAGGCCATCATAGCCCTTGGTGGACACGAGGCCAGCGATGCCTAAAAACGACGCAGCACTCATGTAGTCTCCCGCAAGGGCAAGACCGTTCTGGAACCCGGTAATGTTTCTGCCGGCTGCGTAGAAATCTTTTGTGGTCCGCGTCCGTTTCGCCGCCCACCAGGTTATTACGAGGGTGGAAATAACGAACAAGACAAAGAACATGATTGCAACGGGATTAGCCTGTCCTATGATTGTCTGGGGCATGTTATCCTCCTACCTTTTCTATGACTCTTTTGACCATTTCGTCATATTTCGCGTTTGCCCACCAAATGTAGATTCCGGTGAATATCCATGACAGCACGATGGTCCCGACCGCGATCGGTATCCCAATCGTCGCCGCGCCGCCTTCACTCATCTTCTGCGAGAGAAAGTCCTTGCCTTCCGCGACGAGGTAGATGAACCCGAAATAGAGCACCAATTCCAGAATCGTTAAAATAATCGAGATGGTATTCTTCTGGCTGGTCAGCTTGATGAAATCCGGGTCATTCAAGATGTCTTCTTTTTTTAACTTGCTCATGATCCATCCTCCTTTGTTTTGTGTTTGATTCTAAAAGTTGCTGAACTCTCCTGATATTCTGAAGCGATCACCCCCTTTGAACGGTGTTCCTATCTTGAGCAGATCCCCGATTTCCTTCGTTCCCGCTTCGATAATCAGCGGGAGAAACCTCTGGAACAACTGAGCCGTGGTAAAAGCATCCATGAGCGCGTTATGCGCCCCGTTGACCGGGATGTCGAAACATTTTACTATATCATAAAGTCGGTAACCCATGAGCGGCGTGGCAGAGCAGTCGCGGCATTTCTGCCGTGCCCGAAGCCATTCGTACATGCTGAAGGTGTCGAGCGCGGAGGCCCTGATTTCCTCTCCATAAATCCTCTTCATCTCGCGGTTGATGAAGCCGAGGTCGATCGATATGAAATGACCGACAAGAACATCATTCCCGCAAAAATTGAGGAACTCTTTGAGGACGGCATCGATAGCCGGTTTCTCGACCACTTCCGAAGGCATGATCTCGTGGATAACCACGCTCTGTGCCGAGATCATCGTCTTCGGGCTGACGAGGCGGTAGAACGTTTCGCCCAGGACGATCTTTCCGCCGTGCATGCGCACTGCTCCAATGGAAATGATGGAATCTTTCTTTTCGTCGAGGCCGGTGAGCTCCGTGTCCAGGACGACATATGGGACATCCGTTATCGGCGTCTTCGGATCGATCCCGGGCGGTCGTTTGCGTATTCCCTTGAGCAGTCCGAACATATTCCTCACCAGATCAGCGACTTGTACCGCTCAATGATCAAATCCTGGACCATCGAAACCAGCTGAAACGCTTCCTTGATCGACCGCTTCTCAAGATGGCTCAACCGGTTCGGGTTGATGAAGTTGTCCGGCGTCTGGCCCGAGCTAATCTGCGCGTACTGGTGATGGATCCGTAGGAGCGTGATGAACTCGAAGGCCTGCTCAATGTCATCTCCGTATT
>Ga0335081_10017954_pt1 | contig 11447 bp, 12 predicted proteins | sample Lox_Sample_35_FD_206713 | JGI IMG/M metagenome (GOLD analysis project Ga0335081, IMG submission 206713) | Soil microbial communities from Loxahatchee National Wildlife Refuge, Florida, United States - Lox_Sample_3.5 | ecosystem: Environmental > Terrestrial > Soil > Wetlands | place: USA... | reverse complement strand
ACTGGTTATCACCACTGTCAAGCACGGCCAGACGGTTCAATCCAAAATAGCCGCCCCCGATGCCATACCCGCCGGTGGGCACCGTCTTCTGCAAATTGATCAGACCATAGGTCCCGATCGAATAAAAGGAAACACTGCTGACAAACGGGGCCAAGTCGTCATTGGTAACCAGGTAGTGAGGTGCGCCCTGTCCGGCTGCGGCAACACTCGCCAAACAAATCCCCGCCAGCATCCCCGCCACGCGCGATAACCGGAATTTGGCTGAAGTCCTCATAAGCTTTCTCAAGACTGACGGGAACATTTTTCGGCGAAACCGACCGCGGACGAGGGAATCAACGGCAAAAGTCGCACCCAGCACGGAAGAAGTGAAAGTACCCCGGAAACCGGCAAACGCGGAGAGAGCTTCCGGTTCGGCCAGGCTCGCGCAAACATCTTCCTGCCATCACAAACCCAACCAATATACCTGAAGCGATGGACTACTACACCCGCCGTTTTTTCTTGGCTGATCCCAGCCGTTTCCCTCGGAGTCGAAAGACTCCACGGGAGTCGGAGGCACGATCGGCAGGCCGCGACGTGCGTGGGCTGCGGTTAGGCATCGGCAACTGCTGCGTTGAATGAGAAGATTGGTCGGGGCGCGCGGATTTGAACCGCGGACCCCCTGCGCCCAAGGCAGGTGCGCTACCAGGCTGCGCTACGCCCCGACTCCGTGGAGGTTCACTTCGATTATAGCCGAGCGCTTTGCCGGCGCCGCCAGCCTCCCGAGGTATAATCACTGTTTGCCATGTACAACCCCCGCTATGCCCTGGTGGCTTATGTGAGGGATGCAGTCGGAGAGTTCGTCGCCACCCTCCGTCAGGAACTGCACCCGGACCTGCCTCATCTGCCAGCCCATCTCACGCTTCTTCCGCCCCGTCACTTGCGGGGCAGCGAAATCGCCGCACTGGAGACTCTGGAGGAGATCTGCGGTCAGATCGAACCCTTTGAGGTCATACTCGGAGAAGCGGAAACCTTCGTACCGGTCACCCCCACGGTGTTCATTCGTGTGGAGCAGGGGGCTGCGCACATGCGGGACCTCCATAGTCGGCTAAACACGGATGCCCTCAGCGCGATCGAGGAGTGGCCCTACATGCCTCACCTGACCATCGCTAAACTGAGCAGTGAAGGCTTGGCGGAGCAGGCGTACCTGACTGCCCGCGACCGTTGGGCTGAGTACCAGGGAAGCCGCTGCATCGTGATCCGAGAACTCACGTTCGTGCGCGAACAAGAGCAAAATCGCTGGAAGGACCTGGCGGGAGTCCCGCTCGGGCGCAGTCTCGTCAAGCGCTAGAGGTGCCATCCGTCACCCACCCCGCATTGTCCCAATTCCTGCGCCAGACGCGCCTTTGGTCTTAAGGTACAGTTCCCCTCCGTGCTTTGCCAATACAGGAACGCGAGTGTAATAAGGAAACAGGGGTTTCAGGCGTGGCGGCAGGCCGTTTTGCTTCCCTTTGATCAGCTTTGACCAGGAAGACTAGGCCGCCGGAGGAGCTATGCAAATCGGGGTTTACGGCGCCGGCTATCTGGGAACAGTGGTTTCCGCGTGTCTGGCCGATTTTGGGACCCCGGTGCTGTGCTGCCATCCGGATAGCTCGCGCATGGTGGAGATGGCCCAGGGCACCGTGCCTTTCCACGAAAAGAACCTGGCGGAAGTGATCAAGCGCAACGTGCGCTGCGGACGCCTGGCCTATTCAACCGACGTAGAATCCTTCGCTCGCAAAGCCCAGGTGATCTTTCTAGCTGAGGATGGGCCGCACAGTCTCAGTGATCTAGCCTTGCGCATTGCGCGCGCAGCTTCCAAGCCTTCGATTCTTTCCATTGTCACGCCGGTTTCTGTGGGTGCCGCTTCCGCCATCGAGCGCCGTATCAAAGAAGCCGGGTGCCGGGTAACCATCGTCTCGCAACCCATGTTTTTCACCCCGGGTTGCGCAGTGGAAGACTTCAACTGGCCGGACCGGATCATTCTGGGGACTTCGTCCAACGAAGCAGTTCTGGTCTTGAAGCAGATTTTTCATTCTCTGGTGATGCGCGGGGTCCCGGTGATTGTGACCAATCACGAGACCGCGGAACTGGTGCGGGAAGCGGCGACGGCCTTTGTGGCCACCAAGATTTCGTTCATCAACGAAGTCGCCAGCCTTTGTGAACTGGTGAAGGCGGACGCGGTCAGCTTGTCACTGGCCCTGGGTTTGGACAAACGGATTGCGCCTCGCTGTCTGCAGCCCGGCGCCGGCATGGGCGGACTGTTTGCAGAATCGGACATGGATGCTCTGGCCGAACTGGCGCGGCAAAATGGAGTGTCACTGAGAGTGCTGAGCGCGGCCCGCGAAGTGAACCACTGCCTTACCGATCAGGTGCTCGACAAGATCGCCCACCACGTGCAATCGGTGCAGAACAAAGACGTGGGGATTCTCGGCCTGGCGTTCAAGCCCAATACCAATTCCGTCGCCGGATCTTCCTCGATGCGCCTGGTGAAGAGCCTGATTGCCAATGGGGCGCGGGTAAGAGCGTACGACCCGGTCGCGATTCCTGATGCCCGCATGGAGTTGAACGGCACGGTACACTACTGCGAGTCGCCCTACGCGGCTGCAGAAGGGGTGGATGCACTGGTGGTCGGCACGGGCTGGCCGGAGTTTCGCGGCCTCGATTTCAGCAGAATCAAACACATGCTGCGGCGTCCGCTGATCGTCGATACCAAGAACCTGCTCGACTCTGTCCGCCTCCGCGCTATGGGCTTCGAGTACGTCGGCATCGGCCGCGGCTAAGATCGTTCCTTCCCGTAGATTCTCTCCGCGCTCTTTGCCAGGACTTGGCGTCCGTTGCGGTAACCCGTTGAACCGCAAAGTGTGCAAAGAGATCTCTAAGAGCGCGAAGAAAACCGCCTGCTGCCTTTCCCCGCAAATTGTTATAATCGACACTCCACGCGGTGGGAGTAGCTCAACTGGCAGAGCATCGGACTGTGGCTCCGACGGTTGCGGGTTCGATTCCCGTCTCCCACCCCAACGTTTCAATAGCTTAGCGCCGTGGAAATCCACGGAAATCCGTTAGGCTCTTCCAAGCGCCATTTTTGCCATCTTCTGACCGGCTTCCCGCATGTCGTCGGTCAGCGCGTCGCCGTAGACGTTCATCGTGGTGCGAATGTCCGCGTGCCTCATCATCTTCTGCTGCACACCGACCGTCGTTCCCACAGAATCGAGCCACGAGCGATAGGTGTGACGGAAGAGATGCGAACTGACATGACCGATTCCAGCGGCCTTACCAGCCTTGCCTAGGCTGTCCCACACCCATGTATAGCTCAACGGCTGACGACCGAGTTCCCTTGGACTGGCGAAAATCCAGTCTTCCAGGCCGGTGAACTGCGACGCCTGCTTCCAGCGCAACAGAGCCTCGACCAGCTCCGGCGCGAGTGCCATCGACCGGGCTGACTCCTCCGTCTTCACGTCATCGACGATCTGCTTCACCACCCCGCGTTCGATGGTGAGCAGTTTCGCGAGCCAATCCACGTCCTTCCACTTCAGGCCGAGACACTCGCTGATCCGAAGGCCGAAGCTCATTGCGACGATCACCAGCGTTCGCATCGAGGCATCCCGGCCCAATGCTTCGAGCAGGGAGTGAAACTCTGTGGCCGTCAGCACGCGGTGACGCCGCTTCTTGATGCCCTTGACCCGCACCAGGTTCATCGGGTTTTCGCCGACCGGCACGTCGCCGCGCCGCATCGCGAGACTCCACAGGATGCTGAGGACCCCCCGAATGTGGAACCGGCTCTTCGGTGACAGGTCCAAGGACTTCAACCACAGCTCGACCGGGTAGGGTTGCAGCTCGGTGATCTTCACCTCACCCCACTTCGGCAGAATGTGGTTCTTGAGCCATGTCTCGTAACCTCTCCGGGTTGTCTGTCGTTCAGGCATCGCTTCTTTTCGGTATCGAACCACCAGCTCGTTGACGGTGGGAATGATCGTCACGGGCCGGTGTAGCAGGCTTCGATATGGTTTGGCCGCTCGCTCCGCATCTGCCGGTGTTGGCAGTTCGCGGATCGTACCGAGCAGCTTCGACCGTCGCCGCCCTGCTTCCCACCACAGAAAATTCCATGTCGCTTTTTGCTTGTTGAAGACTACAGAACCGGACGCTCTCATCAACCGCTCCTTTCGTCGGAGCGCCCGACCAGCGGTTCGCAGCTTACCACGGGTTTCGAGAGCAGGGAAGAGTCGAGGTCCTCACGCCGGAACCTCCAGACGCGGCGTCTGACGCCGGAGAGCGCGTATGCCGGGACCTTGCCCTGGCGGACCCAGAGCAGCAGAGTGCGCGGTTTGATCTTCAGGTGTTGTGCGGCTTCGCTCACGGTTAGCCACTCCGATGGAATGATCGTTTCCATTACCGGTCCTTTCACTCGCTTGGTGGGGGCGTTGGGGCATCACCCGTTTGCTGGGAATTTCCCTCGGTACCATCTGTCTTTTGCGCTGCTTGCTGGGAAAGAATCTGAATTATGAGTACGGCAGACACAAGCCCGGCTATGAGAAGCACCATTCCTACCACTGTGATTTTCATTGCGCGTCCTCCCAAGGCACGGTTGCATTGCAGTTTCTTCCCGGACAACGGAAGCCTTTCAACCCCCCGTCGAATACGCTGGTCTTAATTAGCTTTGGTTCGGCCCAGAACTCATGTCCGCAATCAGGGCAGGTGAGCCGGTAGCGTCGCTCCATTTCCCGAAGCCTGCTCAGAATGCTTTCGTGGTTGGTTTGTCCGAGCAGGCGGCTGAATTCGGCAATTCCGCCCGGTCCACGAACAAAGACCTGGACGCCGCATGGGTCGCAGATGAGATACGGCTTTTCTTTCTTGGTGACCCGGACTTCTCTTGCCTGCGTACATACGGGACAAGGGAACATCTGCTTACCGTTCTGTGCTGCCATCGAGACCGCCTCCCCTACTGAGCCGAAAACCCCAGTTTCTTGTGTGCTCTGATTGCAATATAAGCCCACTTTTCGCGTGTCCAAGGCAGAGGATGCGACAACGAGCGGCTAAAGCGACTTTCATTTCCCGTTGAATTCGGCGCTGTCTGCCGGACTCTTCCCGTAAAATTGGGAACTGTTCTCTCGGGACTGTCCGTGAAAATGGGAAGACGCCAGAAAGCCATGAAAAGCACGAAAATCCCTCTTGACAAGGTTTCCGTGAAACCGGGGCGCGGACGCACGGCTCAAATGCCTGCCTCGGAGATTGTGGGGCGAGCAGACAACTACGGCGAGATTCTTGCTGGACTATGGGACAGCCTGTGGCCCCTGCTACAGAAGGCACGAACGGATCAAGACGTAATCGACGCTTTTGAGAAGAACCCGACTCTCGATACGCGGGAATTCGTGCCGAATATGGCAAGCCTCATATTTCGGGTGCTGAACGAGCGGAAGTTTCCTAAGCGGCGGGAGGCGCAAATCAAATTCCTGGCCGATTCGATAGCATTTGCCAGTGTGCACCCGATACTTGCGTGCGAGTGTAGGTCCAGGTGGGTTATCCATGAAAGCGGGAGGAAGTATGAGAACGGCAGTGCTTTACACTCTAGCTGGCGCAGCATTCTGGCTTCCTGAGGTTCTGCTCGCGGCAGTGTTTCATAAGGCTCCGGTAGATGCGATCGGCACTCTTGCGACGAGTATATTGCTCCCAATTTTTTTGTTTGGTGCTTACTTTGCGCTCCGACAGACAAAAGGCCCCAGTCTCGAATCGCGCCCATCTCTCGCATTGTTCATGGGCATCGGCGTGTGGATTTCGGGCCCTTTGAGTATGACTCTTGTTGCTACCTTCGCCGGTACCGGCTTCACAAAGTGGAATGGGGTGTCGGACACCGCGTACCTACTATTGTTCAGCGTATTCCCAATCTACACGTTGATGATGTCAGCCTACAACGGAACCATCGCGGCACTGCTGTTGACATCCGCGATCCTCATCGTGGTTCATTTTTCATCCGAACGTGACAGGTGGCTCATTCCTCCTAACTGGAAGCGCCATTTGCATTTCCGCGACCGGCGGACCAGTTTGTAAAGGTCAGACCTGGAACCGTTATGCGTATGTGCTGAACAATCCGGTGAGCTACAGGGACCCGTCAGGGCTAGTGGACCCCGACCCAGGCAGCGTTGGGGGCGGCGGAGGTGGAGGATGCACCCCGGATGTATCGCCACCGTCAGGTCAGGACGTATTAAACAATAACTGCGACTACAGGAATCCCTATTCGGGTGCACAAGGGTACCTCGCGGAGCAACTTGGTGGCTCGCCCTACGATGTCGAGATTGGTGGTATGGGTTGCGACGGCGGCGAATCGCTCGGGATTCCCTGCGGCATGCCGATGCCCCAAGGCACACTTTGGGACATTCTGGGAATCACGCCACCGAACGGCTGCGAGTTTGGGCCGTGTGATTCGGGTCCAGCATTCGGATTTGTACCCGATAGCGGCACGCAAAAGTTGGCTTGTGCAACCGATGTAGCCATTAATTATGCACTACTGCCGTACGCTGATCCGGGAACTGAATCTCGAAAGCCAACGCTCCACCGCCGTCGAACGTTGGCTTCCTTGCTCAGATTCCTAACCAACAACTGTAAAGGATGTGTCGGGACGAACTGTAACGTATCTCATGGAACTGGACATGCTTTTTGCAAGGGGGCGGGTGCAGGGGATCACGCCGCCGTTTCTCTTACCCGCATCCGCATGATCGAGCAATCGTTGACCCCGACCAGCCCGATCTCGCGGTAGTGGCGAAAGGCGGGGTGGCCCAGGCCTTGTCTCTCTGAATTAACTTAGGAATAGGGTGCCCCGCTCCCTTCGACTTCGCTCAGGGCAGGCTCTTGCGCTTTTTGCAAGGGGCGGGTGCAGGGATCACGCCCCTGCTTCTCTTACCCGCATCCGCATAATCGAGCAGTCGTTGACCCCGACCAGTCCGATCTCGGGTACTTATAGTAGCGAAAGCTGCTCCACCGCCATTGCTCCGGCTCTGCGACCAATCCCCGCTTGACCGGGTTGCAGTGCATGTAGCGTAACTTCTCGATTCGCTTGCGCTCCGTCCAAACGTTGAAATCGTAGAAGCGCGGCTGCCAGACGGGCATGGGCCGCGCGGCTGCCACAGTGATCGCTGGGCCGGGTTGCCCCGCCTGCGTCTTGGCATCACACGCTGGGGCTTCTGCACCCGGTGCGATAGCCATTGCGATCAGCACGGCAAACAGGGCCACATAAATAAGAATACCCGATCAGTCCGGCGCGGCCTAGAAATCCGCGCGGAAATCCGTGAAAATCTGGAGGTAGTTTTTTGTTAGACTTAGCTTGCTGAAGTTTGCTGGTCGAGCACTACGAAGTTCTTTGTTTGCTGTTTGAGGGTGGGTTCGATTCCCGTCTCCCACCCCAGAGTTCGTCATCGATTCGCATACCATGCCCACCCCTGCCGATCAGCCGGAATGCTGGCCCGCTCTGCCGCTGGATTCTTGGAAAGACACTTGCGCTACGCTCCACCTGTGGACGCAGATGGTGGGCAAGGTCCGCCTGCGTCTGACGCCGCTGGTGAACCATTGGTGGAATGTTCCGCTGTATGTAACTGCCCACGGCCTTACCACATCCCGCATCCCATATGGTCAAAGGGCATTCGAACTGGGTTTTGACTTCTTACGCCACCAGCTTGTGCTCGAGACCAATGATGGAATCGTGAAGGCCATCCCACTCGGGCCGCGCTCGGTGGCCGAGTTTTACCACGAATTTATGGACATGCTTCGATCCGCGGGAATTGAGGTCAAAATATGGAGGATGCCGGTCGAAATCCCCAACCCGATAGCGTTCGATCAGGATCGCGTGCACGCGTCATACGATCGAGCCGCAGTTGAGAAATTCTGGCGGATTTTATTGTCGGTGGATGCGGTTTTCGAACAGTTCAGGTCGGGGTTTATTGGCAAGAGCAGCCCGGTGCATTTTTTCTGGGGAAGCTTCGATCTTGCGGTGACCCGGTTTTCGGGCCGCCGGGCACCGGAACGGCCCGGCGCTGACGTCATTACCCGCGAGGCGTATTCCCACGAAGTGAGTAGCGTAGGTTTTTGGCCCGGCAGCATCGGGGTCAAGGATGCAGCTTTTTATTCCTACGGTGCTCCCGAGCCGCGAGGATTCAAAGAGGCGCGGGTGCGCCCAGACGCCGCGTCGTATGACAAGCAGCTTGGGGAATTCATCTTGATGTACGAGGACGTGCGGAAGTCCGAATCGCCGACGACGACATTACTCGAATTTTGCCAGTCCACTTACGACGCCGCAGCAAGTTTGGGCAATTGGGATCGCGAAGAGCTCGAGGTATCTCGTCACTAGATTTTGTTGGGGCCACGTTCCGCTTGGGCGAGAGATAGGGTAGCCTTATCGGGACTCATGGCCGCTAGCTCCCTGGATCGCCTGCTTCATCAACTCGAAGAGTGCCGCACCTGCTTTGGGCGCGGGGAGACTGCTCGCGTCTTCGCCCTGTTATCGCGCCTGGAAAGACAGAAACTCCCTGACACTGCAACTCTGATTCGCTTCCATGAAGCGCTCTTGTTTCTGCGAGCGTTTCCCCATGGGCCGGAAGTTCTCCGCCGGAGCGAGCGTCTGTTGCGAAATTTCTCGAAAAAAGTAGAGCAACTCGAAGAGGCGGGAGCGGATATGGACGATTTTGATCCGCTGGAAGTCTCGGGCATCGCCGGCACTGTCATGCAGGACACACTCAGTTTTGACCTGGTGCGCTGGCTGGTGGATCGCGTTCCAGAGGCAGAGATCATCTGGGATGATTACTCGGAAGAGCGAGCGATGGCCGCGGTCTGGCCGCGCCTGATGCCGCTTCAGGAAGAAGATGGCTACGTCGAAGCCAATATTCCCTGGCAGCGCTGGCTGCAAACCGCCGCCAATGGCAAGAACAGGAATCTGCAATGGATGGTCCGGCAATTCGCGCAACTGCCGGTGCCAGACGAAGAGAAGTCTCTGCTCTATGATTCTCTACGTCTTCCCATCCGCTGGCGCTTGGAGGATCATCGCCTCTCACGCACCCGGAATTGGCAGCCGGTACGGCGGGCGTTTTTTCATCATGAACCGCTGATCGCCCGCGGAGAAGTCTCGCTGGCACGCGAACTCGCGCAAACGCCACCGGTTTTGCATCGCTTGTCGGCAAAACAGGGCGCGGCCGTAATGAACATGGTCCGTGAAGTCATGCTGGTTCGTTACCGTGAGCTTTACGGCACGACGCTGGGGGATCCGCGGTCGGTGGTGCGCGCCGATGTGGGGCGCGGCGTTTCTATCTACCTGTGGAACCTGCCTCCCGCGCGGCGTCTGCCGCTCCGGACCTATGTGGCCGGGTTCTCACTGAAGAATGGTGTTCCAATCAATTATGTCGAGGCCATCGGGCTCTGCGAGTGGATGGAAATGGGGTTCAACACTTTCTACACCTTTCGCGGCGGCGAGGTTGCCTGGATTTACGCGCAGGCGTTGCGCTGTCTCGTGGAGTTGACGGGGGCGAAGTGCATCTCGATGTACCCCTACCAGTTGGGGGACGGCAACGAAGAAGCCATTGAGTCCGGAGCCTTCTGGTTTTACCGCAAGCTGGGTTTTCGGCCGGGCCGCAAGGATCTACTGAAGCTGGCGGAGCGTGAAGAGCGAAGGATCGCGCGGGATCCCAAGTGCAGGACTTCTCCGAGGACGCTGCGCCGCCTGGCGGCCGGACATGTTTTCTACGAACTGCCGGGAAGTCAGGTTGGCGATTGGGATAGCTTCTCCACACGCAAGATCGGGATGAAGGTGAACCAGCGCATGGCGCGAGTGTTCGGCGGAAGCAGTGAGTGCATTCGGAGTGCGGTATCGAAATGGCTGGCGCGGGTTCTCGGTGTGCCACGGTCTTCTTTGGGACCGATGGAACAGGCGAGTTTCGAGACCTTCGGAATGGTTCTATCGATGGTCCCAAGCGTGGCATCGTGGAGCCGGAGAGAGAAGCAAGTCTTGCTGCAGATTATCCGTGCCAAACCGGCAGCGCAGGAAATGCGCTATCTACATCTGACGCAGCAGCATTCTCGACTGCGAGAGGCCTTGCTAAAGCTGGGTTCGTGACATCTGTCTGTGCCTGCAGGGCATAATGCGTTCGTAAATTAAAGACACGGTAGTTCATTATTTTGCACAGCAGATGCAAATGTTTGCAGCAGGGAGCTCCCGCTTTGGACCTCACTTTCCGCGCCGGATGCGGATTCTGCTTGACATCGACTTACACCCCACTAGAATCAACTCAAATTTTCCCGTCCCGACTCTGGATCATCTCCTGCCAGGCCAGACTGCTGTGACTTGACCAGAATAGTCAATCGGTCTACGTGCGACACTTTCGAGTTTCAGAAATCAGGGGCGTTTGGGGGAGTGATGCAGCGGTGGGTGGCGCCGGGGAAGTGTCTGCTTGTTTGGGCAGTACTTTTGTGCCTTACTGCCTCTGTTGGAATGACCCAACGGATTCCAGCAGTCACCTCGATCCACCCGCGACTGACCCATTCAACGTACTTTGGCAAGCCTGCAGACCGAATCAACGCGCTCGCAGTCGGGCCCGACGGCACGCTCTACCTTGCAGGTGTGACGCTGACCAGCGCGAATCGAATTGATACCACTCACTGGAGCGCGGGCCGAGGGAATCCGTTCGTAGCACATGTTTCGGCGGACGGCACCAAGTTGCTGTATTTCACAGCTTTGTCAAACGGAAGCGCCGGCGAAGCCCGTGCCATCGCGGTGGATGCAGCTGGAAACGCTTACGTCACAGGAGAGACGCGGGAGCAGACTTTTCCGGTCCGCAACGCGCTGCAAGCACAGTGCAGTCTCGATAGCGCCGGGGAATGCTCAGGCGACGCATTTGTCGCCAAAGTGGATCCGCGAGGATCGTTGGTGTTCGCCACCTATCTGGGTGGAAGCGGGGAAGATGCCGGCAATGCTATTTCCGTGGATCACGATGGGAGTATCTACGTTGCGGGTTCCACCAGGTCCGTGGACTTCCCGAACGTCAACGCCGTGCAGGAGGTTGCGGGAGGTAAACAAGACGCCTTCGCCGCCAAGATTGCTGCCGATGGCTCCCATGTAGTGTATGCCACCTACCTGGGAGGAAGTGGCTTCGACGAGGCGCGGGGCATCGCGGTGGACGGAACGGGCAGCGCGTACGTTACCGGGAAGACTGAATCTCTGGATTTTCCCACCCACAACGCGCTGCAGTCACGGTGTGTGTTGGCGGATCGGGCTATCTGTGCGGGTGAGGCCTTCGTCGCCAAGCTCTCGGCCGACGGATCCACAATTCTTTACTCGACCTACCTGGGCGGAAGCGGCGGCGATTCCGGCAGTGCAATCACGGTGGACACTGGAGGCAATGCCTATGTGGCTGGGGTGACTTCCTCTCTTGATTTTCCTCTGGCCCGGCCGCTGCAGC
>Ga0335081_10017952_pt1 | contig 11448 bp, 15 predicted proteins | sample Lox_Sample_35_FD_206713 | JGI IMG/M metagenome (GOLD analysis project Ga0335081, IMG submission 206713) | Soil microbial communities from Loxahatchee National Wildlife Refuge, Florida, United States - Lox_Sample_3.5 | ecosystem: Environmental > Terrestrial > Soil > Wetlands | place: USA... | reverse complement strand
GTTCTTTCCCTTTTGCGCTACCGTCCATGATTCAGGGTGGAAATGATGGGATGAGAAGGTTGACCCCTGAGAGCCGCATATGGGGGCCCCCTCAGCGACTATAAGCCCCTTCGCGAACAAGTGCGTTCGACACGTTTCACACACGGCACAAATGGACTGGTCTTCGAAGTGGGCGTTCCACGGTCGTCGCTCGACGCTCTTGCGGGATTTCATGGCCCATGAATGCGAGTGGAATGCAGGTTGCATGTTGTGCGGCTTCGTGGGATCGAACTGGTGTGGTGGTGTGTAGAGCGCTTCGTCATGGGTCTTGTGTTCGATGATGTCTTGGAGCAGACGAGCTGCGTCTCTGCCGGGGCCGTCTGGTGGTTCGGGGACGGTGGAGGTCGAAGCGGAGAGCGTGTCCCTGTAAGGAGGAGCATCGCCGTCCTCGTCTTTGACGAACGGCATTTTGTGAGGGCGGGGTGACGGGAGGACGGGCGTACGGTGAGACCGGGGGAAACACGTTCAGACCGTGAGGCTATAGCAGGTACAGTAAAATTCGCTGATCGGATCAGCCGCGTCAGCCAAAAGTTCACTAACGGTCGCCATCACAATCGGCCCTCCCCACCCTTGGCAGCTTGGCAGCCATGCAAACCGAGGTGCCTCGACTTTCATCTTGGCCTTCAAAGTTATGAACATTCAATCTAACTTTACCGAGACTAGTCTCAGAGAATGCTACGTTAAATAATTCGAAAAACAGAGTTGATCATTCCCCTGGCTCTGTAATATAGTTCATCAGAACGTCTTGGTATTCACTGTTTCTGGCACTGGCTTCTCCTTCTCCGCAAGGCGTTCAATCTTTCGCTGCTCCACCATCTCTGTAAACCACTCCGGATCATTCGAAGATCCAGGAATCATACCTATCACGTCCGTCGGCCGTTCCTTTTGATTTTCAAACAACTTATCCCCCAAAATGGCGTACAAATCTTGGAAATCTTTAAACGTGGCCTTTCTTCCGAGGAATTTTTCGTACTCACTCATAGGGATCAAGTTGGTAGGGTAATATCGAAAGTCCCGTCGATACTGAAGTGCGTCTTGGGGATCTACGCCGGCCAACATGGAGTACCCGCCGAGACCCCCGGCCCAACTAAAGGCTTGAAAAGCGAGGCCGGTGACAATGCTGATAGTGATAATATTGGGGATCGGATGACGACCTTGGGGAAAGCATCAACGGAGGATGGATGAATGAAGGGGATGTATTACGGAATACGCTCCAGACAAAGGCTCCGGACGCACCTCCCCAAAACTCATTGATACTATCATTCCGTCGACGCAGATTCGACGCCAACGTCGACGTGAATCCATACGCTGCAAATGCCGCTCCTACACCAATCAGTGTCCATCCATCAAAGCAAGAGACTGGGGTACCGTAGATAGGGATTGTTGATCCGTAGATGGTGATGACCTTGACGGCGCTGGTGGTCGTGGCTGAGTAGGCATTCTTGACACACGCAGAGAAGAGTCCTGCACCAAGGCCGACAAAGCCATTGCGAAGACCCTGGTCGATGGACGAGGCCTCGCGCCAGGGCGGGTAGAGCCGCGGATGCAGCGACCTCTTCGGGTCCTGGTACGTCTGCACCATCTTTACTGGTGGTGATGGATGATATCCACTGCTCTCGGGCAGGGATCAACGACTGTTTCCACTGGTTAGTCGCAATCGAAACACCCATTCGCCCCACCACAGATGCACAGTCAAACTCCTACACTGCTGCGGACGGTTCAAGTTCTATTATCTCTACACAATCCAGCGGTGCACAGACGTGATATTGTCACGCGGAAGATTAAAGTTTGTAAAACAAGTTTTAGTCCTATTCTTCTAGGCATGGCTATGTTGAAGTTCATTTCGCAACGGATGCCCGAAGTGGGAGGAAAATCCAGGGAAAACTGTAACCGTTACCAGAGTTGGCAAAGCGCAAGCCCTATATTCAGTTTCAATAAAGGAACATGTAAAGAGAAAAACAGGTATATCCCACGTCATGTTACCATGCCTGGAACGGCTCCTTCGTCGTTTGTTTCAACTCCTGGATTACACTTTCCACGCATGAGATCGACAAGCGAAATCCCCTCAAACAATTGCCGGAACAGCGAGGCCGCCGTCGCACTCACGTCACAAGGGGATGGCGCAGCATGCAAATGCGTACATATATTTTTCATGCATGAAAATATTAATGTTAATTTTACACGAGGCATAATGCTGTCTTGGATTTCCGGTTGCTGTAAAACGCAGATCGTCGTAAACCGCGACGATAATTCCATGTTACTTGCCTTGTTGCCTTTCTCAAGCGCTCTCCAACAAATGTCCTTGCCAATGCAATAACTAAGCTCGTTCGTTCCTTCATTCCCGCTAATGGAAATTACATACTGCCTAGCCTTGCGGCGGTGGGAATTGATTCGGGATTCTCGTAGTCATTTCCACTTCAAGGGTGCTGATCTGCTCCAAGTATTCTGTAATCCGCCCGGCCTGGTGGAAAATGTTCGGCTAACGGCCTTCACGACATATTAACGTCTTTTGATCTCCTAGGTGGGATGAAAAGCTTCAGGTGTTCGGTGGGATGCGAAACTACCAGTCTCGTGAAGCCAAACCAGTGTGCTATCCGGGTGTCGTCGGAAGCTGTCCCGATTGGTGAAATGTGGTGGTAAGTTATTTGACGATTTTTTTGGAAACAATACTTATGACTGCGGTTCAAAGAACGTTCGAAACATTTGAGGCTGAAATCCAATGGTGTTCACCCTGTTTCATACACTCTATATCGCTACTCCATTGCTAACCTCGGGTGATAAGCCGGTCTGTAGAATCGAGTTGCATCAATTTCAGTTTCAGACGATGTAATGTTCCGTCCCGCGGCAGCATGTATATTATAATAAATTAATCAAGTATGACAAGCTTGATAGCAGCGGCAAACGCAATGGGAAAAATCTGACATGCGGTATCCTTACAGTTAAAAATTGAAAAAAATGTAAATGGTGACCAAAATAATTATTTAAATCGGAAAATAAAGTCGGGATCTTGGCAAATATTGGGAGTTATATGCTTATTTTTTGCACATGTGTGACGCAGCATGAGCCGGGATGATACGGAACATAGTCGGGGAAGGAATAACCTAATTTAGGGTGTCACGGGTCGCGCATTGGCCGCTTTTATAGTGTGATATTGTGTAATATCGCTAAATGTTGTTTGGTTAAGGTTATGCTTATTGGCAGCCCGTGCACAACAAACCCCCCCAAAAAAATATGAGAATGAAAACAATGATTCGGATTTAGGGGAGACTAAATCAATGAATCTGAGGAAAGAATGGATAGCGAAGAGAATATTATAGTGAAATCAGACGGGCTGAAGTACACCGCCCACGTGACAAAAATTTGCGCCGAGTCTTCCGAATCACGACTGAAATTGCAAAATTAGTAGGTTATATTGTGACGTAGGAGCGCCTCCGAGCACAATCTTCATTATATGCAGCCAGCCAATGTCTGAGCCATAATTCTGCCTCATTCGGGCTTGTCCGATGTTATCCTCCTTTGGCGTGAAGCCAAGCCTGGTTGATGACGTTAAGTTGGCAGGTGATTGATTCGCGATCGGCGAAAACGAGAAAGAACTCTAAAGTTGGCGGGTAAAAACTTTAAAACGGAGATGGCGGCGTTTTTCAAGTGGGATAATAAGGTAATGCGAAAATCGAGAAATTAAAAAATAATGCCCCCCTCCTTCCGTCTCGGCGTTTGTATTTGCGGAGGTTCCCTTCCAGATTGAGAAAAAAAAATTACGGGGGAGGGGAAATGACCTTTGATTGTACACGAGGATTTAGCTTTTTTTGCCCTTTTTTTATTTTTTATTTTTTTTTATTTTTTTTTTCTCTTTTCCTTAGACCCCGAACTGTTGCTTCCCTCCCCCCGGGCATCGGCAGCTGGCTTTCGATAGCGACTTACAAACCGTTTCGGTAACACGAAAGTTTCTGACCGATTCTGTATTTTTAGGCACCTTTAACGGGTCCGAGCGTGCCTGCTTTTGCGGTTTAAGATTAATTTATGAAGCCGTGCTTGTGATCGATTAATACTCCGTGATGTGGCACAAAGGCTGCGACTCGTAACCCCCAAAGCAGGATTTTTATCAGAAACCAGCGGCGCCTGATGAGGGGGAATGTCGCTATTACTGACCTTTCTTCGCCGCCTCGCTCGTAATTATAATTCTTGGCCTAGAAATAGGGATTGATTTTGCCTGCACTCTCGGAGGAGCGAATATCAGGTCCCCCGGGCACCGCACCGCACAGAAGTTAGAAACAAGGACATGCTGTCCGCTCTAAAGCATGCTAGAAGTGCTTAAATGGAACATGCATCATTCACACACAGGCATGCATCATAAAAATTTAATATAATGGTATATTTTTATATTTATGAGGCGTTCATAAGGTTAGTTACTTAATGGTCTCAGAAATGAGGCATGAAAATAACATAATTGGGAAAGAGGGAAAAGAGCTCGCTCGGATCGCTTGTCCCACCCCTCCTTTCCCCTTCCATCGAACGCCACTCCGTTTGAAATAAACTTAGTCGGAAGGTTACATACAGCGTGCCGCCCATTTTTCATTGCCCTCCTCGCGGAAATCATTCTCCTCACCCTCATCGCCTCCCTGACATTTGTCTGCCACACCCTTTCTTGTCTTCGTCTTCCGTCCCTCGGCCGGTCGCTTTCCTGAGTCGGAGACTGACAGATCTTCGGTCTCATTCGATTCGATCTTCCTTCCGCTGTCAGCAGATCAGCCATTTTAAACTTCGTTTTATTATTTTTATTTTTAAAGTAGTCCTGGTCGCCGTTGATCGCTATCACTGTCAGCGACAGGGTTCCATCACTCTGCGATCTCGTCCGCCAAACGTCCACTCTAACCGCCTGACGAGCTACGCGTCCGGATTCCAAGCCTTTCCTAATCCGTTCTGTCCGTTGCCCTTCTAATCTAAACATGCCACGCTCATCCGAAGCTGCACAGCCTGCTGGGGGGGCAGCCAGTAGCCGTGGTATGGAAACATACTACGGACATGTGCGCTCTCCGGCAGACGCCATCCTCCTCTTTGAAGCATGCCGTCTCAATGTCTTGCCCCGGGTCCAACGACGACTCTCGGAGAAGGAACGGGCGTCGATCCGCTCTGGCAGTGTGTTTGTCTGGGACGAGCGAGAAGCCGGCATGCGAAGATGGACAGACGGAAAATCTTGGAGTGCAAGCAGAGTCTCCGGGTCCTTTCTCACCTATCGCGAAATGGAAGGAAAACGCAGTGGAGGACGACGAGGCGACGAAAGCCCCTCGCCCAATGCTGATGATCATTCTTCCGACGGCCGAGACTTTGGTGATGACGAGGTCGACGGATATCGTTACAAGCCCGATGGACTCATGAAGCAGTCGTTCAGCATCACCACCTCGGCACACCAAAAACTACATCTTATTTCGTACTACGCTCGTGCGCAGCACCAGTCTGGAGGGCTTCTGCAGCCCACGGCGGATCCACATCTTAAGCATATTCATCCGCCCAAGGGAATGTATCCTGACGCAACGAGTGAAGAACATGCAGCCCTAGTGGCTCAACAAGGAGCTCGCGCAGTTCCCTATCAACACTCTGCACCTGCAAATCACTACAGTCGGCAGCTCCACAGCCATGCCCATCATCCTCCTCAGCATCAATACCAACAACATTATTATCATCCGTACCCGCCGCCTAGCTCCAGATCAGTCCCGCCGTCTCACTATCCTTATGAATATCATAACGGAAATCCCCAACACCCAGACCAGCGACCTCCATATACCTATCCCTCTCCCGTAGCTACTCCACCCAGCAACTACGCGTCTCAGGGCCCTGGAATGCTTCCGCATCAACAGCCCCCCACCATCGCCCCCATCCATTCTTCCTCGATGCCACCCTCGCCCAGACGGAGTTCTACCCATATTGCCCCGCCGCCTCCCAACCATTCCGCTCATAGCTCTCCATCAATGACTCATCATCACTCACCAAACAGTCGCTATTACGGAGCTCCCCCTACCGCGAATTATCCCACTTCGCAACAAGCGCCGCCATATCATCGCGACACAATTGCGCGACCGCCCTCAACTGAAAACCGTAAATATGAACCTTATGCAAATGGCCTCAAAGGATATCGTCCGGAGAACGGTCAACTATTTGAGGACAACCCCTTGCAAGATTCCGCTATTAATACTTGTATGCGGGCAGATGATGATAGGATGAAGAACAGTTTCAGATTGATTCTATAAAGAAGACAATGATGAATTAGTTGTTTCTATTTTCGTTGGGCATCTTTGTATTTGGGGAGCGGGGCAGGGGGGGTCCGGCATTGTTTAGCATATTCTTTATCCTTTAGCTCAAAGCCTCTCATTTGTCCTTCTGATCGTTTTAGTACTACAGACTTTATATCGTTTTCTGTGTATATGTATCACGATTACGTGGAAAGGTAAAATAAAGCAATATTAGACGTCATACATACTAACTCTCCATGTCTCTTCAACGAATTTTGGCTTGTGATAGCGCAGAGTCCATCGATGGGGCCGGAAAAATGGGGGATTGGTCATTTTCAATAGATTTCTCAAGAGAGGAAGCTGCGCTCTGACCCAAGATAACGGATCACATCCTGCTTTTATTAATACTGAGCATGAGTAAGCTAACCTTAAATCTTAGACACGCAGCTGCCGCATTTATTTTTCCACATGATATTCTTCCAATTTGGTGGCGTTGAATAGGCATACCGAATTTTTAATTGCCGTAACCCCGTGTCTCAATCTGTAACTGTAAAAGTGGCACGCAGCTCCCCCAATTCCCGTGTTCATCCCGCATCCCTCCCTCACAAAACTCTATTTCATTGAATGTGACATCGACCCACTACCCTCATTTTACTGCTTCCAAGGGCAACGGGCACGGCCTAACGGGACCGAGTCACGCTGCAAATTGGGACAAATTAAAGTTTAAATTATATAATTTGTCGCGGGTGGGATCTATGAGCGCATCTAGCCCCCTTCCAATTTCGGAATTAAGGTTCTTTTTAAACATCTCTTTTCGTTGTTTCTCCTACAATTATTACACGTGGACGCGGTAATATGAGTCGATTTCGTAGAGTGAGGAGGGTGACCACGCCTCTTTTTCGCCAAATTCGCAGCGATAGCTACGTCCCCTTTACACATTAACTTATATGAATCAACAATTCTTCGACGAAACGGGACGATGTGCGCGGCACCCGGTAATTCCATCTTAAAGGAATAATTGGTCATTGACAGACGTCGTTCATACAATCTCCGTGTCCGATATTAGGACATTGAATGTCAGACGGAAGAAAGCTACCGACATTAAAAATTTTGTCATGAATCCTCGCAGAACATAATTTCGGCTAAAATACTCTCGCTTGACGTCGGTTACTCACTGCTCGATCACATGCGCAGATAACTTGATACACCGACAAAACAGTTCAACATCCCGCCCGCACCACTCAGAAATCTCAAAAAGATGGAACATGTTAAAAATGCCAAATACTTCAAACCAACCAGCGTTCGAAACTTCCGTGGCGTAGCAGCCTACATAATCCTGCACTCCTCCTTCTTAGGGTTCGAAATCCCCATCTCCTGAAACGTCTTTGGTCCCGTTCCGAAAACATCCGAAGTTTGCTGACGATCCCATTGATATCTCGATTGAGACTGTCCAAGACTTTCCTGTGACACAGGACGTGGACCTCCTGTCGCCGGTCGCACGGGCGGAGAGTATCCATAACCAGGATCTGTCGAGTAATTCGACGATAGCGCAGGTTGACTTGCGCTGTGTGGGACGATGGAACCGTAAGAGGAATTTCTGGCATCGGGCCCGTATTGTTCAGGGACATTATACGAACCGTAGGAAGAGTGACGGTGTTGTTCCGGAGGAGGGGGAGGGGCACCATTGCCGGAATAGGTACGTGGGTGGACCGGGCGTTGGGGCTGTTGTTGCGGACCAGAGGGGATACGCGACTGCCTGCCTGAAGGAGATTGGGAGCGGCCGGCGGAATCCTGAGTGTACGGACGCTGCAATTCAGGGAGTTGTTCGTGTGTCGGAGAAACAGGTTTACGCCGAGGTGGCTGTGGTTGAGCCTGTTGCGGCGGTCGCGCTTGTTGCTGCTGTGATGTTGCCTTTTGTCCTTTCTTGAGCCGATTTTGGCGGATATTGGCAGTAATGGTTTCATGATCCTTCCGGGAAAGTGTCTTGTTCCGCGAGATTCCCTCTCGTCGAGCAATCGCATCTTTATTCCCGTGTTCGGCTGCTTTTGCATACTACCATGAGACAAGAAGAGGAGGTGCATTATACCCAAGTCTCAGCTCTCATCAGATCCGAACGGACGTATATCCCAACCTCGTAGTAATAACCTACCGTTAGCAATTTAGTCCCTTTAATCTGATACCCATGGCGAATTCCGCTGGGGGATGTCCAAGTTTGGCCGCTTTTTCAGCGTTGAGGAACGCCTTTTCTTCATTTCGGGCAATTTCGTCTGCGCCGCATAGATACCATTTACTCAAGCCCATCAAAGCCTCAACATCACCTACTGTCAGCCCCAATTGTAATCGGGTCAAAAACCTTGCTTCGCAGCCAACTGATAGTAATGCAGCGACAACAAGGGATCATATCCACACCCCCACAGTCCATTTTCGTACGCGTATCCCAGTTTTTGCTGAGCATGACTAAAGCCCAGCGAAGCGGACTTTTCTAGTAGCCGAAGAGCACCACGTTCATCCCTGGGCAAAGTAGATTCAGGGATGTTGACATCGGTAAATTCTCCAGCCAGCAAGAGGGCAAAGACGTAAGCTCCCTGAGGGGCGTCGAGATCGGCTTTCATGGCAGACTGGTTGAGGTAGCGGACCGCATCGGGGATGTTGACTTGTGTCCCTTTTTGTCCGAATAATTTCATCATTCCGAGGCGCTGTTTGTTAATCTAATCCGGTTATGTTGGGAAGTACGTAGAGACATGCGGAATCGCCTTGTTGGACACCTCTTTCGTAATGGTGCATTGCACGCTTCATGTCGGAGACATCCTCATACCTTTCGTCAGATGACCCGCGTGCCAAGGGCTCGTACATTTTTCCAAGACGATATTCAGCTCTGAAGTAGCCTTGTTTTGCTGCCACGGTGTAGGCATGATACGCTTCATGTCTATCATTCGGATACCCAAAGTCGCCATAATCAAACCATATCCCACGCATATAAATCTACCAAAATTAGCCAAATTCCACCTAGTTGACGATGATACAGCCTTCGGATTCTTGGCCCTGACAAACTTTTCCACAACCCACTTGCAATCCTCGCGTAGTCCCCTCTCAAAGTCCGGCGTCGCAGGCCGTCCAGCGGTAATATTATCTTGTTGATCCCTCATCAACTCCTCCAACGAGATCGAAACGTACATATACACCTTTTCGGCCCACGACAATGCAACATTCGCGTCATTCGTCCGCTTCGCTTGTTCCCGTTCGCTTTCAATCTCGCTCTCCCATTCATAATCCGATTTCGGGACCACGGCAAGGGGTGTCACGGCCGACAATCCACCCGCTCCAGGGGTGGGTTGTAAACGCGGCGAGGATCGTGGTGGGTTTTCTGTGGCACGGAGGGGTGGGGAGAACCGTTGTTCTCGACCGAGTTCGTTGAATTCTTGAGCGAAGTAGGGCTCAGGCATGTCGATGAAGTCCGGGGGTGTAGCACGTTGCGTTGGAACCGAAGTTGAGAGACGATGTGCTTGAAGCGATGGGTCGGCGTATTCTTGGGAGGCTGGGCGCGAGGAAGAAGAATATTCTGGATTGATAGGATTTTGCGAGTAGCTTGCTGAAGCGCGATTGGGACGAGGGGTCGATTGACGCGGTGGTGTGCCGCCAGAGTAATCTCGGGAGTAGGGACGGGGATTGGGAGATCGCCCGCGTTGTGGTTGTTGTGCTGCGGGAGGATATGGTTCTTGCTGTTGTGGATAGGAAGGTTGTCTTCCTCTTGAATATGGTTCGACGGGGATCCCGTCCTGTGAATAGTCTACCATTGCAGGAGGTTGAGGATATTTTCCCGGACCAGAGTTGGAATGGGAGGGCGCGTTTGCTTCGTCTGCGAATGAGGGCTGCGGAGGGGGATACGCAGATGCATTGTACGAGCTATAGGGGTCATTACGAGAAGGTTGTGATGTAGAGTAAGGATCATTCTTGGACGGTGCAGGAACCCCTCGCGATGGCTCCTGACGGATGGCTTGAGGCTGAGGAGGCTGATTCGCCGGCTGGGGAACGCTGTCACTCTTCAAATACTCCTCTACACCACTCGGGATACTATACTGCGAGCTCAGAAGGGAACCTTCACTCGGTCGTCGCCCAGAAATATCAAGTTGAGGAAGCTGTGGAGGACCATCCAATTGGGACTGCGAAGTCCCCATGGACGAGGTTTTCTGCGGCAGTTCCTGGGCGGGAGCGGGGACAGCAGGAGAAGAATCCCAACTTTTTTGATCGAGGCTCTGAGCGAGGGTCGACGGTATGGATGGAGTCAGCCTTATTATCAGATGCCTTGTTCCTTTCTCAAGGTTTAAAGGGGTTGAAACCGCTGAGGCCTGGGTGAGACAATGTCGGGGGACTTTGTCGACGAGCGGGCGGGGTCGTGGCTGGGAGTAGCTTCCGGGTAAAACGAGCCAGCCCCGGACCGAGCACCTGGAACCACAGACCACCGTCAGAAGATGTTGATCCAAGACAGCGACGGGTTACATGGGAAGGGAAGAGGCATACCTTGGAGGAGACTGAAGGCAGCGGAATAGGGGTCCGCCATTGAGGGCACGGGTGTTTGCGTGTGTTTTGGCGGTTGTGGGGGGTTAGATAGTCGCTGTGGTCGCAGAAGAGGAGGATAACGATCTGTGCTGTTGCCTTTATGATAGTATCCGTTGATGTTGGCCTCCGTGGCGGGAGTATAAATTGGCTGCTGAAGATTATTATACTGATGAGACCCGCTGCAAAAATAGCAAATTAAATTTTTGGGGTGCCCAAAGCAAAAGCGGCTGTACAACCACCAGGCAGATTCCGCGAGATTTCCGAAAAGGCGGCTCTTTAGCGTCGGGAAAATAATGTTGACCATTCAGCGGAAAAGCCGCAGCGGAACGCAAACTCAAATTCGACGCTCAGCCGATACCGACCTTGCGGGCTCAGCGATGGATTCATTGTCCTCGTCTATCGATGCCCCCGCGCTACTTCCTAGCATTGTCAATACAAACAGAGATATGCAAACAGACTAGTCTGTCCAAGAATCAATCCACTAACTGTGGGTTAAACGGGAGGCTATGTCGGTGGCGCCACTGCGTGGAAAATGGGAAAATTGCAAATCGACCCACGCCTCACACAGCCGCAATCATTTCCTATTTTTAGCTTCGTGTTTTGTAAGCGCGTCTACTGAGAAAGG
>Ga0335081_10017950_pt1 | contig 11448 bp, 10 predicted proteins | sample Lox_Sample_35_FD_206713 | JGI IMG/M metagenome (GOLD analysis project Ga0335081, IMG submission 206713) | Soil microbial communities from Loxahatchee National Wildlife Refuge, Florida, United States - Lox_Sample_3.5 | ecosystem: Environmental > Terrestrial > Soil > Wetlands | place: USA... | reverse complement strand
GGCGTGGCGAGCCGGAATCCAGGCCGCCACCGCACCGGTCGCGAGAAGCAAAGTGCCAGCCGCCGCGATCATGGCCACGCTCCAGGGGTCCACTCCGCTCGGCAGTATGTCGGAAATGGGGCGGATCGCGGCCAGTGCCAGGGGAAGTCCCGCGGCGATTCCCAGGGCGAGGACCGACAACCCATCGCGAATCGCGGCCGCGAGAATCGCAGAGCGCGTGGCTCCGATCGCCGCGCGGATCGCCATCTCGCGGGTGCGCCGGCGTGTTGCATACGAAACCGCGCTGTACAACCCGGCCACCGCCAGCAGCAAGGCGAGCGCGCTGAGCGACCCCACGAATCCCGCGGCGATGCGCATCGGGAAGATGGCACCGGCAGCCGCGTCGGACAGTGGCCGTACATCAATCGCCGCGGCCTTGTCCAATTCCGCCATGGCATTCCGCAGCGGCATCATCCATCCCGCAGAACTCCCTGCGACGCGCACCAACAACTGCGCCTCGGCATACGGGGTGAAAAACACCGGCGCGGGGCCCTCCCCAAGCGTACGCATTTTGGCGTCGGCCGTGACGCCAATCACTTGCAAGGTCCGCGGTTTCTCGCGGCCGGCCAAGAGCTGAGCGCCCACGGGATCTTCTTCTCCGAACCATTGCCGCGCCAGCGTCTGGTTGACCAGCACCGGTATCGGCTGGCGCGTGCGGTCGGCGATTTCGAAATCGCGCCCTCGCAGGATTGGCATGCCAAGGACCTTGCAGAACTCCTCGCCGGCGCCCACCTCGTACGCGTCGCGGGCCAGGGAAACGGGCACGCCGCTGCGGCGTATTGCTTCCTCGGAAAGCTCACCCATCAACGGCAAGGGCGCGATGGATGTCACGCCTACCACTCCTGGCACTTGCTTCAAACGCCCCACCACTCCGTCGCGCCACCTCCAACCAAGCTCGCCCGGCAGTTGTTCGGGAGGCCAGACGGTGACCATCGCGGTGTGAGGGACGTCGTATCCCGGGTCGAGCGTGGCCACTCGCAGGAAGCTCCTGGAGAACACCGCGCCGAGCACGAGAAGCACCGTCGTCAAGGCTACTTCGAGCGTCAGAAAGGTGTTCCGCAGGTTCCACCGCCGCAGGGAAAACGCGGGCTCTCCCTGCTTCATCGCCAGCCCGAGGTCGGCCCTGGAACTGCTCACCGAAGGCACCAGCGAAGATACTAGAAGCGCCCCTAAAGCGGTCGCCAGCCCGTAGAGGAACAGGCCGCGATCGCCCTGGAAATGGAACTCGAAAGGAAGGTTGTAGGCCGAGGGCCACCGGAAATCACGGAGCCAGTTTCGCACCATGGCATCGGCGGCGAGCCCCCCGAACGCTCCCAATCCGGCCAGCACCAGCCCTTCGCCGAGCAGTTGCCAGCCGACCTGAAACCGGCTGGCTCCCAGGGCAGTGCGGATCGCCATCTCCCGCTGCCGCGTGACCCCGCGTGCCAGCAGCATTCCGGCCACATTGAAGCTGGCGATCACCCCCAGGGCAGCGGCCGTGCCGAACAACAGCGCGAAGAAGACGAAGAACCGGCGGTCGTCCCCGCCGCGCGCCGCATTCGCAGCCAGCCCCGCCATGGGACGGAGGTCCGAGACCTGCCTCGCAAAATCCCGCCCCCCGATGGCGCCGGCGGCGGCCGTCAAAGCCTGCTGCGTCCGCGTCCTCGTGACCCCGTCCCGAAGTCGCCCGAAGGGATGGCATCCCCCGGAGGATGGGTGTCCAACCAGGTACACCTCCGGCGACACGCCGTGGCCCATGATGCTTCGATAGTCCCTCGGCAGCACGCCCACAATGGTGTACAGCTTGCCATTCAACTCGAGGGCGTGACCCACGGCCCGCGGATCGCCGTTCAGGCGTCCGCGCCAAAAGCCGTAGCTCACCACCGCGACCGGGCGTTCCTCGTCGGCCTGCGAGTAGAGCCGGCCGGAGGACGCCACAATGCCGAGCACGTCGAAAAAGTTGGCGCTGGTGACGATACGCCACGCCACTTCTCCGTACGGTCCAGTCGCGCGCCACGTCACGTCCGCAATGCCGGTGTCGTAGGCCAAATCGTGAAAAACGCCGGAGTCTCGCAACTGGCGGTACCGGTCGTAGCTCACTTCACCGGCAATGCGCGCCAGTTGTTCCGGCTGCCGGGCGCTGATGTCGTCCAGGATCATTTCACGCACCACGCTGTAAATGGTGACATTCGCGCCTATGCCCAGGGCCAGCGAGGCAATCGCGACTGCGGCGAACAGCGGGGACTTGCGGAGTCCCCGCACCGCATGATGCAGGTCAGTCACAAGCAGCGGCATTCAGTGGTTTGACGCGCGGACCGCGCCAAGTGTGCAGGTGCGGCTGAGGCGCATTCCGAGGCGGTTTTCGCGTGGCGATTGACCGCCGCCAGCCTACTTCGAAAATGCCAGCAGGACGTTGCCCGGCATGCCTTGCCACATGCCGTAGCCTGAGTTGGTGAACACCATGCCGCCCGAGATCACAGGGCCGGCGGAGTCGAGCGAGCCGCCTTTACCAGGAACGCCGTTCACGGTTTCGTAGTCGCGCGCGGTGTTGAAGTCCCAGATGATCTCGCCGGTGCGCGCCGAGAATGCGCGGAAGTGCCCGTCAACCGAGCCCGAAAACACCACACCGGGAATCGAGGAGATGGCCGCCGATTGCGCGCCGGTGCAGCCCTTCGAACCCGCTGCGCAGTGCAGTTCCGGAGGCGGAGTGCTCCAGACCTTCTCCCCAGTCGCGAGCTTCACGGCGTGCAATCCGCCCGGGCGAGACTCACCGCGGACCAGCAGATCGGAGACCGCCACATAGGCGTTCTCGAGATCGGCCGTGTCGCCCCATTCGATGCCACCAAGGGCGCTTCCCTGCCCCACGCGCGTCTGCCACAGAACCTTGCCGCGCTGGTCGGGATCCAATCCCCAGACGACGCCGGATTTCTGCCCGCAGACCAGGATGCGCTTTCCGCCCGGCAGCGTGCGCAGGATCGGCGAAGTTCCGAAGTCGTAGTCCGGGCCGCGGTCTTCGGGGCAGTTGGCTCCGCGGCCGCAACCCATCGTGAAATTGTCTTTGGGCAACACCTGGCTGGACCACAACAAACTGCCGGATTCGAGATCGAATGCCAGGATCGCATCGCTGGTGGGAATCGAGACGTTGGTGTAGGAGTTGCCGGTAGCAGCGTAAAGCACCTTCTTGGCAACGTCGATGGTCGGCGCGGACCAGATGGAGGCGCCGGCCGGTCCCCAAAGCTGCGTGCCATTGGGGGCCTTCGCGAAGGGCTTGGGTGGATCCACCACGCTGAAGCTTTTCCAGATCTGCTTGCCGGTTGCGCCGTCCAGAGCCACGATGCTTCCGCGGAACTTGCAGCATTCATACGTAGGCATCATGGCGGAGGCTTCCTCGATCGACGAAACCGGCACGTAGAGCCGGCCGCCATAGAAGGCCGGGGCGCCGGTAATGCGTGACGCAGCGTGGTCCTCGACCTTCATCTTCCAGACGAGCTGGCCGGTGGCCACGTCAATGGCGTGAACGGTGGACCGGACATCGCCGAAGTACGCGATGGTTCGGCCGCCCGCCTGGCCGACGCTGATGGCGTTGCGCACCATCGAGCCTGCGTCGTACTTCCAGTGGGTGCACCCGGTGACGGCGTCCAGAGAGTAGACCGCGCCGCTCGAACCGGCCACGAATACGCGATTGCCGACGACCGCGGGCTGAGCGGCACGCACGGTGTCGCCTTCGAAGGCGAATGCCCATTTCAGCTTGAGGTTCGGGACGTCCGCAGCGGTGAGCCCGGGCTTGGGCTGGTAGCGTGTGTTCTCCGGATCGGATCCCCAGCCGTTCCAGTCGGCATCGCTCGCCCTTAGCGGGCCGGGCGAGACGGCGCATTTCCCGGTCAGCGTTCCGCTACCCGCACCAAACTCCTTCGCGGTGACGAAGCGTGCGATGGCCCGCCCTTCTTCCGGAGTGAGTCCGGCGGACTGCGGCGCCATGGCGCCTTCGAACATCGCGCGGTAGACCGCCTCGGGCGTGCGTGCGGCAATCTCCTGGCGGGAGGGCATGCGCGGCTGCGGCTGGCCCTCGTGGCAAGTGGCGCATCGTTGCTTATAAAGAGCTGCACCATCGGGTTCCGCGGCATCGGCCGCGAGCAGCACAACCAGGGGCAGCATGAGGTGCCGTAGGAGCATAAAGAAAAACCTCGCCACAGCCTATCACAACAGGCGACCTGGCGCGCTCAGGCCGATGGTGCGCGCGGCCAAAAAGCGCGTCTCGGCGCGGCCGGCAGGAGTTGCCTGTGCCTCAACCTGTTGCCTCAACCTTGACACGGCGCATCGGTTCTGGTACAACGTGTACCATGACAAAGCGTAGCGCGTCGGGCGCCCCCGTTCGTGCCCCACTCACCGAGTTGGAGAACCTGGTGATGCGCGCCGTCTGGGATGCCGGGCGGTGCACCGTGGAGGCAGTCCATCAGGCCGTCAGTCGCAAACGCACCTTGAAGGAAGCCACGGTGCGCACCCTGCTGCGTCGTCTGGAACAGAAGGGCTACCTGCGCCATGAAGAAGACGGACGCGCTTACGTATACCAGGCAGTGGAGCCGGCACGCAGCCTGGCCGCCCGAGCGGTGCGCCAGATCATCGACCGGTTCTGCCGCGGATCGGTGGAGGAATTGGTAAGCGGCATGGTGGACGCCAAGCTGCTGAGCAAGGCGGAAATGGAGCGGCTGGAGCAGTTCGTGCGTAGCCGCAAACCAGGAGGTATGTGATGTGGCATCTGATGCTGGAGTGCGCGGTCCGGTCGGTGCTGATCGCAGCGGGCACGGCAGCCGTGCTCACGCTCGCCCGGGTGAAAACTGCGGGCGCGCGACATGCGGCGTGGACCGGTGTGGTGCTCTGGATGCTCGTGCTGCCGCTGTGGACGGCATGGGTACCGAAAGCCACGCTGCGGATGCTGCCCGCCCAGGCTGCGCCGGCGGTCAGCCGTACCGAGCCGCTCGGGAGCCTGGCACCAGCCCCGGATGCGGCCTCCGCACGCCATCTCGCGAAAGGACATGCGCGTCGCTGGCCTGGCTCCGATTGGCGTTCGTTGGTGGCTATCACCTATTTCTTGGGAGTTGCCGTGCTCCTGATGCGGCTCGCCTCCGGCACGATTCGCGCGAATCGACTGGTGCGGATGGCCCGCTTGCGCGAGGGCCGGCTCACGAGCGCGTGGTGCGCCGCCCCGCTCACGGTGGGCTGGCTGCGTCCGAAGGTCATCCTGCCGGAATGCTGGCGGAGCTGGACGCGCGATCAGCTCGACGCGGTCCTGTCGCATGAGCAGGAGCACGCCCGCCGCCGCGATCCGATGGTGCAGTGGCTGGCCCTGTTCAACCGTGCGATCTTCTGGTTCCATCCGTTGGCATGGGTCCTGGAGCGCCGCCTTTCCGCGCTTGCCGAAGAGGCTTGCGATACCGCCGTGCTCGCGGCAGGCTACGACCCGTTTGACTACACGCGTTACCTGCTGGAGATGGCGCAATCGGTGGCGCGCTCGGGAGCACGGATCCAGGTGCTGGGGATGGGCATGCCGGGGAGTTTCCTGGCAAAGCGGATTCGCCGGATTCTGGATGTGCGCCCGCACCCCAGACTGGCGCGGCCGCGGATGATTTGTGCGGCCATCGCTTGTGCGGCCGTCTCGGCAGTATTTGCCGTGAGTGTCGTGGACCGGCGGGCGCCCGTACAGACAACAACCCCGAAAGGAGAGCGGGCAGCCTGGACGCCGGCACGCGTTCCCGAATCCCAGGCTCGGGAAGCACCACCGAAACCCTTGCCTCGACCCAGGACGCTGCTTGCTCAAGCACGGAGCCAGCCGCCCGAGCCCCTGCCGGATCGCCGTCTCGTGGCCCTGTGTTTCGACCTTTCTGCGATGACGGAAGGGGATCTGACCAGGGCCGTAGACGCGGCCCGCAAGATGGTCCAGTCGCGGCTGCAACCACAGGATCGGTTTGCCATCATGACATACCGTGGCGCTGAGGTCCGCGTGGCACAGGATTTCACCGACGATCGCGACCTGCTGGTTCGGACCATCGAGCATGTGACCGGCGCCGACATGTCGAGCGCCGATACCCGGTCGGCCGTACTCGGCACGGTGATTCGGACGTTGGCGCCACTGGAAGCCAGGAAGGCGCTGGTGATGCTCACCGCCCGCCCCGCAGATGGGACGGACGCCGAGGAACTGAAAACCGCCGCCACACGCGCCCGGGTGGCGGTCTATGTAGTCAATGTCCACGGGTAGACGCCGACGTGGCGCAGGCACTCTGGCCTGCCGCGTCGGCACTTATGCCGGCGTTTTTTGGTCGCCTAGAGCACCTCTGCCCGCAAAGGGGTTTTCGAGGCAGGTCGTTGAGCCGGGCTTCAGATCTCCTTCAACAACCAACGGACTGCCTGTTTCTGCAGCTTGACGTACTCCGGATTCCAAAGCGCGTGGATGGTGTGGCCGGCGGCAGTGAAGACCACGCGGCCGCGACCGAAATCGTATGCCCATCCGGCAATCGCTTTCGTCCCGAGTTTCTGAAACGTCAAGCCGTCGATATTCTCAGACTCGAGAAGGATATACTTCTTGGCCTTGTCGTACTCAACGTAATGCTGCTCGTCATTGACGATGAAATCGCGGACGCCCGCGGTGATGGGATGGCTCGTGTTCACCACCCGCACCTTGAACGGACGCAGCGCCGGGTGGCCGATATACGCCCCGCCCATCACCTCGCGGTACGAACGGGACGAGAGCGATATATGGCTGCTGTTGTGCAGCGCGTAAAATCCGTTGCCCGCGTTCACGAATTCTTTGAGCGCGGCGCCCTGCTCTTCTTTGATCCAGTTCTGCGAGTTCGATTCGGGAAAATCGCCGCGATTCTCCAGGCCCTGCTGGTAGCTGTAGGCGTCCGGTCCGCTGTATCCGCCAGGCCAGATCATGCCGTCGCGGAGGCATAAGAAAAGCTGATAGTCCGCCAGCCCGCTTCGGGAAAGCCGGTCATAGTTGATGGTGTAGTCCACCGACACATTCAGGCCATCGAGAATTCGGTCGAGCGCGACGCGGATATAGTCGGCATTGTGGTACCGGTCGCCAATCAGCGCCAACATCCGCCTGCGTGTGGTTTGCGCCGCCGCATAGCGGCAGGCCGATCCGGTGAGGGCCGCCCCAGCGGCCCCATGCAGTAGATCTCGCCGTGAAATCAGGTCCCGCGACATGTAGGAATTCTAGCTGAGAATCGGGCCCGCCGGAAGCTTCCGAAGTGCCGGAGATGGACGCGGTGCACACTGATCATCCAGGTGCCGTACTAAGCGGTCGCCAACTCGCGAAGCCTTCGTCTCAGAAACTCCACCTCCACCGGGTTGGAAGCCAGCGCCTCCGCCCTCTGGTAGGCCATCGCCGCGTCGCGATTCTGGTGCAGCCTTCTCAACAGATCGGCGCGTGCCGCATGGAACAGGTAATACCCTTCCAGCGCCCCGCTGCTGCCGAGGTCGTCGATGAGCTTCAATCCATCCTCCACTCGCCCACTCATCGCAACCGCCACGGCGTGATTGAGGCCGATCACCGGGGATGGCGAGATTTCCAGAAGCTTTTCGTATAGCGCGGCGATCTGCGGCCAGTCCGTCATCTGCGGTGTACCCGCCTGTGCGTGCAAGGCCGCAATCGCGGCTTGCAGTTGATAAGGTCCGGGCGGCCCCAACCGTAACGCCCCATCCACCAGGCCCAAACCCTCCGCAACCGCCGCCCTGTCCCAGCGGGAACGATCCTGCTCCTCCAGCGTGACCAGGCGTCCGCCCGCAACGCGTGCGTCACGGCGCGAGTGCTGGAGGATCATCAACGCCAGGAGTCCGATATTCTCGGCTTCGCGGGGCAGCAGTTCGCAAAGCACCCGGCCGAGCCGGATGGCCTCGGCGCACAGATCGCTGCGAACCAGTTCGGTCCCGGAACTCGCAGCATAGCCCTCATTGAAGATCAGGTAGATCACCGCCCGCACCGCCGCCAGGCGTTCCGGCAAGCGCCCTTTGGACGGCACCTCGTAAGGGATCCGGGCCTCTTGGATCTTCCGCTTCGCGCGCACCAGCCGCTGCGCCAGGGTCGGCTCCGGAAGCAGGAATGCCCGCGCGATTTCCGGCGTGCTCAGCCCTCCCAGCGCCCGCAGAGTCAGCCCCACCTGCGCTTCCACGTTTAGCGCCGGATGGCAGCACGTAAAAATCAGCCGCAGCCGGTCGTCCGGGAAAATCATGTTGTGCGGTTCATTCTCCCCTGGCTCCGGCGCACCGGCGGCCTCCGTCTCATACCGCAGCGAGTCCTGTTTCTCCCGCCGGGTCTGCTCGCGCCGCGCGGCGTCGATCAACTTGCGATGCGCCGAAGTCATGATCCAGGCGGCGGGATTCTCCGGAATGCCTTTGACCGGCCAGGAGGCGAGGGCGGCCGCGAATGCCTCCTGCATAGCCTCCTCGGCGCGATCGAAGGAGCCGGCGATTCGGATCAGGCTCGCGATAATCCGTCCGGATTCCTGCCGGAAGACGGATTCCACGGCAGCGCGTGTATCAGTCATTCAGAGCTGCAGGCAGTGCGGTGGTCTCGGTGCCCGCGGCCGAAGGCTGAAATCGCAGGGGCCGGATCTCGATGCATCCCGGGTTTCCCTGGCACTCGGTCGGGATCTTCGACGCCCATTCGATAGCTTCGTCCAGATTCTCGCAGTCAATAATGTAGTAGCCCGCCAGATGTTCCTTGGTTTCCGCAAACGGGCCATCCATCACCAGCGCTTTGCCATTTTGCATCCGTACGGTTGTCGCCGTGCTCGTCGGAGCGAGCGGTTCCGCCCCAATCAGCACACCTTTTCTCGAAGCCTCTTCGATGACTGTCCGGTGGCCGCCGCTGATCCGCGCATATTCCTCCGGCGTCAGGCCGTCAGGCCCCTCTGTCGAATACACCAGCATCATGTAACGCATGTCGGCCTCTCCTTAGAATACCTGCTTCACTTCGCCGGGAAGTTGGCGTCGGCGCAAACTTCCAAAATCTGCTTGGTATGCCGCTCGGTGTGGGCGGCCACCAATAGAATCGACTGATATCCGTCCATCGTGTCGTACCCGCCTTCGGAGATCGCTTTCAGTGCAGGCGCATCGACCGCGTGTTGCCGTAAGTCCGGCGTTGTTTCCAGATACTTCACCAATTCCGCGTAATTCTTCAGCAGATGGTCCATGGAGACAGACGGCGTCCAGCGTCCCGTGGGCTGGAGGAAATCCGGCGCCTGAAATTTGGCCGTACGATCGGGCATTTTGTCGATCACAACCTCATCCGCTTGTCTGCCGGCAGCCGCACGCGGCGCCGGCGCCTTCGCCAGTTGCTCGCGTACCGGACCGAGCACGAAATCCTGGGCCAGCACCATGTGCTCGACGATCTGCGCGATCGACCAGCGGTCTGGCGCCGGCTTGAATTCCCATTGCGACGGAGACAGCCCCCTGGTCGCGCCGACCACCAGGTTTCGAGTCTCCTGAAGATACAGGTGCGCGCGATCGAGGTCCGAAGAGCTTACCTTCGGGTCTGCTGCCGCCGCTGTAATACCGATGCAGCCCAGGAGGGCCAACGCTGTTCGATTCGATTTCATGTTCCTCTCCGATTTCCTCTCAATACTCCTTCGCCCTCGAAAGGGCGTTCAACTTGACGACGTTCGGCCGCCGGAAAATCGACAGCGGTCAGGAGAACGTCCTGATCGGCCGGACTTCTATGGATCCGGAACGCGCCCACGGAATCTTCGCCGCGATCGCAGCCGCGTCGCCGGAATCTTTCGCCTCCACCAGGTAATAGCCGGCAAGTTGCTCTTTCGTTTCCGCGAATGGCCCATCGGTGACTTGCGCGTTTCCGTCGCGGACGCGCACGGTCTTCGCCGTAGAGGTTGGCTGAAGGGCGTTGCCGCCGCGAATGGATCCGGCGAACTCCCGGCTGAAGGCGCCGTACTCCTGGTGTTCGGAATTCCGCTGGGCCTCGTCGAGGTTTCTCCAGCGCTTCTCCTGATCGTAGATCAAAAGCAGAAATTGCATGATGTATGCTCCTCATTGGTGCGACGGATGACTTGCGGGAAATCGACACTACGGTGCGCGGACGATGCATCATCATTGCGGTCCGCAGCCCGCCAGATTCAGGCCGGCCAGCCGCTCCAGGGCGGCGCACGTGTTCTCGTTTACCGAGGCGGCGTTCAAGTTCAGCAGCCGGGCGCAGGCCGCCCGCGGCAAGCCGGCCAGGACACGCAGAACGAAGCACCGGCGAAGGTTCTCAGGCAGCCCCAAAACGGCATGCAGCTCGACCGGCCCGACAGGTTCGGTTGCCTGCGACTGGACCGGAGGACTCTGGACCGCGGCGCGTATGGTGTTCCGAAACAGTGTGTCCGCGGTATCGACCTCCGGATCAAACCCATCGATCGCTTTCGAGACGGCGCGCTCGGCTTGTTGCAGGCTTGCGGTGAGAAGATGCGCTGTTCGAAGCGCCACCGCCACCGTCCACTCGAGATCTCCTGCACGCTTTCCATCTGCACGTTTAGTCCGCATGGCTATGTCCCCCTGATTCGAGCACTCTCACCAGCATCAACGTCTGGTCGTCAACCGCGCGGCGGCTCCCGCGAACCGCGCCCAGTGCGGCATCGTAAATATTCTCGAGCCCCTGGTCCGCGCACCGGCACAGTACCTTCTCCAGGCGCTCCAACCCGAAGTCTTCCTCCCACAGATCCTGGCTTTCGACCAGCCCGTCCGTGAACATTGCAAACAAGTCTCCGGCGGAGCAATCCACGCGCCGGCTGGAATAGCGGACGCCGGGGAAAAGTCCCAGCGGGAACTGCTCCATCGACAAACGCACCACATCCTTCGAGCAATATCGATAATGCAGCAACGGCATATTTCCCGCGATCGCGTACTCCATTTCGTTCGCTCCGCCAAGACGCAGGCCCGCGAAAGTGGCATACATGCTCGGATCCTTGACGGACGGCAGCACGCGATTGATTCCGTCGAGAAGCTCGGGAAAGCTCTGGCCGAGCATCAGCCCGTAGCGGGCCGCCGTTTTGACCATGCCCATCAGCACGCCGGCGCAAACGTCGTGCCCGGAAACGTCGGCAACATAGGCAACCGTGTCAGCGTCCGACGCCACCAGGTCCGACAGGTCCCCGCCGAGCCTGTCGCGAGGAATCGTTCTGCCGTGAACCTCCAGCCTCGCGCTCTCAAAACTAATGGGCGGCACGAGTGTGCGCTGCATCACGCACGCCAAATCCGGGCACACCAAAGGTAGAGATTCGGCGAAGCTCGTTTCCTGGACGGTCATTGTGTTACTCCGATTCAACGACGTCGGAGAAGCGTGAGAATCGACATCCGGCGCCGAAAGATTTCCCACGGGCGACCGCCCTGCAATGGAGCGCATCTTAAATTACCTCCCATCCGCCGCCCAATGCCTTA
>Ga0335081_10017949_pt1 | contig 11448 bp, 11 predicted proteins | sample Lox_Sample_35_FD_206713 | JGI IMG/M metagenome (GOLD analysis project Ga0335081, IMG submission 206713) | Soil microbial communities from Loxahatchee National Wildlife Refuge, Florida, United States - Lox_Sample_3.5 | ecosystem: Environmental > Terrestrial > Soil > Wetlands | place: USA... | reverse complement strand
TGTGCACAAACAGAGGCTCACCAGGCGCACGAAGCCCCCGGGTGGCATGTGATATTCAATCACCTCGGGGGCGGAGTTGCAAGAGGAAGGCGCCCCAGGGCGCGTTTAAGGCCGCGAACTCCGAAGAGAGATTTGTACTGGCGCTCACTTTCGCAAGGACCGATGCGCGACCTTTCGTGTAGGCGGGACGTGCGACCTCCTGACGGCCGGCCGCCGGTGCTTCAACGAGGCAGCCGATCCGGGCGCGGTGTCAAAGGCAACCTGCAAAGTCGTCGCCGATGTCCCATTGATCTGGAGCACCTCGACCGCGGAGAGTTGCGAGCCGTCGATGAGCACCTTGATCGGGCCCGATGGGATTGATGGAACCAGATTGTCCAGCAGCTCCGCGTAAGTGCCTCCTTCCCCGTAGCTGCCGCCTCCGAGATCCTGCAGGGGCGGAATCGAGGGCGTCTTGACCGGCGGGACAGGATTTCCATTCGAGTCGAAAACATTGATCGTATAGCTGTGGGAAGACGTGTCTTCGTTGTAAATCACTAATCCAACCACGTTGGTACTGCCGTCATCAAAAGCCACGGCGGACCACTGGCTTGATAGCTGGTCGTCCCATGAGATCGGGACGCTGAGCGACCAGGGCTCGGAGGGCAGAGCTGAATAAAGCAACTGCGGCAGCACATTGGCACACGTGTCTGCATCAGGACAGTAGAACGTCGCGTATACTGTGCCCTCGGCGGTGTTGCCGTAGTCGGGAGCGTCGTTCGAAGCACCGAGCACTTCAACTTCAAGCGGCTGATTGGCGAACAGCGAGACCTCGGTTTCGTTCTCCGATGCAACTGACGATGGATCGCCATCGAGCGTGTCGTCTACATCCAGAGGGTTTCCATTTTTATCGTAATATGTGTAGTCAGCATCAATGTCCGCTGACGCGGGCCCAGACACGCGAATTGTGGTGCCCCACATGCCGCCGGCAGCGAGCCAGACGAACGTTCCGCTGACGTAACAGGAATAGCCGAGCGTCTTTCCTGACGAGTCCGTGATCTGAACCGGCGTCTCGCCGCCCATCAAGCTCGAGCAATCTGGATTAGCGGACCAATACACGGGCTGATCCGACTGGCCGTGTAGTGAGACGACGGCCAGCGCGAGCACTCCGGTGAAATACAAAGATTTCATTTGCACAAAAAATTCCTCCGTTCGTTCCTGAGATGATTGAAACGCATCTCTTGGGTGATTATATGCCCGTCTGGTCTTTTCGGCTCGGCATAAGTACGGGGATACAGGCGCGGCTTGCGCTGCCGGGTACCATGGATTCAGATGCTCGTTACTGAAGAAAGACGCCAGGGCGCCGGGATTGCACGCGCGTATGCCGTTCTGGCTCTGTTTATCGCCTTGAAAGCTGTGGGCAATTTGTCGCTTGCTTGGGGGATGAAGCATTTTCCGCAGGTTATGTCGGCGAGCCCGTTGCCCTATCTGCGTGCGATGCTCGATCCGTTTGTCGCCTTGGGAATCGTGGCGCTCATTCTCGCGCTGCTCACCAGAATGGCGTTATTCAGCCTCGCGGATTTGAGCTTTGTGCTGCCGGTGACGGCGGTGGGGTACATCATCGCGACCTTGCTGGGCAAAATATTTCTGCACGAGACGGTCACCGCACAGCGATGGACGGGGACAATTCTGATCGTCGTCGGGGCGGCGCTGGTTGGGTCCGGATCGCACAAGACGGAGCTCGAAATCGAATGAAGTGGATCCTGGTGGGACTCATGGTAGCGGCGACGGTGGCGAGCGATCTGTTGCAGAGCTACGAAATGAAGCGGGCGGGTGAGCACTCAGTGGATGCGCGCGGCCTGGTCAGGCTGCTGCAAACGATCGCGCAGCGCCGGTATTTGATTCTGGCGATTGCCTGCATGGCGGTGTCGTTCTTCAGCTTCATGGCGCTGGTGCAGGTTGAGCCGCTCAGTTTCGCCGTCCCCGCATCCGCGGCGAGCTTCATTTTCGAAACGCTGCTGGCGAAACTGGTGCTGCGCGAGCACGTGGGCGTTCGCCGCGCGGCTGGCGCGCTGATCGTGCTATGCGGGGTCGTCCTGGTGGGCGAGTGAGGCTTCCTTGACCGGAACCAGTTTTCCGTCACGAAGATAATAATCCGCGCCGCGCCAGCGGATGCTGGTTCGCAGAAAGCTTGTCAGCCAGATCACGAATGCGAGCGCGTCCCACAGCGGGATCAGGGGCATCTGCTTCGCGAGACGACGCTCCTTCAGCCCGTGAATGCCGATCATCCAAGTCATTAGCACGCGCAGAAAAAGATACGTCCCGAAATATGCCGCGGCGATGGCGGTTGATGGGTGCACGGCGGCCGCCACGATAGACCACGGCAAGCCTTGCGTGAGCAGCAAGCCAAGGTGGCCCATAGGCCGCATGTGGCGCATCACCGTCATCCATCGCAGCCTCTTGTGGAACAGGGCGCTCATGGAGTCATAATCCGGAACAGTCTCGACGGCGTAAGGCAGGAGGACGACTTCGCAGCCCTGCCCGGCGATGCGACGGCCCACGAGCAGATCGTCGGCCGGTCCGTTTTCGAGCACCGGATAGCCGCCGAACGCGTTGAGCCGCGAGCGCGTGGTGGCGATGGACGTGCCCAGCGCGAACTTGACGCCATCCAACTGCCAGGCAACCAGGATGCTGGGATAGAAATCCGAGATCATGCCGGCTGTCTGCAAATGATCGGTGAACGTGCGAACTTCGGTCGGAAGGTAAAAGCAGGTGACGGCCCCCACGTTCGGGTCACGCAAGGGTGAGATGATCTTTCGCAGATAATCCGGGCGGACGCGCACATCGCTGTCGCTGATCACCACGATCTCATGCTCGGCTTCACTGACCAGTCGCGCGAGTTTGGCGACTTTGTCATTGGTGGCGACGCGGCCGGAACCATACAATACGCGAATCCGCCGGTCTGGAAAACTGCGCTGGATTTTCTCAACCACGGAGATCACCGCGCTGTCATCCGGATCGATGCAGAATACGATCTCGTAATCCGGATAGTCCTGCACGCAGAAGCTCGCCAGGTTTTCGTAAGCTTCGGGATCGAGGCCGCGGATGGGCTTCAGATTGCTGACGGGCGGGGTAAAATCCGGATCGGCTACGCGGAGCGGCTGGCGGAAATACCGCCAGGAGCTGTAAATCGCGATCAGGTAATAGACGAACGGGATGGCCGCGATTCCGAGGAGAACATCAGTCGCGGTCACGTTCTGTGAAGCCCGCAATACCGCACAATCAATCACCCCCCGGCGTAGCGAGAACCTTGGCGGGGAGCGGGCGGTGGATCTGATTGTGCGGGTTCTGCCACTTCACCTGCGGCATGAATAGCGACGAATTGATCCGGTCCTGATATTGGATTGCGATATTCATCAACGAGTCGAGGAGCGAGTCTGACAAATAATGCGGCCGCAACCCCAGATCCAGGAGCCGGGAGTGTTTGGCATTGTAGTAGTGCTCCTCGGCTTCCACGCGGGGCTCGGGCAAGTGATCGATCTTCACCGTTATCCCCAGTTTCCGCGCTGCTCCTTGTACCATGTGCGCCAGGTCCAGCACCGAAAACTGCTCCGTGAATTGGTTGAAGACACGGCACTCGCCCGGATTCGCGGGATTTAAACAAGCCAGCTCGACGCAGCGCACGGTGTCACGTATATCCAGGAAACCACGCGTCTGCCCGCCGCGCCCGTACACGGTCAACGGGTGACCTGCGGCCGTTTGCACACAGAACCGGTTCAGAACCGTCCCGAAAACGTCGTCGTAGTCGAAACGGTTGATCAGCGCTTCGTCGAGTGCGGTCTCGTCGGTCACCGTGCCGTAGACCACGCCCTGGTTGAGATCGGTGGCGCGCAGCTTCCAGATTTTGCAAGCGAACATGATGTTGTGGCTGTCGTGCACCTTCGAAAGGTGATAGAACGAGCCCGCCTGCTTGGGATACGGAAGAACATCGCTGCGCCCGTTGTGCTCGATCCGGATGTAGCCTTCCTCAATATCGATGTTCGGCGTGCCGTATTCGCCCATAGTCCCGAGCTTCACCAGATGGCAGTCCGGCTGCAATTCCTTGATCGCGAACAACAGATTCAGCGTGCCGGCCACGTTGTTCACCTGCGTAAAGACCGCGTGCTTGCGGTCAATCATCGAGTAGGGCGCGGAGCGTTGCTCGGCGAAATGCACCACGGCCTCGGGGCGAAACGCCGCGATCGCCGACGACAGGAATTCGTAATCTGTCACATCGCCCGTGAACAGCTCGATCGCTTCGCCGGTCAACTCCTGCCAAACGCGCAGGCGCTCGGCGAGCGGTTGAATTGGCGTTAACGTCTGCACGCCAAGCTCGAAATCCCATTGGCGCCGCAAAAAGTTGTCGACTATCGCAACCTGGTGGCCTTTTTTCGATAGATATAGGGCAGTCGCCCAGCCGCAATAGCCGTCGCCGCCCAACACACAGATCCTCATGCGGTTTTTCCCATCACTCCTTATCGATCAACTCAGTCTATCGTACCAGTGCGCGGCTACGTGCAATCGGGCGCAAAAAACTGTGGCCCGACATTCGCCTTTTCTTCGTTAAGGATTGAGATGCTTGCGCTGGCTCCGCCGTTTCAACGGAGTTTAGCGAAAGACGCGGGAGTCCTTGCGATAAGATGGTTTTTCAGCCTCATGCTGTCCTCCCAACAAGCTCTCGATCTGCTGCGTTCCGACGATCTCATCGGAATCGGCATGGAGGCCGACGCGGTGCGCCGTAGGCTCCATCCCGAAGGCATCGTCTCCTACATCATCGACCGCAACATCAACTACACGAACTTTTGCACCGAATATTGTAGTTTCTGCGCCTTTTACCGGCCCATGGGCCACGCAGAGGGCTACGTCCTTCCCAAGGAAACCATTTTCGATAAAATTCAGGAGACCATCGACCTCGGCGGCACCGGCATCCTCATGCAAGGCGGGCTGCATCCCGATCTGAAGATCGAATGGTACGAGGACCTACTGCGTTCCATTAAGCAGCGCTTCACCATCCACTGCCATTGCTTCTCGGCACCAGAAATTACGAACATTGCCCAGGTCAGCGGAATTTCACTGCGCGACACTATCGCCCGTTTGCGCGACGCCGGTCTCGATTCCATTCCCGGCGGCGGTGCCGAGATCCTGGACGACGCCGTGCGCCATCGCATCAGCCGGTTGAAATGCTCGGTCAACGAGTGGATCGACACGCATCGCACCGCGCATGCACTCGGCATGCGCACCACCGCCACGATGATGTTCGGCTGCGGCGAAACCTTCGAGCAGCGCATCCATCATCTGGAGATCGTGCGCCAGATCCAGGAAGACACCGGCGGCTTCACCGCGTTCATCCCCTGGACCTTCCAGCGCGAGAACACCTCGCTCGGGCGCTTCATCAAAGAGGAAGCCACGGCCGTCGAATACCTGCAAATGCTGGCGCTCTCGCGTGTCTATCTGGACAACATTGAAAACATCCAGTCGTCGTGGGTCACGCCGGGCTTGAAGACCTGCCAGCTCGGCCTGCGCTTCGGCGGCAATGATGTGGGCAGCATCATGATCGAGGAGAATGTGGTTTCCGCCGCCGGCACGCATCACCGTGCGTCGGAAGAAGAGTTGCGCCGCTTGATCCGCGACGCAGGTTTCATCCCCAAGCAGCGGGATACGCTCTACCGGACGTATTTCCTAAATTAGCTGCCGGCCGCGCTGGACTCCTGTGTATGCGCGAATCCCCGCCCATCGCCTGATCCTGCGGCCTGCTCCCACGGCCCTCCGCTGAGTTCACCGCGAGTCTTCGGCAGGCTTTCCGGATAATTTTCCCGCAGGAAGCGAATCAGGTTTTCGCGAATAAAGCAGCGCAGGTCCCAGGCTCGTGAGGAATCCGCTGCGCTGGAAAGCGCTCGAATCTGCATCGCATGCTCGGAAGTGTCACTCACTTGCAGGTTGCACACCTTGCGATCCCAGAGCGGTGTTGATTCCGACAGCCGTCGAAATTCCTTTCTCAGCTCCTCGACCGGAACCGTGTAGTCGCAGTAGATATAAACGTAGGCGAGCAGATCGGAGGTCCGGCGCGTCCAGTTCTGAAAGGTATGTTCGATGAAATAAGACAACGGTACGATGAGGCGCCGCAGATCCCACGTGCGCACTACCACATAAGTGGTCAGAATCTCCTCGATCCATCCCCACTCGCCATCGACGATAACCACATCTTCAATACGGATGGGCTCCGTCATCGCAATTTGCAACCCTGCGATTAAGCTGGCCAGCGTGGGACGCATGGCGACGCCAACGACCAAACCCGCCAGACCCGCGGATGCCAGGAGGCTCGTGCCAAGTTGACGGATGGGCGGAAACGTCATCAGCATGAAGCCGATGGCGATGACGATCACGACGATACTGAAGATCCGCTGGAGCACGGAAATCTGCGTGCGAATGCGCCGGGCTGTCAGGTTGTCACTAATGTCGATTCGGTTCCTGGCATAAATTGTGTCGCCGAACACATTGGACAGCAGTATTACGGACCAGGCGAAAGCGGCAATGACCCCCAACGCTACGATACGACGGAGTGCATCAATCCATTCTGATCGCACCGGCAGGGAGGGCAACGCCAATATGATCGCGAGCAAGGGAAATATCCAGCGAGTCGGTCCCTCCGCATGGCGCACCAGCGAGCTATTGATCACATTTCCAGTTCGGTTAGCGAGGCGCCGGCCCGCCGTAAAGAGTACTCTGTGGACGACCAGCGCAACGATCACCGAACTTCCCAGTACGATCAACGGCCATAGCCAACCCTGCCAGTATTGTAAGAGATATCCCATTTCGCCGTCCTCATCGAGTCTCTTGCATGTCTTATGCCGACCGCGAGCGCGAGAGGCGGACGCCTTCCTACTTCTTCGCTGCTTTGGTGTCTTTCGCCGGCACCGGCACATACTTCGCGCCAGGGCTCCAGGCGAAATCCCAAATCTGCATGTTCAATTTCCCCGGCGTGGCCTCGACCACCGCGTACTCACCCGGCTCGAGCGGTTTCTGGGGCCAGATCTTGTACAGACCGTTGGCCGCGGCCTGGGTGCGGAAAATCTCCACCTCCTCCGGTTCCTCCACCACTTCCTTGGTGATCGGCATCACCGTGATCTTCTCCGCGATCCGGTAGTTCTCTTTCGGGGTCAGCCGGATGATGCCGAACTGTTCGTCCTCCGAGAGCTGGATGTAAAACTCCGGCGTGTTGGTTTCCACGAAGTAATTTGCATGGGCATTGTCGACTTCCAGCGTGGCCTTGCCCGTCACCATGGGGATCGGCGAAAGCGCCTTCAGCACCGAGCGCCGCTTGTTGGTGCGCACCTTTGATTCGGCCAGTTGCAGAATGCGCAGATCTTTGCCCTCGATCAATTGGTATACACCGGGATCGTTCGGGATCTTCAAAACCTCCCGCTTCTGCTCCTTGACGAACTTCTCTTCAGCCTCGACGGCCTTGACGTCTTCCTCGACCGCCGCCTTCTTTGCGGCGATCTCCGCTTCCGTGCGCTTCAAATCCACCAGATCGAGCGGAATATCTTCCCAATCGCTGCGCTCGATGCTGTAGTAGTGCACGCGATCCTGCTGCACCTGGTATTCGCGAACGATTTGATTGGTGCCGTCTTTGAGATAGAGCCGCACGTTGGCGGCCAGGACACCGGCGAACAGGAAAAGCGCGGCTAAGACTCTCCGCATACTCTCTTGGACCAGTCTACCGCCGGCTGCGTTTCCGCTACTTGGGTGCGCTCGCGCGCTCCGGCTCGGCCATCTCCAGCGCCTCGGCCACGGAAACGCCTTGATGCACCAGCGCGTTCAGGCCGGCCATCACCTGTTCCTTCTGCGGCTCCACCACGACGCCTTGCGCGCCCGATTCCAGGCAGTCATTGACGAAGCGGAGAAGTTCAGCCACCGGCGCGAGCGGTCCCACTGACGCCAGTACCGGACGGCCTGCCGTGCGTACCGTCTGATGAAACTCCGCCAGGTCGCCGCTGCATTGCGTGAGGATCACGTCTGCGCCATACTCCGCGGCGATCGTGACCACTGCGGGCAGGTCCTCGCCCAGAATTTCGGTAATCACCGGCATCCCCAGCCGCCGTGCGTCTTCGGTGACGCGCCCCAGCCGGTCCAAATCGTGAGGATCGTGAGCGTCCACTCTGAGCAGCACCGCTTCGGCGCCCAACTCCAAAGCACCCTGCACGCTCACCAGTTGCGGCGCGCGTTTTGACCCGTTCAAACGCAGAATCACCGCGAGGCCCGCCAGGTCCTCAATCACGCGCTCCAGGACGCCCGGCGAAAGCGCCACGCCATCCACGCCCGACCGCGCCACGCTGCGCACCATCGGAGCCAGGTCGTCGGCACGGTGATCCAGCGGCACAATCAGCGCGCGTCCATTCGCGAAAATCCGGCGCAGCCGCAGCGATTTCCCCAGGCTCATGGTTCTATAATAGACTGCCATGCGGTACCGCAAGCTGGGCAGAACCGGTTTTCACGTGAGCGAAATGGGCTACGGCGCCTGGGGAATCGGTGGGACCCAGTGGCTGGGCGGCGATGACCGCGAATCCCTGCTGGCCCTCCGCCACGCCATTGAACTGGGATTGAATTTTATCGACACGGCCCTGGCCTACGGCGATGGCCACAGCGAGCACCTCGTTGGTGAAGTGGTTCGCAACGTCGGGCACAAGATTTATGTCGCTTCAAAAGTGCCGCCCAAGAACCAGCTTTGGCCGGCCCGGCCGGGCATCCCCATTTCCGAGGTCTTCCCGTACGACTACGTCATGGCATCCACCGAGCGCAGCCTGAAAAACCTGGGCCTCGAGACGATTGACGTGCAGCAGTTGCATGTCTGGAACCCCGAGTGGATCCAGCGCGACGAGTGGAAGCGCGCGTTGGAGGACATCAAGCGATCGGGAAAAGCACAGGCTGTCGGCATCTCGATCAACGACCACCAGCCCGACTCCGCCCTCGAAATTATCGAAACCGGCCTGATCGACACCGTACAGGTGATCTACAACATTTTTGATCAGACGCCCCAGGCGAACCTTTTTCCGCTAGCCGTGGAACGGGACATTGGCGTGATCGCCCGCTGCCCGCTGGATGAAGGCGCACTGACGGGGAAGATCGATCAGTACACGCAATTTGAGCCGACTGATTTTCGCGCCGGATATTTCAAAGGCGACCGCAAGAAGCAAGTGGCCGAGAAGGTCGCGGCCATCCAGCGCGACCTTCACATTCAGAACGGCACAATGCCCGAAGTGGCGCTGCGTTTTTGCCTTTCAGCTCCGGCAGTCTCCGCGGTCATTCCCGGCATGCGCACGCAGGCCAATGTCGAGTTCAACTGCTCCATCCCGGGCAAAGGCCCACTGCCGGAAAAGGTTCTGGCGATCCTCGAAAAGCACGCCTGGGAGCACAACTTTTACGACGATTGAGGGCCGAACCGGTTCAATCCCTTACGGTCTCGGGACTTTCGGGGGCCGGTGCCTGGGGTGCAGTTGGGCTAGCTTGGGGCGCAGCCTGGGTCGCAGGCGGAGTGGGGACCACTGGAGGTGCAGTCGGGGTGGCCGCGGGTGCAGCCGGTGCAGGCGCGGGCGTCGGATGCTTGGGGCCAAGACCGAGAGCAATCAGCGAGAGGGAGTTCAACTTCCCCGTCGCATCCAGACTCTGATCCTGCTGGAAGCGGCGCAGGGCGTCGGCGGAATCGGCATCCCACACGCCGCTGGCGCCTTTGTTCAAGTAGCCGCGTTCCACCAGCGCGGATTGAATCTCCTTGTAACGCTCGGGCGTGGGAGCGAGTTGCCGCGACCGCCAGGTTGAGTTGCTCGCCGAGTGCGCTCCCTTACCGCGCTTGCCTGCAATTTTGGAATTCTTCGAGTTCCCGCTTTTGGCCGTAGCGCTCCGGTGGGCGGTGGATTTCGACGTCTTGGACTTGCCGGTGGTTTTGGATCGGCTGGCAGTTTTGGATTTGCCGGTGGTTTGGGATTTACTGCTGGCCTTGGACTTACCAGCGGCCTTGGACTTGGTGCTAGGTACAGGCTTTGACTTCTTGGGTGTGGTGGTATCGGCGGCCCCGTACAGCAACGTGGATGCCAGGGCCAGAACTGCCGCTGATCGCAAAATCAACCCTCCTCTACAAAAAAATAAGGGCAGGCCGCGAAGCCTGCCCTGGAACCTAGAATCCGGGTTATTGCCCGTTCGGCAACTTACCGGTCAAATACTGCGAAGCCCATTGCTGGTTGCGGCCGCCGGCACGCATCACACGAATCAAAACCTGTTCGCCGGGTTTGAGCGTGCTTTGAATCTTCTTCAGCTCATCAGCCGATGTGACCGGCTGCCGGTTGATGTGGGTGATGATGTCATTGGGCTGCAGTCCGGCATCATCGGCGAATGAATCCGGCTCCACCTGCGTGACCAGAACACCCGTTCCCTTATAGCCCAGGTTCTGGCGCAAAGAGTCGTTGAGGTTCTGGACGGTCATCCCGAACTTGACCTGCGTTCCCTCGCCTGGTTCGGATGGCTCACTCATTTGCCCGCTGCCCACGCGGTTAGCGAAGACCTTGTTGCGATCGCCAATGACCACGCTCAGGTTCTCCGTCTTGCCGTTGCGCAAGACAGTGATCTTCATGGTCTGGCCGACGGCTGCGTCCGCCACGTGATCCATCAACTCGTCACCGCGTGATACCGGTTTTCCATCGAGAGCCGTAATGATGTCGCCCTCCTGGATTCCGCCTTTATCTGCCGGCCCGCCGGGTTCTACCTGGCTCACAAAGATGCCGTGTGTGCCGCCCGAAGCTTTGACGAATTCGGCGTTCCTGTCATCCACGGAAGGAAATGTGATGCCGATCGAGCCGCGTGTTACCTTGCCGGTCTTGATGATCTGGTTGTAAATCTTCACCGCGGTATTGATGGGGAGCGCGAAACCGATTCCCTGATAACCGCCGCTGCGGCTCGCAATCATCGTGTTGATCCCGATAACCTCACCGTTGATGTTCAGCAGCGGGCCGCCGCTGTTTCCCGGATTGATGGCGGCATCGGTCTGGAGAAAATGCTGGAATCCGGAGAGCATCTGGTCCTCACCCGGAAGATTCCGTGATTTGGCGCTAATGATGCCCGCGGTAACGGTCTCCTCGAAATTGAACGGGGATCCGATGGCCACCGCCCAATCGCCCACCTGCACCGCGTCGGAGTTGCCGATCTTGACCGGCACCAAATTGCTGCGATCCACTTTGAGGACGGCCACATCAGTCGCCTGATCGGTGCCGATCACCTTAGCGTCGTACTCCGTGGGATCGTCATTGAACTTCACTTTAACCCGCGTGGCTTTTTCCACCACATGGTCATTGGTCAGGATGTATCCCGCCTTGTCCACCACCATTCCGGACCCCAGACTCATGCTCCGGCGGGGGCCCATTTGCGGCGATTCGCCGAATGGGT
>Ga0335081_10017948_pt1 | contig 11448 bp, 6 predicted proteins | sample Lox_Sample_35_FD_206713 | JGI IMG/M metagenome (GOLD analysis project Ga0335081, IMG submission 206713) | Soil microbial communities from Loxahatchee National Wildlife Refuge, Florida, United States - Lox_Sample_3.5 | ecosystem: Environmental > Terrestrial > Soil > Wetlands | place: USA: Florida... | reverse complement strand
TAGTACATCTGGCGGCGGACGCCGCGCCTGATCGCTTCCTCCGTAGACGCTGTACACGGGAATGCCGGTTGCCGCGTCACGCGTGTTGCCGACCTTCGTCGTGTCCAGTTCGCCGGTGACGCCGTGTTCGGGGCTGAAAATCGCGGTGACTTGAACACCCTGGGCGTGCGCGAGCACATCAATCGTGCGATGCCCCTGCGAATCCACCCCCGTCTGGTTCGTCAGCACGCCAATGCGCTTTCCCTGAAGCAGCGCGAATCCTTGCGACTCGAGAACGTCAATTCCCGTGAGCACCGACGCATTGCGGTCTTCCAGATGGTGTTGCGCCGGCATGGCTTCGTTATATCCAGTAAGAGTTTTCCAGCGCAGCGCCTCCTGCTCAGGAACCGTAAGCGGAACGGCCGCCGCAACCGCTGTAGCAACTTTTGTTCGCAGCGCGACCGCATAGCCCTGGCCGCGCGGATGAACTGCATTCGTCAGAAGAATGATGTAGGTGCGGGTTGTGGGATCGATCCAGACCGATGTTCCCGTGAATCCGGTGTGGCCAAACGAGCCCACCGGCAAAAGCTCGCCGCGGTTCGACGAAAATGGCGAATCAATGTCCCAACCCAGTCCTCGAACAGCCGGCAGATTCGGCGGCTGCTGCGGGCTAGTCATTTTGCGCACTATGAGCGGCGAAAGAATCGTGCCCCCGCCATCGAGCAACATTTGCGCAAACTTTGCGAGATCATCGGCAGTCGAGAACAAACCCGCGTGCCCTGCAACCCCGCCCATGCGGCGCGAGCGGGGATCGTGCACCACGCCGCGCAGCATTTGATTGTTCTCATCGTATTGCGTCGGCGCGATTTGCGGAATCCACTCCGGCGGAGGCAGAAAGCGCGTGTGCGACATGCCGAGTGGAACAAAAATATTCTGCGCGCAGTAAACATCAAGCGACATTCCCGTAAGCCGCTCGACCAGCGCGCCGAGCACAATGAAATTCGTATCGCTGTAAATGAAACGGGTTTCCGGAGGCGCGACCGGAGTTTCGGCGAATGCCAGACTGTACGCCGCGGCCTTGCTGTTAAAGTTGGGCGTAAGGTCGATATCCGGCGCAAGCCCGGAATAATGCGTGAGCAGATCGCGCAGAGTGATGTCGGTCTTGCCGTTCTGCCCGAATTCGGGAATGTACTTCACCACCGGGTCGTTCAGCTTGATTCTTCCCTGCTGTTCCAGTTGCATCACGGCGGTCGTAGTCGCGATCACCTTGGTCAACGAAGCCAGGTCGAAAATTGTGTCGACCGTCATCGGCTCGACCTTCGGCTCAAGCGAGCGATTGCCGTACGCCTTGCGATAGATCACCTTGCCATCGTGCCCAACCAGCAGAACCGCGCCGGGAACCTCGTGGTTCTGTATAGAAGTTTCGACAATTGAATCGAGGGCGTTGAGATTCGGCGCGGTAGGTTCCTGCGCCAAGGCATACGCACAAGAGGCGAGAATTAGAGATACAAAGATGGAAATGAACTTACCAACCATTGCGGGTGTTTGCCTTCGGGTAGTGTCAAGCATTTGGCTCAAGTTCTGAATTTACCAGAGCTGTAATTGGGAAGTTCAAGTTACCGTCGGTGGTGTGCCGTCCGTGCAAACGCGAGTTTTGGTGCGCGCGGCTTTACCGGGAGAAGACGCCTCTGCTATAAACGCGATATCACTCAATTCTCGAAGAGCCCGTCTGAATACCACTACAACATTTGATGCGAGAACTCCCCGCCAGCAATACCAGGGCCAGGAGGATGTCTTTTCCGCTGCGTTCGCAATTCTGCAGGATGGGATCGTCCGTCGCGTATTTCCTGCCGCATCGGCAGCCGTAACCCATCAAGGCAAGCTGGTCATGCTGAAGGCGATGGGACGGTTCACCTACGAAAAGAATTCGCCCGTGGTCAATGTGGAGTGCATTTTTGACTTGGCATCGGTGTCCAAGGTGGTCGCGACCACCAGCGTGGCCATGATTCTTTACGAGCGTGGCCTTCTTGACCTGAATACACCGCTCCTCGGCATTGTGCCTGAGTTCAACGGCGCAGACCCGAGAAGGCGCGAGGTCACAATCCGGCAGCTTCTGGCGCACAGCTCGGGACTTCCCGCATACGAAAAATTTTTTCTGCGCGTGCATTCGAAAGACGAACTTTTGCGCGAGGCTTTTGCGGTTCCGCTAAAAAACGCCCCTGGAACTCATGCAGAGTACAGCGACGTCGGTTTCATCATTCTGGGAGTTGCGCTTGAGCGAATCGCCGGCGAATCGCTCGACCGATTTTGCCAACGCGAAGTCTTTGGTCCGCTCGGCCTGTCGCACACGACCTACAATCCTCCCTCTTCGTGGAAATCGCGAATCCCGCCGACCGCGGACGACCAGACATTTCGCCATCGCATCATTCAAGGCGAAGTCTACGACGAAAATGCGAGCGTGCTCGGTGGCGTTGCGCCACATGCCGGCGTGTTCTCAACCGCCTCGGAGGTGGCGAGCTTCGCGCACGCCATGCTGAGCGGGGGATCGCCAATCCTCAGGCCAGAAACAGTCGCACTTTTCACGCGGCGCGAGGCTTCACCATCGGGAACATCCCGCGCTCTGGGCTGGGACACGCCATCCTCGCCCTCGCAATCCGGAAAATACTTTTCGCCATCGTCGTTCGGACATCTTGGCTACACAGGAACTTCGCTGTGGATCGACGCGGAGCGGCAGATTTCGATAACTCTGCTCACCAATCGCACCTGGCCGGACTCTTCAAACCAGGCGATCAAACAAGTGCGTCCGAAATTTCATGACGCAGTTATCGAAGCCCTGGGAGTCACAAATTGAAAACTGCCGCGGAATTGCAACTCGAAAGGCTGGGCACAGAGCAGATCAATCCGGCATGGTCAGACCTGGATGTGAAATCTGCGCTCGAAATTGCAGAAATCATCAACGCCGAGGATGCCAAGGTCGCGGGCGCGGTGCAAGCGGCCTTGCCGCAGATCGCCCGCGCTATCGACTGGGTGGCCGAAGCGCTGGGAAATGACGGCAGATTGATTTACGTTGGAACCGGAACCAGTGGCCGAATTGCTGCACTCGATGCCTCCGAATGCCCGCCGACATTCGATGTGCCCGCGAGTACGGTCCAGTTCGTCATGGCTGGCGGCGAACGCGCACTCGCGCGAGCAGTTGAAGCCGACGAAGATTCACGTGCACTCGGCGTGCGCGAAATTCGCAAGAAGAAGCCAGGCAAACGAGACGTTGTTGTCGGAATTGCGGCCAGCGGGCGCACGCCTTTCACCGTCGCGGCGCTCGAGTTCGCCAGAAAAGCCGGCGCGCGAACCGTGGCGGTGACCTGTAATCCTAAATCGCCTCTCGAAGCCGCGGCGGAACTGGCGATCGTCGTTGAAACCGGCCCAGAGGTCGTCGCCGGTTCTACCCGCATGAAAGCCGGCACAGCAGAAAAGCTCATCCTGAACATGCTTACTACCGGAGCTATGGTGCGGCTCGGTTATGTTTACGGAAACCTGATGGTGAATCTGCACCAGAAGAACTCCAAGCTTACGGCGCGGGCGGTGACCATTGTGCAGAAGGCTTTGGAATCTGATCGTGAGCAGGCGCAGAAAGCTTTGTCTCGCGCAGCCAACGACGTTCCTGCCGCAATCGTTATGGCAAAGGGCGGCGTGACCCGAAAAACGGCTCAAAAACTATTAAGGCAGGCAAAAGGTCACGTAAGGCGAGCAATCGCTGCTGCACGCGCCGAAAGTTCCAAACACTCAGAACACTGAGTTGCACATAGGTAACCTACCGGAGAGACTGCTTCCAGCTAGAATCTGACAGTGTTCGCATCGTTCATCTTAGGACCTCTTCATGGATAAATTCGTAGTACGCGGCGGAAACCCTTTGCTGGGAACCGTGCGCACCAGCGGCGCAAAAAATGCCGCCCTGCCGGCAATGGCTGCCGCTCTGCTGACCGATGAGCCCGTCGTCCTCGAAAATATTCCGCAGGTTCGCGATATCGAGACCACGCGCAAGCTGCTCACCGCCATGGGCGCGGAAGTTGAACTTGGCTACGGCCGCGCGCAGCATCGCACGACGATCTGCGCAGGTGATCTGAAAACACCTGAAGCTTCTTATGAATTGGTTAAGACCATGCGTGCCTCAACGCTGGTTCTGGGGCCGCTAGTTGCGCGTTGTGGAAAAGCCCGGGTTTCACTGCCCGGCGGCTGCGCCATCGGCGCCCGGCCGATCGATCTGCACATCAAAGGACTCGAACGGCTCGGAGCAAAGATCAATCAGGAGCACGGATACATTGAAGCCAGCGCCAGGCGCTTGAGGGGCGCGGAGATCGTCTTCGACAAAATCACCGTGACCGGAACCGAAGATCTTTTAATGGCGGCAACTCTGGCCGAAGGCGAAACCGTGATGCAAAATTGCGCTCGCGAGCCGGAAGTGGCGGACCTGGCTGACCTGCTGAACAAAATGGGCGCGAAGATCGAAGGCGCAGGAACGCCAACCATCCGTGTGCGTGGAGTAGCAAAATTGCGCGCCGCCAAGCACAGAATCATTCCTGACCGCATCGAGGCAGCAACATTCATCATCGCCGGCGCGATGACGGATGGTGATTTGAATGTGACCGACTGCAATCCCGATCATCTCGGCGCGCTGCTGCAAAAGCTGCAGGAGGTCGGGATCAAAACCCGCCACACGGCGGATTCGGTGCGCGTCGAAGGAAACGGGAGCTTCAAGGCGGCAGACGTGAACACTGAGGAATATCCCGGCTTTCCCACCGATCTGCAGGCCCAGTACATGGCTCTGGCCACGCAGGCGGAAGGCACTTCGATCATCACTGAAAACATTTTTGAGAACCGGTTCATGCACGCGCTCGAAATGGTGCGCATGGGGGCGAATATCAAGATCGAAGGACGCCGCGCAGTCGTGCGCGGCAAATCGCTGCTGAGCGGCGCAGCCGTGCTGGCTTCTGATCTGCGCGCCTCGGCGTCTCTGGTTCTTGCAGCGCTGGTGGCCGATGGCGAGACCATCATCGACCGCGTCTACCACATCGACCGCGGCTACGAAAACATTGAGGAGAAACTCAAAGGCGTGGGAGCAGAGATCAAGAGGATCGGCGAGATGTTCCCGAAGAGAAAGAGTTCGGGAGCTGCGTAATCTTACCCGGAATCGCAGCGTCACTTAATAACCGCTAATTTTTTAGATTGATGTCATCCTGAACTTTGTCCGACAGCGACGGGATTTGGTCATAGTGATGTCATCCCGAGTTCGTCCCATCAGGGACGAAAGAGGGACCTTACGTCAGCGTACATCGCCACTGTCGCGGTCAGGATGCAGTGCTGCGCATGCTGTACTGATGCTGCGATTTACGCCGCAGCTGGCTCATTCGCCACGTCAGGTCCCCGTCACGCTCGCGCGCTTGCGTGTCGGGATGACATCGCGTTTGGGATTATCGTTTGAAATTCCTTCGAACACGCTTTCACTTGTGCTTCGCGTATTCCCCGGCTCCCATGAAATGCAGCGACACGTACGGCTCGTCGCCTACAACCCAGCTGTCGTGACCCGGCTCAATGTAAAACAGATCTCCTGCCTTCATCTCAATCACGCGACCGTCATCCATCACTGCGGTTGCGCGGCCGGAAAGAACTAAACCTACGTGCTCGACCAAGCAGCTCTCTTTTCCTTGTGCCGCGCCGACGTGCACGGACCATTTCCATCCCTGCTCGTAGCTGGCGCGGCCGATGGTCATGCCGCCGAGATGCACCAGTTCGAATTTGCCTTTTTCGAAGTTGCGAACTTCGTCAGGATGCTCAAAGCGTTTGAGGATAACGTCGTACATATTGTGACGATGTCATTCGGAGGGGTCGAGCTTGCTCGACAACGAGGAATCTGCTGTTCCCAAACTGAAAGCAGATTCCTCACCACTAAAGTGGTTCGGAATGACATCCATCGGAGTATGTTGGCCCGTAAAGCTTAGTGCCGGCCGCCGCCGTGGCCACCATGCCCGCCGTGACCTCCGCCGCGACCACCGCGACCGTTGCGACGACGATGACGTCCACCTCCACCACCGCCCGGACGGCCGCCGCGTCCACCACGATCTCCGCCGCGATCGCCACCACGATCCGGGCCGCGCTCGCCTGCGCTGGTCGGCGCATCGATGCGGTTGAAGTTGGGCTCATCGCCTTCCTCGAATTCAGCTCCGCCCTCGAGCGTGAGCGCGCCAACCGCAACGCTATCCGCATCGACCTGCGCGGTTGCGGGCGCTTCACCGGCGGGAGCTGGTGCAGCTCCCCCGCCCATTTTTGCGCGCTGCTCTTTCAGAATCGCCTTGCGGGAAAGCCGAATACGATTGCCTTCGACCGCAAGCACTTTCACCAGCACCTGATCGCCTTCCTTCAACTCATCGCGAACATCTTTAATGCGGTGCTCGGCGACTTCGCTGATGTGCAACAAGCCTTCGGTGCCGGGAATGATTTCGACGAATGCGCCAAAATCCGCAAGACGCGTGACTTTGCCGAGATAGGTCTTCCCTACTTCGGCAGTCGCGGTCAGATCGCGAATGATCTGCAGCGCCTTGTTGGCTGATGCCTCGTCGTTCGACGCGACGTTCACTTTGCCAGTATCCTCGACGTCGATTTTCACGCCGGTCTGCTCGATGATCGAACGGATCATCTTGCCACCGGGCCCAATCACGTCGCGAATCTTGTCGACTGGAATCTGCAGCGTGTAAATACGCGGCGCGTACGCTGACACCTTCTCGCGCGGGCCGGTAATGACTTCATTCATTTTGTCCAAAATGAACTGCCGTCCACGATGCGCCTGCGCCAGCGCTTCACGCATAATCTGCGGCGTGATACCCGTGACCTTGATGTCCATCTGCAGCGCGGTGATTCCGTTCTTCGTTCCGGCAACTTTGAAGTCCATGTCGCCGTAGTGATCTTCCGCTCCAGCGATGTCCGTGAGAATCGCGTACTGGTCGGACTCTTTCACCAGACCCATCGCGACCCCTGCGACCGGAGCTTTCAGCGGAACGCCGGCGTCCATAAGCGAGAGGGCTGCACCGCAAACGCTGGCCATCGACGACGAGCCGTTTGATTCGAGAATGTCCGAAACCACGCGCATGGCATATGGCCACTTCTCTTCAGTTGGAAGAACCGCCGAAACGGCGCGCTCAGCGAGAGCGCCGTGGCCGATTTCACGCCGGCCTGCGCCGCGCAGGAACGAAACTTCTCCGACTGAGAACGGCGGGAAGTTGTAATGCAGCATAAAGCGTTTCTTGGCTTCGCCTTCGAAGACTTCAAGTCTCTGCATATCATCCGAGGTGCCCAGAGTCGTCGTCACCAACGCCTGGGTTTCGCCGCGGGTGAAGATCGCCGAACCGTGGGTGCGTGGCAAGACCCCTACTTCAATCCAGATGTCCCGTATCTGATCAAAGGCACGGCCGTCAGGACGCCGCTTCTGCTCAAGCACCTGTTCGCGGAAAATGCGTTCACGCAGCACTTCGTAATACGACTTCAGCTTCTTCTGCGCATCTTCGTCATCTTCAGGAATGTCCGCGAGCAGCGATTTCTGCAGCTCCTTTACCAGCGAATAACTCTCGGATTTCGGATGCTTCTGCGTATCGAGGCGATCAGTAAGGTCAGCGCCAATCTTCTTCTTCAGGTCCCCGTAATACTTTTCATCAAATTCGGGCGCGGAGACTTGACGCTTCGGTTTCCCAGCCTTCTCGCGCAGCTGATTAATTGCCGCGCAAATCTTCTTGATCTCGGCGTGCGCGAACTCGATGGCATCGACCACCGTGTCTTCGCTGACTTCCTTCGCCCCGGCTTCGATCATGACGATTGCATCCACTGAGCCGACGACCATCAGGTTCAGAAGGCCATCGCGAACCTCGCTGTAAGTAGGATTGGCGATGAATTGGCCATCCACCAGGCCGACGCGCACCGCGCCAATCGGCCCTTGGAAAGGAATGTCAGACAAAGTCAGAGCAGCCGACGCGCCGTTGATCGCGGCCACGTCAGGATCGTTCGCAGTATCAGCAGAAAGCACGAAGGCGATCACCTGGGTTTCATTGCGGAAGCCTTCGGGGAAAAGCGGCCGGATCGGCCGGTCGATCATGCGGCTGGTGAGAATTTCGCGCTCACTGGGCCGGCCTTCCCGCTTTATGAAGCCGCCGGGGATGCGTCCGCCGGCATAGGTATATTCGCGGTAGTCGACCGTGAGTGGGAAAAAGTCGATTCCTTCGCGCGGTTCAGCATTGGCAACTGCGGTCGCGAGAACCACGTTATCGCCCATGCGAACCACGGTTGAGCCATGGGCCTGCTTGGCCAGTTTTCCCGTTTCAAAAGAGATTTGCTTACCGCCGGAGAGTTCAACAGAAATATCTTGTTTCATTAGTTTTCCTTATGAGGAGGGCACCGAAAGGCAGCTATTCAGCTCTCAGCGGTTGCCCCACCCTTGTCGCGTTCTTTTGCGACAGGGTGGGATCCGAACTTGAAATTGGCTAAGAGCTAAAAGCTTGGAGCTGAACTCAGAGAGATCGAACACAACCTCAACCCTCAGCGCACACTACGGCCTCGTTCCTGACATCCAGAAACGAACAGCCCAAAAGAACCGCCTCCTACTTGCGGAGGCCGAGTCTTTGAACGACCGTTTTGTAGCGCTCGGAATCGTATTTTTTGAGGTAGTCAAGCAAGCTACGCCGCTTGCTGACCAGCATGAGAAGGCCGCGGCGTGAGCCATGGTCTTTCTGGTGCGTTTTGAAGTGCTCCGTCAGTTGACCAATGCGTTCGCTCAACAGAGCGATTTGGACTTCTGGACTGCCCGTATCGGTGGGGTGCGTTCCGTACTGATCAATGACAGATTTCTTTTGCTCTCTGGCTAGCACTAACCTGATGCACTCCTTCTAATTTTTCAACTCGTTAAGTTGTATGCAGATAGGCTAACACGCGGACGGGAAACGCGGCAAGGCGAGCTTTTACATGCAATTAATTGACGCAACGTGAGTCGCGGCCTAACATTGCGGCCAATGGCGACGCCGCCGCAACTCATTGGACAGACAATCTCGCACTACCGCATTGTTGAGAAGCTCGGCGGAGGCGGTATGGGTGTGGTTTATAAAGCTGAGGACATCAAACTCGGTCGGTTCGTCGCAGTCAAATTCCTCCCCGATGCCGTTGCCCAGGACCAGCAAGCGTTAGCCAGGTTTCGCCGCGAGGCCAAAGCAGCCTCGGCCTTGAATCATCCCAATATCTGCACCATCCACGAAATCGACGACGCCAATGGACGAGCGTTCATCGTAATGGAATTTCTTGATGGCGTAACGCTGAAGCATCTCATCGCTAGCCGCCCATTAGACACCGAAACACTATTAGCCCTGGCGATGGAGATTGCTGATGCACTCGATGTTGCTCACCACGCTGGCGTCATTCACCGCGACATCAAACCGGGCAATATTTTCGTCACTAAGCGAGGACACGCCAAGATTCTGGATTTCGGGCTTGCCAAAGTCACAGCGCCGAATGCTGGAGCAGCGCCCGGAATCTTCTCCGAGGCAACGCTTGAATCTGAGCCGGAGCACCTCACCAGCCCCGGTTCCGCCATGGGGACTATCGCCTATATGTCTCCGGAACAAGTACGCGCGAAAGAATTGGATGCACGCACGGATCTCTTTTCGTTTGGAGTCGTACTTTACGAGATGGCGACCGGGACTCTGCCCTTCCGTGGCGAAAGCTCGGGTGTGATCTTCAAAGCCATATTGGACGCGGAACCGGCTCCTCCGCTACGGCTGAACCCTGATCTGCCGCTCGATGTGGAAAGGGTTATTGCCAAGTGCCTGGAGAAAGACCGCAATCTGCGCTATCAGCACGCCTCAGAAATCCGCGCAGATCTGCAACGGCTCAAGCGCGATACGGAAACCGGTAAGCTGGCAGCAGCATCAGGCTCGAACATCTCGCTTCCCAGAAAGCGTTCGTACAAGTGGCCGCTCATCGCCATAGCTTCGATGGTGACGATCGCGGCGGCAGTAGCTGGATGGTTCCTGAAGACTCGACACGCTCCGCCTCCGAGCGCCACTTATCGAGTGGTAGTAGCTGATCTTTCCAATTCGACGGGAGAGGTAGTATTTAATGACGCACTGAAGCAAGCCTTGATCATTGACCTATCGCAGTCACCCAACTTGAACGTTCTTTCCGACGAAAAAATAAAAGACACCCTGCGCCTCATGGGAAAAGAAGCGGGAGAACGCTTGACCCCGGATACCGCAGAAGAGATTTGCCGCCGCACCAATTCTACGGTAACGGTGGATGGATCCGTCTCCGGCCTGGGAAGCGATTACGTTCTTACGCTTAAGGCAACGAGTTGTGCTTCTGGGGATGTTGCGGGCGCTGAACAGGTTAGGGTTCAAGGCAAAGAGCAGGTGCTCCCGGCACTCGACAAGGCTGTTATCAGCCTGCGCCAGAAGCTGGGAGAATCACTGAGCTCAATCGCGAAATACGGCACGCCGATCGCGCAGGCGACCACGCCATCGCTGGAGGCATTGCAGGCTTACAGTGCCGGGCTGAAGGCTTGGGATGAAAAAGGAAATGAAGCGGCCATACCGCTCTACCAGCGTGCCGTCGAACTCGATCCAAGCTTCGCAATGGCATATGCGCATCTGGGACAAGCTCAGGCAAACATGGGCATCGATGACGCAGAGAAGAACATCAAGAAAGCTTTCCAATTGAGAGATCGAGTCAGTGAGCGAGAGAGATTTTATATCGACTCGCGTTACTACTTTATTCAAGGCGATTTGGACAGAGATATCGCTACCTGTGAACAGTGGCACAGGTTGTACCGGGATGACCCTATGCCAGCCCGCTCGCTGATGCTGGAGTACGGACTGGTTGGACACTACGAAGACGCACTGACGCAAGCCCGCGATCTCGTTCGCATTGATCCTAGTTCCGGCCTATATAAGACCGACTTGGCTGAGGAGGAGCTTCGAACAGATCACTTTGACGACGCGGCCCGAGTTCTGGCGAGTTCTCATTCCGACAACGGATGGTCCGCGAAGGTTCAATTCGACTTGGCAGTCAGTCGCAACGACACGGGTGAAATGAAATCCCTGATCGACCAAAATCAGAACGACTCCACGCTTTCACCTTACCTTTTGCACAGTGAGGCGTTGTATGAGGCTTACCACGGACGATTACAAAAATCAGCTGGGTTCGAACAGCAAGCGTTCGACGCCATGGCTTCCTGGAGCAGCCGCGAATCCGCAAACAGCTTCCGTAAGGATTTCGAGTTCGAGGACGCAGTGTTGGACATTGAGTTCGGGAACCGAGACAGCGGCGGCTCGAAAGCCGCCTTGCTGCTGGACAAATCGAAAAATCCGGTAGACGAGAACCCGGCTGGAGCCTTGAGCTTGGCTCTCGGTCAGGACCAGGGACGCGCACTCAGCCTGGCAAACCAAT
>Ga0335081_10017947_pt1 | contig 11448 bp, 6 predicted proteins | sample Lox_Sample_35_FD_206713 | JGI IMG/M metagenome (GOLD analysis project Ga0335081, IMG submission 206713) | Soil microbial communities from Loxahatchee National Wildlife Refuge, Florida, United States - Lox_Sample_3.5 | ecosystem: Environmental > Terrestrial > Soil > Wetlands | place: USA: Florida... | reverse complement strand
CGTCCCGGCCGACTGGAAAAAGCGCGCTTTCGCCGACGACGCCAAGTACCAGGAAATGTATGCCCGTTCGATCAAGGACCCGAACGGCTTCTGGGGCGGCGAGGCCAAGCGCATCGCCTGGATCAAGCCGTTCTCCAAGGTCAAGAACACCTCCTTCGACCCGCATAACGTCTCGATCAAGTGGTTCGAGGATGGCACACTCAATGCCTGCTACAACTGCGTCGACCGCCATCTCGCCAAGCGCGGCGAGCAGACCGCGATCATCTGGGAAGGCGACGATCCCAAGGACGACAAGAAGCTCACCTATAAGCAACTGCACGCCGAGGTCTGCCGCTTCGCCAACGTGCTGAAGGCGCGCGGCGTCAAGAAGGGCGACCGCGTCACCATCTACATGCCGATGATTCCGGAAGCGGCGGTGTCCATGCTCGCCTGCGCGCGCATCGGCGCCATCCACTCGGTGGTGTTCGGCGGCTTCTCGCCGGATTCGCTCGCCGGCCGCATCACCGACTGCAAGTCCGATTGCATCGTCACTGCCGACGAGGGCCTGCGCGGCGGCCGCAAGATTCCGCTCAAGGACAACACCGATGCGGCCTGCGACAAATCCGGCGGCGTCGTAAAGACTGTCATCGTCGTGCGCCGCACCGGCGGCAAGATCAACATGAAGGCCGGCCGCGACGTCTATTACGACGAGATCGCCAAGACCGTTCCGGCCGATTGCCCGTGCGAAGAGATGAGCGCGGAGGATCCGCTGTTCATTCTCTATACGTCGGGCTCAACCGGAAAGCCGAAGGGCGTGCTGCACACCACTGGCGGCTACATGGTCTATACTTCGATCACGCATCAATACGTGTTCGACTATCACGACGGCGACATCTACTGGTGCACCGCCGACGTCGGCTGGGTCACCGGCCACAGCTACATTCTGTACGGCCCGCTGTCGAACGGCGCCATCACCATGATGTTCGAGGGCGTGCCGAACTATCCGACCACCTCGCGCTTCTGGGAAGTGTGCGATAAGCACAAAGTCAACACCATCTACACCGCGCCGACCGCGATCCGCGCGCTGATGCAAGGCGGCGACGCACCGGTGAAGAAGACCTCGCGCAAGTCCTTGCGTCTGCTCGGCACGGTCGGCGAGCCGATCAATCCGGAAGCCTGGGAGTGGTACTACCACGTGGTCGGCGAGGACCGCTGCCCGATCGTCGATACCTGGTGGCAGACCGAAACCGGCGGCATCCTCATCACGCCGCTGCCGGGCGCGACCAAACTGAAGCCGGGCTCGGCGACGCGGCCGTTCTTCGGCGTGGTGCCGGAAATCGTCGACGCCGAGGGCAAGGTGCAGCAGGGCGCGACCAGCGGCAATCTGTGCATCGCGGACTCGTGGCCGGGGCAGATGCGCACGGTCTACGGCGACCATGAGCGTTTCGTGCAGACTTATTTCTCCACCTACGCCGGCAAATATTTCACTGGCGACGGCTGCCGGCGCGACGCTGACGGCTATTACTGGATCACCGGCCGCGTCGACGACGTGATCAACGTCGCCGGCCACCGCCTCGGCACCGCCGAAGTGGAAAGCGCGCTGGTGGCGCATCCGCAAGTGTCGGAGGCCGCCGTCGTCGGCTATCCGCACGACATCAAGGGCCAGGGCATCTACGCCTATGTCACCTTGATGGCGGGCGAGAAGCCGAGCGAGGAGCTGCGCAAGGAACTGGTGGCCTGGGTGCGCAAGGAGATCGGCCCGATCGCATCGCCCGACCTGATCCAGTTCTCGCCCAGCCTGCCGAAGACGCGCTCCGGCAAGATCATGCGCCGCATCTTGCGCAAGATCGCCGAGGACGAATACGGCAATCTCGGCGACACCTCGACCCTGGCCGATCCCGCGGTGGTCGACGATCTGGTCAATAACCGGCAGAACAAGAAGGCGGCAAAGGCGGGGGCGTGACGTCCGATCCGGGCTGTGGTGCGCCGGCTACGGTTAACGCCGGCGCCGCCGTTTACGTTACCGCGAGCCTTTGCGCCGCGCGCGCAACGCGCCGTATTAAGATCGCGGCCGTTAAGACTTGGGGACGGGCCATGGCTTTGGTGCTGAGGCGGACGGCGATTTTCGTAATGATCGTGATGGTGTGGGCGCTGCTGGCGGCAGCGGCCGCGCGCGCGCAGACGCAGCAGCCGGCGCAATCGCAGCCGGTCGAGCAATCCAGCCAGGCCCAACAGCCTCAACCGCTGCACTCCCCGAATGTCGGGCTGCAGGCCGCGCTGCCGCAGCAAGCGCAACCGCAGCTGTCGCCGCAGTCGCCGAGCATCGTACCGCTCACCGGCTACCGCCCCGGCACCATCGTGGTGAAGACCAGCGACCGCCGTCTCTATTACGTGCTCAAAGGCGACAAGGCATGGGAATTTCCGGTCGGCGTCGGCAAGCAGGGCTGGGCTTGGTTCGGCCGCGCCGCCATCGAAGCCAAATACATCAAGCCGGCCTGGCAGGCGCCGCCCGAATTGCACCGCGGCAGCTACGGCCCGGTGATCGAAGGCGGTAGCCCACGCAACCCGATGGGCGTCGCCGCGCTGACGCTGCGCAAAGGCGAATACGCCATCCACGGCACCAACAATCCGAAGTCGATCGGCGGCTTCGTCTCGCACGGCTGCATCCGCATGTACAACAAGGACATCACCAAGCTCTACGCGATGGTGAGGGTCGGCACGCCGGTCGTCGTCGAGAAATGAAATTCCCCCGCTATTGCCTGAGCGGTCTGATCGCGGCCGCGTTGCTGTTCGCGCCGGCGCTCGCGCGCGCCGGCCAGACGGTGCCGTTCAACGGCGGCTATCGCGCGGGCTCCATCGTCATCGTCACGCATGCGCGCGAACTCTATTACGTGCTCGGCAATGGTAGCGCGATCCGCTATCCGGTCGGCGTCGGCAAAGCCGGCATGGCCTGGCACGGGCAAGCCTCGGTCGATCGCAAGCTCATGCGCCCGGCCTGGCAGGCGCCGCCGGAAATCGCCGGACGCTACGGCCCGGTCATCGCCGGCGGCTCGCCGCAAAATCCGATGGGCGCCGCCGTGCTCGGCCTCGACAACGGCAACTACGCCATCCACGGCACCAACAATCCGAGCTCGGTCGGCAGCTTCGTCTCACACGGCTGCATCCGCATGTATAATGCGGACGTGCTCGACCTTTATCGGCGCACGCAAATCGGCACTGAAGTGACCGTGCTGCAGTAGCCGGGCGCTGGTCCGCCCAGAGCCAAAATTGTGAGTATTTCGGCTTTTTCGCGCACGATTCGCGCCGCGGCCACAATTCGTGGCAATGATCGTGGGTCATGGCGCGTCCGCGCACCTCCCCCCAGCCGGAAATCCCCGGCCTCACCGCCCGAAAAATCGCCGCCGATATTCTCGACGGCGTGCTGCGGCGTAAGATCGCGCTCGACGAGCAGCTCTCCGGCAAGGCGGCACATCCCGGCCTCGCCCCGCTCGCCGACCGCGACCGCGCGCTGATGCGAAGGCTGGTCGCCACCGCGCTGCGGCGGCTCGGCACTTTGCGTCATCTGCTCGGCGGTTATCTCGACAAGGGATTTCCCGCCGACGCGCCGCGCGCCGAAACCATTTTGCTGATCGGCGCCGTGCAGATCCTGTGGCTCGACGTGCCCGACCATGCCGCGGTCGATCTCTCGGTGCGGCTGGCGCAGGCCGACCGGCGCGCGGCGCGCTATGCCGGGCTGATCAATGCCGTGCTGCGCCGCGTAGCGCAGAACCGCGAGACGCTCGCGGCAACCGAGACAACCCGCGACACACCGGACTGGTTGCTCAAGCGCTGGCGCAAGACTTACGGCAACGACACCGCGCGCGCCATCGCGCGCGCCAACGGCCACGAGCCGGCGCTCGATCTCACCGTCAAAGACGATGCGAGTTCATGGGCCGAGCGGCTGCATGGCCGCGTGCTGCCGACCGGCAGCGTGCGCACGCTGGCGCAAGGCGCCATCTCGCTGCTGCCCGGCTTCAACGAAGGCGCCTGGTGGGTGCAGGATGCCGCCGCGTCGCTGCCGGCACGTTTGCTGGGCGACGTGCGCGGAGCGAGCGTCGCCGACCTGTGCGCCGCGCCCGGCGGCAAGATCGCGCAACTGGCTTTGGCTGGCGCGCGCGTCACCGCAGTCGATCGCTCGCCGGCGCGCCTCAACCGGCTGCGCGACAATCTCGAACGGCTGTCGCTCGAGGCCGAATGCGTCGCCGCCGACGTGCTCGACTGGCAGGCGGGGCCGTTCGACGCCGTGCTGCTCGACGCGCCCTGCTCCTCGACCGGCACCATCCGCCGCCATCCCGACGTGCCCTGGCTGAAAGGCGAAACCGACATCGTCACGCTCGCCGCGTTGCAGCCGCGCCTGCTCGACCGCGCGCTCACGCTGCTCAAGCCGGGCGGCACGCTCGTTTATTGCGTCTGCTCGCTCGAGCCGGAGGAAGGCGCCGACCAGGTCGCCGCCCTGCTGGCGCGCAGTGCGGGCGTCGCGCGCAAACCGATCTCAGCGGGGGAGGTCGCCGACCACGGCGAATTCATTACCCCTGACGGCGATCTGCGCACCTTGCCGCTACATTTGCCGGATCCCGATCCGCGCTGGTCCGGCCTCGACGGCTTCTATGCCGCGCGCCTCGTCAAAGCGCTCTAATCCTCGGGCCGGAAAGGCATATTGGCCCTCCCCCGCCCCTTCGCTATCGTGGGCCGTCGCGCGCAGAGTCAGGCCGCGCCGCAGGGGACGAACGCCTTCATGATGCGTGTTTCGATCGCCGAGCGGGCCAGGCTCTCCGTGCTCATTGCACGCCGCGCGTTCCGAAGCCTCATCGCCGCCATCAACGCGCATCCGCTCACGCGCTGGCGCTTTGCCTCCACCAGCACCGACCGGCTGGTGATCGCGCCGCAGGATCTGCGCACCGCCGACGCCACCCGCGCCGCCGAAATCTACGCCGGCCGTTTCGCCTTCGCCGGCAAGGTGGTGATCTGCGACCGGCGCTCGCCCTTTGAGATGACGCCGCCGTCGGACGAATGGGCGGTCATTCTGCTGAATTTTGCCTGGCTGCGCCATTTACGCGCCGCCGATTCCGCCATCACGCGCGCCAATGCCCGCTCGCTGATCGACGACTGGATCAACGTGCAAGGCGGCTGGCACCCGCTCGGCTGGCGGCTCGACATTCTGTCGCGCCGTCTGATCTGCTGGCTGAGCCAGGCGCCGTTCGTGCTGCAGGATGCCGACGCGCGCTTCTACCGCCGCTTCATCCGCAGCCTGTCACGGCAGGTGCGCTACCTGCGGCGCTCGCTCAAGGAAACGCGCGCGGGCTACCCGCGGCTGCAGGCGTTGATCGCGCTCAGCTACGCGACGTTGTGCATGCATGGCCAATCCGGCGCGCTGCGCGGCGACGCGCGCCGTCTGGTGGAGGAGCTGCGCTACCAGATCCTGCCGGACGGCGGCCACATCAGCCGCAATCCCGGCGTGCTGATCGAATTGCTGGTCGACCTCCTGCCGCTGCGGCAATTGTTCTCGGCGCGTCAGCTGCAGCCGCCGGCGGCGCTCAACAACGCCATCGACCGCATGATGCCGATGCTGCGCTTCTTCCGCCACGCCGACGGCAACTTCGCGCAATTCAACGGCATGGGGCCGACGCCGGTCGATCTGCTCGCCACCGTGCTCGCCTATGACGACGCGCGCGGCACGCCGGTGTCGAACGCACCGCATTCCGGCTATCAGCGCATCGACGCCGGCGACAGCGCGCTGTTGATGGATACCGGCAAGCCGCCACCGCTGGCGGTGAGCCAGGAGGCGCATGCCGGCTGCCTGTCGTTCGAGCTGTCGTGGAAACAGCACCGGCTGGTGGTCAATTGCGGCTTGCCGGCGGTCAACAAGGAGAACTGGCGGCAGGTCGCGCGCGCAACGCCCGCGCATTCGACCGTCACCGTCAACGACACCTCGTCGTGCCGCTTCTTCGAATCGGCGCGCCGTCTGCTGGGCGGCATTCCGATCGTCAGCGGGCCGCGTAACGTGCAGATCGCGCGCGATGAGCAGGCCGAAGGTGTGATGCTGCGCGCCTCGCATGACGGCTACGCGCCCGAGTTCGGCGTCGTCCACACGCGCCTTATCAAGCTGAGCCCGGACGGGCGCTCGCTCGACGGCGAGGACAGCTTTGCGGCGGCCGGGGGCGGCGCGCGGCCACGGCCCGGCAGCGACGAATACGCCATCCGCTTTCACCTGCATCCGGCGATCAAAGCCAACCGGCTGTCGGACGGCCGCGGCGTCATCCTGCTGCTGCCGGACAAGGAGCTGTGGTCGTTTGCGACCTTGGCCGAAAGCGTCGAGATCGAGGAAAGCGTATTCCTGGCCGGCCCCGACGGGCCGCGCCGCACCGCGCAGATCGTGATTTATGGCAAGATCGGCGACAAGCCGGCAGTGCGCTGGAGCCTGCGCCACACGCCGCCGGCTGCGCCCGGCGCCCGCCCCGGCCGCACGGAAGAGCCGGAATTGCCGCTGTAAGCATGCGTACAATTCGGGGCAGCCCCGCGTTTTGGATAAATTTGCTAAGGTTTTGAGTCAATTAGCAGAATCGGCAAAATTTTTTGAGGTTTAGATTGCAAAATCGCTTCCAACGTGATTCTGTGAGATTATGTGATGTGAAGCGACGATCTTGGGGCGGTCCGTCGCGTTATTCGAATCCATCCTCAATATGTTTGGAGCTGTGAATGACTTGGATGTTTGACGCGCGCGGCAATGATGGGGCCGTTGGCGGCGACGCCCGGCGCGTAGCAAACAAATCGAAGCCCGCGGCCACGGGGCACCATTCCGAACTTCTCACCGCATCCGAAGCAGTCGGTGACTTGGTTCCCGTCCGCACTGCTGTCATCTCCGTTTCCGACAAGTCTGGGCTAGAGCAACTCGGGGTGGGATTATCAAAATACAGCGTTCATGCGATCGCCACTGAAGGAAGTGCAGACTATCTCCGAAGTGTCGCCAAGGGACTCAAACTTACGGGGCTCTCGGAATACACACGCTTCCCAGAAAATTTGAACGGCCGGTTAAAGACGTTACATCCCAAATTACAAGCAGGCGTGCTTGCAATTAAGAAGTTTCACGATACCGCACTGGAGAAGATCGACGCGCAATACATCGATCTTGTAGTGGTAAACTTATATCCTTTTGAAAAAACTGTGCGTAGTGGAGCAAGTGCTGCGGAGTGCATAGAAAATATCGACATTGGTGGGCCTGCGTTGCTCAGAGCGGGTGCAAAAAATCATCCTAGTGTTTGCGTGATTAGCGACGTCAATGACTATTCCGCACTGTTAGGTGAACTCAATAGAAATAAAGGTAGTACCAGTTTGGCATTTCGGCGCAGGTGCGCACAGAAAGTCTTCGAGTTGACATCGAAATATGACGCCTCCATTGCTGCTTGGTTTCAAAGTAACCAGTAAGGTCCTTTTTAGAGGGCCGTTTCCATGAGCGGCCAAAACAAGTCCGACCTCTTATCTCAGTTTAACAAGCTAATCCGCCTGCATGTCGCGCCGGAATCTCTCCGCTATGGAGAGAACCCTCACCAAGATGCCTTCTTTGTTAGGTTGCAGAATATTGAAAATCGTTACGGCGTTTCAACCGCCAAACAACTGCAAGGCAAGCAGCTCTCCTACAACAATATCAACGACACCGACGCGGCCTACGAATGTGTCGCCGAGTTCGATCCCAAGCGCACGCCGGCCTGCGTCATCGTCAAGCACGCCAACCCATGCGGCGTGGCGGAAGGCGCGAGCCTGCTCGAAGCCTATAGACGCGCGCTCGCCTGCGATCCGACCTCGGCCTTCGGCGGTATCGTCGCGCTCAACGGCAGACTCGACGCCGAAGCGGCGAAAGCGATCACCGAGATTTTCACCGAGGTGATCATCGCGCCTGACGCGAGCGACGAAGCGATTAGGATTGTCGCCGCTAAGAAGAACTTGCGCCTGCTGCTGGCCGGCGGGCTGCCCGACCCGCGTGCGTCCGGGCTCACCGTGAAGTCGGTCGCCGGTGGGCTGCTGGTGCAATCGCGCGACAATGCGGTGGTGGACGACATGCAGCTCAAGACCGTCACCAAGCGCGCGCCGAGCGAGCAGGAGTTGGCCGATCTTCGTTTCGCCTTCCGCGTCGCCAAGCACGTGAAGTCGAACACCATCGTCTACGCCAAGAACCGCGCCACGGTCGGCATCGGCGCAGGACAAATGAGCCGCGTCGATGCCGCGCGCATCGCTGCGCTCAAGGCGCAGGACGCGGCGAAGGAAGCCAAGCTCGCGCAGCCGCTGACCAAAGGCTCGGTGGTCGCTTCCGACGCCTTCTTCCCGTTCCCCGACGGACTACTGGTGGCGATCGAGGCCGGCGCCACCGCGGTGATCCAGCCGGGCGGCTCGGTGAACGACGACAAGGTCATCGCCGCCGCCGACGCACATAATGTCGCGATGGTGTTTACCGGGGTGAGGCATTTCAGGCACTAACGCCTACTGCCTTGCCAAATCCCCCAGCAGGCTCGCCGCCACCGACAGCTTCGACAATGTCAGCCCGGAGCCGGCGATCTCGTGGATCGCCGTGCGAATGCGCTCGACTTCCGCCTTGCGCGGCTTGACCCATTCCTCCACCGCGCCGGCGCCGGCAATACCGTTGCCGACCATGGCCGCGGTCAGGCGCCGCTCGGCATCGCCGATCGAATCGAGCGCACGGTCGAGCGCGAGCCGGTCGAAATAATCCGACACCACGATGTTGCCGGCCGCGCCGGCGACGCGGTCGAGCTGGAAGAAGGCCTCGGTGGCGAAATAGGTGGCCGCCACCTCGCCCACCGCTTTCTTGGCGCGGTCGGCCACCAGCACGATATCGGGCGCGGCCTTGAGCACCCGCAGGTTTGCCATGCGGCGTGCCAGCGCCTCCGGCACGCCGGCTTTCGTCAGCTCTACCACGCGCGCGTCGCGCGCGGCCGCAGCCTGCTTCGACAGCGCGTGGTCGAGCGCGGCTTCCACGTGCCCGATGCCCTCCTTGTAATGCGCGACGATCGTTTCGAGGCCCTGGGCAGGGTCGACATGCCGCAAAGCCCACACCAGGCGGTCGAGCAAAAGATCCTGAACCTCGGCGTAAAGGCCGAGCTGCACCGCGCCGGAGACCTTGTTGTCGAGCGCGTCGATTTCGGCGTTGAGCTCGACCATGCCGTAGCTGTTGCGCACGCCGGCAAAGGCGGCGGCGATGGCGGCAGCCGCGGCGCCGGTCTGGTCGGCGATGCGCACGATCAGCGTGGCGCCGCCGCGATTGATCATCGAATTGGTCAACTGCGTGGCGATGATCTCGCGCCGCAAACGGTGCTGATGCAACGCCTCGGGGAAACGCTCGCTCATTTCCTTGGGAAAATAGCGGTCGAGCTCGCGTCCCAAATACGGATCGTCCGGCACCGTGCAATCGAGCAGATCGCTGTAGAGCGTCAGCTTGGCATAGGCGAGCAGCACCGCGAGCTCCGGCCGCGTCAGCGCCTCGCCGCGCTTACGCCGCTCGGCGAGCACCATCTCGTCGGGCAGGAATTCGACTGCGCGATCGAGCTGGCCGTGCATTTCCAGCGTCTGCATCAGGCGCTGCTGGAAGCCCAAATCCTCCAGCCCGCGTCTTTGCGCTAAAGAAAGTGCCAGCGTCTGCTGATAATTGTTGCGCAGTACCAGGCGGGCAACCTCGTCGGTCATCTCGGCGAGCAGCGCATTGCGCGCCTCGAGCTTGAGAACGCCGGCGCGCACCGGAACGCTGAGCGCAATCTTGATATTGACCTCGACGTCGGAGGTGTTGACGCCGGCGGAATTGTCGATGGCGTCGGTGTTGAGCCGGATGCCGGCCATCGCCGCCTCGATGCGGCCGCGCTGGGTCATGCCCAGGTTAGCTCCCTCGCCCACCACCTTGCAGCGCAGATTGGCGCCGGCGACACGGATGGCGTCATTGGCACGGTCGCCAACCGCCTCGTCCGTTTCCTGCGAGGAGCGCACATAAGTGCCGATGCCGCCGAAGAACAGCAGATCGACCGGCGCCTTCAGGATCGCCTTCATCAGCTCCTGCGGCGTCACGCTCTCGGCTACGCCGAACAGCGCGCGCGCCTCGCCCGACAGCGCGATTGATTTCGACGCGCGCGGATAAACTCCGCCGCCCTTGGAAATCAGCGCCTTGTCGTAGTCCTGCCAGCTCGACCGCGGCAGCGCGAACAGCCGCTTGCGCTCGGCGAAGGCCTTCACCGGGTCGGGATCCGGATCGATGAAAATGTCGCGGTGGTCGAAGGCCGCCAGCAGTCTGATGGTGGTTTCGCGCAGCATGCCGTTGCCGAACACGTCGCCCGACATGTCGCCGACGCCGACCACGCTAAACAGCGTCTCATGGATGTTGACGTCCATCTCGCGGAAATGCCGCTTCACCGATTCCCAGGCGCCGCGCGCGGTGATGCCCATGGTCTTGTGGTCGTAACCGGCCGAGCCGCCCGAGGCGAAGGCGTCGCCCAGCCAATAATTGTGCGCGACCGAAATTTCGTTGGCGATATCGGAAAAGGTCGCCGTGCCCTTGTCGGCGGCGACCACCAGATAGGGATCGTCGCCCTCGTGGCGCACCACAGAGTCGGGCGGAATGATTGTGCCGTCGGGCCCGATATTGTCGGTGATGTCGAGCAGACTGGAAATGAACAGTTTGTAGGTGGCGATGCCTTCCGCCTGCACCACGTCGCGCGCCGCACCCTTCGGCATCAGTTTGGGCACGAAGCCGCCTTTGGCGCCGACCGGCACGATCACCGCGTTCTTGACCTGCTGCGCCTTCACCAGGCCGAGCACCTCGGTGCGGAAATCCTGCGGCCGGTCCGACCAGCGGATGCCGCCGCGCGCCACCTTGCCGAAGCGCAGATGCACGCCTTCCACGCGCGGCGAATAGACGAATATCTCGTAGAGCGGGCGCGGCAGTGGCAACCCGGTAAGCCTGCCGCTCTCGAATTTGACCGAGATGATCGGCTTGGCTTGGCCGTGGGCGTCGGTCTGGAAGAAATTGGTGCGGATCGCCGACTGCACCGCGTTGACGAACTGCCGCAGAATGCGGTCCTCGTCCAGGCTCTCGACCGCCTGCAGGGCCGCTTCGATCTTGTCGTTGAGCGCGGCTTGCTTGCCGTCGCGGTCGTCCGCCGCCACCGGGCGCGGGTCAAAGCGGGCGTGGAATAACTCGACGATATTGCCGGCGATGCCGGCGTGCTTGACGAGCGTCGCCCACATATAGTCCTGCGAATAAGGCACGCGGATCTGGCGCAGGAAGCGCGACAGCGCGCGGATCAGCGCGACGTCGCGCCATCCCATCGACCCCGCCAGCGTAAGCGCATTGTAGCCGTCGTTCTCGGCGGCGCCGCGCATCACCATCAGGAAGGCAGCTTCCAGCCGCGCCTTGTCGGCGTCGAGATCGATGAGGCC
>Ga0335081_10017946_pt1 | contig 11449 bp, 15 predicted proteins | sample Lox_Sample_35_FD_206713 | JGI IMG/M metagenome (GOLD analysis project Ga0335081, IMG submission 206713) | Soil microbial communities from Loxahatchee National Wildlife Refuge, Florida, United States - Lox_Sample_3.5 | ecosystem: Environmental > Terrestrial > Soil > Wetlands | place: USA... | reverse complement strand
ACTACCGCGGCGACTGAGGATCGCGACCATGGATCTCCAGCTCGTCGTCTATTTCATCCTCGCCGCCGCCACCTTCGGCACGATGTACGTCGTGCTGCTCAAGGACACCGTGTGAGGAGGCCGAGCATGAACAAGGCCAGCATCATCTTCTGCATGGGCGCGCTTGCGCTGTCGCTTGTCGTGGCGGTGCTTGCCTATCCGCTCGCCGCCTTGCCGGCGGACAAGGTGGCGCAGGCGGCCAAGCCGCAGCCGGCGCAGGCGCTCGGCGAGGTGGACGTCGGGCACGGCTTCGGCAGCGTGCCGGTGAGCAAGCTGATGGACTACTACATCTCCAATCCGCCGAAGGCGGCGGCCGGTCCCGCCGCGGCGCCGCGGCTCCATTTCGGAGGCTGCTGACATGCTGCGGCCCTGCATGCTGACATTGTGCGCGGCATTGCTGGTTGCCGCCGGGCCCGCGACTGCAAAAGATAGCGCGCTTGCTTTCGTCGACAGCGTGCCGGCCGATGCCGCGATGCGCGTGGTCGACGTGCGCGCGCGGGACGTCTGCGAAAAGGCCTCGCTTGCCGGCGCCCGCTGCCTGCCGGCCGCGGAGCTGTTCGATGGCGCCGGCGCGCCGGTCGATTTCCATACGCTGCGCTGGCTGCTCGGCACCATCGGGCTGACCGGCGAAGAACGCGTGCTGGTCGCCGCCGACAAGACCGAAGATGCGGCCGCGGTCGGCGCCTTGCTCGTGCTGGCTGGGCAGCGCGAGGTCGCCGTCCTGGACCGGCCGGTGGCGCTGGCGCCGGGCGCATCCGGCGGCAATGGACGCAATTTCACCCGCGAAACAGTTTTCACCGCGCCGATGCGCGATCGTCTGCTGGCGGCCGCGACCGACCAACCGTCGGAAATCGCCTCCGGCCCGCCGATCGAGCGCCTGCGTACATTCGCGCGCCGCTACGCGGACGCGACGCAGCCGGTCAGGCTGCGTCTGTCGCCTTGAGAAAAAGAGAAAACGCGCATGGAGGTCTTGCTGCACCTGACCACGCCGGAGGCCGCGCGCATTGCCGCGCCGCTCGGCCGCGCGCTCACCGCGAAAGGCGTGCGCTGGGGCTGCTTCATGACCAATGACAGCGTGCGCGCCATCTACGACGACGGGCTGGCCGGCGCGCTGGCCAAGGCGGAGCGCGTTTCCGTCTGCGAGCATTCCTGGATGGTGCACATGCCGGGCCGCGCCTGCCCGGTTGAACACGCCAGCCAGACGCTCAACAGCGCGCTGATGGCCGAGGCCAGGCATGTGGTGAGCCTTTAGGAGCCGGCATGACAACCGAGCGCAAATCGATTCTGGTGCTCGCCCGCCGCGACCACGGCGAGGCCATGCGGGTTGCCGCCGGGTTGACCATTTTCGGCCACGCCGTGCGCCTGGTGTTCATGGCCGCGCCGGTCGCCGAAACCGAAGCCAATGGCGAGCTGGCCGAGCTTCTGCAGATTTCCGAGATCACGCCGGAAACCACGGTGCCTGAGATGGCGGACGATCTCGCCTTGCTTGATGCGGCCGCGCTCGGCGCGGCGATCGCGGCCAGTGATCGCGTGATCAGTATTTGAGGGCGACACGCGATGAAACGCATCATCGAACTCAAGACCGGCCTGTTCCCCGACGCCGAGACGGTAGCCGCAGCGCTTGCCAGCATGGCGGGCGTGGAAGTGGTCCATCTCGATGTTTCCGGACTGGCCGCAGAAGACGACGAAGCATGGACGAGGGCAGCCGACGCTATTCTCGGTGCGGACTTGACCGTCACCTTGTAGCGGCGCGGCTGCCGACGAAACTTAACCTAGGGAGGGCTGAGCAATGACAAGAAGCGTGAAAGTGTGGATCGGCGCGGCGGTGGCGCTCGTTGTCGTCGGGCTGGCCGGGCAAGCATCGGCAGCCGACGCCTTGGTCGACGCCGCCTGGGCAAAGGCCAACGCCGGCAAGCCGGGCGTGGTGTTCATCGACACCCGGCCGCAGGTCGATTACCTGCGCGGGCACATCCCGGGCGCAGTGCATACCGAGTATGAGAAGGACGGCTGGCGCGTAAAAAAGGGCGAGGCGATGGGTCAACTGCCCGACGACCCGACCGTGATCGGCGCGCTCATCGGCAAGCTCGGCATCGACAACGCCACCCACGTCGTGCTGGTCGCGCCCGGCATGAACGCCACCGACATGGGCATGGCGACGCGGTTGTTCTGGACGTTCAAATTGCTGGGCGACGACAACGTTTCTGTGCTCAACGGCGGCATGAAGGCCTATCTCGCCGACGTCGACAAGCAGGGCAAGCCGGTCAATTCGCTCGAAACCGGCCCGGCCAAGATCACGGCCAAGGACTTCAAGGTCTCGCTGCGCAAGGAAATGCTGGCGAGCCGCGACGAGGTCAAGAAGGCGATGGAAAGCGGCGGCACGCTGGTCGACAACCGGCCGTCCGACCAATATCTCGGCGTCAATCAGGCGCCCGTCGATGCCGAGGCCGGCACCATCCCGCATGCCCACAGCATGCCGGAAAACTGGCTGACCAAGAACGACGGCGGCACCTTCCGCAGCAAGGAAGAACTCGCCAAGCTCTACAAGGCGGCCGGAGTTTCCACCTCGGGCGAGCAGATCAATTTCTGCAATACCGGCCATTGGGCCTCGCTCGGCTGGTTCGCTTCGACCCAGATACTGGGCAATAAGGAAGCCAAGCTCTATGCTGGCTCGATGAGCGACTGGACGCATGCCCATATGCCGGTCGAAAACAAGGTCGAGTCAAAGTAGGAGCGATCCGACGAAGGCCGGCACGGCGCGCTGGCGCCATAGCATAGCGGTAATGCCGATCATGGCCGCGATGGCTCTTGCCGTCGCGGTCATGGCCGCTTCGGCGGAGCCGCTGCAGCGGCCCGATCCGTCCCGAACGCTCGCCGCCGAACTGCTGATCGTGCGCGGCGACCTTGATCGCATCGCCAACGAGGCGGACTTATCGCCGGTCAATCGTGAAGGCTTGCGCCGGCGCATGGTGGGCGCGCTCGGCGCGCTGCCCTGGCTGCTGCGGGAGGCAGGCGATGCGGCGGGCGCCGATCGCCTGCGCGCCTGGCAGGGCCGATCCTTCTCGGAAACGGCGGCGCGCGATGCGTTGATCGCGGACGTTGATGCATCGATCGCGAGCCATCGCATCGATCGCGGCGCCTTCCTCCAACCGCCGCCGACGCCGGCGCAACTGAGCGATGCGCGCGCCATTCATCAGACCTATTGCGCCGGCTGCCACGACGGAACCGGCAAGAGCGAAGCAAGCGCCCTCTTGCCGGCGCGCGACCTCTTCGCCATGGCGCGGCGGGAGGATATGGATTTGTTTCTCGCCCGGCTCGTTAACGGCGTGAAAGGTGACGAAGCCATCCGTTTCGCCAATCCGCTGACCGATGCGCAAATCGGCGCGCTCTACACGTTCTACCGAAACGGCGCGCCGTGACGGTTCCGAATGGAACCGCAATTTATCCACAACTGATTCATCTCGACCCAGCATTCGCTGTGGAGAGTCGAGTCGGGTGGGTTGTCTGTGACTCGCAAATCACTGCGTATTAGCGCTCGAAGATGCCTTTGGCGGGCGGAATCGAGCGGGTTATAGTCGGTTCGCCAAGTGATTCGCTGCCGCCGTCAAGGCGTCCCGTATCCCCTGCGTTGAGATCGCGACTGGGGCCGCCTCGGCCCAACGGTGCCGTGCGCGTGCGGTGGCGTGCGTTTCCCCCGTGCTCCAATCGGCAAAGCGGAGACGTCATGTCCCTCGGCAACTATACGCAAGAACAGCGGCTCAATCCCCTCGACGTGGTGGAGCGGCTGGCCGCCGGCAACGACTGGTCGTTCGAGCGCGCGAGCGACGACGAGATCACCATCATGGTGAGCGGGCGCTGGGCGGAATACCAGGTGTCCTACACCTGGATGGGCGACATCGAGGCGCTGCATCTGGCCTGCGCCTTCGACCTGCGGATTCCCGAGCGCCGCTGCACCGAGGTGCAGGCGCTGATTTCGCTGATCAACGAGCGCATGTGGGTCGGCCATTTCGACCTGTGGATCAAGGAAGGCATCGTCATGTTCCGCCACGCGCTGGTGCTGGCGGGCGGCGTGGAAGCCTCCGGCAAGCAATGCGAGGCCCTGCTCGGCACCGCGCTCGATGCCTGCGAGCGCTATTTCACCGCCTTCCAGTTCGTGGTCTGGGCCGGCAAGAGCGCGCGCGAGTCGCTCGACGCGGCCATGTTCGAGACCTCGGGCGAGGCCTAGGGCCGGCGCAGCCGACACTCTTGCCCCAATCGCCTCTTGTCATGCCCCGCGAAAGCGAGGCATCCAGTATTCCGAAGCGCCGCTGATCGAGCGCGGCCTCGGTGACTACTGGATCACCCGCTTGCGCGGGTGATGACAGGGAGAGAGCTATGGCCGCCCCCAGGAACAATCAACGCACACTAGCCACCTTCCCCGGCCACCTCGTGCTGCTCGGCGCCGGCAAGATGGGCTCGGCCATGCTCGAGTGCTGGCTCAAGCGCGGCCTGCGCGCCGACAAAGTCATCGTGCTCGAGCCGCAGCCGGGCAAGGCGGTGAAGGCGCAGGCGCGGCGCGGGCTCAAGCTCAACCCGAAGGGCAAGCTCGCGCCGGCGACCGCTGTCGTGATCGCGGTCAAGCCGCAGACGGCGCCGGAAGCGCTGCCTGCGGTTGCGCCGCATGCCGGCAAGGGCACGCTGGTGCTCTCGATCATGGCCGGCCGCACCATCGGCTTCCTGGAAAAGGCGCTGCCGGCCGGCGCCGCAATCGTGCGCGCCATGCCGAACACGCCGGCGGCGATCGGGCGCGGCATCACCGTCGCTGTCGCCAACAACAAGGTCACGACGCGCCAGCGCAAGCAGGCCTCGGCCCTGCTCGCCGCCATCGGCGCGGTCGAGTGGACGCAAGACGAGGCGCTGATGGATGCGGTCACCGCGGTTTCGGGCTCGGGCCCGGCCTATGTCTTCTTGCTGGCAGAGGCGATGGCCAAGGCCGGCGTGGCCGCCGGTCTGCCGAGCGAATTGGCCGAGCGGCTCGCGCGTGAAACCCTGGCCGGTTCCGGTGAGTTGTTGCACCGATCGGAGCTCGATGCCGCCACATTGCGGCGGAACGTCACTTCGCCCGGCGGCACCACCGCCGCGGCATTAGAAGTGCTGACGGGACCCGGCGGCTTCGACGAGCTGCTCGCCAAGGCGATTGCCGCCGCCACCCGGCGCGGCCGCGAATTGGCAGGTTGACGGCCCTAGAAGGGACGCTTTCGCCGGCCTAGATTAAGGGGACCGAACAGTGGGAGGTCGCCATGGCCCGCAGGCCGAAACGTGAACCCAAAGCCCCCACCCCGCCGCCGCCACGCGGCAGCTCCGACCGCGACAAGGCGATCGACGCGCTGATGGCGCTGCTCGCCGAGCGCGACTTCGAGGACATCGGCTTGGCCGAGGTCGCCGGCCGCGCCGGCCTCAAGATGTCGCAATTGCGCGCCGAGTTCGGCTCGACGCTCGCCATCTTCGCCGCCCACGTCAAGGACATCGACCGCGCCGTGCTCGCCGGCGGCGAAGACATGACCGACGAGTCGCCGCGCGAGCGGCTGTTCGACGTGCTGATGCGTCGCCTGGAAGCGATGGCGCCCTACAAGGAGGCGGTGCGCTCGATGCTGCATTCGGCGCGCCGCCGTGCGAGTCTCGCCTTCGCGCTCAACTGCATGGCGGTGCGCTCGCAGACCTGGATGCTGGAAGCTGCCGGCATTGGCGCCGCCGGCAACAAAGGCGCGCTGCGCGCACAAGGCGCGGCGCTGATGTTCGCGCGCGTGCTCGGCGTTTGGCTCGACGACGACGAGCCGGGGCTCGACCGCACCATGGCTGCGCTCGATCGCGGCTTGGCGAGCGCCGAACGCTGGGCAGGCTTGCTCGACGACATGCTCTGCCTCCCGAGATGCTTGTTGCGCGGCCCGCACCGACGGCGGCGCTATCGCGACGACGAAGAGGCCGAGGCGGCGTAGTTCGTTACACCGGCACCCGCACTGTCGCGCGCAAGCCGCCGAGCGGGCTGTCGCCGAGCAGAATGTCGCCGCCGTGCGAGCGCGCAATGTCGCGCGCAATGGCGAGCCCGAGGCCGGTGCCGCCCTCGTCCTGGTTGCGCGCGTCGTCGAGCCGCAGGAACGGCTTGAACACTTCCTCGCGCATGTCGGGCGGGATGCCCGGCCCGTCGTCGTCCACCGTGACGGTAAGCCAACGATGATCGCGGTGGCCGGTGATGGCGATGCTGGGGGCATAGCGCGCCGCGTTCGACACCAGATTGGCGAGGCAGCGCTTGAAGGCGGCCGGGCGCACGGTGACGATCGGCGGGCCGTGGAACACCACGCTCGCCCTGTGGCCGTGGCGCTCGACGTCGAGCCTGAGCTCTTCCAGGAAGGACGCCATGTCGGTCGGCGCCGCACTCTCGCCGAGGTCGCCGCGCGCGAAGGCGAGATAAGCCTCCAGCATGCGCGCCATCTCGTCGACGTCCTTCTTCATCGCCTCGACTTCCGGCGTCTTCTTCTTGATCAGCGCGAGCTCGAGCTTGAAGCGGGTGAGCACGGTGCGCAGGTCGTGGCTGACGCCGGCCAGCATGGCGGTGCGTTGCTCCATCGCACGCTCGACGCGCGTCTTCATCTCGATGAAGGCGGCCGCCGCGCGCCGCACCTCGCGCGCGCCGCGCGGCCGGAAGTTCGGCACTTCGCGGCCCTTGCCGAAGCTTTCCGCGGCGTCGGCCAGCCGCAAGATCGGCTTGATCTGGTTGCGCAGGAACATGATGGCGACCAGCAGCAGCACGCCCGAAGTACCCACCATCCAGATCAGAAAAATCTGCGCATTCGAGGCATAGGCCGCGCTGCGCCGCGCGAACACCCGCATCACCGCGTCGTCGAGCTGAATCCTGATCTCGACCAGCGCCGATTTGCCGACCGTATCGATCCAGAATGGCCGGCCGATCTGCTTGCGCAATTCGTCGGACAGCGCGGAATCGAGCAGCGAGAAGAACGGCTTGGGGCCCGGCGGCGGCATGTCGCCGAGCGGCAGGAAATCCACCACCAAGCCCAGCCGGTCCTGCGCGATGCGGCGGATCTGCGCCCGCTCGGCATCCTGCGGATAGCCGCGATAGACGTCGATCAACGCGGCGATATCCTGCACCACGCCGGCGGAGAGCCGCTGCGTGACCTCGTTCCACTGCCGCTCCACGAACACGAAAGCTAGCACCGACTGCAGGATTACCATCGGCGCGATGATGATGAGCAGCGCGCGGGCGTAAAGGCCCTTCGGCATCACGCTGTTGAGCCAACGGCTGATGCGCCGCCAGCCGTCGCGCACCTGGCCGGCGGCTTGGCCCGCGACGCGCAGCGCCGGGGTATCGGCGAAGCGCCGCCATTCGTCGCTCAGGCGCTGCAGCGCGCTGCGGACCGCGGCGATGCCGGTATCGAGGCTGGTCATGTGGTGATCACCAGCCGATAGCCGATGCCGCGCACGGTCTGCACGTAGAGCGGATTGGCGGGATCGCGCTCGATCTTGCGCCGCAGGCGGTTGACCAGCACGTCGACCGCGCGCTCGCTCACGCTCTCGCCGTTGCCGGCAAGCGCCATGCGCGAGACGGTCTCGCCCGGCGTGCCGGCGAGCACGCGCAGCATTTCGCGCTCGCGGTCGGTCAGCTTGATGACCTCGTCACCTTTGCGCAATTCACCGCGCCCCAGGTGATAGACGAAGGGACCGAAGCCCACCTGCTCGACCGCGGGCGCCGGCGCCGGCTGCGCACGCTTGAGGATATTGGCGATGCGCAACGACAACTCGCGCGGCTCGAACGGCTTCGCCAGATAATCGTCGGCGCCCATCTCCAACCCCTTGATGCGGCTTTCGGCGGCGTCGCGCGCGGTCAGCATCAGGATCGGCACGTCGTTGGAGGCGGCGCGCATCGACTTGGCGAAATCGAAGCCCGACTCGCCGGGCATCATCACGTCGAGAATGAGCAGATCGAAGCTCAGGCTCTTCAACTTGGCGCGCGCGTCGGCGGCGGTTTCGGCGGTGGTGACGCGATAGCCTTCCCCGCTCAGAAAGCGCGACAGCAGATCGCGGATGCGGCGGTCATCGTCAACGACAAGCAGATGCGGCGCGTCATCGGCGAGCGCTTCCGGCAGCGACATCATCGCTAGCCTCGTTTCACGCGGTCGGCGCGCGCGATCAGCCGCAGCACGCCCTCGCGATTATCGGTGTCGATCATGGCGGTGAGGAAGCGGCGCGCCGCCTCGTGCGCGCCGGGGCCGAGCTCGCCGAAGGCGCGGTTGATCCGTTGCGTCTGCAGGCCCGCGAGCTTGAGCGCCAGCGCCTCGCCTTTCGGCGTGACGTAAAGCAGGCGCTGGCGTCGGTCCACGGCGCCCTCTTTCTGCAACACGTAACCCTGATCGACCAATTGCTTGAGCACGCGGCCGAGCGACTGCTTGGTGATGTTGAGGATGTCGAGCAGGTCGGCAACCTTCATGCCCGGGTTGCGGTTGACGAAGTGCAGCACCCGATGGTGGGCGCGGCCGAAGCCGAGCTTGGACAGCACCTCGTCCGGGTCGCCGACGAAATCGCGGTAGGCGAAGAACAAGAGCTCGATGATGTCCCAGACCGGCTCGTCCGGAGCCGCCGGGGCGGCGCGTTCGGCGACAGCCTTGGTGCTCATATTTATGTCAGCCATGTTGACATATTTTGGTTTTATGTTACAAAAGCAGCCTCACGGACGAAACGATCGTGCCGAAAAGCCTGCCTTTCGCAGTTTAGGTCCGGATCGGACCTAGTCATACCGGGTGTTGCCCGGCGAAGCAAAGTGTTGGAATGGAGCCGGAAAATACGCCATCAAGGCGGCAAGCCGGCGGCCAACGCCGACAGTATGAGGAGGAGACGATGGCTGCCCAGTCCTACGACCGGCTCGAAGGGGTCATCTGGTACGACGGCAAACTGGTGCCCTGGGACCACGCCAACCTGCACGTGCTCAGCCACGGCCTGCACTACGCCAGCTGCGTGTTCGAGGGCGAGCGCGCCTATGGCGGCGAGATTTTCAAGTCGACCGCGCATTCCGAGCGGCTCAAGCGCTCGGCCAATATCCTCGACTTCGATATCCCCTACTCGGTCGCCGAGATCGACGCCGCCAAGAAGCTGGTGCTCGAGAAGAACGGCAAGAAGGAAGCCTATGTCCGCCCAGTCGCCTGGCGCGGCTCGGAGATGATGGGCGTCTCGGCGCAGACCAACACCATCCACCTCGCCATCGCCTCCTGGGAGTGGCCGAGCTATTTCGATCCCGAGCAGCGGCTCAAGGGCATCAAGCTCGATCTCGCCGAGTACCGCCGGCCCGACCCGAAGACCGCGCCATGCCTCGCCAAGGCGGCCGGCCTCTACATGATCTGCACCATCTCCAAGCACCGCGCCGAGCGGCGCGGTTATGCCGACGCCATGATGCTGGACTGGCAGGGGCGCGTCGCCGAATGCACCGGCGCCAACATATTCTTCGTCAAGGACGGCAAGATCCACACGCCGATTGCCGACTGCTTCCTGTCCGGCATCACGCGCGAGACCGCGATCGGCCTGGCGAAGAAGCGCGGCATCGAGGTGATCGAGCGCCGCATCCTGCCGGACGAGCTCGACGATTTCTCCGAGTGCTTCATCACCGGCTCGGCGGCGGAAGTGACCGCGGTGTCGGAGATCGCCGACTGGAATTTCAATCCGGGCGGCATCACCAAGACGCTGATGGAAGACTATACCGCCGAAGTGCAGCCGAAGGGCAAGGCCGCGGCGGCGTAGCCTTATCCCTCCCCTTTCAGGAGAGGGATCAGAAAGTGCCTCACGCCGCCTGCGGCGGCTCGAGCGGGCGCACCAGCGAAACGTAGCGCACGCCCCAGCGGTCCAGAAAGCGCTCCATACGCTCGTCCAGCACGCGATGCTCGCTTTCGGAGGCGTGCCGCAGCAGCAACTCATTTTTGGGCGAGAATGCGATCAGCCCGGCGTGGAAATAATCCAAATCCGCCCGGTGGCTGACGAAGCCGATGACGTCGCCCGTCTGCAGCAGCTCTTTCTTGGCCAGGAACACGGCGCGCGGAACGACCGGCATGGTAAAACGGCGCGTGTCGAGGCCCTTCTGACTGTCGACCGTCTTATGAATGTCGATCGCGCCGTCGATCGCGAGCCAGCGAAACAGGCCGTTCTCGACATTATGCTGGCACCACTGAAAGAAGTAGTGATTGCGCTCGCGCCATTCGACCACGCCGTTGTGGTAGCGGATCTTGCGCAGCACGCCGTCGAATTCGTCCGGCTTACGCGCGATGGCCGCGGCCAGCACGGTCTCCAGATACGTGACGCAGTCGAACACGTCGTCGCGCACCACGAATTTCTCCGGCTGGCGCGGGCCGCCGATCAGCGTATAGCCGCGGTAGCCCGTGCCGCGCAGCGCCGCGGAGATGAAATCGATACGCCGGGAAATCGTCGGATAGGCGCGCGCTTCGACGATCAATTTGTCGACGCGTTTCTCGTCCGCGCGCGCCGCGCGCCCGTCGACACCCAGCAGCGCAGCGCCGGCAATCAGGCGCAGCATCTCGCGACGGGAGGCGCTCACGCTGTGCATGGCGCTGTGTTGCCACACCTCTTCATTCCCGCACGACCACCAGCCGGTCGGTGCCGGACTCGGCGGCCCACACTTCGCCTGGCCGGCCGTTGATCTGGCGCACGTCGCTGCGCCGGTGGTTGCTCGGGAAGCGCGCGAACTTTTCGCTCGCCGGATCGAAGCGTACGATCGCGTTGTTGGTCCAGTCGCTGAGCCAGACCTTGTCGTGCTCGTCGACGTAGACCGCGTAGCAGCCTTCATGACTGTCCGGCAAAGCCCAGACCTTCCAGGTTTTGGCGTTGGGATCGTAGCGGCCGACCTCGCCCGTGTTCCAGAAGCTCACCCACAGCGTGTTCTTGGAGTCGGCCCAGATGCGGCGCGGGCCGACGCCGGGCTTGGGCGGCGGCACCATCAGCGCGTCGCCGCTCACGGTGTCGATCTTGGCGATGTGATCGCCGGCGAGCGAGGCGTACCAGACCTCGCCGCTGGGCGTGGTGGTGATGCCGTAGGGGCCGACGCCCTTGGGCGCCTTGAAGGCCTCGACTTTGCCGGTCGCCGGGTCGACGCGGCCGTAGACGCCGTTCTGGCCGGTGAACCAGAGCACGCCTTTGCGGTCGAAACTGGCGGTGTTGAGATTGGCGGCGGGAAATTCCTTCGGTAGCGGAAAGAGCTTGACCGCCTTGGTCGCCGGATCGACGCGGGCGATCGCGTTCTGCCCGCCGTCGGTGATCCAGGCGGCGCGGTCGGGCCCGACGATGACGCCGTGCGGCGCCGAACCAGGGCCGAGCTTGAACTGCTTTGCCGTGCCGCTCTTGGGATCGAGCACGCCGATCGCGC
>Ga0335081_10017945_pt1 | contig 11450 bp, 10 predicted proteins | sample Lox_Sample_35_FD_206713 | JGI IMG/M metagenome (GOLD analysis project Ga0335081, IMG submission 206713) | Soil microbial communities from Loxahatchee National Wildlife Refuge, Florida, United States - Lox_Sample_3.5 | ecosystem: Environmental > Terrestrial > Soil > Wetlands | place: USA... | reverse complement strand
GACCAACCGCGTCAGCGAGGCGAGCGCATAGGGATTCGCCGCCTGCGCGGTGTCGTAGTGAAACTTCTGGAGCGCCGCGATCGGCCCGTTCGGCAGGCGCGTGGCCAGGTCCTTGCGCGCATTGGCCCAGCCGACGAAACGCATGGTGAGGAACGGCACCGTGCCGCCGCCATGCGACCAGACGAACCTGATGTCGGGGCAGCGCGTGACGGTGCCGGAAAAGAGCAGGCTCGCGATCGTGCGCGTCGTGTCGGTGCCGAGCTCGATCACCGGCTCGGCCACGTCGGGCACCAGGTTGCGGCAGCAGTCGGGCCGCACCGGATGGGTGAACACCACCGTCTTGCGGCGATTGAGCTCGTCCATCACGGCCGCAAACGCCGGATCGCCGAGATACTTGCCCTGGTAGCTCGTCATCAGGCAGATGCCGTCGGCCTTCAGGGTGTCGAGCGCGTATGCGATCTCGGCGAGGCTGCCGTCGACGTCGGGCAAGGGCAGGATCGCGAACAGGCCGAACCGGCCCGGATGATCCGCCATGAGCTGCGCGCCGTACTCGTTGCACGCGCGCGCGAGGCTGCGCGCGGCCGCATTGTCACCGAACCACACGCTCGGCTCGCTGATCGACGTGATGGCGGTCGCAACCCCTCCCCGGTCCATGTCCTCGATCGAGCGCTGCGGCGTCCAGTCGGCGAGCGGCCGCTGGCCGGTGTTGCGGCCGAGCACCACGTCGGTGATCCAGCGCGGCGGCGCCAGATGATGATGAACGTCGATGCGGTGCGGCTTGGCCGGCTGCGCGGCGGCGGACGGGAGGCCGAGCGCGAGACCGGCCGCGACGCCCTCGGCCAAAAAGGCGCGCCGGCTCGGACGTCGCGGCGGCGCGCAGCACGCACAGGATCGCGCGAAGCCGCGCATCGGCCCGGTCATTGGCGTTTCCCCGACGACATTCTTCTCCGGCCCCGAGCTTACGGGCCAGAGCAAGCATCCGCCAGCGTCATGTCAGGATTGGGGGCGGCTCAGCGGGCGCGGAAGAACGAGCTGATGCGATCCGCGCGCACCTCGGCGTCTCTGACCGGCGCGGGTCCGCCCGGGTGAAAGGTGGGCTCGTTGTCAATGAAGCAGCGATAGCGCCCGCCGTCGCTGAATCGGCCGTTTTCGTTGCTGAAGCGGAGCTCGCGGCAATACGCGCTCTCGACCGTGGTCAGCAGCACGTGCGCGACACGGGTCTTGGCGAACTCGATGTTCGTCGGATCGATCGGCGCAGCCTGCATGGTCCCGGCCGCCGGCGCCAAGGTGGTGTGGATGCCGAAGGTCAGCGCGGCTGCGAGACCCGCAAATCCGACGAAGGCGAGGCGCGAATTGCGTTTGCGCTCGCGCACCAGCCGCGCCTCGGCGCGCTGGCGCCGCCGCACCAGCGCCTGCTGGTCGGGCCGGCCGGGGATCTGAGCTATGGCGTAAGCTGCGGTCATGATGCCGAAGTTCCAGCTTCTCGGGGGCGTCCAGGGTCCCACTCTACGCCCCGACATGCATAAAAAATCCTAACCAAGGAACTAAAGAGCGATTCAATTCCGCCACACTCGGTCAGGTTGGGGAGGCCCTGATTGGCCGCATCCCGCGGCCGACACAGGGCCGTGCATGTCTACCGCTTGGCAAACCAGGCGCGGATCGAGAGCGCGCGCCCGTTCGCATCCGTCGCCACCTGATCGATCGTCGCGGACATCGCATCGGCGCAGCGAACCGTGGGGCCCTGGCTGAACCTGCCGGTATCGTTCTGGAACGCGAGCACGCGGCAGGTCTCGTCGTCGCCGGTCGGCAGCAAAACATGGCCGACGCGCGTCGCGGCGAATTCGCGTGCCTGCTCGTCCGAGGGGGTGGCATGGCCGATCGGTACCCAGCCGGTCTGCACGCCGGCGACCAGAAGAACCGCCAGCACCACGACGCCCGCGATGCCGACGCGCGCGTTGCGCGCGCGTTCGCGCGCAAGGCGCAGCTCGGCCTTCCGCCGCTGCTGCGACAGCAATTCCAGGTCGGCGCGTCGAGAGACGGGCGATGATGCGGCTAAATCGGTCATGGCGCCGGTGTCCAGGGAGCGCCCATGATAGGAAGACAGATGCCTAAAAAGCTCTAACGCGGCGATGAAAGTCGATTCAATTTTGCCGGATTGCCCGCGATCGCGCGGCAGGCCGCCGCGGGAGGAGGTTCGCCGCTACCCGAACATGGCCGCGTCGATCGCAAAGCCGAGCGTCGCGCTCACCACCGCCTCGACGGCGTCGAATTGCATGCTGTCGAGCATGCCGGCGATATAGGGATAAATCTCGCGCCCGACCGGCATCATGACGCTTGCGACCATGGCGACGCAAAGGAGCTTGGTCATCAACGGCGCTCGTCTCATCTGTCCTCCCTCTCCCGCATGCGCCGCCCGGCGCTCCGGTCACAACGGCACATTATCGTGCTTTCGCGCCGGCATTTCCACCGTCTTGCCGCGCAACATGGCGAGCGCCCGCGCGATTCGCTTGCGGGTCGCATGCGGCATGATGACCTCGTCGATGTAGCCGCGCTCGGCCGCGACGAAGGGCGACAGGAATCGGTCCTCGTATTCCTTGGTGCGGGCCGCGATCTTCTGTGCATCGCCGATATCGGCGCGGAAGATGATCTCGACCGCGCCCTTGGCGCCCATCACGGCGATCTGCGCGGTCGGCCAGGCGTAGTTCACGTCGCCGCCGACGTGTTTCGACGCCATCACGTCATAGGCGCCGCCGAATGCCTTGCGGGTGATGACCGTGACGAGCGGCACCGTGCACTGGCTATAGGCGAACAGGAGTTTTGCGCCGTGTTTGATCAGGCCGCCGTATTCCTGGTCGGTGCCGGGCAGGAAGCCCGGCACGTCCACGAAGGTGACGATCGGGATGTTGAAGGCGTCGCAGAATCGCACGAAGCGCGCCGCCTTGCGACTCGCATCGGAATCGAGCACGCCCGCGAGCATCATCGGCTGGTTGGCGACGAAGCCGACGGTGCGGCCCGCGATGCGGCCGAAGCCGGTGACGATGTTCTTGGCGAAGGCCGCCGAAATCTCGAAGAAATCGCCCTCGTCGACCGTCTTCAGGATCAGCTCCTTCATGTCGTAGGGCTTGTTGGGATTGTCGGGGATGAGCGTATCGAGCGAAAAATCCTCGCGCTCGATATCGTCGAAGCTCGGCCAGTGGGGCGGCTCGACCGCGCTCGAGAGCGGCAGAAAGTCGATCAGCCGGCGCATCTGCAGCAGGCATTCGACGTCGTTGTCGTAGGCGCCGTCGGCGATCGAGGATTTGGTCGCGTGCACCGAGGCGCCGCCGAGCTCCTCGGCGGTCACCACCTCGTTGGTGACCGTCTTCACGACGTCGGGTCCAGTGACGAACATGTAGCTCGTATCCTTCACCATGAAGATGAAGTCGGTCATGGCCGGCGAATAGACGTCGCCGCCCGCGCACGGGCCCATGATCACGGAAATCTGCGGGATCACGCCGGACGCGATGACGTTGCGCTTGAACACCTCGCCGTAGCCGCCGAGCGCGGCCACGCCCTCCTGGATGCGCGCGCCGCCGGCGTCGAACAGACCGATGATCGGCGCCCGCGCCTTCATGGCCATGTCCTGGATTTTTACGATCTTCTGCGCATGGGTCTCGGACAGCGAGCCGCCGAACACGGTGAAATCCTTGGCGAAGAGGAAGACCGTGCGGCCATTCACCGTGCCCCAGCCGGTGACGACCCCGTCGCCCGGGGTCTTTGCCTGCTCCGCCATGCCGAAATCGACGCAGCGGTGCTCGACGAACATGTCGAATTCCTCGAACGACCCCTTATCCATAAAGAGATCGATGCGGTCGCGCGCCGTGAGCTTGCCGCGCTTGTGCTGCGCCTCGATGCGCGCCTTGCCGCCGCCGAGCCGGGCATGGCCACGCCGCGTTTCGAGCTTCTCGAGAATGTCCTTCATGACGTCCTGCCTGATCGATCCCGGACTGGATTCGACGCTTCCCGACCCGATATGCATAGCACGGCGACGCGGCGCCGCGAATGCGACGAACCCGCGAGCCGCGCGGGGGACCCGATGTCGGATGATGATGCCACGCCGGGCGTGACCGGCACGCCGCGGCTGCTGTTGCGGCTCGAAGGCGCCGCATTGGCGGCCGGCGCGCTGATTCTCTATCCGTTTACAGGCGGGACCTGGCTTCTGTTCGGCCTGTTGGTGCTCGCGCCCGACCTCGGCATGCTCGGGTATCTCGCCGGCCCCCGCATCGGGGCACTGGGCTACAACGCGGTGCACATGACCGTCGGGCCGATCGCGCTGGCGCTGATCGGTCTCTCCACGTCCTCATATCCCGCGATTGCGGTCGCGCTCATCTGGCTCGTGCATATCGGCGCCGACCGGGCGCTCGGTTACGGCCTGAAATATGCGGACGGATTCGGCGCGACACATCTCGGCCGCGCTGGACGCGCGGCGGGCCGATAGCCCGCATGGAGCGCAGCGGAATGCGGGAACCGTGCCCCCGGATTGCGGCGCTCCGCGCCTCCATCCGGGCTACCGAGCCGTGGAGCTCAGCGCAGCCGGCCCGACATGCGCATGATGAAAAGCAGCACCTCGGCGACGGCCTTGTAGAGCTCGACCGGAATCTCGTCGCCGATCTCGACCTCCGAGAGCGCGCCGGCGAGGCCGGCGTTCTCCTCGATCGGCACGCCGTGGGCGCGCGCAGTCTCGATGATCTTCTGCCCGATCTCGCCCTTGCCCTTGGCGACGACGCGCGGCGTCCCCGGCTTCTCATAGTGAAGCGCGACCGCGAGCGGCGTTTTCGGCGGCGCGTTCATGAGGCCCGATCCAAAAAGCGGCCGGCCGGCGCGCCCTCGCGCGGGCGCGGCGGAGTGCCGGCGCGCACCAGAACATCGCCCGGCTCGAGCTCGGCCTGGCGCAGCGCCTCGGCGAGCTGGGGAGCGTTGTCGCGCAACTGCGCCGAGGTATCGGGGCGCTCCGCCCACAACGTGACGGCCGCGCGGGTGCCGGTGAGCGCGATCTGCGCATGCACCGGGCCGATCGGCTCGATGTCGAGCGAGAAGCGCGCGCGCCAGACCGCTTTGAGGCCCTCCGCCGGCGCGTGATGGCCGTCGCGGGCAATCTCGAACTGGGCGATCGTCGAGCCTTGCGGGGTCGCGAACGGCACCTCGAAGTGCCACTGCGGTCCGGATGCGCCATGCTGGACCGGACCCGGCGCACCCGCATGGCTCGGCAACGAGGCGGCCTGCAGCAAGGTCTGGCGGGCGAGTGCCGCATCGGTCTCGTTGAGCAGCACCTTGCCGATGTCGCGCGGCGACATGTCGGGCGAGATCGATGGCGCCGCCGCCGGCTGGGCGGCGGTGGGCGCGCCGCGATAGGGCGGCGGCGGCGCGGCAGAACCGACCGGGCGCATGTCTTCGGCCTTTCCGCCGGCGTCTGCGGCGGCGCCCGCCCCGCCCAAATCGAGCGGCGCTGCCGCGGGCTTTAAGAAGCCGGCCGCCGGCGTGCTCGGCAGCAAGACTCTTGGCGCGTCGGCCCCGAGCCAGATCTTGAGAACGTTGCGCAGCACGATCAGCGCGGCCTTGAGATCGTCGGCCGGCATCGGGAGGCCGCTGGGCTGTACGGACGCGCGGCCCGCAGCCTGGGTCGGGTCGGCGCCGGCGGCGGCCGACAAATGCGCCTCGAGAAAGAGTCCCGATCGGTCGAGTGCCTGCCGGATGCTGCCGGCCGACGTGGTCTCGTCGAGCGCCGGCTGCAGCGCCAGAAGGCGCTCGGTGGCTTGGCGCACCGGCTCGGGCAGCCCGGCGAGATTGGTGGCGACCTCGGCGTCGGCGAGCAGCGGGGCGAGGCCATTCTGACGCGCGGCCGAGTTCTGCACCGCGGCGGCGAGCGCGACGGTCGCGGCGGCGACCGGATTGGGTGGCGGCACCGGTGGGAGTTGCGGATCGGACGGCGCCGCAACGGCCGTCGACGTGCCGGTCGATGCGCCTGAACCGGCGCTCGCGCTCGCGAGCGGAGCAGCGGCCGACGGAGCGGCGCCACTCCCGGTGCCGGTGCTCACGAGAGTCGCGGCTTGCTGGGAGGCAGCGCCTGCCGCCCCGGGCGGACTCCCGGCGCCGTCCGGGGTCGGGGAAGCGCCGGCCGCCGGGTTTGCGGCCGCAGACGGCGCATTGCCCGCGGGCGCGCCGGCGCCGTTGCCGAGCAGGGTCAGGCGGATGCCGTCCGGCGTGCTCTTCACCGCGAGCCGCACGGTCGCGCCGACCATGAGGGGCACCTGCGTCTGCACATCCATGATCAACTTGCCGACCGCGAGCTTGGCGGCATTGTCGCCGATGAGCTGAACGACCTGCGCCTCGATGACATCGCCCGGCTTGAACGCCGGCACAGCGGCGCCCTGCTGCGGGTTGAGCGCGACGGTCGGGGTCGAGACGATCAGGTCCACGGAATGCGATCCTGGCGAAGGTGGACTTTTCGCCACCCTACTCCCGTGACGTAAACCGACCGTTAACCACCGATCCGGGCCGACCGTGAACGGCTACTCATCCGAATCGACCGGAACCAGATCGAGCACCGTGGCAGCGGCCTGCAGCTCGGCAAGACGGGAGGCGCGCCGCTCGAGCGCGAGCGCATCGTGCCCCCACTGCTCCATGTTCCAGTCCTCGTCCACATGGGCGGCCGCCCAGGCGGCCGCGGGCGTGAGCGCCCCGGCCGCGAGCGCAAGCGCGATCAGGGCCGAGCCGGTCAGCGTCACCACGGCATGCACGGCGCCGAGCCGCCACGGATCGGCCGGGATCGCGCCGCGGGCGGCCGCTGTGGCGGCCGCAGGCTGGGCCACGAAGCGGACGCCCTCGGTGACCAGGAACCGGGCACCGAGCCGCGTGTCCGCGAAGGCGAGGATCGGATCCCAATGCCGCGCCTGACGCACGACCAGCGCCTCGGGCGACCCGGCGCGATAGCAGACGAGGTCCGAGCCGAGATATTTCTCGACCTCGGCCCCGATCTCGGCAGCCGCCGCGGCGACACCGTCGATGATCGTGTTGGCGAGCCGGGTGAGCGGCATCCTGGCCGGATCGATCCGCTCGCCCTGGGCATCCCATTCGGCGGCGAGCGCCTCCCCGAGTGCCCGGGTCGGCGTCGCGAGCGGATGGCGGGCCGGCGTGCGGGCCGGCCGCCCATCCAGCGCGACCGCAAAACCCTCCGGCCCCTCAATCACTTCGGCGCGCTTGTAGAATCGCTGCTTGAGCGGCGGCCGCATCGCACGTTGGGCCGCCCGCATCGGATCGCTCGGCGGCGGCGTGAAGATGTCCTCGAACAGGTCGCGCATGGTTGCGGCCCACTCAGCCGGCGAGCGTTGCGGCAGGCGGCGCAGCCCACAACCGGTCGAGCGCGCCGGCAAGCTCGGAAAACCTCCCGACCACCGTCTCGGCACCCGCCCGCATCAGCGCCTCCGGCTCATGATAGCCCCAGCCGACCCCGATGGCCCGGGTGCCGGCGGCGCGCGCCATCTCGACGTCGAAGACAGTATCGCCCACCACCACGGTGTCGTCCGCCCCGATGCCGGTCGCGCCCATGGCGGCGAGCACCATACCGGGATGCGGCTTCGACGGCGCGTCGTCGGCGGTCTGGATGGTGGCGAAGCGCTCGGCGAGGCCATGCCGCGCGAGCACCGCGCGCACGCCGCGCTGCGACTTGCCGGTCGCGATGCCGAGCACCGCGTCCGGCCGCGTCGCGAGCCGATCGAGCGCCTCCTTTGCGCCGGGATAGAGCGGCTCCAGGTGCTCGACCGACTGGCGCAGGGCGGCGAATGCGGTGCGGTAGTGCGCGACCAGGCTGTCGACCGGGTGGTTCTGTGGCGCATGGCCGCCCTGCGCCAGCCGGCGGAAGGCATCCGGCAAGGACAGGCCGACAATGGCCAGCAGCCGCTCCCGCTCCGGCACCGATAGGCCATGCGCCTCATATGCTTGCCGCATCGCAGCGCAGATCATGTGCTGGCTGTCGACCAGCGTGCCGTCACAGTCAAAAACGATCAATTTCAACGATCTGTGTCCACTCTGGCGCTGTCGCGCGGCGCGTTTTATGGCATTCTCCGCGCCCCCGGAAGGGGTCGCAAAAGGGCCGCAATGGCGGTCCCTGAAGGCGCCCCTGGAATGAGCGAGGTGACGCAGTTGTGGCCTTCCGGCCACGCCACGCCGGCAAATGGTACGGGCACGCGCCCTACGCCATGGCATCGGCATGGACGCTCCATTAGAATCTCTTTCGGATTCGGCAATTACAGTCGGGTCCGGGGGAGAAACTGAGAGCGTGGAGCGTGAGAGGTGTCACGCGATCCCTGCCCTTGAAGCCGGGTGCGCGTGTTGAGGAGGAAATGCAGAATACCGACATTGCGAAGCCGGACTACTTCCACAAGGTCGTGGATTGCCAATGGGCCTGTCCGGCACACACACCCGTCCCTGAATACATCCGGTTGATCGCCGCAGGCCGCTACAGCGACGCCTACATGGTCAATTGGAAGTCGAACGTGTTTCCGGGAATCCTCGGACGCACGTGCGACCGGCCGTGCGAGCCGGCATGCCGGCGCGGCCGCGTCGAGAAGGACCCGGTTGCGATCTGCCGCCTCAAGCGCGTCGCCGCCGACTTCAAGGACGACATCCGCGCGCGGCTGCCCAAGCCGCCGGGCCGCAAGAACGGCAAGCGCGTCGCGCTGGTGGGCGGCGGCCCCGCCTCGCTCGCGGTCGCGCGCGACCTTAGCCCCCTCGGCTACACCTGCGTGGTGTTCGACCAGGACCCGAAGGCCGGCGGGATGATGCGCACGCAGATTCCGAAATTCCGCCTGCCCGAGCGCGTGATCGACGAGGAATGCGACTACATCCTCAATCTCGGCATCGAGTTCCGCGGCGGCAAGCGCATCGACAGCATGAAGGCGCTGCTGGCGGAAGGCTGGGACGCGATCTTCGTCGGTTCGGGCGCGCCGCGCGGCCGCGACCTCGAAATCCCGGGCCGCACGGAAGCGGCTGCCAACATCCATATCGGCATCGACTGGCTGTCCAACGTCTCGTTCGGCCACATCAATAAAATCGGCAAGCGGGTCATCGTTCTCGGCGGCGGCAACACCGCGATGGACTGCTGCCGCTCCTCGCGCCGGCTCGGCGGCGAGGACGTGAAGGTGGTCGTGCGCTCGGGCTTCGAGGAGATGAAGGCCTCGCCGTGGGAGAAGGAAGACGCGATGCACGAGGGCATCCCGATCTTCAATTTCCTGGTGCCGAAGGCGTTCACCCACGAGAACGGCAAGCTCACCGGCATGACGTTCGAGAAGGTGAAGGCCGAATACGACGACAAGGGCCGGCGCAAGCTCATCCCGTCGGGCGAGCCCGACCAGCATTTTCCCTGCGACGACGTGCTGGTCGCGGTCGGCCAGGAGAACGCCTTCCCGTGGATCGAGCGCGACGTCGGCATCGAATTCGACAAGTGGGACATGCCCAAGGTCGATCCCAGGACCATGGCGTCGACCAATGCAAAAATCTTCTTCGGCGGCGATGCGGCGTTCGGCCCGAAGAACATCATCTGGGCGGTGGCGCACGGCCACGAGGCGGCGGTCTCGATCGACAAGCTCCTGTCGGGCGAGGACGTCAACGACCGCCCGCTGCCGGCCGTCGAGGTCGTCAGCCAGAAGATGGGCATCCACGAGTGGAGCTACGACAACGAGATCTCGGCCGACAAGCGCTACCGGGTGCCGCTGCGCGACAAGGTGGTCGCGCTCGCCGACATCAAGGCGGAGGTCGAGCTCGGCTACGATCCGAATCTTGCGCTCTCGGAGGCCTATCGCTGCCTGAACTGCGACGTGCAGACGGTGTTCAGCAGCTCGCTGTGCATCGAGTGCGACGCCTGCGTCGACATCTGCCCGATGGACTGCATCACCTTCACGGAGAACGGCGAGCAGGCCGATCTGCGCACGCGGCTCAACGCGCCGGCGATGGACCTGACCCAGGACCTCTACGTCGCGGGCGGCCTCAAGACCGGCCGCGTCATGGTGAAGGACGAGGACGTCTGCCTGCACTGCGGCCTCTGCGCCGAACGCTGCCCGACCGGCGCCTGGGACATGAAGAAATACCTGATTGAAATGACTCACGCGGGAACGCCATGCCAACAAGCCCGATCAGCCGCGTAAACGACTTCGTCGTCCGCTTCGCCAACGTCAACGGCTCCGGTTCGGCGAGCGCGAACGAGCTCTTTGCCCGCGCCGTGTTGCGCATGGGCATTCCGGCGAGCCCGCGCAATATCTTCCCCTCCAACATCCAGGGCCTGCCGACCTGGTACGAGGTTCGCATCTCGGGCGAAGGCCATCTCGGCGCCCGCGGCGGCGTCGACCTGATGGTGGCGATGAACCCGCAGACCTGGGACAAGGACGTCGGCTCGATCGAGCCCGGCGGCTACCTGCTCTACGACGCGACCAAGCCGCTGCCGACCTCGAAATTCCGCGAGGACATCACGGTGATCGGCGTGCCGCTCACCGCGATCTGCAACGCCGAATACACCGAGCCGCGCCAGCGCCAGCTGTTCAAGAACATCATCTATCTCGGCGCCCTGTCGGCCCTGCTCGACATGGACGTCAACGAGATCGAAAAGCTCTTTGCCGAGCAGTTCCGCGGCAAGGACAAGCTCATCCCGCCCAACATCCACGCGCTCCAGCTCGGCCGCCACTGGGCGCTCGCCAACCTCAAATGCCCGCTCGGCATAAGGCTGCAGCGCTCCGACAAGGTCGGCGACCGCATCTTCCTCGAGGGCAACTCGGCCGCCGCGCTCGGCGCGGTCTATGGCGGCGCGACCGTGTGCGCCTGGTATCCGATCACGCCCTCCTCCTCGCTCGCCGACGCGTTCACCCGCCACTGCAACCGGCTGCGGGTCGATCCGCAGACCAAGAAGAACAACTTCGCGATCGTGCAGGCCGAGGACGAGCTTGCCTCGATCGGCGTCGTGATCGGCGCCGGCTGGAACGGATCGCGTGCCTTCACGGCGACCTCGGGCCCGGGCATCTCGCTGATGCAGGAGTTCATCGGGCTCGCCTACTTCGCGGAGATCCCCGCGGTCATCTTCGACGTGCAGCGCGCCGGCCCGTCGACCGGCATGCCGACCCGCACCCAGCAATGCGACGTGATCTCGTGCGCCTACGCGTCGCACGGCGACACCAAGCACGTGCTGCTCTTCCCCGAGAATCCGACCGAATGCTTCGAGTTCGGCGCCACCGCCTTCGATCTCGCCGACCGGCTGCAGACGCCGATCTTCGTGCTCCTCGATCTCGAGATCGGCATGAACCATCACCTGTGCGCGCCGCTCACGTGGGACGACAGCCGCAAATACGACCGCGGCAAGGTGATGACGGCGGCCGACCTCGATGCCGGCAAGGATTTCGGCCGCTACCTCGACGTCGACAACGATGGCA
>Ga0335081_10017944_pt1 | contig 11450 bp, 10 predicted proteins | sample Lox_Sample_35_FD_206713 | JGI IMG/M metagenome (GOLD analysis project Ga0335081, IMG submission 206713) | Soil microbial communities from Loxahatchee National Wildlife Refuge, Florida, United States - Lox_Sample_3.5 | ecosystem: Environmental > Terrestrial > Soil > Wetlands | place: USA... | reverse complement strand
GGCTCCGCCTGGACTCTACCGGCGAACCCGGGGAAGGCGGCACCGTCTAAAATGGCCTGATCTTACGGAAAGCCGCGTCTCATGCTCACCAAGACTTCGCTCATCATCCGCCTGCACCCGAGCGACGACGTCGTCATCGCCCGAGGGCAGCTCGTCTCCGGCACGACGCTGCTCGACGAGAACGTCACGGTGTCCGGCCTGGTTCCTCCCGGACACAAAGTGGCGACGAGAGCCATCGCCCAGGGGCAGCCCGTCAAGCGCTACAACCAGATCATCGGCTTCGCCAAGCGCGACATCGCGGCGGGCGAGCACGTGCACCTGCACAACCTGGCGATGGGCGACTTCGCGCGCGACTACGCCTTCGGCGCCGACGCGAAGCCCACGCGCTACGTCGATACGCCGGCCGTCTTCCAGGGCATCGTGCGGTCCGACGGGCGTGTCGCGACGCGCAACTATCTCGGCATCCTGTCGACCGTCAATTGCTCCGCCACCGTGGCGCGCGGCATCGCCGATACCTTCCGTTCGCGCGGCCTCGCCGGATTCCCGACCGTCGACGGGGTGGTGGCGCTCACCCACGGCAGCGGCTGCGGCATGGACGTGAACGGCGAGAGCATGCAGGTGCTGCGGCGGACGCTCGGCGGCTACGCCCGGCACGCGAACTTCGCCGGCGTGCTCATCGTCGGCCTGGGGTGTGAAGCGAACCAGATCGCGGCGCTCCTCGGCGCGGAGCATCTGTCCGAGGGCCCGGCGCTGCGCACGTTCAGTATCCAGGACACCGGAGGGACGGCGAAGACGATTGCCCGCGGCGTGGCGATGATCGAGGAGATGCTGCCGTTCGCCAACGCCGTGCGCCGCGAAAGCGTCCCCGCGAGCCATCTCGTGCTGGGGCTGCAGTGCGGCGGCTCAGACGGCTATTCGGGGATCACGGCCAATCCGGCGCTCGGCGCGGCGGTCGACCTCCTGGTGCGCAACGGCGGCACGGCGATCCTGTCGGAGACACCGGAGATCTACGGCGCCGAGCATCTGCTCACGCGGCGCGCGGTCTCGCGCCCGGTTGGCGAAAAGCTGGTGGAGCGGATCAAGTGGTGGGAGGACTACACCGCGCGCAACAAGGGCGAGATGAACAACAACCCGTCGCCGGGTAACAAGGCGGGCGGCCTCACCACGATCCTCGAGAAGTCGCTCGGCGCAGTGGCCAAGGGGGGGACGACGAACCTGGTGGAGGTCTACGAGTACGCTCAAGCCGTGACGGCGAAGGGCTTCGTCTACATGGATACGCCAGGCTACGACCCGGTGTCGGCCACCGGGCAGGTCGCGGGCGGCGCCAACATGGTGTGCTTCACCACCGGGCGAGGGTCGGCGTACGGCTGCGCGCCCGCGCCGTCCCTCAAACTCGCGACCAACACGGCGCTGTGGAACCGCCAGGAAGAGGACATCGACATCAACTGCGGCGCGATCGTCGACGGCACGGCGACGGTCGAGGAGATCGGCGGGCGCTTCTTCCGGCTGATCCTCGAGACCGCCTCGGGCGCCAAGACCAAGAGCGAGCTCCACGGCTACGGCCAGAACGAGTTCGTGCCGTGGTATCTCGGCGCGGTGATGTAGCCTCTCGGGAGCAGCACTTCGAGGGCGATCCGCCGCGAGTTCTTGCAGTCGCGGCAAGACCTACGAAGCAATTGAACGGGCCCACTTTTCTAGGAGGAAATCGATGAACAGATTTTTCGCCGGTGTCGTCGCCGGCTGCACCATCGCATTCGCGGGTCAGTCGCTCGCGCAGGAGACGCTCACGGTGTGGTGGGTCAAGGGCTTCTACAAGTCCGAGGACGACGCGCTGTTCGCGGCGATCAAAAAGTTCGAGGACAAGACGCACGTCAAGGTCGAGCTCTCGCAGTACCCGGTGCAAGACATGATCCCCAAAACCGTGTCCGCCCTCGACGCCGGCACCGTGCCGGACGTTGCCTACGCCGACGTGTACGACTTCCAGGTCACCGGCAAGTGGGCGTACGACGGCAAGCTCGAGGATCTCTCCGACGTCCTCACGCCGATGAAGGACCGCTTCCTGCCAAATACGCTGTCGACGACGTACCTGCTTAACCACCAGACGAACAAGCGCGCGTACTACGCGTTCCCGCTGAAGCAGCAGACGATGCACATCAACTACTGGTCGGACATGCTGCAGGAGGCCGGGTTCAAGGATTCCGATCTGCCGACGAAGTGGAGCGACTACTGGAATTTCTGGTGCAGCAAGGTGCAGCCGGGCATTCGCAAGAAGACGGGACAGAGGATCTACGCGACCGGCTTCCCGATGGGCGTGGACTCGAGCGACTCGTTCTATTCGTTCCTGACGTTCATGGACGCCCACAACGTGAAGCTCGTGGACGACGAGGGCAAACTGCTCGTCGACGATCCGAAGGTGAGACAGGGACTCATCGCGGCGCTCAAGGATTACGTGATGCCCTATGAAAAGGGCTGCACGCCGCCGTCGGCGACGAGCTGGAAGGACCCGGACAACAACGTCGCGTTCCACAACAAGACGATCGTGATGACGCACAACGCGACGATCTCGATCCCGGCCAAGTGGCTCGACGATGCCAACAACCCGGCGCTCAGCGCCGAGCAGCGCGAGACGGCGAAGAAGAACTACTACGATCTCATCAAGACGTCGGGCTTCCCGAACAAGCCGGACGGGAGCAAGATGGTGTACCGGGCCGCGGTGAAGACCGGAGTGGTGTTCGCCAACGCGAAGAACAAGAAGCGGGCGAAGGAGTTCGTCGCATTCCTGCTCGAGGAGGACAACCTGAGGCCCTACGTCGAAGGCTCGCTCGGGCGCTGGTACCCAGTGACGAAGGCGGCGGCGGAAAGCGCGTTCTGGCACGCGGACCCGCACCGTGAGTCGGTCTACAAGCAGTTCCACGCCGGCACGGTGACTTTCGAGTTCACGAAGAACTGGAAATTCACGATCCTCAACAACGAGAACGTGTGGGCGAAGGCGATGAATCGCGTCGTCAACGAGCACGTTCCGGTGGACAAGGCGGTCGACGAGATGATCGCCCGGATCAAGGCGGTCGCCGGCTGACGGCGCCAGTCCGGTCGCGCCGCCGGATAGGCGGCGCAACCGAAAGGCGCACGAAGAGCGCTCCATGTCGACGCTCGCGATTCCGGCTACCGATACCAGCGCGCCCAAGCCGCCGCGCAAGCGGCTGTCGACGTGGCAGACGTGGGGCATCCTGCTGATCGCCCCCTACGTCCTCGTGTTCCTCGTGTTCGTGCTCTATCCGGTCTGCTACGGGCTGTGGCTGGCGCGCTCGCCACAGAGCTACGTGAGGCTGCTTCACGACCCGGTCTTCTCGCGCACGGTCGTCAACACCCTCGTCTTCCTGCTCGTCGGTATCAACGTCAAGATGCTGATCGCGCTCGGGCTCTCGGGCTTCTTTGTGCAGTCGCGGCCGTGGATCAAGTGGCTCTCCGTGCTGTTCATCCTGCCCTGGGCAGTGCCCTCCATCCCGACGATCCTGTCCATCCGCTTCATGCTCAATCCCGAATGGGGCCTGGTGAACAGCGTGATTTTCAAGCTGACCGGCGAGGATGGTCCCAACTGGCTGAACGACCCTACGCTTGCGCTCACGATGGCGATCGTCGTGCACATCTGGAAGTCGCTGCCGTTCTGGACGCTGATCCTGATCGCGGGGCGGCTCGCGATCCCGGGCGAGCTCTACGAGGCGGCATCTGTCGACGGGGCGTCGCGATGGCACAAGTTCGCCTACATCACATGGCCATCGATGCGCACGCTGTATCTGACGTGCACGATCCTGTCGATGATCTGGACGCTTGGTGACTTCAACAGCGTTTACCTGCTCACGGGCGGCGGCCCGGCCGACCTTACGCACGTGCTCGCCACGCTCGGCATTCGCTACCTGCGGCTCGACCAGGTGAATCTCGCGATGGCGTCGATCATCTGCGCGATGCCGCTGGTGCTGCCGCTCGTCTACTTCATGATGAAGCGTCTGTCCAAATGAGGGCGCCCTCGCTTCGCCGCGTCACGAACGAGGCGCGGCTGCTGCTGATCGGCATCCCGGTCGCGATCTGGACGCTGCTGCCGATCTACCACCTGTTCCTGTTCGCGATCTCACCGAAGGAGTCGGCTTTCGCCGGCAACCTCTGGCCCGACCACCCGACGCTGCAAAACTTCGCGATCGTGTTCGGCGAGAAGCACTACTACCTCAATCACTTTTGGCTGCAGATGTGGAACTCGCTCGTCATCGCGGTCGCCGCCGGCGGGCTCACGCTGTTAGTTGCGACCGCGGCGGCCTTCGCGATCAGCCGCCTCAAGCTTCGCGGCGGCCGCGCGGTGATGAACCTCGCGCTGTTCACGTATTTCATCCCCGCGGCGTTCCTCGCCGTGCCGATGTACAAGACGATGGGCCTGTATGGCCTGCTGAACAACCAGTGGGCGCTGATCCTGGCGATGATGACCGTCGCGGCGCCGTACTCGATCTGGGTGCTCAAGCAGGCTTCCGACAAGCTGCCCCTCGAACTCGACGAGGCGGCGCGCATCGACGGCGCGTCGCCGATGCAGCTGTTCCGCCTCGTCTATCTACCGCTGATGGTGCCGTCACTGGTCGCGATCGGGACCTATGCGTTGCTCCTCGCGTGGAACGAGTACCTGTACGCGTTCCTGCTGCTGTCGAACGATCGCGACATCACGCTGTCGGTCGCGCTCGGCAACTTCCTTGCCGCCGACGACTCGCCGTGGGAGCTGCTGATGACCACCGGCCTGATCTACGCGCTTCCGCCGGCGGCGATCTACTACGTGTTCAAGCGCTACATGGTGGGCGGCTTGACCGCCGGTGCGGTTAAGAGCTGAAGAGCTGAAGAGCTGAAGAGCTGAAGAGGGTCCCATGGCATCCGTATCCTTCCAGAACGTCGAGAAGAGCTTCGGCGCGACCAAGGTCATCCACGGCATCGGCTTCGACATCCGCGACGGCGAATTCATGGTGCTGGTCGGTCCGTCCGGGTGCGGCAAGTCGACCCTTCTGCGCATGCTCGCAGGGCTGGAGGAGATTTCCGCCGGCACGATCGCCATCGACGGCAGGGTCGTCAACGACATGGAGTCGAAGGACCGCGACATCGCGATGGTGTTCCAGAGCTACGCGCTGTATCCGCACATGACGGTCGCCGACAACATGGCCTTCAGCCTGAAGCTCCGGAAGGCCGCACGGGCGACGATCGAGGAGCGCGTCGCGCGGGCGGCGAAGATCCTCAACCTCGAGCCGTATCTGAAGCGCTATCCGCGTGAGCTCTCCGGCGGCCAGCGTCAGCGCGTGGCGATGGGCCGCGCGATCGTGCGCGATCCCAAGGTGTTCCTCTTCGACGAGCCGCTCTCGAACCTCGACGCAAAGCTGCGGGTGGCCATGCGCGGCGAGATCAAGGCGCTGCACCAGCGGCTCAAGACCACGACCGTGTACGCGACCCACGACCAGGTCGAGGCGATGACCATGGCCGACCGTATCGTGGTGATGCACGACGGCCGCGTCGAGCAGATCGGCACGCCGCTCGAGCTCTACGATCGGCCGAGGAACCTGTTCGTCGCGCAGTTCATCGGCTCTCCCGCGATGAACGTCGTCGACGGTACGGTGCGTCGCAACGGCGCCGCGCCGCACGTCGAGGCGGCAGGCGGCGTCCGCTGGCCGCTCGGCGCCGCGTCGGGCCCGGATGGCCAGCGGGTCGCGTACGGCATCCGCCCGGAACACCTCAGCCTCGCCGATTCCGGCACCAACGGCGCCGTGCCGGCCGAGATCATCGTCGTCGAGCCGACCGGCGCCGAGACGGAGTTGCTGGTGAAGGTCGGAGAGGTGCAGATCGTGTTGGTCACGCACGGCCGGCCGGTCGTGAATCCGGGCGACAGGATCGCCCTCGCCGTCGATCCCGCGATGGTCCACGTCTTCGACAAGGAGACCGGGCAGCGGCTCAAGGTATGATGGCGGGTCGTCCGTCCATGGCACCGTGATCCGGGTGCGACAGACGCGGGGCGCACCATCGATCGGTCTGAATAGGGGAAGCGATGAAGCGTGCGGCGCACGGACCCTTCATGGTTACCTCCTCTCGCCATCTCGTCCACTTCGCCGACAGGATGCGTACCCGCGATCTAGACAATCGAGCCGACGATGTCATTCGCTGACATGACCCGTCGGCCGGTCGAGGCGCCGAAGCGATGACCCGGTCGAGACGCAGGCTTCGCTCCGCCGCCTGGTTCGGGCGCCACGACCGCGACGGGCTGGTGCACCGCTCCTGGATGAAGAACCAGGGCATCCCGCACGACCAGTTCGACGGGCGCCCGGTGATCGGCATCTGCAACACCTGGTCGCAGGCCACCCCGTGCAACGCTCACTTCCGCGAGCTGGCGGCGCACGTGCGCGACGGGGTGCTCGACGCCGGCGGGTTCCCGATCGAATTTCCGGTCATGAGCCTGGGCGAGACGCTCATGCGTCCGACCACGATGCTGTTCCGCAATCAGGTGGCGATGGACGTCGAGGAGTCGATCCGCGCCAACCCGTTCGACGGCGTGGTGCTGCTCATGGGTTGCGACAAGACCGTGCCGGCGTTGCTGATGGGCGCGGCGTCCTGCGATCTGCCGGCGATCGGCGTGTCCGGGGGCCCCATGCTCAACGGCAAGTTCCGCGGCGAGGACATCGGCTCGGGCACGCATGTGTGGAAGTTCACCGCGATGCTCAAGACCGGCGACATGAGCGAGGCCGACATGATCGAGGCGGAATCGTGCATGTCGCGCTCGGCGGGTCATTGCATGACCATGGGCACGGCGTCGACGATGGCGTCGATGGTCGAGGCGCTGGGCATGGGGTTGCCGACCAACGCCGCCATCCCGGCGGTCGACTCGCGGCGCAGGCTTCTGGCGCGGATGGCGGGCCGGCGGATCGTGCAGATGGTGCACGAAGACTTGCGCATGTCGAAGGTCCTGACCAGGGACGCGTTCGAGAACGCGATTATGGCCAATGGCGCGATCGGCGGATCGACCAATGCCGTCGTGCACCTTCTCGCCCTCGCGGGCCGCGTCGGCGTGGATCTCACCCTCGACGACTGGGATCGGCTCGGGCGCGAGATACCGTGCCTGGTCAACCTCATGCCGTCGGGACAATACCTCATGGAGGATTTCTACTACGCCGGCGGCCTGCCGGTGGTGATGCGCGAGATCGGCGAGTTCCTGCACAAGGATGCGCTCACGGTCAACGGACGCCCCGTCTGGGACAACGTCAAGGACGCGGTGAATTACAACGAGAAGGTGATCACCCGGCTCGCCAAGCCGTTCAAGCCGCAGGGGGGCATCGCCGTGCTGCGCGGCAATCTCGCGCCGAGCGGCGCGGTGCTCAAGCCTTCGGCCGCCACGCCGAAGCTCATGCGGCACAAGGGGCGCGCGGTGGTGTTCGAAGACATCGACGATCTGAACCGCCGCATCGACGACCCGAAGCTCGAGGTCGACGCGAGCTCCGTGCTGGTGCTCAAGAATTGCGGTCCCAAGGGCTATCCGGGCTTTCCGGAAGTGGGCAACTTCGCGCTGCCCGCGAAGCTGCTGAAGCAGGGCGTCACCGACATGGTCCGCATCTCGGACGCGCGCATGTCGGGCACGGCGTATGGCACCGTCGTGCTGCATACAGCCCCGGAGGCGGCCGCCGGCGGTCCGCTGGCGCTGGTGCACACGGGTGACGTGGTCGAGCTCGACGTCGCGAAGCGCAAGCTGGAACTGCACGTTTCCGACGAAGAGCTCGCGCGCCGGCGCAAGAGCTGGAAGCCTCCGCCGCCGCACGCCGATCGCGGCTGGGTCAAGCTCTACTGCGACAGCGTGCTGCAGGCCGATCGCGGCGTCGACCTCGATTTCCTGGTCGGCCAATCAGGCGCCAAGGTGGGCCGGGAAAGCCACTGAGCGGGTTGCTCGCGCCGTGCCGGTCTTCGATTACCTGAATCCCGCGCTGCCCGCGAACCTCCCACGGGTGGGAATGCGAATCATCGACGCGACGCCGGAAGCGCTGAACGGCTACGGCAGCCTGGTCGATGATGCCGAAGGATGCAAGATCGAGATCGTGCGCTGGCCCGCCAGGGGCTGGCGGCCGGTCGACGAGGACACCGGGGACCAGGGCGGAACCACCGAAGGCATCTTCGCAAGCTGGTGGGAGGGCGACGTCCTGCTCGGACGCAACGACGCGGTCGGCGGCGAGTACGTGCTCGGCTACGCCACCGACCCGACGATCGCCCGCCGCGATCACGCGCGCACACCCGAGCGCATCGTGCTCTGGCACGCCAATTACCATCCCGACGGCGGCCAGCTCTTCTTCCCGCTCGACCGCGCCCCGTTTCTCGTGCCGCTCGCCCTGCCCGGCGACGACGTGAAGCCGCGGGACTTCGTGTGCTTCCGCTTCGACGGCCGTCAGGGGCTGTATATCCATCCGAACATCTGGCACGAGGGCGTGTTCGCGACCCGGGGATCGCAGCGCTTCCTCGACCGCCAGGGGGCGGTGCACGCGCGCGTGTCGATCGACTTCGCGCGCGAGTTCGGCTGCCTGCTCGAGGCGGCGTTCTAGGAAATCTCGACCTCGGCTTCGATCTCGACCGGGATGTTGAACGGCAGCTCCGCCATCCCGACGGCGGAGCGCGCATGCTGTCCCGCCTCCCGTCCGTAGAGCTCGAGGATCAGATCCGAGAAGCCGTTGATCACCGCGGGCTGCTGCGTGAACCCCGGCGCGGAGGCAACCATACCGAAGACCCGCAGCCACGCGCGCACGCGATCGAGATCGCCAAGCTCGCGCTTGAGGCTGCCGAGGATCGCGAGTGCGGTGAGGCGCGCGGCCCGGTAGCCCTGATCGACATCGAGATCGCGCCCGAGCTTGCCGAGCGGCGCGGCGAGCGACCCGTCGGCATTCTGCGGGCCGTGTCCCGCGACCAGCGCCCGAGCGCCGCGGACGCGCACGAAGGAAAACGGCAGCCGTACGTTCACCGGAGCGACCGGCTTCGCGGGCAGCACGAGGCCCAGCTCGGCGAGGCGCGATTCGACTTTCACTTTAGAACTTTCCGAATTTGTCGTAGGCGGCGACGGGATCCATGCCGGCGACCAGCGCGCGCCGCATCTCGGTCTCGGTCGCGACGACTTCCTCCGTGCGCGCGACAACGTCTCCGGCGATGACCGCCGGAATGACCACCACGCCGTCGCGATCGCCGAGCACCCAATCGCCGGTCGATACGGTGACCGTGCCGATCGTGACCGGCTCGCCGAATCGGTCGGGCAGCCACCGGCTCACGATGTCGGCCGGCGTGAAGAACGCGCAGAAGACCGGAAATGCCTGCTCGATGACCAGCTCCGTATCGCGCGACCCGCCGTCGACGATGAAGCCCAGCACGCCGCGCGCGCGCAGCGTCTGGGCAGAGAGCTCGCCCATGAGCGCGAGCTCGCGGTTGTTGGGCTGACACACGATCACGTGCCCGGCCGGGGCGCGGGCGAGCAGCGTGCACCACGCGCGCAGCGTCTCGTCGCGCGTCGCCGTGGCGACGAGATGACCGTCCACCGTCCATGCGGGCCCGGCAACTCTCAGCTCGGGCGCGACCGGCTTGATGTCGGGCGGCAGCACGACATTGTCGTGTCCCATGAGGCGCAGCACATCGTGCACCGCACCGGTGTAACAGCGGCCGAGCCTCTCGATCAGAGCGTTTTCCATGCCGCCTCCCATCGCCGCATTATCTCCATGCGTCGCCAGCAAGGCAAAACTAAAGGGGGCGCATTTGCGCCCCCTTGCCGAGTCCTCGCCCTGCGGCGGGGATCGGTCTCAGCGACCGCTACTGCCCGGTCGCGTCATTGAACCGGTTGGACTGCGGGCCCACGGGGTCGAGCTTGCTGCCGTATTCGGCGTTACCCGTTTCCGGCGTGTACCGCGGCGAGTTCGGCGGCGCGATGTAGGCCGGCACGCTCTCGTAGACCGGAGCCGGCTCTGTCGCGATAGGCTCGCTCGGCGCCGCCGCCGGGCCTTCTACCGTGGTGGTCGACGGAGTGTTCGCCCCGTATGCGGGAGCGGCGCTCGGTCCGGCCGCCGTGTCGGAATCGGTGTCGGACTCATCCGGGTTCATCGCCGTGGTATCGGAATCGTCCGAGCTCACCGACTCATACGTCGCATATCCGCTGTCGTCCTCCGAGGCGCTGACCTGAGGAGCCGTTGCCTGCGAGGGATCGACGGCCTCCGGCGGTAAAGCCTCGATGGTGCCCGTAGTGGCGCTCTGCGCGCTCGTGTTCGAGCCGTACATGCCCTGGTTGCTCTCAGCCGCTGCCAAGGCCGATCCGGCGCCCAGAGCCGCGGCCAGTGCCACGGCGGTAGCGAATGCGTGCTTGGGTCTGTTCGTCACGATATGAGACTCCTTCGATGTTGGCTGGTTTCTCGCACCCTCTCAATGTGCGACCGCCGGGCGGGCGACCGGTTGCAACTCGATCGTGGAAGGGCGGTCCAAACACCGTTAGCAATAAGTTAACGATCCATGGACAGCATCCGAGGCATCACTTCCTTCGTTCGCGTCGCGAGCGCGGGCAGCTTCTCGCAAGCGGCGCGTCAGCTCGGCGTCTCCACCGTCGCCGTCAGCCGCAATGTCCAGCGCCTGGAAAGCGAGCTCGGCGTGCGACTGCTCAATCGCACCACGCGCAAAGTGAGCCTCACCGACGAAGGCCGCGAGCTGTTCGAGACCAGCCGTGGGGCGCTCGCCGAGCTGGAAGCCGCGCACGAGACGATCGCCGAGCGGCGCAGGGAACCTGCGGGTCTCGTGCGCGTGACGAGCCCGAGCGTTTTCGGCCGCATGTACGTCCTGCCGCTCCTCGCTGAGTTCCGCGCGCGCTATCCGCGGATCGAGGTGGAGCTGTCGTTCGCCGACCGGCTGATCGACATCGTCGCGGAGGGCTACGACGTCGCCATCCGCGCCGGCGAGATCGCGCAGCCGAACGCAGTGGTGCGCAAGCTCGCGGACGTGCCGCGATTCGTGTGCGCCTCCCCGCACTATCTGATGCGTCACGGCGCGCCGCAGACGCCGAGCCAGCTCGCCGTGCACGAGTGCATCCGCTATCGCTCGCTCACCAGCGGCCGCCCATTGCGCTGGGAATTCGGCCGGGGCCCGGCAATGAAGAGCTACGACGTTCGCGGGCATCTGATACTGAACGACGTGCTCGCGGTGTGCGAAGCGGCCATTGCGGGGCTCGGTCTCGCCCAGCTCGCAACCTTCATCGCCACGCCCCACATCCGCGACAGCCGCCTGGTGTCCGTGCTCACGGACTACGCGCCGCCGCTGCTTCCCATTTCGCTCTACTATCCCGCGCGCCGGCTGCAGGCGGCGCGTACGCGCGTTTTCGTCGAATTCGTTCTACAGCGCCTCGCCGACCACCCGGATCTGCTGTTCGATCCGCGCGGCCTGGT
>Ga0335081_10017941_pt1 | contig 11450 bp, 14 predicted proteins | sample Lox_Sample_35_FD_206713 | JGI IMG/M metagenome (GOLD analysis project Ga0335081, IMG submission 206713) | Soil microbial communities from Loxahatchee National Wildlife Refuge, Florida, United States - Lox_Sample_3.5 | ecosystem: Environmental > Terrestrial > Soil > Wetlands | place: USA... | reverse complement strand
GGTGTCGACTCCTTCACTGCGGAGACGAGCCTGGTAGCGTTCAGTTACCGCTTCCATTGGTCCCCGTTGTCCATCCGGCAAAGCGAACCACCATTTTCGAAATTCCGGATAGAAGTCGAACGCGGCAGTCTGCGCCGTCAGGCGTACGAGAATCAGCAGGAGCGCGTAGAGAACCACCTGTGCCGCCCGAGAGAAATGCATCGAGGACTTTATCTTAACGCTGCATTTCTCACTCACACGTGCGGCAAAACGTCGCAGATGTTGGAAAGTCCGTCCCCGCCCGGAGTGTACTACTGAAGTCCGCATAATATAGCGGAACTTTTCCCTCCTTCGCGGGTTCTAATCAACCATGGGGAATCCGCGAGGAATGCGACGGGATTTCGATGCGCTGGAAAAGCGACGTATGGCCGCGGTCCGGTTGTTCACAACCGACCTGAACAACAGCGAGATCGGCCGGCGGCTAAAGATCTGCGATCAGACGGTCAGCCGCTGGCGGGCGCAGTATCGGGCCGGAGGTGAGTCGGCTTTGCGTAAGGCCGGCCGAGCCGGTCGCAAACCATTACTGAGCACTGCAGATCAGAAGCGCTTAGTGGAGTTGCTGGAAAAAGGTCCCGAGCGATTGGGTTATGAGACACCGTTGTGGACCTGTGACCGAGTGGCCCATTTGATCGCGCAAGAGTTTGACGTCTCCTATCATGCCGGGCATGTCTGGAAGATCCTTCGCCAGTTGAACTGGAGTGTGCAGAGACCCGCTGGCCGGGCGCTGGAACGCGACGAAGCTGCCATCCGGCGGTGGAAGAGTGAGCGCTGGCCAGAGATTAAAAAAATGTATGGTCCGGCGCATCGCGTCAAGGAGAATCGTCGAGGGCTGGGAAATAGTCTGCAAAAATGTATCCGGCCTACTGGTGGAGCAAGCTCTTGGCCATGATGAGGATTCGCGCGTGCCCGTCCTTATAAGCGCCACCGGCCCAAAATGGAGGGCCACTTTTTTTGTCAGGTTTGGGGCACGCCGTTAGACTGTTCCGCCATCTCCTTAATTCTCGCTACGCAAACCTCGGTCGATTTTCTGTGTCACGTTCTCACGGGATCGAATTGGATTCCCGCCGGAGCCGCCCGTCGCGGGTCGAATGCGCCAGAACGGCGCGCAGCCGGCAAGGGCGCGCGTGAGCGCGACAAAGTGAACCCTTGCCGGCGAGCACCGTTCTGGTATTCGGCGTATCCTCGACGGGCGGCGTAGCGGGAACCCAATGATTCCCGCTGGTGGGCTCTGAGCACGGGTTCATACTCCTTTCATGCCGCTTGGCTGCGATCCGATGGAGTTACGGACATTGCCGGTGGCCAGTGATACGTCTCTTCTTTGGCGAGCACTGCCCAGGCGATCCGCGCCAGCTTATTGGCCACAGCGACAATGGCAACATTTCGATGCACGTGAGATTCGAGTTGGGTCATCCAAGCGCCGAACGCAATGTTTTCCCGATTCGCCACCGTCAGGATAGACCGTGCACCATGGATGAACAGGCGTCTGAGGTACGGATTGCCACGCTTGCTGATCCCGAGGAGTTTCGCCTTTCCTCCTGTCGAGTGCTGTCGCGGGACCAAGCCCAACCAGGCCGCAAAGTCGCGTCCCTTGCGGAAGGCAGACCCGTTGCCAACAGCCGCGGCTATGGCCGTGGCTGCCAGCGGGCCCACGCCGGGGACTTGCTGCAATCTTTGACATGCGGCATCCTGATCCGCGATCCTCGCAATAGTACGGTTCATCGTTTCAATCTGCTCCTCCACAGCCTTCCACTCCTGCCACAGTTGATCGAGCAGTTGGCGCATGAGTGGAGACAGGTTGAGCTCGGCGTCTTCCAGGATCAGTGGCATTCGTTGCCGTAGATACGCACGGCCCTGCCGGAACGTAATGCGACGTTCCAACAAGAAGGCTCTGATCTGGTTCACTAAGCTGGTGCGGCGGGAAACCAGCCGATCGCGCGTCCGATGCAACGCCTGCAGATCGAGTTGATCCTTCGTCTTGATTGGCACGAACCGCATCGTTGGCCGTTGCACTGCCTCGGCGATCGCTTCGGCATCCCTGTAATCATTCTTATTGGATTTTACGAAGGGACGTACGAACTGCGCCGGAATCAGCCGCACCTGATGCCCTCGAGCCTCCAGGGCGGCACCGAGGTGATGCGCGCCACAACACGCTTCCATGCCAATCAGGCAGGGCGGCACATTTGCTGCATAGCAGATCACCTGTTTCCTCGACAATCGCTTCTTCACGACCACGTTTCCTGCCTCGTCGAAACCCACCACGTGAAAAGTGGCCTTTCCAAGATCGATACCGATCGTTTGTATCTTCATTTAGATGATCCTCCTCTGGATCTTCTCCACGATCGCTCCGTGCTGAGTGTCATCTCAAATCGCGGCGGACCATCCCATTAGCGCAAACGGAAGGCCGGACGATCGTCTTCATCGACGAAAGCGGACTGAGCCAGAGGCCGCATCGTTGCCGGACCTGGGCACCGCGTGGGCAGACACCCGTACTGCAGTATCACTTCAATTGGAAGACGATCTCAGTGGCGGCGGGGATGACCTGGTGGAACTTCTATTTCCAGATCTTCGAAAAGGCCATTGGCAAGGAAGAGGTTGTGGAGTTCCTGATGCAACTGCTCCAGCACCTGTCTGGGCCGCTGCTGATCATTTGGGATCGGCTTCCGGCTCAGCGCAGCCGGTTAGTCGCCGAATTCGTACGCTGCCTGGAAGGCGAAATTGAAATCGAGTACTTGCCAGCCTACGCTCCGGAACTGAATCCGGTCGAATACCTTTGGGGTCACTGGAAGCATCACGAATTGCCGAATGTCTGTCCCAGGCGCGATGGAGATGAGAGATGAATCGAAGAGAGTTGTTCCAGAGATCGGCATTGTTCCTCACGGCCGGGGTTCCGGTCTTTGCTTCACCGGCGAGTAGTACGAAGGTGGAAGGGGTCAAACTCCGCCCGCTGGCGCCGGGGTCGGGTTCTTTGCCCGCTGCCTTTGTTATTGCAAAGGATGCTGAGGTTCTCGATTTTTGCGGCCCGCTCGAGGTCTTTGTTGGTGCGGCGACCAAGGAAGGGAAGCCCCTATTTGCTCCTTACATGGTTGCTGCCACCAGTTCATGGCCAAGGACTTCAAGGAGTTCATCAGGATCTCGGGCCATGACGCACGTCCGCACCGCGCCGTTTTACCCGCAATCGAACGGGAAGATCGAGCGCTGGCACAAATCGCTCAAAGGGGAGTGCATCCGGCCAGGAACACCGTTATCGCTCGATGTTGCCCGGCGTCTGGTGAGCGGATACGTGGACCACTACAACAACGTTCGGTTGAACAGCGCCACGGGCTACATCACGCCGAAGGACATGCTGGCGGGGAGGCAGCAGGAGATCCACGCGGAGCGCGACCGGAAGTTGGACGCGGCGCGGACGCAACGGCAGACTCGTCGCCAGCAAGCCGCTTGACGCACAGACAGGGCCACGCTACCCGCCGCGCTGCCGGTGATTTGGCCGGGTGCAAACCCGCCTCGCCGCCAGGCGCGGAGGCTCAACTTCGGTATAGCAGGCCATCGGCGAGCTGGGTTCGTTCAGCTTCGCTCCTCTGGCGCGCCCTTCTCCAATTTTTGATGTAGCGCGCTGATGACACCTTGGAATGTCTGTATGTCCTTTAGCGAGAGTCCTTCTGCAAGGTCGTTGATCCAGGGCGCTTGCAAACGCATGGCAGCGGCAAACATCTGCTTCCCCTTGTCAGTCAGAACGACAAGCTGCGCACGCTTATGATGTGGGTTGTTCTCGAATGCGACGAGGCCTTGTTCTTGCAGGTCGTTAATGATTCGCTGCACGTTTTGACGATTGGCTCCCATGTCGCGAGCGAGCCAGGCAACCGGCTGAGGACGTTCGGCTGCAGCGACGGCACCGAGGATCTGCCAGCGGGCGCTCGTGAGCCCCAGCCCCGCAACCAGCCGGTCGCCCGCCGTCGCCAACAAGCCGTGGAGCCTAAATAAGTCCAGGACGACGCCGGTCAGGGCGGAACCGGCTGGAGTTCGTTTCCCTTTGTATTCCATCTGTCACCATCTTCTCCTGTTGACATCATGATGTCAATACGGTATTCTGTATTCCAGTTGATCTGCTGCATGATACCATATTGACAATATAAAGCCAATATTAAAGAAGACTCCGATGTCGATGTTGCGCCCTTTAGACCCCACTTTCCCGATTGAACGTCAGCTCGCGGTCGATGCGAGCCCCGTTGTACTGGTGAACATCTTCACCCTCGACAAGGCCGACGAACACGCCTTCCTGCAGGCCTGGCAAGACGATGCGCAGTTTATGAAACAGCAGCCGGGTTTCATTTCCACCCAGCTTCACCGCGCCGTCGGCGAAAGTCCCTGCTATCTGAACTACGCGGTTTGGGAAACTACGGCTCATTTCCGGGATGCATTTACGAATCCGGGTTTCCGGGCGAAGCTTTCGGTCTATCCGCCGTCGGCCGTAGCTACGCCGCACCTGTTCCGGAAGGTCGCGGTAACGGGTGTCTGCGTCGCCTAGAGGAATGCCATGAACGAACCTCGTGAAGCCCGCGGAGTCCCGCTCCCCCTGGAGTTCGCCACCGCTGTTGGGCTTGCCCTCATGGCCGGATTTCTTTTCAATATGTCCGTGGTGACGGCTCCCGCACTGAACGCGCTTTCGTCTGAGTCGGCGCTCGCAGCATGGAAGGGGATCAACTCGACCGTGCGCAATCCGCTCTTCGCCGGGACCGCGTTCGGTACCGCCGTGCTGGTGGTGGCATGCGCCGCGGTTGCGTGGCGATCGCGGTTGAGAGTTTGGTGCTTGAGCTTCGCGCTGCTGTACCTCATCGGCGTCATGGGCACCACCTTCGCGGCGGAGAACAGCGTCAACACCGCGATTATCACGGCTACCCAGCCTCCTCCGGAACTGCCGCACATGTTGGCGACGTGGCTCGCTGGCAATCACATCCGTGCATTGAGCGCTCTTGCAGCCTTCGTTGTGGCTTGGGTTGGGTTTCGAATATCCGACTAAATAGATATTTCGAACATGTGGGGCATTCTCTAGGGACGGAAACGATGCAAAAGAAATACACCGGCAATATCGTGATTGCGGCTCTGGTCATTGCGAATATCGCGTTATGGCTCTCCCTTGGGCCCGCTAACGACGGCAGTCGGGCAAGCTTCACCCGTCAAGTCGCCGGTGAGATCATCGGTTCAACAGCGCTGGTGTTGATTGCGTGCGCCTTGTTCCTGTCAACCCGCCTACGCTTCCTGGAACCATATTTTGGCGGTCTTGACCAGATGTACCAATCGCACAAACAAGCGGCCATGCTCGCCATCTTTCTGCTCTTCGGCCACTTCTTCGCGTTGCCTTTGAACGCCAGCCAGGTGAAGCCCGGCACGCCCTTGGGAGTGATTGCCTTTCTGGGTCTCTTGGCGTTAGTGCTCTTGACCATCGCCCCTCGAATTCCTGTGATCGGGCGGTTGACACGTTTTGCCTACCACAAATGGCGGCAGAGCCATCGCCTCATTGGAGTGTTTTTCGTAGTCGGCTTCGCCCACGCCATGCTCGTTGACCCACTGGTAAGAAGGACATCGGTGCCCTTCTGGTTCTTGGTCGCCGTGTTCGTCGTGGGGACGGCTTCCTACGTGTACGCCATGTTCATCTCCAGATTTTTGCGAAAACCCCAGACGTACACGGCCGAGGCCGTCCGCAAACTCAACGGTATTACCGTTGAGGTGACGCTCAGCGCCCAAGGGCAGCCGCTGGCGTTTACGGCCGGACAATTCGTGTTCGTCCACTTCGAAGGCGATGCCGTGCTGGCAGAGCCCCATCCGTTCACCGTCAGCAGTGCTCCCCACGAGGAGCATTTGCGGTTGGCAATCAAGGCGTCAGGGGACTGGACTCAGTACCTCGTTGATCACCTAAAGCCCGGCATGAGGGCGAGAGTCGACGGCGCTTTCGGCATGTTCAACTACAAGACCGGTCGCAAACAGCAGGTATGGATCGCCGGAGGCATCGGCCTGACCCCATTCTTGAGCTGGATTCGAGACTTCAAGGGCCAGCTTCCCGATCATGAGATTGATTTCTACTACACGGTGCGGGCGGCAGACGAAGCGCTATTTGTAGATGAAATCGAAGGGGCGGCAACCCAGCACCGCAACTTCCGGGCGCACATCTCCTATTCCAATAAAGACGGGCACTTGTCCGCTGACGGCATTGTGGCCTCCAGCGGACCGGTAGCAGACAAGGAAATCTATGTGTGCGGACCGATCGCGATGACCAACGCCCTGCAGAAGGGCTTTGCCAAGCTAGGTCTTCCCGTAGGCCATCTTCATTTTGAGGAGTTTAATTTTCGGTAAACTCCAGACATTGGCGAGTCGTGCCCAGTTTCTTCAACCTGAATGATCCGCCGGACGAAAGTGCATCGCTTCCCTCGAACGACTTCTTTCGTAGCCAGTAAGGTTTCCCCTTGAAGTATCAGCCCGCCGCTCTCTGAGGCGAGCATCAGAGGCCGCGCGGTACGGCTGTATGCGCCGCGCGCTCTGGAGTCCGACCACCTGATCTCCTTTTTGAAACCAGTTTCAGTCGCTGCCGCTTCCGCCGGCCGCCATCACTTTCGGCGGCGCAAACCGGCCCGGCGTAATTGGCGCTATACTCGCTAGCGGGGCGCGCCAACTCTCCATTTCACGCTGAACCAGCCCGCCGAGAAGCCGATCGAGTAAGCAATCGGCGGCGCTGGCAATCGCGGCGCTACAAGCCGTCATTCAGTTTTCAACCCCTCGTGCGCCAATCGACACGCCTCCCAGCTCGCCGTATGGTTCGGTGGCTCCGCGTTAGGCGGCCATCCGCGAGTTGACTTCGTTCAGCTTCACTCTCCCGGTTCGCTTTTCTCCAATTTTTGGCGAAGCGCGTTGATGACGCTCTGGAACCTTCATTTGTCTTTCAGAGAGGGCCCGTCAGAAAGGTACCCACCCAGAAGCCCGGTAGAACTTGAGGCGTGACAATCACGACGAGGAGTGGTGAACCACACGCGCTTAAAACATAGTCGAACGCCAAAACGCGGCAAACTGCTCCTGAATCAACGGCGGCGCCGCGAGCCACGATCAGGTTCAATCTGGAGCTTCGAGTCCCGCTCTCTTTTTGGCTCCTCAGCCGCGTGGACAAGTGCTGACTGATATCGCCCCAGCCATCCACTCCATCCATCTTCTATCGGGGCGATGCCGTGCTGAGTGAGTTTTCGTGCGGTATCCACTAGGTGATGTCTGTTTTTCAGCAGTTTTTCGGCATCTCCCAGATCCTGCACTTCCAGAGTGACGCCGTTGTCTTCGGTAAATACACTGCGCAATCGAATGTAGGCATTTGTTCGCAGCTTGCCGAGGCTGCGGGCGTAGTGAATCTCCGGAGTGTAGTAGACGTGGTGTAGTCTACCGTCGGTCCCCTCCACGAGCAAATAGAACCGGCCAGCTTCCAGGCCCCCTTCCTCTTCTCCGTGCAGCACCACCCGGCCTTCCAGCATCTCCAGCTTTCTCACGTCCTCTACCACCAATTGCAGCCGTTCATCCGAGAGGAGCGCGCCATGCGCCGCTAGCATCTTCTGCCGATCGTTCGCCCGCTGCATGGCGCGCAAGATGGCTTCGAAGTCGCGCCGTACGCGCCAGGCGTTGGCGTCCGTTGCTTCTACTAAGCCCATTGATCTTAGCGTCAGCAGACGCGCCGCAATGTGGTGGACCACACTCTTGGGAAAGGTCTTGGTTGTGGCTTGGCCCGGATTCATGTGGACTGTAAAGTACAGATCTTCTTCCCCTGTTCCCGACGGCTGTCGGCCATCGTTAACTCGCTTGATCAATCGGTCGAGCGATGTGTACCGGAACTGATGGACCTCACGCCGGAACGCCTCGGCAGCATCTAGCGATGTGCGATAACCCAGTTGTCGGGTGCAGAGGTCCTCGGCCACTGAACGAATTCCGTGCTTTATGTAGTCCCGAACCAGAGTGAGAGGTGAACCGTCGGCTCGCCTTCCGCGCAAGGCGACGTGAGCGTGAGGATGCCCGGTGTTGAAGTGCGAGACCGCTACCCACTCGAGACGCGTTGCCAAATCCCCCTCCATCCGTGTCATCAGGTCGCGGGTTAAACGTTCCAGATCCACTCGATCGCCAAATTCAGGCGAAATGATGAACTTGAACAGCCGCCGGTCACCCGACTTTTGCCATTCGTCCAGCTTTGCCACAAGATCCTTTACCTGTTCCTCTTGGTTGAAAGCGCCATGGTTTTGACCATTGCCCGTTGCTGCTTCTCGCATGAGGTAGCGGCCGTGAGCCTTCCATTGTCCACGGGTCTTGTTCTGGGAGTAAATCACTCGCACGGCGCAGCGCTGGCGGTAGGGCTTACGTGGCCGGCCGGACGAAGCCGAGGATGAACTTCGGATGGCTTTCCGGGACATGCGAGCAAAATAAAGGACCTGCTTGAATGCAATGGACCACGCGCGTGGACCATCCGTGCGTCCCGCTCGCGGTCGTCTGGGATAGAGGCGAAACTCCTTCTCGTTGAAGTTCACTGGATGCGATCCACCAACTCAGCCAGGGCAGCCCGCGAATCCCCGGCCATACTCATGCCGACGCTCTTGATAAAGCGGTCGTAGCGCGCCTTGGCGCGCGCCACCGCTTGCGCATAGGCCTCGCCTGATGGTTCCGGCACGCAGGTCAGCAGAGTCTTCGTGAGCGAGTCCACGAATGCGAACAGCGCTTGCTGGCCGGTCGACATCTTCCGCATTTCCTGGGCCAGTCGATCAATGGTTGAAACAACGCGTTGTTCGGATTCGTCGAAGACTGGTTTCCTGCTGTTAAGTTCGTTCTCAATGGCCGACCGGATGAAAGCACTCGGTGAGGAGAATCCTTTCTCTGCAGCCGCTGCCCCCAGTTTCTCGGTGAGTTCCTTGGTCAACTTCACACCTCGGTAGACATTCAGGTTTGCCATGCGTTTTGATCCCTTCATCTTGAAAGAAGTGGGAGAGGCGGTTTCGTGACAGCTGGATGAAAAAAATCGGCCCGTTCATACCGAACCGCGCGGCCGGACCTGCCTGTACCCACTACGTTCACTCGAAAAATACCTCTACCTTAAAGGGGGTGGGAGAGCTTGCTCGTGACAGCCCGAGCCAAATAAATTGACCTGACTTTTGCCACGTACTTGCTCCCTCACCTATAAGGGAGTGGCAGAAGCCCTCCGTGACAGCCGGGGCAAAATATTCTCGGCAGTTGAACCGTTGAATCGAAGTTTAACGCCAGCACCTATTCGTTGAACCGAGTATCCTGCTCAAACGAAACAACGATATGCGTCAGAACGTACGCCCCTGTTTGACCATTTATGTTCCACTACCCATTTTTCGGATATATTCCCCCCGGCCGTTTGTTGCGCATTGTACATACGTTGTACATGAAATGTCTCGGCGTGTTATGCCATCCGGGGTCTGGCGTGAACCGTTATTTTCTGTTTTGATTAGTTTTCGTTTTGTCGCGCCCCAAATTTTTTTCGTTGATGCTGTCACGAACTGCCTTTGCCACTTCCTTATAGGTAGAGGGGCAATTTTTTGAATTTGGTCGCATATGGAGAACAATCAGCCTAACTGTAAGTTAGATCAATGGATAACTCGCACAAGGCGAAACCTCGCGAGCCGCCGTGGAGAAAAGCCACTTACGAAAGCCGGGCAGTTGCGGGCAGTGTGGCCGGAGATACAAATCGCCCTTGACGACGGCCAAAGTTTCAAGACCATCCGAGGCTGGTTGGAAGATCAAGGGGTTGAGTTCACCGTCGATTGCCTGAGGACTTACGCCTCGCGAATTCGGCGAGAACTCCGGAAGAAGGCTGCCGACCGGTTTCTCCATGCGGCCCTTACCACGGCGCATTCTGCCACAGGTGCACAAAGTGCGCCTCCAATAGTTGATCCGGCGCCAAGACTACCTGAGCACCATCCAGTCGTACAAGAGCGGCCGTACGATCCTCTGGCACAGGCAAAAGAAGCACTGGCCAAGGGACGCTTCGATATCCGGACAATTCACGGAGACGGTGATCCCACAGGTAGAAATTTGGTTTGAGCAAGAAACTTAATGGAGATAACCGTGCGCGCAAGCAGATTTCGAAACCGACGGGATGACGAGAGCTGGCGCTGGAAGGTGAGCCCGCCCAGGGTCTGGAGGTCAAGTGATGAACGCGGCACGCAGACTAGCTATTGAGCGACAGCCATGGTTTCAGCAATCTGTACCCGAAGTCGCTGCCGTTGTAAGGTCCAGTTGTCCGGACATTTTGGATATGAAGGGGGCTGCGGACCTTCTCCACTTCACACCCAGCTTTCTTTCAAAAATCATTAACGGCAAGGTGGTTGGAACACCGCCAATTCCTCATATACGGGTTGGCCGCAGCCGACGGTTCAGACGCGAGAGCGTGCTGAAGTGGCTCGAAGATCGGGAAATCGGCAGCCAAAGGGATTCGCAGCAGTGCTAATATCAAACCACCCAGAGTTCACGCCTGCGCCTCAGGAGAAAATCATGAGACGCAGAAGATTTTAGAAAGGAAGCCTCCAATTGCGGAGGCATGGAAGACGAAAAGTATGGGTGGTTCAGTATTACGACAGCGGCGGGCACCACCGCTACAAAACCCTGGGCGCCGGCACATTGAGCAAGAGCCGTGCGTCCGAGTTGTGCACGGAGTTCATGCACAGCATCAACGGTGGCGAAGCAGGACAAGGGGGACAAACACGGCCTCTGCTGCTCGGCGAATTCATCAGTCACGTGTTCCTGCCTTTCCAACGGGGGAAAGTGGAAGTCCAGCACGACCGGCACTTCCGAACAACGGATCATCAGCCATATCGTGAAGGAACTCGGCAACGTTGGGATCACGAGTTTCACGCCTCGATCCCTGCAGGCGTACCTGCAAGACAAGTTCGAGGCGGGACTTTCGTACAGTACCGTGCAGCATCTCAGGTTCGACCTGAAGGCGATTTTCCGCTTGGCGATTGCGGAAGGCCTCGTAACGGTCAACCCGACGTCGTCGCTTTACAAACCGCAAGGTCTGAACAAGCCGAACGGACGTGCTATGACAGGGACTGAAGTTGCCATCGCCCTGGACGCCGTCAAGTTTAGGGAGAAACTGATTCTCGGACTGGCAATCTTTGGTGGTTTTCGCCCTGGAGAGATCCTTGGCCTTCAGAGGAAACATATCGCGGGGGACGCCGATGAAATCGAGGTTCAGCAGCGGGTTTATCGAGGCGAGTTGGATAATCCTAAGACTGACGCTTCGACCCGCACTGCCGCTGTGCCGCCGAAAACGGCGGCGCTGCTTCGCCATTGGCTGGAGATGGCGGTGCCAAATGATTCCGAAGCGTTCGTGTTTGCGGGAGAAACGGGAAAGCCGCTATGGCGGGACGCTCTGCTGC
>Ga0335081_10017939_pt1 | contig 11451 bp, 7 predicted proteins | sample Lox_Sample_35_FD_206713 | JGI IMG/M metagenome (GOLD analysis project Ga0335081, IMG submission 206713) | Soil microbial communities from Loxahatchee National Wildlife Refuge, Florida, United States - Lox_Sample_3.5 | ecosystem: Environmental > Terrestrial > Soil > Wetlands | place: USA: Florida... | reverse complement strand
TTTGGCTCCATGTGGGTGAGAGTTTCGTGCACGGGAATTTATGTGCACACGGCATTTTGCGAAAACCGTGAAGAGATGAATTCGATCCGTCGCATGTACGAGTTGATGGGCACCATTATGGGTTGGATCAGCAAATGGGAAAAGAACGCCTCTCACGGGGGCAAGAAGGCGATTGTGAATATTGGAGGTATCCGCGGTGGGCATGCATGGCGCGCCAGCCGCACACCCGAGAAGGCTGAGTTGTTCCTGGATGTCCGTGTGCCGCCAACCATTCCGATGACTGATGCACGCCGAAATTTTCAGCAGATGTTTTCCGAGCTACAAAAGAAATATCCAGATTGGGGCTTGGAATTTGAAACCTATGTCTCGGTTCCCGGTGCGCGAATCAGCGAGGAGCACGAACTGATTAAAGCGATCGATGCGTGCCACGAGCTGATCATGGGCAAACGGCCCGAACGAGAAGTGGTAACTTGGTGCTCCGATGCAAGCGTGTTGAGCCGCTACGGCATTGAGACCGTGAACTACGGCCCATCCAGTGGACCGCGCGACGCCGAAGGCGAGAAAGTTGCCATCAAGACTCTGGTGGATATAACAAAGATTTACGCTTTGGTCGCAACTGAGTTGTGTGGGGTTCAACCGTAGCCAACCTGGAGACTCCTTGCCAAGCCAAAAAGAAATCGAACGTCGTTACCGCAACCTCCGCGCCAGCATGGAACGAGAGCATTTGGATGCGCTCATCGTGTGCGGCAATCAATATGCGGGATTCGAGGGTGCGGTCTTATATACCTCGGGTTTTGAAATCGTTCATCGATATGTCTATGTCGTGTTGCCGCTCGAAGGCGAGCCCACTCTGGTGTTTCCACGCGAAGCGCGCTGGATCGGCGACAAAACCAAGCCGTGGGTGAAAGATCAGGTCTGGCCTGACATTCCCGGCCAATGGATCAGACAGCGCGCGATGGATCGTAAATGGAAACGGGTTGGCGTGTACGGTTTGGATTTCATCATGGCCGTCCGCGATTATCGAGAACTCGCGAATGCCTCCTTCGAATTGGTGCCGTTCGATTTCCACTTCGATATGGCGCGGGCGGTGAAGAGCGAAGAGGAAATGGCGGAAATCCGCGATGCTATGGACATTATCGTGGACGGATTTTGGGCGATGGTTGCTGAATACCGGCCGGGCAAAACGGAAGCGGAGATCATGGCTCCGGCTGTCGAGAGGTTCTTCGCTCGAGGCGCAGGACCACGCATGATGAACATCTTGCTCTCAGGTACCAACGGCGAGGCGGAAGCTTCGTTCAAAGTGCCGGGTCACCGGAAGGTCGAGTCGGATGATTTGCTGTTGTATTCGCTTGAGATCACCGGTACTGGTGGTTACTGGGTTGAGTTTTCACGTCCCCTCATTCGCGGTAGGTTCAGTCCACGAACTCAGGCTATGGCGGATGCCTATCCTGAGGCGCTGGAAGCTGCCCGGAAACTGATGCGGACAGGAGAGTTGGCCAGCAATGTGCATCGTGCGGTAGCCGAGACCTTCAGCAAACACGGATTTGCGCTTGGCCATCTGTCGGGTCACAGCATCGGCGCGACGATGATTGAGCATCCCGCGATCGGAGCGAATAGCAGCGTGGCTCTGCAGGAGAACATGATTTTTTCATTGCATCCGCAGGTGGTGGATAAGGACGGCAAGGTTTGCCTGTACACTCAGGACACCTATCGCATTGGCAAGAACGAGGGTGAGTGTTTGGCGGATGTGGAATGGAAGTGTTATAGGGGATCGGAGAAGCCAAAGTCCGTCAATGCAGAAGTCAGAAGGAAGAATGCAGAAGTAAGTCGCTCGGTGTGAACCTGAGATTTAGTTCTGTATTCTCACTTCTTACTTCTGCATTAAAGGAATGCGTATCTGCATCGTTGGTTGCGGAGCTGTGGGAAGCCTGTTTGCGGCGCATCTCGCCAAAGCAGGCGAGGCGGAGGTGTGGGCTTATGACGTTTGGCGAGATCACGTCGAAGCCATCCGGCAGCACGGTTTGAGACTTTCCGGCGCCGCCGAGTTCACGGCTCGACTAAATGCGACCAGCAATGCCAAGGAAATCCCAGCTTGCGATTACGGAATTGTAGCGACTAAGGCAATCCACACAAAGCCCGCGATCGCCCAGGTTGCGCACGTTTTTGGCGACAAGGGCGCAGTTTGCTCGGTGCAAAACGGAGTTGGTAACGAAGAGATCATCGCGGAGCACGTCAAATTTGTGATTCGCGGAACTACTTTTCCGGCCGGACATCCGGTCTCCCCCGGCCACATCGGCTTTGATATTAAAGGTGACACATGGATCGGGCCGTTTGAGCCGACTCAAACGCCGATGCAGAAGGTCGAAGAATTGGCAGGTTTGCTGACTCGTTCGGGGATGAATACGGTTGCGCTCCGGGATGCGCGTGGCGCGCAGTGGACCAAGCTCATTTTCAACGCTGCAACTAACCCCGTCGGCGCACTTACGTTGCTTCACCACGGAGCCGCTACACGGTTCGAGCCGACTGGCGAGCTATTCGATAAGTTGATTGCGGAAGGCGAAGCGGTCGCGAAGAAAATTGGAATCGAACTGCATGGTGATCCGCGAAATCTCGTGCAGAAGGGAGCGAATGCTCCCGGCAAACATCGCGCCAGCATGCTGCAGGATGTATTGGCGAAACGGCAAACCGAAGTTGATTTCATGAATGGGGCAATCGTGGAATGGGGGAAAAAAGTGAGAGTGCCGACGCCTTTGAATCGGACGCTTTGGGCGCTAATCAAGGGATTGGAACACTCGTGGAAAGACCCGGATTGAAAAAGACCGGCTAACCACAGAGAACACAGAGGAACCAGGTACTAGCAAATGGCAATTCCCTTCAACATTGGTGTTCTGCAACTCAGCATGGAACCGGTACATGAAACCGTCGCCATGGCCAAGGCCTGCGAAGACGCGGGATTCGACACATTCTGGATTGCCGAGGCATATCCGTGGTGGCGGAAGCATTCGTTTGAGGCGCGTTCCTCGACAGCGATCCTGGCGGTAATCGCGGCGCAGACTCGCCGCATTCAACTTGGCTGGGGAATCATCTCTCCCTATACTCGCCATCCGGTGCAGATCGCCATGGAAGCACGCGTGATGCAGGATCTCGCGGGTGATCGATTCTTGCTCGGACTGGGCGCCTCGAAGATTTTCATGAAAGAGATTGGCGAGGGTGAGGGCGAGAAAGTTGGTCCCGCCACCGTGATGCGGGAAAGCATCGAGATTATACGAGGCGTGCTGCAGGGCGATATTTTCGAATACAAAGGAAAAGTTTTTGCGGCGAGTGTGCCAGCTATGAAAGCAGATGCACACACTCCGCGAGGCGTACCGCCAATTTATGTTGCTGCGACCGGCCCGGTTCTACAGAGGATGTCTGGTGTGGTCGGAGACGGGCTTCTGACTGCCAGCATTACGACTCCGAAGTTTGTGCGCTACTCGCGGCAAAATATGGAAGAAGGCGCGCGCAAAGCAGGTAAAGACTCGTCTGGCTTGGTACTTGGATCGGTGATTGTCGGCAGTATCAGTCGCGATGCGAAGAAAGGGAAAGAAGGAGCGCGCGAACAGGCCGCCATGTATCTCGCCAACAAAGTTCAAAATATTCGCGGCTCCGCGGATGCGCTGCTGGAATGCGCAGGCCTGACGTTCGACGAACTGCGGCCTATTGCAGATGCCATGGAAAAGGGTGGACGCAAGGCCGCGGCGAAAGCGGTGAGCGATGAAGTTCTACGTAAAGTTTGTCCGATTGCGGGTACGCCTGAAGAATGCGTCAAGCAAATTGAGGAATATCGGGCCGCAGGCTGCACTCACATCATGCTCGAGATTTGGGGCGAAGACCGGGTTGGCCAGGCGAAATTGTTTGGCGAAGCGGTGTTGCCTCACTTCCACTAAAGATCAGTCCTTTGCAGCCAGGGCGGGCAACCGACGTACGATGTCGCGAAACTCGTCATCGGTCAACAGACCGCGTTTTGCGATTGCCCGCTTTTTCACTTCCGCCAGAACCGTCGTCCGTTGCTCGGCCGCGATGTGCAATCCCAGTTCTTTGCATTTTAGCTCGACGTTGTCTACACCACTTTTCTTACCCAGTACGATTCTTCGGTCAGCTTTCACGAGGTCGGCGGAGTAGGGCTCGATGGCTTGCGGAATGTGGAATTGAGTTGCCACCGCCCCGCTCTCGCGGACAAAAAGGTTTTCTCCCACTAGTGGTTTCCATGCATCAAGCGTGTAGCCCGACGCTTTGGCAACGACCGCAGATACGTCGCGAGTCTTGGTGAGATCCAACGCGACAGGGACGTCATACAGGCTGCGTAAGGCGAGAGCTATTTCGCAGATGTCGGCATTACCGGCGCGCTCGCCCATGCCGTTGATCGTGCCTTGAATCCAGGTGGCCCCGGCGCGCACTGCGGCGACGGCGCAAGCGGTTGCCATTCCGAAATCGTCATGCCCGTGCCAATGCACGGGAACGGATGGGTCGACCCACTGACAAACTTGGCTGACTAGAAACTCTGCGGCTTCCGGCCCGCAGGCGCCGATCGTATCCACTACGACAATTTCCTTGGCGCCTGCTTCAAGGGCGGTCAGATAAATCTTTTTCAGGAACTCGAGATCGGTGCGCGTCCCATCGACCGCAAAGAAAGCGACAGTGATATCGTTCGTCGCCGCCAAAGAAACGGCATCGAGGATTCGCCGCGATACGTCCTCTCGCGAGAGGCCATACGCGCCTAATTTGAGGTCGCTGGTTGGAGCTTCGATAACCGTTGCATGGAGGCCCAGACGGGTCAGTTCTTCGATGTCGCCTTTGACGGCTCGGGAAAATCCCCACAACTCAGCTTTCAAATTGGCTTTTTGCATCAACTGGATGGCTTCGGCGTCTTCGGGAGAGACGCGTGGGAAACCAGCCTCGATGCGGCTTACTCCCAGCTCATCAAGTTTGCGGGCAATCTCGAGTTTTTGTTGCGGGGAGAAGACCACCCCAACGGTTTGTTCGCCATCGCGCAGGGTGGTGTCGTAAAAGCGGATTTCTTTGTTGGGGAATGCTGAACGGATCTCTTGCCGCGCATTCAACTCGCTAACCCAGATTTGAGAATTATTCATTGCCATCGATTGTATTTACCACGGAGACACTGAGGCACGGAGAAAGATAGAAGAAACATTCGCGGTGGCTCCGCCCCTCCGTGGTGATTTATTTTGCTGTTTCTTGTGTCGCCAGCATCTCGGGTTTGTGGCCATACGCCTCTTCCCAAGAGATCACGCGATTGCGCAGGATGCCGATGTGCTCAATCTCGCATTCCATCACATCGCCCGGCTTCAAGTACCAGGCTTTCGGATCGCCACTGAATGCGGCCACGCCGGAGACGGTTCCGGTCGAGACTACATCGCCCGCGCTGTATCCCATCGGGGAATAATGAGAAAGGATTTCCGGGATTTTCACTGACATCTTGGCGGAATGCGAACGCTGTCGGGACTCACCATTCACACGCAGCTCCATGGCCAGATTGTGCGGATCGCGAATTTCATCGGCCGTTACGATCCAGGGCCCGAGCGGGCAAAACGTGTCGATGCCCTTGCAGAAGCTGAAGACCCCGGATTTCATTTCACACCGCTGAATATCCCGGGCCGTGATGTCGTTGAAGATCACGTAGCCACCGACGTAGTCTGCCGCGTCTTCCGGGAGGAAATGTTTGCCCGACTTCTTTAGTACAACGGCAAGCTCCAGCTCGTAATCAAGCTCCTGGGTTAAATGCTCAGGATAGATCACCGGCTCTTCGTGGCCGATAATCGCGTCCACGTTCTGAAAAAACATGATCCAGGGAAGTACGGGATGCGAGAAGCCCGCCTTTGTGGCTTCTTCATGATGCTCGCGAAAATTGCCAGCGGTATGGAAGAATTTTTTGGGAATGATTGGCGCCTTGAGAGTGATCTCTTCGGGCGCATACCAAATGCGCTCGCCCCCAGGCGCTAATGCGTTGTCAACCTGCTGCGCGTGCAAGAGCGCTTTGTGCGCGGCCTCGAGACTCGTGTCGCCACCTTCAAATAGAGCTCGCATGTCGGGCGGAACGAGGGCGTCGGCAAGGCGATAAAATGCGCTTTCGTTCTCGACGTCTCGCAGGTGCAAGGCACAAGCGTAGTTCAGGTCAGCGATCCGGCCATCGGCCGCCACAGCCCCAATCCGGGAACGCCGCACAGGATCTTCGAAAGTGACCAGTCGCATAGGCAGGAGTCAGTTTAGTTGGTTGTCCGTCCAACCGGCAATACTTGACAACAATCGTACACCTGACGCAAGATGCGGTCCCACAGTCGCACCTGTCTGCGTGGGAGGCAAGTATGAGCCGCAAGCTTGGGGAAATTGCAGTCCTGTGCTTCTTTTCATTGCTGGTCTGCGTAGCGGTCTCAGTTCCGGGAGCCGCGCAAGCTGTAAACGTCACCATCCAAGGCCGCGTTTATGACACCACCGGAGCGGTGGTGCCGCAGGCTAGCGTGGCAGCTCAAAACCAAGCCACCGGTCTTTCCCGAACCGCGACATCGAATGCCAATGGTGATTACCAACTGGCTGGAGTTCCAGCGGGCGATTACACGATTAACGTCGAAAAACAGGGATTCGAGAAGTCCAGCAAGAAAGTTCATGTAGATGTCGGAGCAGCGGTGAGCCTTGACTTCTCTTTGCGGCCAGGTCAGGTTCAAACGCAAGTGGAAGTGCAGGACGTCGGCGAGGTCGCCGAACCGACTCGCACCATGGTGAGCTCGGTGATTGACCAGCAGAAAATCGAAAATCTACCCGTCAATGGGCGCGAGTTCATCGATTTTGCGTTGCTAGCCCCAGGCGTAACTGTTGGCAACACCACGTCCGGAAGTACAGATGTAATCGTGGAACCGGTCACCAAGCTTTCTTTCGCCGGGCAAAACATTCATTTCAATTTCATTGCGGTCGATGGCGCCGATGACGTCTCCACAGCTTCCGGGATTCAGCGTGGAACGCCTCCGCAAGAATCGGTTCGGGAATTTCGGGTCATTAATACCGACTACACGACCGAATTTGGCCGCGCGACGGCTGGGATCGTGAACATTATTACGAAGAGCGGCACGAATGCCTGGCATGGTTCCGCGTACGATTACTTCCGCAACAGCGAGATGGACGCCAGGAGCATTTTGTCGGTTCCCGGCTTCAACGTGCTACGGCAAAATCAGTTTGGTGTTTCTCTGGGCGGCCCGATTGTGAAAGACAAGACTTTCATCTTCGGCAACTACGAAGCCCAGAGGCGCGCCGAATCGCCCACCTACAATTCTGCAGTGCTCAACAACATTACCGCGATCAACCAGGTGAAGACACAGGTCTTTGGGCTAGCACCGGAAAACCTTTTTGTGTTGCGTGATGGGAATACCGACAACGGCTTCTTTCGCCTCGACGAAAATTTCAACACTCGCAATAACCTCTACGTTCGGTATTTCATCAACGACGATCGTCTGACCAATCAATCGCCGTTGAACAATGGATTTGACCTGCCCTCCGCCTTCAAGAATAACTACATCCGGGATCAATCCCTGGCCGGCGGACTTACTAGCCTGCTTTCGTCGTCATGGGTGAACGAGCTGCGAATGGAATATGCCCATCGCACTTTCGACTTTCCGGTGGTTTCAACCGAGCCTCACCTGGAAGTTGCCAATACGTTTGCTGTCGGAGTGAATCGCGGAAATCCAGATATATATCGAGAATCGCGCTACGAACTTGTCGATAACGTGACGCACAACCTCGCGAATCACACGATCGCTTTTGGCGGGAACTTCGATCGCGTCGGGACGTACGAATCGTTCCCTCTGTTTTATCCCTTTGAAGCCGATTTTGCGGATCTCTCGGCCTTTCTCGGAACCGACGGTGCGGCCCAATGTCCGGCGGGAGTTTCGTGTCCGGATCCGTTCGTGATCTTCTTCCAACGGTTTAGCACGACCACAAACCCACTCTTTAGCGAAACCTCACTAGCTGGCGGGACTGCGATCTACCATGGCGGTCCGATTTCACAAGCTGTTCGGCAGCAGTCGTCGGCGACGTTGGACCACACCTACAATGGTTTCTACCTCCAGGACAAATGGCGCGCATCGCGGCAACTCACCCTGAATGCAGGATTGCGCTGGGAGTTCGAGACCTGGCCCTCGGGCGTGCTGAACACGCAGTGGAAAAATGTCGATCCACGGATCGGACTCGCTTATGACCTGGGCACGTCGCACAACGTAGTTGTCCGCGCCGGCTTCGGTCTTTTCCACGGAATTATTCCTTCGCCGTTGCTCATGTGCCAGGCGCCTTCGTGCGGTGGTCTCTCGAAATATCCCGGTCGGCCATTTGAGGACAGCTTGAATGCAAACACCGGGCTTTTCAGCTTCGCCAGCTCTCCCTTCATAAACTATCTCGCGTTGAGTTCACTGCTGACCAATGCGACTTATCCCAACGGAACGCCGGAAGCTTTCTGCCCCGACGGAACACTCGCCAGCTGCGGTTTCTTGCAGGATGCAACGATCGTTCGCTTTGAGCAGGATCACCAAAATCCATACGGAGTCCAGGCCAGTGCCTCCCTGGAATTTTCACCGTTCAAGGATTCGGTGCTAAGCATCTCAGGAGTTCACGTGCGCGGAGTCCATCTCGGCAGCTTCTTCAACGTAAATCAGCCGGACCCGAGCGGCTCGGTTCTGGTGCATGATTCACAAGGACAAACCACCTGCAAAGATCTCTATTTCGATTTTGCGTCTCTGCTGAATGCACCAGCACCCATCAGTCCAGCACCAAGTTGCGCTGCTGGATCGAGCTATCCGGCCCAGATGGCGATTCCGGGCGTGCCGCACATCAACGGTGTGCCGGGATTCCGTGATCCTCAGTACAGTGTTTTCTTTGAAGCCGCCTCGCGATGGGATTCGGTGTATGACGGACTGCTGGTCAGCTTTAACAAGCGCTTGACGCACAACTTCTCCTACGCGATCAGCTACACATGGTCGCATTCAATCGACGACGGACCGAACCCCAGCTTTGTGCTGATTCCACAAGACAGCGGAAATTTCCGCGAGGAGCGCGCGAGCTCAGCGGATGACGCACGGCATCGTTTCGTAGGAAACGCGACGTTCGCGAGCCCCGCGACCTCCAACCCCGTGCTGCGCAATTTCACGTTCAGCACGATTGTGACGCTGCAATCTCCGCAATACTTCACAAAGTATGCTGGGTTCGACGCCAATGGGGACGTTTTTGGCAACAATGATCGCGTAGGGGGCGAACCGCGCAATACCTTCAAGGGCGACTCACTGCAAACTGTGGACATTCGTTTGGAACGTACCTTCCCTTTGCACGAGAGGCTGAGCCTGCAGCTTATGGCAGAAGCCTACAACCTCATGAATACCGTGAACGTGCACTACTTCAATACGAACTATGGCGCGGCTGATTTCTGTCCTGCGGATCCAACTGCGCCCGGCTGTGTCGGAGCGGCTCAGTTGTACAGAGAAGGTTCACCCAACCCGCTCTACGGAACGCCCAGTGCGGTTCTTAACCCGCGACAACTTCAATTCGTTGCACGTATCAGTTGGTAGACTCGTGTAAGCTTTCAAACATGCGCTTCGGCATTTATTGCGAAATTCAAACTCCGCCGGGCAAGCCGCATTCCGACATGATCTGGGAAATCATGCGCCAGATCGAACACGCCGATGCGGTCGGGTTTGACGTTTATTCGGTTATCGATCACCACTTTTTTCAGAAATTCTCGATTTCGGCGAATCCGATTGCAATGTTCGCCGCTGCTGCCCAGCTTACGAAACGAATTCGCTTCCGCACAGCTCTGCACACGTTGCCTCTGGAAAACCCCATGCGTCTCGCGGGCATGATCGCCGAAGCCGACATCCTGACCAACGGACGGTTGGAATGCGGGCTGGGACGCGGGCACGCCTGGCTCTTTGGACCATCCTGTGTGCCGCTGGAGGAAAGTCGCCCGCGCTATGACGAAGCCATCGACATTCTCGAATTAGCGCTGGCGAAGGAGAAGTTTTCGTATGATGGAAACTATTACAAGGTGAAAGATTTGACAGTCGTGCCGCGTCCTGTGCAGAAGCCTCACCCGAAGTTTTACACCGGCGGCACCAGCGACATTACGTATCAGATGGCAGGCGCGAAGGGTTGGGGGATTTTCGTGCCGCCGCTACTGCCCTGGGGAGTCCTTGAACGCCCGCTGAACATTTACAAGCAGGCATGCTCCGAGCACGGACAGGAACCGGATATCGTCTACATTCGCCCGGTTTATATCGACGACGATGAAAAAACCATTCGTCGAGAAGTTGAGCAGGCGTTGCATAACTTTCTTGCGTTCAATGCTTCACCTGTGGAGTCTCTGCACGGCGAAGAGAAGCAAGCCGAGCTGAAACAAAAAGGGTACGGCTTTTACGCCAGCGGTGCGCTGGAATCATTGACGAAACTTACGTACGAGCAAATCGTTGAGCAGGAAATCGGCTTCATTGGAACGCCTGAGAAGGTCATTGCACAAATCCGCAACTTGCAAAGTAAGGGTGGCATCGGGGAGCTTGCGATTGTGTCCAACTTCGGAGGCCTCGAGCACTGGAAAAGCATTAAAACCCAAGATCTGTTCGCGCGACATGTAATGCCGGCCTTCCGTAAGGATCGTGCTCGCGCCGCTGCCGACTAATTGTGACTCCCAGCCTCTCGCCCGCTCTGACAACCATACCCGCCATACCAACAAGCGCCCAGCGTGTGCTGATGGTTGGCGGCATTCTGCTGGTGGCCGCTGGAATGCTGTTCGGCGATATTTTTGCCGTATTCACCTTGCACCAGAATGCCGGACAGACGACACAGGTCCTGATGAGCGCCGCGCAAGCGGTAAGTGCGCACGATGGCGCGGGAGTGACGAATGCGTTTGGAAATATTGGTGCTCTACTCGAAGATCGCGGGACCAAGGTCGATGCGCATGTCCACATGACGGATGCCGGCTATCTCGCCTTATTGCTCGCGCTCCTGCAGCCATACATTGCGCTGTCGCAAAAATTCAAAAAGCGACTTGCATCACTTTTCATAGTCGGCGGGGTTTTGCTGCCCACGGGAATTTTTCTGATTCACTATGTGGGCACGGCTTACAGCCCGTTTGCCGAAATCGGATGGGCCAGCATTCTCGCGGATTCAGCGGGAGCACTACTCATTGTTGTTGTGATCATTGAGCTGTGGGCTTTGTGGAGATGGGTGCGTGGAAATTCTCCAGTCAGTGAACCCGCATTGCCACAAGACCGAACCTGGGAGCGACGGGTGCTCCTCAGCGGTGGAACGGCGCTGGTGATCGTGGGATTTCTTTTTGGCGCCTGGTATGCCGGCTTTAACCTCTATGAGCACGAACAGCGCGAAACCCGCATTCTCAACTCGATGATCGACAGCGCCACATCTGGTTCG
>Ga0335081_10017938_pt1 | contig 11451 bp, 9 predicted proteins | sample Lox_Sample_35_FD_206713 | JGI IMG/M metagenome (GOLD analysis project Ga0335081, IMG submission 206713) | Soil microbial communities from Loxahatchee National Wildlife Refuge, Florida, United States - Lox_Sample_3.5 | ecosystem: Environmental > Terrestrial > Soil > Wetlands | place: USA: Florida... | reverse complement strand
CGGGTGACGATCTTGGCCGGTGCGGGCTGCGCCGGCGCGCATGACCAGCTCATCGTTCTGGCCGGGGCGCTGAAGGCGCCGGTCGTGCACGCGTTCCGGGGCAAGGAGTGCGTCGAGTACGACAACCCGTATGACGTGGGGATGACCGGGCTGATCGGGTTCGGCTCCGGCTACCGGGCGATGGAGCACTGCGACGCGCTGGTCATGCTCGGCACCGACTTCCCCTACCGCCAGTTCTACCCCGAGGGCGTCCCGGTGATCCAGGTCGACGTGCGCGGCGAGCGGATCGGCCGCCGGGTGCCGGTCCAGGTCCCGCTCGTCGGCACGGTCAAGGACACGGTCGATGCCCTGCTGCCGCTGCTTACGGTCAAGGGCGATACCGGGCACCTGGACAAGATGACCGCCCACTACCGGCGGGCCCGTGCCCGGCTGGACCACCTGGCCAGGCCCGGCCACGGCGGCTCGCCGCTGCACCCGCAGTTCGTCGCCGCCACCATCGCCCGCCTCGCCGCCGCCGATGCGGTGTTCACCGCCGATGTCGGCACGCCGTGCATCTGGGCCGCCCGCTACCTGCGGATGAACGGAACCCGCCGGCTGATCGGCTCCTTCAGCCACGGCAGCATGGCCAACGCGCTGCCGCAGGCGATCGGCGCCCAGGCCAGCCAGCCCGGGCGGCAGGTCATCGCGCTGGCCGGGGATGGCGGGGTGGCGATGCTGCTCGGCGAGCTGCTCACGCTGCGCCAGCAGCAGCTTCCGGTCAAGGTCGTAGTGTTCAACAACGCCGCCTTGTCCTTCGTCGAATTGGAGATGAAGGCGGCCGGGATCCTCACCTTCGGCACCGACCTGGTCGATCCGGACTTCGCCGGGATCGCGCGCTCGGCCGGGCTGTTCGGCGCGCGGGTCGAAAAAGCCGACGAGCTCCAGGACGCGCTGCAGGCCGCGTTCAGCCACGACGGCCCGGCCCTGGTTGACGTCCGCACCGCCCGCCAGGAGCTCTCGCTGCCACCCAAGCTCAGCTACGGCCAGATCAAGGGCTTCACCCTCTACGCCACCAGGACCATCCTGTCCGGGGAAGGCAGCGAGCTCATCGAACTCGCCAAGACCAACCTCCGGGAGCTGGAGATCGAATGACCCCCAGGAGGTGACAGCCATCCCCAGGAGCACTCTGGTCTCGGTCAAGCGTGTGCTGGTCGGCCCGCCACTCCGGGCACGCGACGTGGCCAGGGAACAGATCACTCCGGTGGAGGGCCTGCCCGCCCTGTCCCTGGACGCTCTGACGTCGGTCGCCTACGGCCCGGAAGCGATCCTCGTCGTGCTGGCCGCAGCCGGTGCCACGGCGCTGCACCTGGTGCTGCCGATCACCATCGCAATCGTGGCCTTGCTGACGATCTTGGTGTTCTCCTACCGGCAGGTGATCGACGCCTACCCAGGCGGGGGCGGTGCGTACGCGGTGACGCGGGCCAACTTCCGCCCGGGGGTCAGCCTGGTGGCCGCCGCCGCGCTGGTGATCGACTACACGCTCACCGTCGCGGTCTCCATCGCCGCCGGCGTGGCGGCGCTGACCTCAGCCTTCCCTCGCCTCGGCCCGTCGACGGTGCCGATCTGCCTGGGCATCCTCGCCGTCATTACCCTGCTCAACCTGCGCGGCCTGGGGGATGCCGCCCGGGCCTTCCTGCTGCCGACCATCGTGTTCATCGTCGGCCTGCTGGCCATCATCGCGATCGGCCTGGCCCACCCGCTGGCCCTGAACGCGCCGCAGCCCGGCCGGTCGCTGGTGCCCGCCCACCCACTGGAGACCGTGAGCATCCTGCTGGTACTGAAGGCATTCTCCGCCGGGTGCAGCGCGCTGACCGGAGTGGAGGCGATCGCTAACGGGGTGCCACTGTTCAGGAACCCGCGTGTCCGGCGGGCCAAGCAGACGGAGATGCTGCTCGGCACCATCCTCGGCGCGCTACTGCTGGGCCTGGCGGTGCTGGCCAGCCGCTGGCACATCGGGCCCCGTACCGGCCAGACGGTGCTCAGCCAGATCATGGCCGCCGCCGTGGGCAGGCACTGGGCCTACTACGTCATGTCGCTGACCATCACGCTGGTGCTTGGCCTGGCTGCCAACACCTCCTTCGGCGGCCTGCCGGTGCTGGCCAGCATGCTAGCCAGGGATAGCTATCTGCCGCGCCTGTTCTCTCTGCGCGATGACCGGCAGGTGCTCGCATCCGGCATCTGGACGCTGACCGTCTTGTCCGGGCTGCTGCTGATCGCGGTGCGCGGGCACACCCAGACGCTGATCCCGCTGTTCGCCATCGGGGTGTTCACCGGCTTCACGCTGTCGCAAAGCGGGCTGGTCGTGCACTGGTGGCGAACCCGGTCCCCGGGCTGGCGGCATCGTGCCGCGATCAACAACCTGGGCGCGGTGGTCACGGCGGTCACCACCGTGGTGTTCATCCTCACCAAGTTCACACAAGGTGCCTGGGTGGTCGTGCTCACGATACCGGCCTTGATCTTCGCCTTCACCCGCGTTCACCATTACTACCAGCAGACCGGGCACGCCCTCGGCCTGGGCCAGATCCCGGGCAAGCCACGGCCCAGCCCGCTCATCGTGGTCGTGCCCCTTGTCAACGTGTCCCGGCTGGCCCAGGACGCCATCAGCCAGGCGCTATCGATCAGCCCGCACGTGATCGCCGTGACCGTTGTGCTCGAAAACGGCGAGGAAAGCGACAAGCGGGCCCAGCAGATGAAACAGCAGTGGGCGCGCTGGGACCCAGGCGTGCCACTGCAGGTCCTGCACACCGAGTACGCGTCGGTGGCCGGCCCCATCGTGGCGTTCGCTGACCAGCTCCGCGCCCGCCACGATAAGCAGATCGTCGTGCTCATCCCGGTGGCTTTCGACGACCGGCTCCGCTACCAGATCATGCACAACCATCTCGACCTCGCTCTCACCGCCGCGCTGCTCACTCGCCCCGACGTCGTCACCGTCCGCGTCCTGATACCGCTGCACCAGGCGGCGGCGAAGACCGCTTGAACGCCGGTGAGGCATCAGCCGAACCGGTGTGACCGCTATAGCAAGAGGGGGCAGCCCGGCCGTTCACTGGCGCTCGCGAGCTTGTGGGCCGGTACGGGTTCCCGGGGGCTCTTATAGAGCAAGCCAATGCCGTCATAGGCAGCACGGCATTTACCACCTCGGAATTGTGCGGTGTACTGTCCCGTGACCGGCGACCGCCCGCTCGTCAGCGTCGAAAGGATACACCCGTGGGAAAGACTAGGGACATTCGAGAGCCGGTGGAAAAGGAACTCAGCTACGACCCGCTGGTCGATGCGACCAGCACCACCGTAAAGAACCTGAACGGGGATGTGGCGCTCAACGGCACATGGCACGGGTCCCCGGGCGGCCGCGGCCGCCCGCACGACCTTCCGGACGGCATTTCGTCGTGCGAGCAGAGCGCGGCCCGCGGCAGGTACGCCCGGGTCACCGGTTAACCATGCCTGTCACTCGCCGCGGACTGAGCATTTCGTGGATTCGATGCCTGACCGGCCGTCTGTAGCGTCTTGCGATGGTCACAGCGGTTCCGCGGCGCCGTGGGGGTTGCGGTGATGACCGGGAGGAGACAATCGATGACAAACGACGACCTGCAGCTTGATGTCGCAGCCGAGCTTTCCTGGGACCCGAAGGTGGACAGCCGGGCGATTGCCGTGTCGGCGGACGACGGTGCCGTCGCCCTGCGCGGGACGGTAGGCAGCTTCCGGGAGAAGCGAGAGGCGCAAAAGGCGGCGGCGCGGGTGTACGGGGTCACCGACATCAGCAACGAGCTCCAGGTGCGGGTGCTGGACGGCAGCATACGCGGCGATGCCGACCTGCGAGGCGACGTGCTCCAGGCCCTCATGCTCGACAGCCTCGTTCCTATGACCGTGGATGCGAAGGCCCGGGAGGGCTTCGTCACCCTGACCGGGACCGCGGACTGGCAGTTTCAGCGAGACGAGGCCGAGTTGCTCACTGCGAGCGTGCCGGGCGTGCTCGGTATCGGCAACGACATCACGCTGGCCTCGGCGACTAACGGACGCAACATCAGTAACGACATCAGTGACGCTTTCCGGCGCAGCGCCAAGCTTGACGCGGACGAGCTTTCCGTCGATATCACGTCCTACGGGTCCGTGATCCTGGCCGGGGCGGTGAGCTCGTGGGCTGAGCACGACGAAGCGGTGGCCGCCGCCTGGTCCGCGCCCGGTGTCACCGAGGTGGACGACCGCATTGTGATCGAGTACTGAGCCCGGCCTGGATGGCCCACTGTGCCCGGGGAACCACCCCAGGCTGGGGATTCGTGACGAGGATCCAATGACCGAGCGCCAGCCGCGGCTTATCGTGAGGTAAAGGGACGGAAGATTATGAACACCGACACTGACACGGCCGAAGCCACGGCGGATGCTGTGGCCGCACCTCTGGACCTGTTGCTCACCGATGCGGCCTTCGGTGCTCTGCGCCGGCTCAACCCGGGTGGCTCCGGCGTGCGGCTGGCGGCCGCGCTGGCCACCCGGCCCGGGCTCGTCGCCGGGCGGGGACGGCAGCTGCTCCGTGAGATGGCCCGCATCGCCGTGGGCCGCTCGGATGTCCAGCCGTCCCGGCGGGACCGCCGGTTCACCGACTCGGGCTGGATGGGCAATCCGCTGCTGCGCCGCGTGGTCCAGGCCTACCTGGCGACCGCCCAGACGGCGGAGGGTGTGGTCGCGGACGCGGACCTGGACTGGGCAGACCAGGAGCGGGTCGGGTTCGTCCTGCGCAACCTGGTCGACGCGGCCGCGCCGAGCAACAACCCGATGCTCAACCCGGCAGCGCTGAAGACGGCTATCGACACTGGCGGCAACAGCGCCCTGACCGGGGTGCGCCACTTCGTCTCCGATATGGCCGCCCCGCCACGGGTGCCATCCATGGTCGAACCGGACGCGTTCGAGGTCGGCGTGGACCTGGCCGTCACGCCGGGGACGGTGGTGCTGCGGACCCCGGTGTTCGAGCTGATCCAGTACCGGTCGACCACGGCCACGGTCCGGCAAGTCCCGTTGCTGATCGTCCCGCCGACCATCAACAAGTTCTACATAATCGACCTGGCGCCCGGCCGCAGCATGGCCGAATACATCGTCGGCAGCGGCCAGCAGGTATTCATGATGTCCTGGCGCAACCCGGACGCCAGGCACGCGAAATGGGGCTTCGACAGCTACGGGCAGGCCGTCCTCGACGCCATGGACGCCGCCATGCGGATCGCACGCAGCGAGCAGGTAGCGCTGATGGGGACCTGTTCCGGTGGCATCATCGCCGCGATGGTCGCCGCGCACCTCGCGCACAGTGGCCGGCTGGACCAGATCGCCGCGTTCACGCTCATGGTCACCGTGCTGGATGAAGCCCGGGCCGGCCTGGGCGCCGCCGTCATCGACGAGCGGAACGCGCGGCTGGCCGCTGCCGCATCCCGCGCCCGGGGCTATCTCGACGGGCGGTCGCTGGCCGAAGTGTTCGCCTGGCTGCGGCCGACCGACCTGGTCTGGAACTACTGGGTCAACAACTACCTGCTCGGACGGGAGCCGCCACCGTTCGACATCCTGTTCTGGAACGCGGACACGACCCGGATGACCGCGGGCCTGCACAGGGACTTCCTCCAGATGGGTGTCACGAACGGGCTGACGCGGCCCGGCGGGCTGACGATGCTCGGCTCACCGGTGGACCTGTCCCTGGTCGACCGCGACACCTACCTGGTGGCCGGGGCCGCCGACCATATCTGCCCCTGGCAGAGCTGCTACCGATCCACCCAGCTCCTCGGTGGCAGCAAGCGGTTCGTGCTGTCCACCAGCGGGCACATCGCCGCCATGGTGAATCCGCCGGGCAATGAGAAGGCCAGGTACCAGGTGGCCAAGGAGTGCCCGGAAGACCCGCAGGAATGGCTCCGGCGCGCGGACAACGGCCGCGGGTCCTGGTGGCCGGACTACGTGGCCTGGCTGGCCGAACGCTGCGGCGAGGAGACGGCCGCCCCCGACGAACTAGGCGGCGGCGGGCTGGCGCCGATATGCGACGCGCCGGGAACATACGTCTATGATCACTGACCCGCCCGCGCCCGAACCGCCCGCGCCCGAACCGGCCGGGCACATGAGGACCCTCAGCATCAGCGGCCGCATCGTGCGGGTGGCGGTGCGGGAAGGGCGGCCGGACTGGCCGCCGCTGCTGCTGTGCAGCGGCATCGGCGCCCGTCTGGACCAGTTCCAGCCATTCGTCGACGCGCTGGACCCGCAGCGGGCAGTCATCCGGTTCGACATGCCGGGCACCGGCGGGTCCCCCCGCGCCGGTGGTCCCTTACCATGTGGCCACCCTGCCGCCGCTGCTGACCGGGCTGCTCGACCAGCTCGGCTATGAGCAGGCCGACGTGCTGGGCATCTCCTGGGGCGGCGGGCTCGCCCAGCAGTTCGCGCTGAGCCGCCCGGAGCGGGTACGCCGCCTCGTCCTGGTGGCTACCAGCCCGGGCGCGCTGATGGTCCCCGGGCATCCCCGCGTGCTGCTGCGCATGCTTACGCCGCGGCGCCACCGTGACCCGGCACAGGCGGCCCGCATCGCCAGTGAGCTTTACGGGGGCGGCATGCGCGACGATCCGGCGCTGGCCCGCGACCTGCTGCAGGCGACGGCACGCCTGGGTCCGTCCAGGGGCTACTACTACCAGCTCCTATCCAGCATTCGGCTGGACCAGCCTTCCGCGGCTGCCCCGGCTGCGGCAGCCCACCCTGATCCTGGCGGGCGACGACGACCCGATCATCCCGCTGATCAACGCGCGATCATGCACCGGCTGATGCCGCACAGCGAGTTTGTCATCTATCACGGCGGCCACCTCGGCCTGGCCACGGAGGCGGACCGCCTGGCGCCGGTCGTGGACGCGTTCCTCACCGCCGAAAGAAGCCCAGAGTGACATAGGTCGCCAGCACGCAGCTCGGGAGTCGCTGGGAACGGACTTCTTTTCCGTCCGCGAGCAGTTCACCGACGAGCAATGGTCCCATTTCATCACCGCCCGGCGGTTCGTCGATCCTGGACTACCAGGTCATGCGGCACATGGTCGACCTTGAGGCCATCCACACCTTCGAGGGCACCGAAACTATGCAGACCCTCATCGCCGGCCGCGCCATCACGGCATCGGGGCGTTCACCTAGGACCGTCCGGCCCATAGATCATCAGCCCGGACGGCGGGTCAGGTGCGGTCCGCCGGGCTGTCGCCCACGGGCGCTACCGCAGCTCCAAGAACCTGGGAATTAGGCAGGTGAAGCGGCCCATCGGGTGTATCCAGCCGGACGTAGGTGATGCCAATCTCGGTGACTTTCCCGCGAAGATCGCCGCCCAGCGCCCCTGACTTGATCCACACCTGGTCGCCGACGTCGACCGGCCGGGCGAGCAGCAGAACCATGCCTGCGAACACGTTGGAGAGGCTTTGCTGGGCCGCGATGCCAACCAGGATCGTGGCGAACGCGCCGCCGAGAAGGAGCTGGTTGACCGCGATGCCGAACAGCTGCAGGGCGATCAGGAGCGTGGCCAGGCCACCCAGCAGGACTATGGCGTACCGGATGACGGCAGTGTGCGGGGTGCCGATCTTGGGCTGGAGGACCTTGCGGGTCCGGCCTGCGAAGCCGGCCGTAGCTGTGAACGCGAGCAGGCAGAACGCCACCGCCGCGGCGTCCGCGACCGCCTCGGTGCCGGTGTGGCCTAGCGCCCGGTAAGCCGTATCGGGGAAGAACACGCTGGCGGCCGCCGTCCGGGCCGATCGGGATACGGTCGCCATCACCACCGCGAGCACCAGGAGGAAGATGGATCGCAACGGCCGGGCGTGCGCCTTTACCTTGGCCACGGCGGCCGCACCGGCAGGCGATGTCGTCAAGCCGTCTGCTCGCCGTAGTGGGCCGAGAGCCCGTAGATCACCATGACCGCGATGGCGATATAAATGAGCGACCAGACCGGATAGTACGGAATCACGAAAATGGCCGAGATCGCGGCGAGGGCCGCCGCGATGATTCCCACCCAGCGTGAGATTTCTGCGCTGGGCTGGTCGGCTGGGCCAAGCACCAAAACGCCGGCGATGATCAGGATTATGCCAATGATCAGCCATAGCCACCCATAAGCCGCAAGGCTGTGCCCAAGCAGCGCGCCCTGGAAGTTAGCGGGGATAGTGCCGTGGTATCCGAAGGCCCAGATCGCATCGATCACCCGCATGATCCCCGCGATGATCAGCACAACGGCGGAGAACGTCATCCAGCCTGAATGGCGCATCTAATTCACCCTTCTGATTCTGAGAAGTCTCCCCTATTAAGTCCACCCGCGCGGCCAGTAAAGGCAAAGGCGATGATGACTGTCGTGACATAGACCGGGGCTATTGCCCTAGCCCAGGCTTCGTCTATAGGGCGAGGCGACCTCAGACAACGGCGCGTCAGGAACCCGGGGACCGAAGCCGCAGCGCCTTCAGCAGCGCGGTCACCGGCAGCCGGACGATGTGCGCGAGGTCAGGGAACTCGTCTGGTACGTGGATCAGCTGCCGGAGGGGGGCGGGGATCACCACCATCTGCCCGCGGGCCGCTGCGATCAGCAGGTCCAGGAAATCCTGCCCGGCTGGCCCGGGTGACTCCGCGATCTCGATGCGGGCGGTGACCACGGGGCCGGATGATTCGGTCTCGACCTTGCCCAGGCTCGGCAGTATCGAGAGCACGGTCCGGTTCTCGGCGAGGACTTCCGCGGTGAAGTACTCGATCCCGACCTCCAGTGCGCGCTCGCTCAGGCAGGCGAGCAATGCGGAGCCAAGCCCGCGGCCCTGCCAGGCGTCGACCACAGTAACCCCCAGATCGGCGGAGTCGGGCTGGTCCGCGCGGCGGATGAACCGGTACTCCCCGATGACCTCGGAGGACAACAGCGGCACGGCAACCAGCGCCTCATGGATTTCGTGATCGACGTCGGCCGCCGCCTTGAGGGTGTCCTCGGGAAGTTCGGGCATGTCGGTGAAGAAACGCCGGTACCGTGACTGCTCCTCGGGTTGGCGTAGGCCCGGGCCAGCGCCGATGCGTCACCGAGCCGCACCTGCCGCACCCGCACGACGTCCCCCGAACGGAGCGTGAACACCCGCGGCCGGCTCGCTGAGGTCATGACAGGTTCGTGCCTCTCTGTCAGTCTCGACATAGGCCAGGAAATGCGCCAGCGCCGCGCTACCCGCCCCGAGCCGCCCGGTTGTGCCGCCCAACCAATGCCCAGGAACGAGCTTGATACGAGGGACCCTGGACAGCCCGGCCGGCCTGACAATGAGGGTCTGCTGGCGCTCGGCCGCGCAGGAAGGCACCTTCGCCGACGAGGAGCAGTATGACGAACCTGGCATCGAACCTGGTGAACACGGTGCGTGCCCGCGCCGGCCAGGTGGCTGTGCGCGTGGATGACGCCACGACCACATACTCCGAACTTGACGAGGCAAGCGCCCGGGTCGCCGGGCTGCTGCGCGAGCGCGGCTTCAAGCCCGGCGACCGGGTGGGGATCATGCTGCCCAACGTCCCCGAGTTCGCCGTCGCCTACTACGGCGTACTCCGCGCCGGCGGTGCGGTCGTCCCGATGAACGCGCTGCTCAAGGTGCGGGAGGTTGCCTATTATCTAGACGACTCCGGAGCCAGGCTGATGTTCGGATGGCATGGTTTCGCCGGCGATGCGCGCGGCGGCGCCGAACAGGCGGATGCCGAGGCGGTCGTCATCGACCCGGCCAGCTTCCCGGACCTCCTGGCCGCCGCGATCCCGGACTACCAGGTGGCGGAGCGGGACGACGAGGACACCGCGGTGATCCTCTACACCTCCGGCACGACCGGCCACCCGAAGGGCGCCGAGCTCACCCACGGCAACCTCCGCAGTAACACGGAGGTGGCGCGCACCGACATCGTCCGCGCGCGCCCGGACGACGTCATATTCGGCGGGCTTCCGCTGTTCCACGCGTTCAGGCAGACGATCGCGCTCAACGCGGCGGTGGCGTCCGGGGCGTGCCTGACCCTGCTGCCGCGGTTCGACGCCGAGCACGCCTTGCGGATCATCGCCGGCCACCGGGTCACCGTCTTCGAAGGCGTGCCGACCATGTACGTGGCGCTGCTGCACCAGCCCGACCGCGCGGACTACGACACCTCCGCGCTCCGGACGTGCATCTCCGGCGGCGCGGCCCTGCCGGTCGAGGTGCTGCACGGGTTCGAGGAGGCGTTCGGCGTCCCGGTGCTGGAGGGCTACGGCCTGTCGGAAACCTCGCCGATCGCCTCGTTCAACCACCCCGGCCGCGAACGCAAGCCCGGCTCGATCGGCACGCCCATCCGGGACGTGCAGATGCGGGTCGTCGACGAGGAGGACCACGAGGTACCGCAGGGCGAAGTTGGGGAGATTGTCATCCGCGGGCCGAACGTGACGAAGGGCTACTGGCACCGGCCCGAGGCGACGGCTGAGGCGATCCGCGACAGCTGGTTCCACACCGGTGACCTGGCGCGGGTCGACGAGGACGGCTACTTCTATATCGTCGACCGGAAGAAGGACCTGATCATCCGCGGCGGCTACAACATCTACCCACGGGAGATCGAGGAAGTGCTCTACGAGCACCCCGCCGTGGCCGAGGCCGCCGTGATCGGCCTGCCGCACCCGGCGCTGGGTGAAGAGGTCGGCGCCGCCGTGACCCTCAAGCCGGGCGCCAGCGTCACCGCGGAGGAATTGCGCAACCATGTCAAGGCCCTAGTAGTGCTTTGTTAGGTCGGTATGGTTGCGGGGGTCCTCGGTGTTATACCGGTATGACTCTTGAGGAGATCGCGGAGGTCCGGCCCCGGCTGGTGGATTTCGCCGCGGAGATGCCCGGCGGGCTGGCGCGCAAGGATCAGCGGGCGGCCGGGGAGCTGTACGTGCGGGGGCTGCTGGCCGACGGGCGGCGCAAGTCGATGGAGCCGATGGCGGCGCGGCTGGGGGTCGATCATCAGCGGCTGCAGCAGTTCATCACGTCCTCGACCTGGGATTATGCTGGGGTGCGGCGGAACGTGGCGCGGTGGTTCGCAGCCAGCTTCCCGGTGGAGGCGCTGGTAATCGATGACACCGGCTTTCCCAAGGACGGAAGCGCGTCGCCGTGCGTGGCCCGGCAGTATTCCGGGACGCTGGGCAAGACGGCGAACTGCCAGGTCGGGGTGAGCGTGCACCTGGTGAACGAGCACGCCTCGTGCGCGGCGGACTGGCGGCTGTTCTGCCCGGCCAGCTGGGATGATGACGCCGCGCCCGATGAGGTGGCCGCGACGGCGATCCGGCGCCGCCGCCAGCGCGCCGGGATCCCGGACGATGTCCGGCACCGCGAGAAGTGGCGGCTGGCTCTGGAGATGATTGACGAGATGACCGGCCCCGGCGGGTGGGGCGTGCTCGAGGAGATCACCGCCGCCGGCAGCTCCCGGCCGGTGGTGGCAGCCGACGCC
>Ga0335081_10017937_pt1 | contig 11452 bp, 10 predicted proteins | sample Lox_Sample_35_FD_206713 | JGI IMG/M metagenome (GOLD analysis project Ga0335081, IMG submission 206713) | Soil microbial communities from Loxahatchee National Wildlife Refuge, Florida, United States - Lox_Sample_3.5 | ecosystem: Environmental > Terrestrial > Soil > Wetlands | place: USA... | reverse complement strand
GCCAACAACGGCATCAGCCAGCGTTCGTACTGCACGTTCCCCGTAAACCGGAAACCCGCTTCTGAGAATATGTCGGCGTAGACGGCCACATCGTTCTGTGTCCCGCCTTGCGGAAGGAATAGTCGGTCGACCTTTCGATGCCGAAGTTCCAGCCCGATCTTTCTTTTCGCAGAGAGCCAATAGTTCGTGCGCACGGATTCACCTTGGGCCGCCCGCCCCAGCCAGCTGCCTACGAAGTCACCGTTGTTTGTGTATCCATTGAGGTAAAAAGCATTCCAGTAGAAATAGCCGGGAGGAGCGGTCGGATAGTCGACAGCGCTGGTTGACCCTCCCTCGAGTCTCAAATCGACTTTCGGAATTCTCGGGATCTTAGCGAAATAAAGCCCGCCTTGAAAGATCGACGTTCTCATGTAAGGGATCGGAGAAGGCTCATCCTCGCTCATGGCCTCGCCGTAAAAAGTCAGCCAGTCACGTAGCGTCGGAATCCGATAAGAAAAATCAGCGCCCGAGCGACCATCCCCCAAAGAATCGATGCCATTGACACGCACGCCGAATGTAGATTCCAAGGTCCTTTTCAGCGTCAGCGGATTGTTGGGGCCTCCGTAGATCGTCGTCTTCGTCAAGCCGAACTCGAGGTTCTCGGTGAGCTTGAAGGTGATCCTTCCCCCACTGAGAAACGGCTGGGGATCCAACTGGTGCCCGTACTGTCCGATTACTCCATTGACGCCGCCGGTCTTGTTCGTGCTCATGAACTCGTGCCCCGACATCTCTCCAATGAAAACCGACAAGCGGATGTTTCCCAGGTAGCCAAAGAGCCAAGGCAATCGAAAAGGGGTGACCCGATCGATGCTGAACATCTTGTTCAGCGGAGCAATGTTATTCGTAAACAACATCGCGCCACTTTCGCTCGGTCCCCACCACAAGCTGCGCCTGCCAAAAGAGAACTGCCAGTTGCCGAGATTCATGCCCACATACGCATCCAGCAACTGAAACCGGCCAATCGCCGCCACGGGCTGCGAAAGAGGATTGGGCGGGAATCCGTCAACGTTGCTGAAGAAATCGAGCACCGCCGGCGAAGGTGACGGGGCCGAAGGCGCGTACTGATATTCTCCCCGAGTGTAGATAACGAAGGGCCCGAAAGTGCTCCAGCCCGACACGCCGGTGACGTTATCGAAACCTTGCTCGAATGGCCTGCCGTAGTCGTTGAGCAAGGTCTGGCCGAAATGATAGTTGTCAGTCAGCGGTTTCCCCGAGATTCCTAGCGCGCGGGAGTACACCGATTCCACTTCGGTGTCCAGATTCCGTTCGCCGCCCATCAGTTCAGAGTCATGCGCGAACTCGGTTGAAAGCGCATGGTACAGCTTCTGAACTTCCGCGGGTGCATCGGTATCAGGCTGCAGTTCAGACGCCTCACCTAATAACCGGGCGCACTCCAGCCGAGTCCATGGGCGCATCCCAAGGCTGGCAGTTTTCACATAGCCCAGAGCTGCGAGCCGTTCTAGAGCTGGATAAATCCAGCTGTCCAGGGGAACGTATGGCGATCCCATAAACGAAGGCGTGTGCATTCTCTCGTCGCTTACGATTTCCCGAGGCGACTCAAACGCCCCGCCGGGAACTTCGGCATTGTGACGTCTGCTGTAAACACTCTGCGACACCAGGTATCCGAGCACGCTGCCCACGAAAACGTCGGAAGGGAAGTGCTGACGGGCGCGAACTCTGGAGTAGCTAATGGCTGACGCCGCCCCGTACGCAAACAATTTCGGCAGCGTACCGTCATACTCATGAGCAATTACGCCAGCGATAGACCACGCCACGGCAGACGTTTCCGAGGGAAAGGACGCGCCCCCCTGCAAGAATGAGCCACCCCCATTGCCCTGGTACGGCCGCTCGCGCCCCATCGAGTATTTCAATGCTTCGACCGTCACCAGACTATTCAATGCCGCTTCGCCAGCCAGAAATCCAGTCTCGCGCCAGTGTTCGTTGTGCGTCGGGAAGCTGAATAGATAAAGGCCAGCCCCCGCGCCAATCAGGGTCGCGACCCCGTAGCTGGAAGCCTTGTTGTAGTGGTTGATGCTTGTTTGGTTTTGTGGAAGCGACGCGCTGAACCGGCGGTCACTCACGAATAGACCCGCCGTCACCCCGGCAAGAGGGACTAGCCAGGTTGCATCCGCGGAACGCACGCGAAATGGACTCGTCCAGATCTGCTTCTGATCTTGTAAGAAATCCTCGATATGCCCTGCAAAACCAATCCTGGGCGACTTGTCGGGCCCGGCGTCACGCGAGCCAGGAATGACGAATTCCTGCTTGGCGGGCTGTTGCGTCTGAGAATTCCCGGTTGCTGATGCTTTCATCGCCGTAGAGTCGTCAGAATCTTGCGCTGACACCTGCGGCGCAAGATGGGCGATCATCCCCATTCCCACGATCCCTGCCAGCAATTTCGTGATGGCCCGCAAAACTCGACACCAGTTCTAGGGGTGAATATAGGCAACGACGAGCGCAGCGGAGGAGGCGACCTGAGCAGCCTGGATAAGGGGCGACCAATTCCGGGGAGCAAGCTTGGGTGCTTTCTCCGGCACGATAATCGAGTCTCCTGGTTTTAGAACGGCGTTTAACGGATTTGTCCAGAATCCCGAATTGTTCTTGGCGGAAAGCACAGAGCCGTCCGCCCGCACGACAAAAACGGCGCTGCGGTCCGCGATCTGAGTCAAGCCCCCGGACTGGCTCAGATACCATTTGGCACTCCTACCCGGCAGGTAGCCGACGGCGGTGGGGTTGAAAACCTGACCGCTCACGACTACGTAATTCGACTTCTTGGGAATGATGAGGACGTCGCCATCGCGCAGCGCTATGTCGCCCGACGTTCCTGCTAGTTTCCTAAGGTCCGGTGGAAGGTGAATCACTACTCGTCCGATCGGCGCAGTGGCCTCGAGTTGTTCCAGGGCGGTGTCGGTTTGCGCGATCGCAGTCAGCTTCGCTTCCTTCTGATCCGCGTCGCCTTCGGGCATGGCCTTCAAGTAGCCCTGCTCGGATTTCAATCGGCTCACCAATTCCAGGTGGGATTTCATCTCCAGTTCTCGCACTTCCACCCGGAGCAAAACGGCTCCGTAAGGATAAGCTTCGGTCGTGAACCCGTTGCAACGTTTGAGCACAGAACTCAAACGCTCCCCGGGCTCAATCCCGTACGAAGCCGGATGCTGCACTTCTCCCTTCACTGTGACGGACGAGCCAAGGTCATTCCATTGTGGAATCTGTCGAATCGCCAGAACATCGCCATTGCGCAGCGGGACGTTTTCGTTAACGTTGCCCGACATGGCCAAAGCGAGTTTCACCTCCAGGCGCTCACTGGAGCCGTTCCCGGCGGCAAATCGTGTCAGGTCGGCGTTGTCAGCGAATGCACTTCGCTTCAGGCCTCCGGCAACCCGGACCAAGTCTTCGACCCGCATATTCGTGGTCAGGGGATAGCGTCCGGGCTTCGCAACTTCACCCTTGATGTCGACGGTGGGGGCGTCCACTTTGGCCAGCGCCCGGTGAATGAGGAGACGATCACGTGGCTGCAGAACGATATTGTCCACCGGGTTTCCGGCTAGGGCCTCGCCTAAGTCAATGCTCAGAATCTTCATCGTGCCATCCGCTTGAGTGCGGAACAGCTGCACGGAATCAAGGGCCGCATCCGGGGTGATTCCACCCGCCAGATAAACGGCGTCGCGCAAATGGGCCTGACCGGATGTGCGATACGATCCTGGTTCCCGGACTTCGCCTCCTACCCAGACCTCAGGTGGGGCCTCAAAATCGTAGCGGCTGAATATTCGCACGGTATCAAGAGGGTTAAGAACTGGAGCTGACGCCGGATTCGCCAGTGCTTCTGAGATGTCGACACTCTCAACACTGGGGTGAAAGTCTGGTGCGTTCAACCGGATGATTTCCGCGTAATGAAGGGCGGGCTCGGGCAGCAGGTCGCCATAGGAAGAAATGAGATCGGTGAGTTTCATTCCCTGCTTGTAGGAATAGCGGCCCGGGCGTAATACGTGTCCCTCGAGATAGACGGCATCTTCGTTGTAAGCAGCGATCGGAAATATGTGCACCTGGTCGCCGTCTTGAATCTTGAAGGCCTGTAACTGCTTGCCGAGTTCGTCGGCGTTGGTAGTCGATGCCAGATCGAGGCTCAGCATGGTACGCTTTTCGTGTGCTTCGAGGCGCTGCACTTCGATATGACGAAGTGCTGCGCTGGGTAAAATCCCGCCTGCCAGTTCCAGGGCCTCGGCCAGCGAGTTCTCATTCAGCAGTTCGTATACCGCGGGGCGTCGTACCATCCCGTCTATCGTCACTTGTGGCCCAAGCGGAGGTACGAGCAGGGTGTCACCGTTTTCCAATCGCTTCAGGTCGGAGCGGATACCATGCAAGAGCAAGTCGTAGGCGTCGACTTGCTCAACCAGTTCCTTGCCGCGAAAGTGTTTGAGTGAGCGCAACGATCCTCGTGCCGTGACGCCTCCTGCCGCAAATAATGCGTTGAGAGGAGTCGAAAGCGAATTGATGTCATACGCGCCCGGTTCCGCAACGTCGCCTACAACGTAGACTCGAACGGTCCGCAACCGGGACACAGACACATCGGCCGAAACATCCCTGAACACGCTCCGCAGTGCGCGCTGAACGTCCAACTGGACCTCGGCAAGGCTTTTGCCGCTCACCAGAACGGGACTTGTTTCGGGCAGCGCGATTCGCCCCTGTCGATCAACTGAGCGCACAAGCCTCTGCGAGACGCTCCCCCAGAGACTGATGGTCAGACTATCGCCTGTCCCCACTACGTAGTCGGGGCCTACCGGAAGGTCCAAGGGGATCACGTCGGGATCATTGTCCGAATTGCGAAAAATATCGAGCCCGAAACGCTCAGCCGTCCGTTGCTTGGCGGATGCTTGCACGTACATGTCGTACAGAGAAGGAACGTCAGCATAGGGACTAGCCTGATGCACCATCTTTACTGGCGACGTGTCTTCCTGATCTTCCTTCAATCTCGACCTCTTCCAATTCGTGCGCATGGATTGTGCGGAAGTTGCGCTCTTGGTGGTGACCTCTGGCGAGCCGATGATATCGCCGCTGGAAAGGCTGCTCCGCGCGGCGAGCAGGTTGCTCAACGTTGAGGGAGACAGGTTCTGCGCTCGCAGAGCAGATGCGCCGTCCAGTCGGTCCGAACCGGAGGCCATATCGAACGGTCCGGTGGATGACATCAAGCTTCTTTGGCCAGGCTCATCAGAGGAAGTGTCGGCGCGCAGCAGCCCCGGGGAAACCATTGGAGGCGCTATATCCGGCAAGTATTGCGGAACTGTGTTTGGGGTCGGCAGTTCGTTATCCGGTTGTTCGCGCCGTCGCTGACGGCTCGACGGACGTTCTCCTGCACCAGGTTTTTCGCAATCCACGTCTTGTTCGGATTGTTCTGAATTGCAGGCGCTGGTGCTTTCTAGCTCCGGTTGTTTTTGACTGTTCTTTTCCGTCTGTAACGCCTCGCTATCTTCCTGTGCTTCGATCTCAACCAGGCGCCGTGCGCGCTCCTTCAACACAAGATCCTCTTCTTTGGCGAAGCTCGATTCCGGATTGGGCGCTGGCATGAGATACCCATACCGTTGCAACAGTCGGGTAGCCACTGAACGAAATTCCACATCATGATCGAGGCGATCGAAGATGGCCTGATCCGTCAAGCTCGAATCTTCTACAACCTGCCCATTGTCGGTGGCTTCTTTGGCTACCCAGCGCTTCAGCTCCACCAGGAGCCCCGCGTCCTTGACCAACACAGCCTTGATCTGAAACGAGGAGGCCGCTACCCGGTTGAGATTTTCTTTCGCCAGATCCGACATGCCAACCATGCCATTCGGCGTCGAGCTGGCTTGCGGAACACGATTTCGATCGCTGACTTGAGCGTCGCTCACTGTGCACAGAAGCAGAGCGGCGACGCAAAATGGCGCCCGCCGAAGAAACCTGTTGGAGATCAAATGATAGGAACTAACCATAAGGTGTGCCTCTCAAAACACTGAGCGAGAATTACGCGGCCACCAGATCGGCCTCGTCCACTTCAACTGCCACCGAGCGCCTGATCAGATCGATTGAAAACACAACTCGGCAGCAGTCCTTCCTGCGCAGGACGATGCCTTCCAGTCCAACCATTGGTCCTCGTCGTACGCGGACTCGGCGTCCTGCACGCAGAAAGGGATGTGGCTCGATCTTTGCCGAACCTGATAGCCGGTTGCGCAGGGCTTCGATTTCACCATCCGGCAAGGCAGAAGGCTGTCCGTTGAAGGTCACGAGCCGTACCGCGCCCGGAATTTGAAGCACTCGCGTTCGGCTCTGGAGGGCAATCCGCACGAAGACATATCCAGGGAACAGAACGAGGTCTAACTCTTTTCGCCTGTCCTTCCAACGACGCACCGACCGGTACAGTGGAACAAAGCACGAGATCGAGCGCTGCTCCAACTGTTGCGCCAGGCACTTTTCGTGGCGCGGAGCAGTGTAGAGCGCATACCAGCTTGCTGCGATCGGTTCAACAGGCAAGGGCGCAGGTCCAACCGCCGTCGCCGCTGCTGATGTGCTACCCATAATTCCGGCTTGTGTCGCCGGCTGTAGCTTCGCCCCCTCACTTACAGGGCTTCTGTGAGCTAACCCGTTCACTGTCATAACCATACGAACAACAAACCAAAATCTTCTTCCCCACCTCAGCCTAGTTGCGCGCCACGCCAACCAAGGCCGGCCGCTCCCGGATCGCGTTCAGGATCCCGGCCTCCGAACTCTCCAGTGGGCGGGTTCGAATGTCGACGATCGCCCAGTAGAAGAGTGCTCGATTCTGTTCCGGGGCAAGGCACAAAATCCTCATGTCGGGGTAACGCCCCAGTAGAAAGCCGCATTGGCTCGGGCGCTTCTCCGGTTCTTCCATCGCCAGAACAAGCACATCGGGACGAACTTGCTCCACCGCCTCTGTGAGTTCACCCTCGTTGCCAACTTCACCGACGACCTCGATGTCAGGCTGATCCGCGATCGTCGCCAGTACGAGTTCCCGCATGAGGCGGGGTCGATTGGCCACCAAGACGCGTACGCGTTTCACACGAGTCTCCGACTTGCCGAGTTGCATAAGATATGTCCGGAACTCGCCACGGAACAAGGTTCAAAAGAGTTCTGTGTTTAGGGGGCAGGTTTTGATCTAAGGAAGTACTTGCCCTCAGGCACTATGGGCGGCGGTACTGGGTTCTTGCACCGCGGTAACGACCGATCTAGTACTCGCTTAGTACCTTGCTTTGGCGCCTTCGCTGCGGGACAAATGGCGACACATGCGATGTCATCTCCCTGCAGGGTTGACGAAAGCCCGATCGATTGCGGAAGAACATCGAGGATGACGATGTCTCTCCCGGATGACCTCATCAGCCAATTTCTCCCGAACTGCGCCAAGATCGCAGATTGATTGTGGCAAAGACGAGTCCCAAGATAGGGATGGGCACAGTTTGAAAATCCAGTTTTTTCTTGACTTCCACGCGTGCCTGGGAGCCAAATACGTTCGGTCTTTTTTCTTGTGGAGCAGTCACTCTTACGCGCTTGACTCGCATCACATGGCTCCGCTGACGTTGCTGTTACAAAAACCGGACTTTCGAGCAATTCGGACCCATTTTTCACCAACAAACAACTTCACTAAACAACCGTCGGAGCATGGACTGAATCCGTTGTCCGTAAAGGAATTGGGATGAGGACCTGGGACTCAGCCGACTTGAGAGTTTCGTTTTTCGTAACGCGAATAAGCATTTCTGGCGTCCTAGTACTACTCGCTGATACGAATGTGGTCGACTTCCCAGTGTCAATGGCCCGGATTCTCTCTTCAGGGTGATGAATTCCCGGCAAGCCACTCGGTATGGAAACGGTGGCATCCGAGTATATTCCGCTGAGCGCTGCGTTCAGTGCTCGCAGATGTGACTAGCTGCACAGCTCAAGAAATACGCGGATGTACATCATTATCCTTCCTGTGCTCTCTTTTGCGAGGGAGCCGCCACCGTTCTTGTAGGGCAGCATAACCAGGACGCGGCGAGGGTTGGAGGAAGCTAAGATGAGTTCCGAACGACCAGTCAGAGTTTTCCTCCTCGCGGAGAATCGATTGCTGCGCGAAGTTCTGTTCCGGCTCCTATCCCGGAAGAGCGACATCCATATGGTAGGGGCGAGCGCCTGCTCTGCCGACGCACGCGAAGAAATCATTGCCGCACGTCCTGGCATCCTTGTCCTGGATTCGAGGGGGCTGGCCCTGTCTGATGCCAGATTTATCCTAGCGCTTCATGCTGCAATTCCGGATCTGCGAATTGTCATGGTGGACATGGACGTCAACGAAAGCACCTTTCTGAAGGCAGTCCGGGAGGGCATCATCGGATTCGTTCTTAAGGACGCCTCCGCGGCAGAGGTGGCGGCCGCAATCCGCGGAGTCGCGGCTGGGGAAGCGGTATGTCCAGCGCCTTTCTGCATGTCGCTCTTTCGTTTTGTTGCTCAGCAGATGCTCGCATCTCCGAGCCCTTCGGGGACAACGGACTTCGGACTCAGCCCAAGGGAACAGCAGATGGTGGAACTGCTCCGCCAGCGTCTCACCAACAAGCAGATCGCCGCCCGGCTGAACGTGTCGGAGCAAACCGTCAAGAATCACGTGCACAATATGCTCCGCAAACTAGGAGCGCCCAACCGCTCGAGCATCGTCGCACGCTGTACGCCCGAAGCTTCTCACGAGAGCGCGGCCTAGCTAGACGCGGTGATGCCGAGCTGGTGTTCCGCAGTCAAGTATGCGATCCGGCATGCGAAGGGCAACGACTACGACGAGTTCTTGCACTCCGTTGATCAGTGGGCAAGCAACTTGAGAAATCACTATTATTAGCGAGTTGTGGCTCTCGTTTCGTTACAGTGGAGCGATCCAGCGTCGGGGCCACCTTGGGGCCGTGTGGAAGAATCACAACCTCCGCAGCGTGCCGCCGGGCAGAGATCGAAGCGGTTCTTGCTGCCGAGCGCATTGCGCGTAGACATGATTGGCTGGAAACAAATCCGGCACTGCCGGCTCCGCTGTGCCAGACCCATAGCTCTGTTGGATGCTCGACTGCATGGTACAGAGCTCGGTGCAAATGCCAAAACAACATTGTTAGGCCAGGCACCAACCGTTGAGCACTCGATCGAGTTGAACGCGAGATGTTGAATCATGTCGATGGGCCATTCAGTTTGGCTGATATCCCCGCAGCGCTCGGCAAATGCAAGATCAATCGGGAACAGATTGTTGCTGGGCTAACTTCACTCGTTCGACGACGGCTTATCGCTGTGCATAATCAGAATGAATCTGCCGGGGCGCGTTGTGACGTGCAAGAAGCCACCGAATTGCTCGCCCGAAATACGCAAGCCTCAACATGAGAGCGGTTTAAGTTTCCAGCACACGGTAGCGGTGTACCCGAGGAGGCTGCCTTTGGCATGAGGCCTTGCTCTCAATGGATTACGCCTTGAGTAACTGAAGCTCGGTAAGCTCCTGTAACTCAAGCTTTGTCGCGATAGGCCGATAGACCCATCGAAACCAAGAGTAGAGTCGAGAGGAGACCGCATGTCAGTAGCAGGAATTTCCAGCAGCCTGTTTGATTACAGTGACCAGAGGGTCCAAAACAACCGGCACCAGATTCACCAGGAGTTCCAGCAACTGGGTCAGGATCTGGAATCCGGGAACCTGTCAGCCGCACAATCTGACTTTGCCACGCTTCAGCAGCTCGTGCCACAGAACAATTCAACCACCGCCACTCAAAGCAACAACCCTATTGCACAAGCGTTCCAGCAGCTCGCGCAAGATCTCCAGTCGGGAAATCTGTCTGCCGCGCAGCAGGACTATACAACGATCCAGCAGGACTTTCAGAAGCAGGCATCGCAAGCGGGAAGTCAGGCCTCTCAGTCTCAGGCAACTCATGGACACCATCATCACCATGGTGGCGGCGACAACGACCAAAGCGAGATCAGTCAACTGTTCGACCAGCTTGGGCAGGCGCTGCAATCGGGCGACCTCTCTGCAGCGCAGCAAGTCTTCAGCACCCTGCAGCAGAATTTGCAACAGTTCGGTCAAGCCAACGGTTCATCCTCTTCGCAGGCGGCGACAGAAAACAATTCGCGCGGTGTTTCGCTGAACGCTTGAGAGGCAAAACGGGAACTGCGGAAACTTGAGTTGCGGGCCACGCAGGCAGTTTGGGCTTGCTCGGCCTCTTTGGCTGACGCGTCGCTCACGGTCTTAGGGTCGACACCAACTCGCGTTTGACAATTATAGTTTGCCCATCCGCTGGGCACTTTCTTCCCACACGCCATGGGGAAAAGATGTCCTTTGGCCAGGAAGAGGGGGGAATCGTTCACTGCTGGACGAGTGTCGACGACTTCGCTCGGTGGCACGGAACTTGCACATCCATTGCGACAGAGCATTATGCAGGAGCGGTGGAAAATGGCGAGGTCGAGTAATTAGGGAGTCTACATGCACGTTCATGCCAGTCAACCCAATCCGTACGCACAGTTGGACGCTCTTCGATCTGCGCAACGAGTTGCCGTAAGACAAGAGGCAGAGCGGATTCGTAAGGAACTCGTCGAGTCCGCTGCGGAGCTTGTATGGGAATCCGACTTCAGCGATCTTGCCATCGCGCGGGAGGAGGACCGGCAAGAATCCCGCAGGCGTCCCACGCGCGGAAGTGAGCGGAAAGCCCAGATTAAACAGAACGCTACGGGAGAAGAGACAATGGAGGGAAAGATCGCTGGTGCCCACGTCTCAGACTGGGCTTGACCGCAATCCCAACGGCAGCCTGTCTTCCATTGTCGTTCAACAGGGGAAGATGTCGCAGAATCCCTGTTGCCAGATTCACCCGGCCGGCGGCCCTTGCCGGGCACGACCAGCAAACAATCGACCCCCGCAGTTGGGAAGAGTTTCGAGTCCAAGCCCATCACATGCTGGACGACATCGTCGAATACATAAAGACGATACGGCAACGGTCCGTGTGACAACCGATCCCTGAGCGTGTACAAGAGCGGTTTCGAACCACAGTTCCGAAGAGTCCGCGGCTTGATTCTCTTCATATCGTGAAATAAAGCATTTCACGCATGAAATGAATAGAAAACTTCGGGGTTTGACCAGAGGCTGGAATTAGCGAAGGTAGCCCGGCGGGACGGGCAGCACTTCGATTGTGCAACCTGGTTGCACCGAGCTCGATCGCTGCCCAAGGATCAGTTCAAGCAGGAGGTCGAAAGGGAACTGACGGGGAAGGGAACTGAGCCGTGGGAAATCACCTACTTCAAGCTCTATCAGAACCAGATCCCTGTGATCGAGCGGGCGCTCGAGACGGCCGCTCTGATGCTGGGTAGCAACCGATCGCGAGGCTACTGTTTGGAAATGATCTGCGCGGATTTTCTGGCGGGAGCCAACCTGGACAGCGGAGATCCGGAGACGCTG
>Ga0335081_10017933_pt1 | contig 11452 bp, 10 predicted proteins | sample Lox_Sample_35_FD_206713 | JGI IMG/M metagenome (GOLD analysis project Ga0335081, IMG submission 206713) | Soil microbial communities from Loxahatchee National Wildlife Refuge, Florida, United States - Lox_Sample_3.5 | ecosystem: Environmental > Terrestrial > Soil > Wetlands | place: USA... | reverse complement strand
GTCATCGGTCCCGGGTTAGGAACGTTTAAGGAGACCCAATCCCTCGTCCTGAGACTGATCAAGACATTAGATCTCCCCATCATCTTAGACGCCGACGGACTGACCGCTTTGGCAACGCAACCTAAGACCCTTCCCATCAAGAATCGCTCCTTCATCCTCACCCCCCATCCGGGAGAGATGGCAAGACTAATCCGATCCCAGATTAAGGATGTCCTGGAAAATCGGATCGGGCTGAGCAGAAATTTCTCACAATTCCAGCACGTCCATCTCGTCCTCAAGGGGCATCCCACCCTGATCGCCACACCCAAGGGAGAGGTCTTTATCAACCCGACGGGTAATCCGGGAATGGCCTCGGGTGGAACAGGGGATGTGCTCACTGGAATGATCGGCGGATTGGTCTGTCAAGGATTTGACATTCTCACCTCTGTCCAGATAGCTGTCTATATCCATGGATTGGCCGGCGATGAGGTAGCTCGAGAGATAGGGGAAAAATCCTTAATTGCCACGGACATCATTAAAAGAGTACCCATCCTCCTCAGGGGAGGCATCTGAGCTTTCGACGCCAACCCCCGTCTTTTGATTTCGGGCCGAAGACGTCATCTTCTTTGGCCAACCTCGGCTGAGATCAACCCATCATCGGTGATGAAATGAAAGGCTTTAGCATGCGTGAACTCGCGGCCGGAAGGCAGGGCGCTGGCACCTCTCATTGGGGCTGATGGTGGACGCCGAAGGGTTGATTTTTACCTTCTTCTTCATTTAAGATAGGTTGAATTAGACCGCCAGGAGAGGGAGGGAGAGGATTCAGTCAAGGATCAGCGGACCGAAAGGAGAAACGGGATGTATTTCGAGATGAAGGTAAAGTTTTTGACGTTCGATTCCACGTCGAACGGATTTGTCGTTCTCCTGATGGATTTGTCGAATAAGACAGGGCTTCCTATTTGGATTGGTCCTTTCGAAGCTAATGCCATCGCGATGAAGCTGAAGAAGATGGGCTCCCATCGGCCGTCGACTCACGACTTGATCAATAACGTCTTAAAGACCCTTCAATCCCAGGTGGTGAAAATCGTAGTCAATGACCTGAAGGAAAATACCTACTACGCCTTGATCTACCTTAACCGAGGAGGAAGGGAGATCATCATCGACTCCCGTCCCAGCGATGCCATGGCCATCGCTCTGGCTGTAGACGCGCCCATTTTCGTGTCCGAACAAGTCATCGAAAAAGCGCGGACGATCGATATGGAAAAAGAGGGAGACCATCTGAAAGAATGGCTGGAAAACCTCAATCCCGACGACTTTAAATTTAAAGCCTAAGAGCAAATTGTAGGGGACACATATATGCGTCCCCTACAAGATCCCGAAAAATTGAAATTTGAAATTGAAGTGGTTATTCGGACCAAAAGTGTATCCGAGACGATTCGAATTGGAAGGAGTGTCGGAAGCCGTCTTCTGCCCGGAGACCTCGTGGCTTTGGTGGGTGAATTGGGGGCGGGAAAAACCCAATTCATCAAAGGACTGGCCGCGGGAGCGGGAATAAGGAATCCCACTTATATCTCAAGCCCTTCTTTTCCCCTGATTAACGAATATCCGGGAAAGACGACCTTTTACCATGTTGATCTTTTTCGTCTCGGCGAGGAGAAGGAAGCTGAAGAGTTGGGCTTGGAGGATTATTTCCAGGGCAAGGGAATCACGGCCATCGAATGGGCCGATAAGATTCCCTCTCTCCTCCCAAAGGAGCTTCTGGTCATCCGCATTGCCTACACCGGGAGAAATACAAGGTCTTTGGAAATCATTGGAAAGGGAAAACACTACGAAGACCTGGTAAAAGAACTTTCTGAATTCGAATTGCGGAATTCGGAATGCGGAGTAATCTAATGCACAACTCAGAGTGTGGATCGTGGAGTAAGAGATTTATATTCCGCATTCTGCAATCCGCAATCCACATGTGAAGGGGAGGCATTTGAATGGCACGGGTGGTTCAAAAATATGGCGGCACCTCCGTCGGGGATATTGAGCGAATCAGAAATGTCGCCAGGAGAGTCGTCAACGCCAGAAAGCAGGGCCACGATCTGGTGGTGGTCGTTTCTGCGATGGCAGGGGAAACGGATAAACTCATTCGTTTAGCCCATCAGGTCACGGCCGCTCCTGACGAGAGGGAAATGGACGTGCTGATCTCAACGGGAGAACAGGTCTCCATCGCCTTGCTTGCTATCGCGCTAAAGGATATGGGAGCGGAGGCCAAATCCTATTTGGGATTCCAGATTAAGATTGCCACGGACAGTGCTTTCGGCAAAGCCCGTATTACAGCCATTGAATCGGACAAGATACTAAGCGACCTAAAGAACGGACGGGTGGTGGTGGTTGCAGGGTTCCAGGGGGTGGATGAATCAGAAAATATCACGACTCTCGGCCGGGGAGGATCCGACACCACGGCCGTCGCGGTCGCCGCCGCTCTGAAAGCGGACGTCTGTGAAATCTATACCGATGTCGACGGAGTCTATACCACCGATCCCAATGTCTGCCCCAAAGCAAGGAAGTTATCCAAAATTTCTTACGATGAGATGCTCGAGATGGCCAGCCTCGGGGCAAAGGTGTTACAGATACGTTCGGTCGAATTTGCCAAGAAATATGACGTCCCTATTCATGTCAGATCATCTTTTAACGATAATCCTGGTACAATCGTCTGCAAGGAGGATAGAGAGATGGAGAGGGTTGTGGTTTCCGGCGTAACTTACAACAAAAACGAAGCGAAGATTGAGATCATGCGCGTTCCCGACATCCCCGGAATGGCGGCGAAACTCTTCAAACCCATTGCCGACGCGAATATCGTCGTGGACATGATTATTCAAACCTCCAGCACCGAGAAAGGCTGCGCCGATATGGCGTTCACCGTCCCCAAGTCCGATTTCATAAAGACTCTCCAGATTGTCAAGAACGCCGTTAAGGACTTGGGCGGGGAGGATATCAAATCCAATGAAGATATTGCAAAGGTGTCCATTGTAGGACTGGGGATGAGGAGCCATTCCAGCGTGGCCACCCAAATGTTCTCTGCCTTGGCCAAGGAGGGAATCAATATTCAAATGATCTCCACCTCGGAGATCAAAATTTCCTGTATCGTGGACTCCAAATATACGGAATTGGCAGTCCGGGCCCTGCACGATGCCTTTGAATTAGATAAGCCTGTCGTTTCAGAAGAACGATAAACGAAAAACGGGACGATAAACGATGTACGATAACGATCAACGAAAGTATTGGTTTACAGTTCATCGTTCATTGTTCATCGTTCACGTTTAATCGAGGAGACTTTCATTTGATACCATCCGATTCTGTAGTAATCTATGACACCACACTCCGGGATGGGTCCCAGGCAGAAGACGTCTCTTTTTCTGTCGAGGACAAAATTCGAATCGCACAAAAGCTGGATGAATTAGGCATCCACTACATCGAGGGAGGATGGCCGGGCTCGAACCCCAAGGATCTTCAGTTTTTCCAGGAGATCAAATCAGTTTCTCCGTCTCGGGCGAAGATCGCCGCCTTCGGAAGCACCTGCCGAGCAGGAGTCCTGCCGAAAGATGACGCGAACATCCAGACCTTGATCGAGGCCGGGACGAAGGTGGTGACCATCGTGGGAAAGTCCTGGGATGTGCATCCTCTTGAGGCGCTCAATATCACGCTGGATCAGAATCTCGAGATGATCTATCGCTCAATTCAGTTCCTCAAAGAACATGTTGAGGAAGTGATTTTCGATGCGGAGCATTTCTTCGACGGGTATAAAAACAACCCCAAGTATACCCTCTCCACACTGAAGGCAGCCCAGGATGCCAAGGCAGATTGGATCGTCTTATGCGATACGAACGGAGGAACGTTCCCCGGCGAGATTCAATCGATAGTGAAAGAGGTGAAAAAGAAGATTGCAGCTCCTTTGGGTATTCATGTCCATAACGATACCGAGATGGCGGTCGCCAACACGATCCTGGCGGTCAAGGAAGGCGTCAGGATGGTCCATGGAACCATTAACGGCTACGGGGAACGATGCGGAAACGCCAACCTCTGCTCCGTCATTCCCAATCTGAAGTTGAAAATGGGGATCGATTGTATCGCAGATGACCAGCTGAAAAAAATCACCGAGGTCTCTCGCTTCGTCTCAGAGCTGGCCAATCTGCCTCATAATAAATATCTTCCTTATGTAGGGGAGAGCGCCTTTGCTCACAAAGGCGGTGTGCATGTGAGCGCAATCCGGAAGAGCGATGTCACGTATGAACACGTCTCTCCTGAAAGGGTCGGAAATCACCAAAGGGTTCTTATCTCCGACCTGTCCGGCGAATCGAACATTCTTTACAAAGCAGCCGAGTTTAAGATTGATTTGGAGAGCAAAGACCCAAAAGTAAGAAAGATCCTTGAGGACTTGAAACACCTGGAAAATGAGGGTTTCCAATTTGAAGGAGCGGAAGGCTCTTTCGAGATTCTCATCAAGAAGGCCCTCGGGCAACACAAGAGGTTTTTCGAGCTGATGGGATTCCGCGTGATTGTTGAGAAGAAGACCGAAGAAGAAGTCCCTCTCTCAGAAGCAACCATCATGGTTCGTGTGGGAGACCGGGTCGAGCATACGGCAGCCGTGGGAAATGGTCCGGTCAACGCGTTGGATAATGCCCTACGAAAGGCGCTTGAAAAATTCTATCCCGAATTGCGAGAAGTGAAACTGCTCGACTACAAAGTCAGAATCCTTTCCACCAAGGATGGAACCGGAGCCCGGACGAGGGTCTTGATCGAATCATGGGACGAGCACTCGAAATGGGGGACAGTGGGAGTTTCTGAAAACATCATTCAAGCAAGCTGGCAAGCCTTAGTAGACTCAATTGATTATAAACTTTTGAAAGAAGGAAACGGAAAGTAACGAGACAACATTGGAATGTCCGAAGTTTTCACGAAAATTTACTTCATCCTTCCCCTCTCCTCCGGGGGAGAGGGCGGGGTGGGGGGACATTTTGAAAATTTGGCATTTATGAAATATTTTCCCCTTCGCCAGCAGTGGGTTCTTCTTGTTATCGCCCTTTTCCTCCTTGGCAGTCTCTACTTCAGCTTTGTTTATCACCCCTCTCCTTCCTCAAAAGAATTCGTGAAAGAGGTCGCCGTCGAAGTCTCGGGAGAAGTTCAAAGTCCCGCGGTCTATCTTTTTCAAAACCAGCCTACTTTGAGAGAGGCGGTTGAACGGGCGGGGGGTTTGAAGGAAGCGGCCCTGTTCGATACCCCCTCATCATCAGAAATTCTGGAAACAGGGACACGACTCATCGTGACAAAACAATCTTCTCAGGTCCCTTCCTCTCTTTTTCCAATCGTTGCCACTCGCAACCGAGGGGAGAAGGAGGAGGGGCTTCACGCCGGGATGAAACGTGATGAAATAAAAATAAGAATCGGGAGTATGGCCGCGAATAAATTGCTCGTTTTTTCCATTCCTCTCGATCTCAATCGCGTATCGGCGGAGGACCTTTGTTTGATTTCCGGGATTGGCGAATCGCTGGCCCAGGAAATAATAGCCTATAGGGATAGAAGAAAAGGGTTTCGATCCGTTGAGGATCTAAGAAATGTAAGAGGCATCGGAGAAAAGAAATACCAGAGCCTTAAAGGATTCTTTACCGCCAGATAACTTTTTCGAGTCCCTCTCTAAGAAGCTCAGAAACCTTCACCTGCTAAACTCGATGGGCTGTGAACAGGCGTCCCCTGCTGCGTTGTAATCGTAAACCATCCGGGCACCATAATCCGCGCCTCTTGTCATAATTCCCAACAATACCAAAAGCAGAAAAAGAAATACTAATCTCTTTTTCTTCGGAAAGGGCCGTGCCACCATCGCCCAGATCGTTAATCCAATGCTCGCTCCCAGTGTAGTGAGCATCAATTTCTCATGGGGTTCCAAAAGGCGCTCCCTGACCGAAAACGATACCATCACACCCTCCCCCCCGTAAAGACCCGTTCCCACAGCGGCTCCCGCAGCAAGGGTGCCTACGATGAGCAATAAGAATGCCGTATTTGAAAACGTTTGGTTGCGGAAAATCCAGGAAAGAAAGTAGAAGAGTGCAGCACCCACTAAGAATGCAATGGGAAAATGAACGACCAATGGGTGGATATTTTGAAGGTGCTGCACTCCTGGAAGGAAGTTCTCTAACATAGGGTTCACTTGATGGATTCAACCGTCAAGAAGTTGCTCCCACCAGTGGTGTAAATCTTGCCGGTAATGGCAGCTTGACGGCCCATCTTCTCCAGGATGGCCTTTCGGGGTAAAGAGGTTTTGTCTTTATTCGGCAGTAACACAAAGACCTTGTTTGTAGCGTTTTCGAGCAACCCTGCGGGGATACCCGCTTTGAAGCAATCGATGGCACACTGCCGATGGCTCTCGCCTTTTGCTCCCATCAGGGCATAGCAGTAAGTGTCAATCACCTCTCCTTTGACTGTTACAGTTTCAGCTGCATAGACCGGAAGGACCACACTCATAGCCATAAAAAGGCTTGCCAACACACCGAGAATCATAATTTTACGCATTGTGTTCTCCTCCTTTCTTTCTTAACAATCTTCGCTCGCATGTTTCAACACCGTTGCGACTCTCCCTTCTGCGCATCACCTCCTTTGGCTAATCTCTGAATCTTCGGATAGCCTATTACAAACGCATTCATTTCTTTCTGCTACGGACGGTAGCCAAGTGATCTTGCATTTGACCGGATGGTTTCTTTATTTCGGCTCTCCCATGTACGAAGCCGCTGTATCTACCCTGTTTGTATCAGCAATAAGATACAAACGATGAATTGATAAATAAATGGGGCAAGTGCTGTATTTCATGCTCAAAAATACCGTATTTGTTCGATTAATCATCTTATCTGTTCAATCACCTTCTCCAATACCCTGTCACACCCAGCGAGGTGACTCCTCACCTTCCTTGGGAAAACCCACGAACATTTTCTCCGAGCGAACTACTTTGAAGACAGCTCGGACATCCATTGAAGAGATCTCGGCAGAGCATACAGACTTTTTTATCTAAAAATAGGGGAAATTTCCGTACATAATTGCTTTGCTAACACAGGGGAAATTTCCGTATTGACATATTTACCTTTTTCCCATAAATTCATAAGACATCTGATCGCCAATTTCTTGGCCATATTTTTGGCCGAACTGCCGAGAAATTGGTGTGGGAGTTATGATGGCCCCCCAATTGGCTAATCCGGGACGTGACCGACCAAACGGAGGGGTCTCAGCAGTTTAATGACAGTCTGATGAAAAGAGAGACTATCCATATAAAGGAGTGGATCAGCGACCTTCAGGATTTTTACTTCCTCTCCTTTCAGGGCCTTTTGGGTTTGGTGAAAAGACCTTTCTACTCGAAGGATGTTATTGAACAGATGGACTATTCCGGAGCGGGTTCGTTCTTCATCATCCTTCTCATCTCCCTTTTTATCGGCATGGCCCTCTCCCTCCAGCTTTCTGCCGAGCTTTCGAGCATGGGATTCAAAATGTATATCGGAAAGATCGTTGGTGTATCGATCATCCGGGAGATCGGACCCGTATTGACGGCACTGGTATTTGCGGGCCGGGTGGGTTCAGGCATGGCATCAGAGCTGGGCTCTATGATCCTCGGGCATCAGGTAGATACGCTCAGGGTTTTTGGCGTCGACCCAGTAAGAAAGCTGGTTACCCCAAGGGTGCTGGGCTGTCTGATCATGCTCCCAGCCCTGACGATTATAGGTGATACCGTCTCAATCCTGGGAGGCTGCTACATCGCCGTGTTCGTGAGCCATCAGAGTGGTTCGGTCTACTGGAGTTCGATTCGGGACGTACTTAATTTTGAGAATGTTGTATCAGGCTCAATCAAACCCTTCATCTTCGCATATCTGATCGCCTGTATTAGCTGTTACATGGGACTCTCTACAAAAGGCGGCGCTGTAGGCCTCAGACGTGCAACAACGAGGGCGGTCGTCGCATCGTTTATCATGATCATCGTTTCCGACTTTATCCTCACAAGGGTATTGTTCTATATTTTGGGTTTTTCATTATGATTGTTTTCGACCGAGTTTCATTCTCTTACGGGATACAGGAAGTTCTAAGGGATCTCAGTTTCTCCATCCCCTTCAATCAAAGGGTTGCCATTCTCGGAGGAAGCGGGGACGGGAAGACAACCCTTCTCAAACTTATCGTGGGACTTTTAAAACCCGATTCTGGAAGAATTGTCATTGATGGGAAGGACATCACAGATAAAAGGGAGGATGAACTCAGGGAGGCCAGAACGAAATTCAGCATTGTTTTCCAGGAAGGGGCCCTTTTTGACTCGCTCAACGTCAAGGAAAATGTCGCCTTTGGCCTAAGGGAATACTCGAGAATGACCGAAGAGCAAATCGACAAGAAGGTGAGAGAACTACTTGGGGAGGTTGGTCTGGAGCACGCAATCGAATTAATGCCCGAAGAGCTGAGCGGTGGCATGCTCAGAAGGGTCTCCATCATGAGGTCCCTGGCAGCTTTCGTTCCTAAGATGTTTCTGTACGATGAGGCGACCACCGGGCTGGACCCGATGAATGCGGATATCATCTGCAAGTTGATCCTCGATTTGACGAAGGATGGAAAAGGCTTTATTATCGTTACCCACAAGGTTTTCGATGCTCTCAGGCTGGCGGAAAGATTTATGTTTCTAAAAGACGGCTCGATCCTATTCGACGGAAACAGAGACCAGTTGATGCAATCGCCCATCCGGGAGATTCAGGTGTTTCTAAAGGAGTTAACTCCCCCCTTGTAGACATCTTCCCGCTAAGAGGGCGGTTAATCGTTGAGGAGCTAAAATGTTCGATATCAAAAAGCAGCTCAGATGGTCAAAACTAAAGGCCGGTATGGTGATCACGATTGCGCTTCTAGCGTTACTGGTGGCCGTGTTTTTTGCGGGAAACATCCAGAAAATATTTTCACCAAAGACCGAATTGAAAGTGGCGTTTCGGGATGTCAGAGGGTTGAGAAGAGGCGCCCCTGTCTGGATATTCGGCACCGAGGTAGGTTCTGTAAGAAACATCCATTTGGATCCGGTTCACGGAGCCATTGTGACCATTTCTATTAATAAAGATGCCCTGAGGTTTCTCAAAAAAGACTCTCAAGCAAGTATTATGACCATGGGACTTCTGGGCGACAAATACATTGAACTGAGTGCCGGCTCTCCCGGGGCAGAGCCACTCCAGCCCAACGAGATGATCAAGGGAACGGAGCCGATCCAGTTCTCCCAGATTATCGAGACCACTTCTATGGCCATCGGGAAAATGGGGGACTTCATAAACAAACTCGATGTCTTTGTGACGAAAATGGAAAAGGGTGAAGGGACCTTTGCCAAATTTTTCACCGACCCTACCATCTATAATAACCTAAAGAGATCCACAGAGACCCTCTCTCTGCTATTAGAAGACATCGAAAATAAAGAGGGTACCCTGAAGATGCTTATCGAAGACCCCTCTCTCTACAAAAAAACCTTATCGACGGTCTCATCGATTGAAGAATTTAGCAGAAAACTGAACGAGGGCTCCGGGACATTAAAAAAACTGATTGAGGACCCCGAACTGTACGGCAATCTCAATCAGGCAGCCTCACGGCTCTCTTCCATCTTGGAAGGGATAGAAAAAGGCAAAGGCATGGCAGGAGCCTTAATCAGCGATGAAGAACTTGCAAAGGAGCTGCGAGATCTCCTTCTGGAGCTTAGGAAATTGAGCTCCGAATTGGAGGGCCTAGCGAAAGATATCAAAGAGCACCCAAAGAAATACTTTAAATTCAGTGTATTTTAAACCCATTGCAGCCCTACTCATTAAGGCAGCCATCCAAATCAGGAAATTCGCCACCTATCCTCCAGCAGGCCCTGAACCTAACGTGGTACAGGACAGGCAGACGGTCCAGGTCGAGAGCGGGACTTTGCCCGAACCTGAAATAGCACAGGGCACGCCTCTTTTTCGTTCGATCCCATGCTTCGCGGCATTCAGGGGCTTGAGTTTATCGAAAGACCCTTGCCGTAGGACGTGTCTTTATTTTCTAAGCAATGTTCCATGAGGGCGACATCGCCCTCGAACAATGAAAATGCTTTATCAATCGCAGGGGCGGCCTTCTGTGGCCGCCCTATTGAGGAGTCCGCAGAGGAGCTCCCCTACCCTTATTGGTCGGTTTGTTTCCCAGGCAATGTTAAAATTGATTTTGAAAAAAAAGATTGAAATAGGAACAGTGACATGTTTAGAATGAAAAGAATACATCAACATCAGAGCAAAGGAGGTGAGCGAGCAATATCCCTCTACTCAAATGCAGGCATCGGCCGGCAGGCAGGCCCTGAACCTAGTCCCGCGTCTCGCGGGATACAGGGCAGGCAAAATGATCGGCTTATTGGAATATAAATTCAAAAGGAGGGAGATATGGGACGAATAATATTTCAAACGATGCTTGTTCTTTTTTTCAGTTTAGCCTTTATTTCTACTGCTTCAGCGCAGGTATGTGTGGAATGCCATAAGAAAATTACGCCGAATATTGTCTCGGACTGGCAACTGAGTAAGCACCATCAGAATAAGATTGGCTGCTCAGATTGCCATGGTGAGCAACACAAATCAGCCCAAGACGTGGCAAAAGCGAAAATTCCCACACCCGATACGTGCGGAGCGTGCCATGAGGCACGGGTAAAACAATTCAAAAGCGGAAAGCATGCTATTGCCTGGGCGGCGATGAACGCAATGCCTACCATCCACTGGCAACCCATGGAGTTGATCGAAGGCATGAAGGGCTGCGCCGGATGCCACAAGATTGGGCTGAAGAGTGAAACGGATATAAAGGCACTAAAGCAGGAAGGCGCAGGATTTGGCCTGGCTTCCTGCGACGCCTGCCATACCCGGCATACTTTCTCCGTTCAAGAAGCGAAGCAACCACAGGCTTGCCAGACCTGCCACATGGGTTTCGACCATCCTCAATGGGAGATGTATTCTGGCTCGAAACATGGCGTTCGATACATGCTTAAGCAAATCAAGATGGTTCCGCCCACCGTTTCCGCTCCGACCTGCCAGACCTGTCATATGCAGAACGGAAATCACGGCGTACTCACCGCCTGGGGATTTCTTGCCGTGAGGCTCCCCATGCCAGAGGATAAACAGTGGACCGCCGACCGTACAACGATCCTACAGGCCCTCGGAGTCTTCGACCCCGAAGGAAAACCGACCGCTCGACTGGACGTGGTGAAGGCGGCAAATGTGGCTCGGCTCAGCCAAGAAGATTGGCAGAAAGAACGGGATAAAATGGTCAAGACATGTAATCGATGCCACTCTATCAACTTTGCGAAAGCAGAACTGACAAAAGGCGATGTGACGATTAAAGACGCTGATCGTCTCATGGCGGAGGCAATCCGGACAGTAGCCAGCCTTTACAAAGAAGGCATCCTTCCCAAACCTAAGAACTACGCTTATCCGTTCCCGGACTT
>Ga0335081_10017932_pt1 | contig 11453 bp, 9 predicted proteins | sample Lox_Sample_35_FD_206713 | JGI IMG/M metagenome (GOLD analysis project Ga0335081, IMG submission 206713) | Soil microbial communities from Loxahatchee National Wildlife Refuge, Florida, United States - Lox_Sample_3.5 | ecosystem: Environmental > Terrestrial > Soil > Wetlands | place: USA: Florida... | reverse complement strand
TGAACAAGTTGCTGGCGAAACTGGAGAAACAATTCGGTCCGCACCATTACGGCCGGATTGACACGCACTATCCGCTGGAAAAACGCGCGCCACTGATGGAATTTCTCCGGAAAAATCCGCCGGCAAAGTTACTGCGTTCGCCGCTGGCCGACGTGAAGACCTTCGACGGCGTGAAATTCATCGCGCAGGACACGTCCTGGCTCATGTTGCGCGGTTCGGGCACCGAACCCATTCTACGGATTTACGCCGAGGCGAAATCGGACGCGGATGTCCGAAAATTACTGCAACTGGGCGCGGCTTTGACGCGCCATTGAACCGGCGATACGGCGGATTGAATGTTTGCCAAATCAGCGTAACCTCCGGTGGCCATGCAGCGCGACGCCGACAAAAGCAACTCCGAAACTGCCGATCGTTGGGTCCGGAAATTCCTTGCGCACCTGGCGACGGACCGCGGCGCATCGGCATATACCCAGCGGAATTATCGCGACGCGCTCAACGAATTTCTACGCTGGCATCTCGGAGAACAGCCATCACCATCCGCCAGCGCTGAAAAATGCGCTCCGGCGCGACAAGCGGTCGCCTGGGAAAAATTGCAGCGCGATGACTTTCGCAGTTACCTGCGATTTCTGGGCCGGAACAATCTGGGTCGCGCGGCCACGCAGCTCCGGTTTTCCGCACTGCGAACATTTTACAAATTCCTGGTCCGCCATGGCGTCCTCGAAGCGTCTCCGGTCAGGAATCTCGCATTACCCAAACCGGCCCGGCGATTGCCGAAATACCTGACGCGCCAGCAGGTTCTGGATTTGCTCGCCGCTCCGGCAAAATTGCTGGAAACGCAAAAGCGCCGGAAAGGGCCGGGTCGCCCGATTTCTCCGGCGGTCTGCCTGCGCGATGTGGCGGTGCTGGAAACGATTTACTCCTGCGGCCTGCGGGTGAGCGAACTGTGCGGCTTGCGCACCGAGGACATTGACTGGAGCGAGCAGCTCGTGCGCGTGCGCGGCAAGGGCAGGAAGGAACGGCTCGTGCCGGTCGGCGAGCCGGCGTTGCGGGCAATCCAAAATTATTGGCGCGAACTCCGGCAGCCGCCGTCGGGAACGTCACCGGTTTTCATTGCGGACACGAAAAAGGCCGCGCCGCTCCAGCCCGTCCAACTTTCGCGGCGCCTGAAACAATATCTGGTCATCGCCGGGCTGGATCCGGGACTGACGCCGCACAAGCTGCGGCACAGTTACGCCACGCACCTGCTGGACGCCGGCGCGGATTTGCGGAGCGTGCAGGAATTGCTCGGCCACGCCCATCTCATCACGACACAGGTTTATACGCACGTGACGACGGAGCGGTTGAAGAAGGCCTACGACGCGGCGCATCCGCGGGCTTGAATACTGTCGTGTTATGGAGTCGCAATAAACCCGTCTGCTGCATTTCCCGGCCGCGGTTCGGGCGTTGCGGCGTTTCCGTTTTCGACCGTCGCTGGCTGCCAGGCATCGTCGGCATCAGCCGCGTGCCGGGTGGATTGGCTGAGGATCATCCACGCAGGTAAAACAAGCGCAGCAGAAAACTCATCGCGTTTGTATCGGTAAAAAGCACCGAACCATTGGTTCCGACTGTCACCGTGCCAATGACTGTCCAGGTAATACAATTCGTCGTCGCCAGGATGTCATAGGTGTGACCCACCGGGCCGGTCACGGTCAGAACGAACTGCCGCGTGGGCGTAACGCGGAGTTGCATCGCGGGTGCATTCGTCGCCACCGCGTAGGCCACTTCACCTGAGAAAGGACTCTGGACGCCTGAACTGTTATACGCTGTGGCTGCAAAATAATAGGTGTCTCCCGGTACCAAACCGGAAACCGTGATGTTTGTGGCGTTGCCGACAGAAAGTGTGTTCGTGTAATTACCGCTGGCACCACCATAGTAGATTTTGTAGCCGACGACCGTCGGGTCGCTGCTGGGATTCCACGCCAAAGTGACACTCTGCGCCGGCGGAATGGTCGCACCCGGAGCCTGGGCGGGGTTGTGGAGCAGGGCGAAGAAAAATATCCCGCCGAGCACTCTCATCAAGGAAGTTCTCGCGATTGAAACAGCCTTCAGTCGCAGTGGTATCACCAAAGAACACGTACAGCACATCATGCCTCCGTGTTTCGCTTGGATCATGCCAGCAACCGGCCCGAACAGGAAAAACTGTAACCCTCCGTTGTCATTCTATTTGCATTGATTGCCATTTCACTACCAAGACGGAATTCACGGGCGTTTCGCGCTCTGAAATTCTGATACACAAGCCCGAATCCCATGAAAGAAACTTGCCGGCCAGTCGAAGTTGGTTCGTGTCAAGTCAATGTTGGCCCGCCGGAATTCAAGCGCCGACTTGGCGAACTGTGGAATCGGTTGGGATGGGGTCAATGCCGGCTCGGCAGAACGCAAGGCAAAGTTCCAGTCCACACTCGGATTTGCCCACAAATACCGCCTGCTGGATGACTGAAAAAAGTCGAAAATAGCTGTTGACAGAGATTTGCCGGTTTCATAGTTTGGCTGGCGTCGGTAGTCCGTAAAAAGTCAAAAAGCTGTTAGCTCCTTGGATTTTCTGAAGAAAACCGGGGGGAGATGGTTTTTTGTCGTTTTGCATTTCAGGTTGAATTGATGATAGATTTGCGCCCATGTAGCTCAGTCGGTAGAGCGCGTCCTTGGTAAGGACGAGGTCATCAGTTCAATCCTGATCATGGGCTCCAGTTCAATGATTTGATAAACCAAAAACCAAACGCAGGAGACAACAATGGCAAAAGAGCAATTTCAACGAACCAAGCCGCACGTCAACGTCGGCACCATCGGGCACATTGATCACGGCAAATCCACTTTGACGGCCGCCATTGTCAAGGTGCAGGCCAAGAAGGGTCTGGCCACGCCGATTTCCTACGCCGAAATCACCAAGGGCGGCACGGTCCGCGACGAAACCAAAACGCTGACCATCGCGGTTTCCCATGTGGAGTATCAGAGCGACAAGCGCCATTACGCCCACATTGACTGCCCGGGCCATGCCGATTTCATCAAGAACATGATTACCGGCGCGGCCCAGATGGACGGCGCCATTCTGGTGGTGGACGCTTCGGAAGGCCCGATGCCTCAGACCAAGGAACACGTGCTGTTGGCGCGTCAGGTCGGTGTGCCCGCCATCGTGGTCTATCTGAACAAGGTTGACCTGGTGGATGACAAGGAATTGCTGGACCTGGTCGAAATGGAAGTCCGCGACCTGTTGACCAAATACGAGTTCCCCGGGGAAAAGACGCCCATTATCCGCGGCAGCGCCAAGGCGGCGATGGCGGGAGACAAGGCTGCCGAGGATTCCATCCAGAAATTGATGGAGGCCATTGATGCCTTCATCCCGCTGCCGACGCGTGAAGTGGACAAACCGTTCCTGATGTGCATCGAAGACGTGTTCAACATTGAAGGCCGCGGCACGGTCGTGACCGGGCGGGTTGAGCGCGGCATGCTCAAGCGGATGGAGGAAGTCGAAATTGTCGGCTTGAGAGAGACGCGCAAGACCGTGGCGACGGACATTGAAATGTTCCGCAAGCTGCTGGACTCGGCGCAATGCGGCGACAACGTTGGCGTGCTGTTGCGCGGAACCAAGAAGGAAGAAGTCGAGCGCGGTATGGTACTGGCCAAGCCAGGCACGATCACGCCGCACACGCATTTCAAGTCGGAAGTTTATGTGTTGTCGAAGGAGGAAGGAGGCCGGCACACGCCCTTCTTCACCAATTATCGTCCTCAATTTTATTTCCGGACCACGGACGTGACCGGCACGGTGACGCTGCCACAGAACGTCGAGATGGTGATGCCAGGCGACAATGTTTCAGTAGAAGTGAAGGTCATCGCGCCGGTAGCGATGGAAAAAGGCCAGCGGTTCGCAATTCGCGAAGGCGGCCGCACGATTGGCGCCGGGCGGGTAACGGAAGTCATCGCCTGAGGTGGGGTTCGAGTTTGGAGCGCGGGTGATGAACCCCGCGGCTCCGGTTTTTGTCTGAATGACAAACGCGATTGGGCGGATACGGCAGTAGCTCAATTGGCAGAGTAGCGGTCTCCAAAACCGTTGGTTGGGGGTTCAAGTCCCTCCTGCCGTGCCAGCCCGACGGAATGGGGTTTTGGATGGCTGGATAGATGGATTGATGGATTGGGAAGCGGATGAGCTGATCATTCATCCAAGAATCCAATCATCCATAAATCCAATCATCCATAAATCCAATCTGTCACGGAGAGGTGGCAGAGTGGTCTATCGCGGCGGTCTTGAAAACCGCTTTGGGTGAAAGCCCAACGGGGGTTCGAATCCCTCCCTCTCCGCCAGCCCCGAAGGCCTTCGGGGCTGCCGCGCCATAGCGCGAAGCGCGACGGCGGGCCGGAACGACGGTTTTGGCGGCGTGCTCCGAGCTACGACTTGGCAAGCCAGTGAAATAAGGCTGCCGCGCCGAAGCGAAAGCGAAGGCGGGCCGAGCGTCGAAAGGGCGACGAAAATGCGGTTCGGGCTCCGACTCGGCAAGCCCGCGGGGTGAAATTGTGCTCCGGGTTGCGCCCGGCGAGCGAGAAAAAGTTGTGAGTGAGCATTTGTGAGTAATTGGACAATTTTATTTTGGGTGGTCGTGATTGGGTCGGTCTTTGCCTATCTCTGGTGGCAGGGACAAATCCGGCGGTTCGCCACTTATATTCAGGAAACACGGGAAGAACTGAAAAAATGCACGTGGCCGACATGGGAAGAGTTGAAAGGCTCAACCGTGCTCATCAGCATCACCATTGCCCTGCTGGGCGCCTTCACCGTCGTGGTGGATCGCATCCTGTATTTTGTTTTCCTTAAACATTGAGCACCATGCGCAGCCAGTGGTTTGTTATCCATACGCTTTCCGGCCAGGAACAGAAAGTCAAGGAGAGCATCGAGAAGCGCGTCAAAACCGACGAGATGCAGGATTATGTCCGCGAAGTCCTCGTCCCGATGGAAAAGGTCGTCGAGGTGCGCAACCAGAAGAAGACCGTGTCCAGCCGCAAATTGTGGCCCGGCTACGTGTTCGTGGACATGGTGTTGTTGGATGAAAACAACCGCATCATCGAAAAACCGTGGTATTTCATCAAGGAAACGCAGGGGGTGATCGGCTTTGTCGGCGGCGAACCGCCCGTGCCGACGCCGGCGGCGGAGGTCGAATCCATCAAGGCGCAGATTTCCGCGTCTGAGGAGACGGAGAAGCCCAAGGTCAATTTTGAAGTCGGCGAAACCATCAAGATTAACAACGGGCCGTTCCTCAATTTCAGCGGGATCATCGAGGAAATTGATCCCGAACGCGGCAAGTTGAAGGTGACGGTCAACATTTTCGGACGCAACACGCCAGTGGAACTGGAATACTGGCAGGTGGAGAAAGCGTAGAATTTGTAGCGGCGGCTCGGCAGAGCGCCGCTCGAAAAATTGAACTTGCGGCGGTCTTCCGACCCGCCGCTACGAAAGAAAAGAGATGGCAAAGAAGATTACAGGACAGATTAAGTTGCAGATTCCGGCGGGCCAGGCCAACCCTGCGCCGCCGGTCGGCCCGGCGCTCGGCCAGCACGGCGTCAACATCATGGGCTTCTGCAAGGAATTCAACGCGGCGACCAAGGGCGACGCGGGACTCGTGATTCCCGTGGTCATCACGGTTTACCAGGACAAATCGTTCACGTTCATCACCAAGTCGCCGCCGGCGTCCGTGCTGTTGAAGAAGGCCGCGGGCATTACCGCCGGCTCCAAGGAACCGAACAAGGAAAAGGTCGGCAAGGTGACGCGCAAACAGGTTTTGGACATCGTGAAAATGAAGCAAAAGGATTTGAATGCGGTCAACGAAGAGGCCGCGTTCCGGGTCATCGCCGGCACGGCCCGCAGCATGGGAATTGAAGTGGTCGGATGAAATTAAACAGTTAAATGAGTGATTCGTTAAACAGGTTGGTGCCGACAGCGATTGATTCAACTCATTTCACCAATCACTTATTTAACCGAAATACAAAACCGCGGGAGAGCTAAAAGCTCGCTTGCACCGCAACAAATAAAATGCCCAGTAAACGATACAGAAAAGCGCTCGAAGTGGTGGACGCCAAAAAGGTGTATCCCTTGAAGGATGCGGTTGGCGTCCTCGCCAAATTTCCCAAGGCCAAATTCAATGAGACGGTTGACCTTGCGTTCCGCCTCGGCGTGGACCCGAAACAATCCGACCAGATGGTTCGGGGCACGGTCCCGTTGCCGCACGGCAGCGGCAAAACCGTGCGCGTGCTCGTGTTCGCCAAGAGCGGCGCGAGCGCTGATGCCGCGAAGGCTGCCGGCGCGGAATACGTCGGTTATGAAGACATGATTAAAAAATGCCAGGAAGGCTGGGCGGATTTTGACGTGGCGGTGGCCACGCCTGAAGCGATGGCCGAAGTGCGCAAACTCGGCAAGGTGCTCGGTCCGCGCGGCCTGATGCCGAACCCGAAGACCGGCACCGTGACGGACGACACCGCCAAGGCGGTCAAGGAAGTCAAAGCCGGCCGCGTCGAGTTCAAGATTGACAAGGCGGGCAACGTGCACGTGCCCGTCGGCAAGGCGTCGTTCCCGCCGAACCAAATTGAGGAGAACGCGCGCGCGGTGATTGAAGCCGTGGTCAAGGCGCGCCCGAACAGCGTCAAGGGCACGTACGTCCACACCTGCACTTTATCGGCCACGATGAGTCCGCCCGTGCGCCTGGACGTCAAGGAATTTGTGGCGCATTGAACGATTTAACCATTTAACGAATCACGATCCATGCGTGCTGAAAAACAGATTTTGACGAAGGAATACGTTGCGCGGCTGAATGCCTCGCCGTTCTTCATTGTGGTGGATTATCGCGGCCTCAAAGTGGCCCATCTGACCGAGCTCCGGAAACGGCTGCACAAGGCCGGCGCGGAAATCCATGTGGTCAAAAATTCCATCTTTCGCATCGCGGCCAGAGAAGCTGGCATTGGTGAATTCAAGACCGAACTGGCCGGGCAACTCGCCGTGGTCACCGGCCAGAAGGACATTTCGGCCGCCGCCAAGTCGGTCAAGAATTTCGGCGCGGAATTCGACAAATTGAAGGTGCAGTTCGGTTACATGGACAATAAGCGCCTGGAACAGGCGGCGATTCTGGCGCTGGCCGATCTGCCGGGCCTGGACGTGTTGCGGGCTGAACTGCTGAGCCTTTTGAACGCGCCGGCGACCAAACTGGTCGTTTTAATCAACACGCCCGCGTCGCAACTCGCGCGCGTCGTCAAGGCCAAGGCGGAGAAGGCAGCGTGATAACGGATAATTGAACCAGTCGCTCATTTAACCGATTACCGGTTCAGGCCGTAACTGGTTAAATGAGTCAAACAAGTGATTAGTAAAATTTTCCGTCGGTGAGTGCCGGCGGAAGGAACAGGAAACAAAAACGTAAATCGTCGGTTCACGGGCCGTGAACTCAAAATGCCGTGGCGTGTCGCGCCGGAGTGAAACGAAGGCGGGCCGCGGCAACGACGAGACGAAGGAAAGGTAACATGGCTGACATCGCAAACCTCGTAGAGGAACTGAGCAAGTTGACGGTTCTCGAAGCCGCCGACCTGGTGAAGAAACTGGAAGAAAAATGGGGCGTGACCGCCGCCGCGCCGGTGGCGGTGGCTGCGGCTCCGGCTGCCGGAGGCGCGGCTGCGCCCGCGGCCGCCGCGAAGGACACGTTTGACGTGATTCTCGTGTCTGCTCCGGCGGACAAGAAAATTGCCACCATCAAGGCTGTCCGCGAAGTAAAGGCCGGACTCGGCCTGGCCGAAGCCAAGGCACTGGTGGAAGGAGCGCCGAAACCGGTGCTCGAGGGAGCGAACAAGGCGGATGCGGACGCCGCCAAGAAGAAGCTCGAAGAAGCCGGCGCCAAGGTGGAAGTCAAATAGTGAGTGAATTCCAGGGTGGCTCCGGCGGTTGTCGGAGCCGCCCGGTTGCCATGCGCCGTCGGGCGTGTATAATGTTACGATTTTGTTGCGAAAGGAAACAGCAGGCCAATTTCGGGGAGGCGGGTCCGTCGTTGAACACGGCGCGCCCGCTTTGTGTCGTTGAATAAAAAGCGCCGGCGTTAAGCCGGCTAACCAGGAAAGTCCAAATGCCATCGCGAGCCACTGAACGAATCAACTTCGGCAAGATCAAGGAAATCGTCGCGCCGCCGAACATGATTGAATTGCAGACGAATTCCTACGCGGAATTTTTGCAGGCCGACGCCGCGCCTAAAAAGCGCCAGAAAAACGCCGGCCTCGAGGCCGTTTTCCGCGAGGTCTTTCCCATTGAAAGTTACGATGGCAAATGCAAGCTCGATTTTGACGCTTATGAAACCGGCGAGCCAAAGGTCAACTGGCTGGAATGCCTGCGTGAAGGCCTCACCTACGGCGCGCCGCTTTACGTGACGTTCATCCTCAAGGACGAAGGCAAAAGCGCCAAGGAAGAGAAGGTTTTCATGGGTGAACTGCCCCTGATGACCCCGCAAGGCACGTTTGTCATCAATGGCGCGGAACGCGTTGTTGTCAGCCAGCTCCACCGCTCGCCCGGCATCGCGTTCGAGGCCACGCAACATCCCAACGGCAAAATCCTCCACAGCTTCCGCGTCATTCCCGACCGCGGCTCGTGGTATGAGGCGCAATTCGACACCAGCGACCTGCTCTACGTTTATCTCGACCGCAAAAAGCGCCGCCGGAAGTTTTTGACGACCACCTTTTTCCGCGCCTTGAGCTTTTTGGACGCGGAAGGAAACAGCGGCGGCAAGGGCAAGGACAGCAGTGAAAAAGTGCGCGGCACGGACGAAGAAATCCTCAAGCTCTTTTACGAAATTGAGGAACTCACGGTCAAGGAAGCCGAGAAGCTCGACGACCTGTCGAATCGCGTTTTGATCCAGGATGCCATGGACGAAGAGAAAGGCCTCGTCGTCGCACGGGCCTTTGAGCCGCTGTCCAAGGCGGTGGTCAAGCAAATCGCCGAACTGGGTGTCAGCAAAATCAAGGTCGTGGACACGGCGGTGGACGAGGGCATCATCATCAAATGCCTGAAGAAAGACCCGGCCAAGAACGAGGACGAAGCGCTCAAGGACATTTACCGGCGCCTGCGTCCGGGCGATCCGCCGACCGCCGCCAATGCGCGCGCGTTGCTCAAACGGCTGTTCTTTGATCACAAACGTTACGATTTGGGCCGCGTCGGCCGCTACAAAATCAACCAGAAACTCAGCCTCAAGGATAAGGAAGACTCGCGCATTCTGACAAAGGATGATCTCGTCGCCGCGACGAAATACCTGCTCCGCCTCAAAAAGGGCGAAGGCAGCCTCGACGACATTGACCATCTCGGCAGCCGTCGTATCCGCACGGTCGGCGAATTGCTCGCCAATCAGTGCCGGGTCGGCCTCGCCCGCACCGAACGCCTCGTCAAGGAGCGCATGACGCTGTTCGACCAGAGCGTCGAGACGATGACTCCGCAGAAGCTTATCAATCCCAAGGCGCTTTCGGCGGTCATTCGCGATTTCTTCGGCCGGTCGCAATTGAGCCAGTTCATGGACCAGATCAATCCGCTGGCTGAGTTGACGCACAAACGCCGGCTCTCGGCGCTAGGGCCGGGTGGCCTGTCCCGCGACCGCGCCGGCTTTGAAGTCCGCGACGTGCATCCATCGCACTACGGCCGCATCTGTCCGATTGAAACGCCGGAAGGCCCGAATATCGGGTTGATCGCGTCGTTGGCGACGTTTGCCCGCATCAATGAATTCGGTTTTCTCGAAACACCCTACCGCAAAGTCAAGGATGGCCGCGTCACCGGCGACATCGAATTTCTCACCGCCGACCGCGAGGAGCAGTATATCATCGCGCAGGCCAACTCGCCGATTGACGACCGGGGCCATTTCCAGACGGACCGCGTCGTCTGCCGCGCCCGCGGCGATTTCGTGGACGTGGAACCGGCCCGCGTGGATTACATGGACGTTTCGCCGAAGCAATTAGTGTCCATTGCCGCTTCGCTGATTCCGTTTTTGGAACACGACGACGCCAACCGCGCGTTGATGGGTTCCAACATGCAACGGCAGGCCGTGCCGCTGCTCGTGACCGAGTCGCCGCTGGTCGCCACCGGCCTCGAAGACCGCGTGGCCCGCGATTCGCGCGCCGTGGTCGTGGCGGAGGAAAGCGGCAAGGTCGCTTCCGTCAACGGCGATTATGTGGTCGTCACCGAAGACGGCAAATTGCCGGAGACAAAGAAGAAAATTAAACACGATCCGGAAAAGGGCGTCTGGGTCTATCCCATTCGCAAGTTCATGCGGTCCAACGCCGCGACGTGCATCAACCAGAAAACCCTGGTGGAAAAGGGCGATCACGTGCGGAAGAACCAGATCATTGCGGACGGCCCCTGCACGAAAGACGGCGAACTGGCGCTGGGCCGCAATGTGCTCGTCGCCTTCATGCCGTGGAACGGCTACAACTTCGAGGACGCCATCCTCATCAGCGAGAAAATCGTGAAGGAAGACATCTTCACGAGCATTCACATTGACGAATTCGAGGTCAGCGCGCGCGATACGAAACTCGGCCCCGAGGAAATCACGCGCGACATTCCGAACCTCGGCGACGAGGCGCTCAAAAACCTCGGCCCCGACGGCGTTATTCGCGTGGGCGCGGAAGTCCGGCCCGGCGACATCCTGGTCGGCAAAATCACGCCCAAGTCCGAGACCGAACTGGCTCCGGAGGAACGTTTGCTGCGCGCCATCTTCGGCGAGAAGGCCGCCGACGTGAAGGACACCTCGCTGAAAGTTCCGTCGGGCACTTATGGCATCGTGATGGACGTGAAGGTCTCCTCCAAAAAGGAGGGCGACCACGCCGGCAAATCATCCGCCAGCGAGGAAAAACGCCATGCCAAACAGATTGAAGACGAACACAAGAAAAAGACCGAGGAATTGCGCGACCAGCTCACCGAAGCGCTGAGCAACATTCTGCTCGGTGAAAAAATCCCGCTCGACGTGGTCAACAGCGAGACCGGCGAAATCATCATCCCGGCCAACCGCAAAATCACCAAGACTCTGCTGCGCAAGCTGGCGACGGTTTATGACCGCATCGAAATTGATCCGTCGCCCATCCGCAACAAGATCAACGAAATCATCGGCAGCTTCAAGAAGAAGTTCGACGATTTGCAGATGCAATACGACGAGGAAATCGAGCGCGCCGAGGCCGGCGAAGGCGTCGAAAGCGGCATTGTCAAGTCGGTCAAGGTCTATATCGCCTCCAAGCGCAAGCTGTCCGTCGGCGACAAGATGGCCGGACGCCACGGCAACAAGGGCGTCGTCGCGCGCATTGTGAAGGAAGAAGACATGCCGTTCCTCGCGGACGGAACGCCGGTGGACATCGTGTTGAATCCGCTGGGCGTGCCGTCGCGCATGAACGTCGGCCAGGTGCTCGAAACGCATCTTGGCTGGGCGGCGAAGATT
>Ga0335081_10017931_pt1 | contig 11453 bp, 12 predicted proteins | sample Lox_Sample_35_FD_206713 | JGI IMG/M metagenome (GOLD analysis project Ga0335081, IMG submission 206713) | Soil microbial communities from Loxahatchee National Wildlife Refuge, Florida, United States - Lox_Sample_3.5 | ecosystem: Environmental > Terrestrial > Soil > Wetlands | place: USA... | reverse complement strand
GAAGCGCGCGGAACTTACCCTACGTGGTGGGGGTGAACGTCGGTAAGAGCTCGGGACGCACGCGCCTCGCCGCTCCGATCGGCTCAGCGGCTCCGAGCGTGCGGTAGTTGAGCTCCGCGATCCGCCAGCGATCGGCGATCCTCACGTAGCTGTTGTCGAGGCAGCCCGCCTCCCACCACTCGGCGACTCCCTGTCCCTGCAGCCTCGCCATCTCGATGAGCGGCACACTGGAGACGATCGTCGCCTGTGCGCGCACGAGGCAATGAAACCGCGCGGCCGCGCGGCGCCCGTCCGGTGCCACTGCGAGAGCATCCGCTCGAGCTGGATCCCCAAGCAGCTGCACGTGGACGGCCTGCGGCGCGATGCGCTGCGCAAAGTGCTCCACGTACAGCCGCCGCAGGCCGAGATCCCGGCCAGTGAAGGTCCCGCCCTCAAAGTGCACGCGCGCGTCCTCACTGAAGAGCTCGAGGAGCTGCTCGTAGTCGCCCGCGTTCAAGGCGCGAGCGTATGCGTGGTGCAGATCGCGAATGCGCTCGGCATCCTCAAGCGCCGTGTGGTCGCGGGGCTGCGCCGCGGCGCGCGCCGTAGGAGCCGTGGTGCCCACGGCGATTGCGGCGAGCGGGGCCGACAGCGTCGCGCTGGCCGCGGCCAGGAAATTGCGGCGGCTTGCGACAGTCTTGGTATTCATCGCGGGAACCTCACGCCGGCCTCGGGCCGTAGAACTTGCGCAGCTCGTAGGCGCCGGCGTTGCGCGCCTGGGCGCCGATGCCGCTCATGGAGAGGCCGTTCTTGCCACAGTGATAGCCGATGCCCACGTCATGCATGGTCCGCAGATTGATGACCAGAATGCCGAGAGTTCCGTTGCAGGCTTCCTCGAGCCAATTGAAGAGGTAGAGGTCGTCGCGCAGCTTCACGTACTGCGCAGGTCCGCTCCATTCGAGGCCGCCCGCGCCGCTCGGGAGAAAGATGATCCAGGAAAAGGAGTACGGTGTCGTATAGACGTGCATCGAGGTAAGACCCGGGGAGTAGTTCCAGGTCATGGCACGGCCGACGAGCTCGTCGGTGAAGCGGTGGCGGCGGTACTGGGGCGGAATCAGTCCCTGCATCTCGATAACGCCGAACCAGGTCTTGCGCGCAGCCTCGTTCGCCATGTAGGGCGTGCCGAGCCAGCCTTGCACGCAGGTCGTCATGGCGTTGTCGAAATCGAGCGCAATCGCGACACCGTCGTGGCGCGGACTGCCCCCGAGCAGATGCCCGAAGAAGATCACACCGGGCGCCGGCTCCCAGGCCTCGTAGCTCTCCTCGCGCCACTCGCTCGTGCCCTCGCGCCGCCACTGCAGCCTCTTCGGCTCAGCGAACTTGTACTGCAGCACCGGACCGCCGTCGTCATAGCGGACCGTGAGTTCCTTGCCCACCAGGTAATCGCTGTTCGGCAGGCGGTTGCCGGCCATTGGACTCGGCCCACCGAAGGCGACGCTGCTCTTGGCACACGCTGCCTCCACCTCCTCGTGCGACATCGCGGGGTTGGTGAGCAGCGGGCGGTAGACCGGTCGCTCCCCCTTCCGGGTGGGCGCCGGCCGGTTGCCGAGGGAGATCTTCTCTCCGTGGTCGTCGAAGGGCTCGAAGAGCGCGATCTGGCCCACCATCTCGCCGCCGCCGTTGAACATGTAGTACTCGAGCGCGTCATTCGCATCGAACCCGAGGCGCACGCCCACCTGCTTCACCGCGTTGAGATCGAGCGCGTAGAGGGTCATCGTCCCCGAGAACTCGCACTCCACGCGCGAGTAGATATAAAGGTCGTCGTTGATCTTCACGTAATCGGAGGGACCGCAGAAGCTCAGCTCGCCTCCGAAGCGCGTCAGCTCGACGAAGTTGGAGTAAAGGACGGAGGGGTAGAGCTCGAGGGTCTCGATGCCGGTGTCCTGCTTCCAGTGAAAGCCCTTGCCCTCGAGGCGATTGGTGAGGCTGTGACGGGCCTTGGGCGGTTCCGCACCCTTGGTCTCGAGGTAGCCGAAATGGATCACCCGCTGGACCTCACGGTTGTCGGTGTAGCCGCTGAACCACACCTCGAACACGGTGGCGAGGTGGCTGTCGAGATCGAGGATGACCTGATAGCCCTTCTGGGTGCCCGGGATCAGGTGGCTCAGCAGCACGAGCTGCTGCAGCGGCAGTGCACCGTAGGTCGCCTGAATGGCGGGACCGCCGTCGACCGAGAGCGCGAGCTGCCGGCCCTTGCTCTTGAAGCTGTACGCGAGCGAGGGGCCGCTGTTGTCGGTGACGATGTGCAAGGACTTGCCCGCGAGCGCATCCGTATACGCCGAGACGCAGGCGGGACCCGCCGTGGCGGCGGCCAGCTTGGCGGTGATCTGCTGGTCGGTGAGTTTCGTATAGCGAATACGGTGCATCTGCTCCTTGGGATAGTTGATCTTCTGCACGCCCATGCTCGCCCCCTCGTTCTTGTGCGTCGTGGTCGGATGAGGATCACCGCGTCGGCGACGGGAATCAAGTCATACCCAGAGGTGATTTGCGCCGGCGGCAACAGTGATGCTCCAATTCGCCTTTCGAATCCATCGCCAGCCCCGGGGGAAAGAATCCTATGCCTCGATCAACACCCATCGCACGTGCGCTCCTGGCACTCGCGCTCATCTCGCTCGGGACGAGCGCCGTGGCACAGGCTCCCAAGCCCGGCGTCAAAGGCTACGAGGTCGAGTGGGTCTATCGCGTGAAGTACGGCTACATCGATGAGTGGTGGGATCTGTTCCGCAAGTATCAGATTCCGGTCCTCGACCGGGAGAAAGCGCTCGGCTACGTGCTCGACTATCGGATCTATCACCCACAGCTGCACACGGACGAGGCAGCCCGCTGGGACTATCGCGTTGAGATCACCTACAAGGACTTCGACGGCGCGAAGCACGAGGATGAGGTGACCCAGCTTCTGTTTCCCGATGCAGCGACGCGCAAGCGCGATGAGAACCGCCGCTGGGAGCTGACGGCGAACCACTGGGATCTGCCGATCTATCAGGTCGACACGACGAAGTCGCGCTGAGGGCGCGGGCGGCCCTCAGGCGAATGCGGGCGGGGGCTTGAAGCCCCCGAGCTCACGCTCGAGGAGCTCGGCGAACGCGAGCGTGGTTCGATCCTCGAGGTAGGGTCCGATGATCTGGATGCCGATCGGCAGCCCGCTCGCGCCGATTTCGATCGGCACGGCCGTGGCCGGCAGCCCGCTCGCGGAGGCGAGACTCGCCCAGATGCCCTGCACCGCGTAAGGCACCACGCGCCCGTCGATGTCGATCCGCCGCGCCTCGAACTCGCCGCTGTCGTGCGCGAACGCGGGGGTCGGCAGCACCGGGCACAGCACGACGTCCCATGATTGAAAGAGCTGCCGCCACTCATGCAGCAGATGGGCGCGGTTGCGGTCCGCCACCATCCAGTCGCGGTGACTGGCCACCAGCGCCCGCAACCGGACGGCAGCCGGATCGGTCCTCACGCCGGCCCGCTCCGCCTGCTGTTGCAGCGCCTGATAAGGCCCATCGGGCAGGCCCGCCCCGATGTAGGACATCAAGAGCTGCGTGAAGGTGTGCGCGATGACTTTGAGGTCGGGCAATTGCGGCGAGGAGCGCTCCACCTTGCAGCCGAGGCGCTGCAGCTGCCCGCCGAGACGCGCGAGCGCCGCGTGCACTTCCTCGGACAGCGGCAGCAGCGGATGCTCATCGAGCAACAGCACCCTGAAGTCGGCGAGCCGCGCATGGCGCGCGTCCGGCAGCTCCAGCTGATAGCCGAGCGATTGCGGCTCATCGGGGCCGGCCAGCACGTCGAGCGCCACCTTCAGATCGGCGGCGCTGCGCGCCATCGGCCCCACCACCGCGAGATCCGGATCGCGGCTCACGGACAGATCCGGCGTTCCCGGTGGCGCGTGGCCGCGGGTCGGGACCAGAGCGAATGTCGGCTTGTGCGCGTAGATTCCGCAGCAGTGCGCGGGGAAGCGCAGCGAGCCGCCGAGGTCCGAGCCAAGCTCGAGCGGCACGAAGCCCGCCGCGAGTGCCGCCGCTGCCCCGCCCGAGGACCCGCCGGGCGTGCGCTCGGGATTCCACGGATTGCGGGTGAGGCCGTAGAGGGGATTGACCGATTGCAGATCCCCGAGGTTGACGGGCACGTTCGTCTTGCCGAGCACCACGGCACCGGCCGCCTTGAGCCGACTGACGGCAACCGCATCGCTCTGCGCGATCGACTTCGCTGCCGCCGGCAGCCCCCAGGTCGTCGGGAGCCCTGCGACATTGAAGGACTCCTTCACGGTCATCGGCACACCGAGCAGCGCCCAGCGCTCGCCGCGGGCGAGCGCAGCGTCTGCCTGAACCGCGGCGGCACGCGCGCGCTCGAAGTCGCGCACCACGACCGCATTCAGCTCCTGATCGCGCGCCTCGATGCACCGGATCGATTCGTTCAGCGCCTCGACGGCCGAGATCTTCCGCGAGCGCAGGGCGGCGATGAGCTCCGTGACGCTCTGGAAGCTCATGGGTCGTTCTTGCCCTTCGACATGAGGGACTGGCGCTCCTTGAACCAGTTCTGCAGCGCCTCCGAGCGCTTGCGGGCGCCTTCCGGATCGGCCTCCATCGGCATCACGGAATCGACGATCTGCTTGAAATGCTTCGTGAGCGCGTCCTTCTCTTCCGGGTAAGGAATGATGTACAGCTGCCCCGCCTCCATCGCCTCCTTCGTGCGCCGTGCCAGCTCGACAGGATCGAGGCCGTGGGCGTGGATGCGGCGCAGGGACTCGATCACGTCCTCGTTGACGATGTAACCGGTGTTGCCGAGATGCGCCGGGCGCAGCCTGGTTGCCTCGGCGATGTTGGTGCGAATGTTCGCCGGGCACAGCACCGAGACGGCGATCTGGTACTTGGCGAGCGCGATGCGATAGCTCTCCATCAAATTGATGACGGCGGCCTTGGCGGCGGAGTAGATCGAGGCCGCGGCGCTGCCGGAGAAGCCGCCCATCGAGGAGGTGGTGAGGATGTAGCCGCCCCGCCCCGCGGCAATCATGCGCGGCACGAACGTCACCATGCCGTTCACGACGCCGCCGAAGTTGACGCCCATCAGCCAGTCGAAGTCGTCGTAGGTGGATTTCTCGACGGGCCCGAAGGCATTGACCCCGGCGGTATTGAACAGCAGCTCCGGCGGCTTGCCGAAGACCCGCTCGACCTCGTCGGCCGCGCGCGCGTAGGCCGCGCGGTCGGTGACATCGAGCTGAATCCCGTGAACCTCAACGCCCCGGGCGCGCAGCTTGGCCGTGGCCTCGCTGATGGCCGCAGGGCGGACGTCGGCGATCACGATCTTGCAGCCGGCCTCGGCGAATACGACCGCCTGACCGAATCCCGCACCCGATGCGCCGCCTGTGATGAAGGCGACCTTGCCCTTGTAGTCGAACATGGCGAAGCACGCTCCCCGTCTCGTAGGCCGGTTCGCGAGCTTGCTCAAGCCGCCAGCGCAAGTCCACCCCCTTGTCTCGCGCTCGCCCCTCCTGGATCGCAGTTACTTGATCTGGAAGTGGATCGGCAGGGGATAGCAATCCTGGACGGGCCGTCCGTCCTCGGTCGTTGGACGATAGTGCCCCGAGGCGGCGCGGGCGATCTTCAGAGCGGCGGCATCTAGCCGGGCGTAGCCGGAGGAATGCGCGAGCTGCGGGTCGCCGGTCAGGCGGCCCTGTTCGTCAACGCATACCCGAACCATCGAGGCCCCCTGCTCGTCCAGGCGGATCGATTGCGCCGGATAGAACTCATCCATGCTGGGAAACCCTCGGCCTTCCCCGCCGATCACGCGGGTCACTGGCCGGGCCGGAAGCGGCGGTTGCGTCGGCATGGGCGGCTCAGGTTGCAGTTCAGTGATCGCGTTCCCATCCGGGGGCTCGACGATGGTCTTGATAATCGGCTCCACTGGCTCGACTGGAACCCGCTTGAATGTCGGCTCCGGGATCGGCGGCGGTGGCGGGCGCTTATACGGCTCATCCAGAACCACACCGGTCATCGTCTCCGGGATCGCCGCGATCACGTGCTGCGCAAGACCGCTCGTGAACCCGTAGATCAGCGCGACGTGCAGACCGAGGATGATGAACAGTGCCGTCGTGCGTCGCGAGATGAACGATGAGTCAAAGCGTGGCGATACCGTGGCAACCCCGGCGGCTCCCGCGGCCTTGGCGGCCATCACGGGCGCTGCGAACTCGCGTGCGATGACGCGCGTCGCCCAGCAGCACCCGAGCGCGAGCCTCAGGCGCGCTGCCACTCCGCGGCGTGCCGCGAGGTCCGCGAGCCACTCCTCTTCCAGGCGCTCCGCGAGCGATGCCGGCGCGCTGCGCGCCGCATGGCGGATCAGCCACTCAGCCCATCGATCGACACGGTTGCGCGTATTCATGCCGGTACTCCTCGGCCGAAGCTCGCAAAGACCTGGCTGGCGCGTGAGAGCCCACTCGCTGTTAAACGGTACAACCGGCGGCGCGGTCTACCGGCGACGGAGGGATCAACGCTCTCCCAGCGACTGCTGAACCAGCCCGCCGACTCTAGGCGCAGCAGAATGGGATAGAGGGTGCCCGAGGCGAGGCCGCTGCGCTTCTGCACGTCCGCACCCGAGAGCTGCTCGGTGGGATTCTCGAGAAAGGCCTCCAGAACCTTGAGCGTCTGGAGCGACATGCGCACGTCTCGATCTCGCCTACCCATAGTAGCAAGTCTACATAGGGTCCGATGAAATGCAAGCCTAAGCGCTGGCCGGCTTCGGCGGCGGTGTCGGCCGGAAGTACGCCGGCAGCTGCGGCTGGGTCTCGTAGACACCCTCGAGGGCCGTCAGCTCCTCGGCACTGAACGTCATGCCGATCGCCCTTACCGGATCCTCCAGCTGCTCGAGACGGGTCGCGCCGATGATCGGCGCCGTGACACCCGCCTTGCCGAGGAGCCAGGCGATCGCAATCTGCGCGGGTCCCACCCCGCGCTGCCGCGCGAGGCTCGCGACGGCATCGATCACAGCCTCATCGGCCTTGCGGTTGAAGCGGTTGCGCGCCATCGGGCTGTGGGAGCGGACAGTACCCGTGCGGCGACTGCCGGCGAGCAACCCGCCGCCGATCGGGCTGTACGGAATGAGCCCGACACCCTCCTCGCGGCACAGCGGGTTCATCTCGCGCTCCTCCTCGCGGTACAGCAGGCTGTAGTTGTTCTGCATGCTGACGAAGCGCTTGAGGCCGAGCCGGTCCGCCGTGTACAGCATCCTGGCGAGCTGATAGGCGGCCATGGTCGATGCGCCGAGGTAGCGGACCTTTCCGTCCCGCACCAGCTGCGTCAGCGCATCGAGCGTCTCCTCGATCGGCGTCTCGAGATCGAAGCGATGGATCTGATAGAGGTCGACGTAGTCGAGGCCGAGCCGCGCCAGGCTCGCATCGATCGACTGCAGGATGTGCTTGCGCGAGAGGCCACGCTCGTTGGGACCGGGCCCCATCGGCTGGTAGACCTTGGTCGCGATGATCACATCGTCGCGCTTGACGGCGAAGCGCTTGAGCGCGCGCCCCAGGATGCGCTCGCTCTCACCCTTCGAGTAAACGTCGGCCGTGTCGAAGAAGTTGATCCCGAGATCGAGCGCCCGGTGCACGATGGCGTGGCTCGGCTCCTCCGGGATCATCCATTCGAACTCCCCTCCGAAGCTCATGCATCCGAGGCAGAGGCGCGAGACTTTCAGGCCACTCGAGCCGAGGCGTAGGTATTCCATGACTAGAATTGAAAGTTGATGTGGCTGTCCGCGGGAATCTTGAAGTCGTAACCCTTGGTGAAGCCGATCCAGCGCGCGAAGCACACTACGCTCACCCACAGGCAGATCGAGATCGCGCCGGCCAGCCGCGCGCCGAGCGGTGTCGGCGTGCCCTGATCCCACCGCCCCACGCTGCGGAGCGTGAAGAGATGAAAGATCGCCATGTTCACGCCCGCACCGAGCAGCGCGAGCATCTTCAGCCGAAAGGCGGTATTGCCGTAGTAAGTGTGTGCGTTCGCGGTGAACATGAGCGCGCCGGCAATGGCGGCGATCACGAACGCTCCCCAGGTGAAGCGGAGCATCTCGCCCGTGACGCGCGTCACCGGCCGCCGCGTGTCCGGTAAACCCAGCAGGCGCAGATCGACGATGAAGATGGTGCCGAACACGGTGGCGGCGGCGAGCACGTGCAGGGACTCGACGATCGGCATCGCCTTGACCGAGGAGCGCAACCACTCGCCGGGTGCGGAGGCCTCGATGCTCTGGATGACGCTCGGGATATCCATCAGGCGTGCAGGGAAAGCGAGGCCCAGACTTCCTTGTCGTAGGCAATCGCGCGGCCGAGAAAGATGACGGCGAGCCACAGTGTGATGAGTCCGACCGAGGCGACCCTGGCGGACCGCGGGAATTGCGCCGGCGCCATGAGCACGTAAGCCCTGAGCCTGCGACCGTAGAGCGCCGTACCCGTCACGCCGACGATGAGCAGCAGCATCTTCAGCCAGAAGGACAGCGCGGTGAACTCGCGCACCGGCTCTCCCACCACGAGCGTGAGTCCCGTGACTGCCATCACGACGAGGCCGGTCCACATCCAGGGGGCGAACCGCCGCCACACGGCATCGAAGGGCTCATCGACCCGCATCCGGCCAAGCACGCGCAGGGCGATCATCAGCGCGGAGACGAACACCACGCCGATCATCAGGATGTGAATCGACTGCAGCAGCGGGATCACCCAGCTCACGGACTGAATGGTGTTGCTGAGGGCAGTCCCCTGCAGCCAGTCCGCGAATCCGTGCATCGCTGTCAGCCCTTGGGTGGCAGGAGTCCACCCTTGCCGATGACCGTGGACCCTGGCACGGCATCGCAATGCTTACCGGCCGGCGGTGGCGTCTTCTCGGGACACTTATAGATGGCGCCGTTCGGACCGCGAGTGCCGGCGGGCGTCCCATCGCGCAGCGGGTGCATGCCGATGCTGAAGATCGTGCCCGGCGGGAAGGTGCTGACGGACACTCCTTCCTGGGCCATCTGCGCGGACCCGCCCATCTCGACGGCCCAGATGACCGGCTTGCCCTCCGCATCGCGCTCGACGTTCTTGCGCTCCTCGTTCATCGGGGCAAAGAAGATCTGCAAGTGATTGGCATCGGGGTTCACGCGGGTCACGACGCCCGTGACGACCTTGGTCACATCCATGTTGTACGCGGCGAACGAATGATGCGCGACGGCCGGCGCGGCAAGCGTCAGCGCGGCGATGAGCATCCCCGCCAGCGCTCCGCGCACAACTCCAGGATTCATACTCGACATATTGCCTGTCTCCACGGGATCTCAAGGCCGCAAGCATGCAGGGTCGCGCGGCCTATTTAAAGGTGAAGATATCCTCCTGCTTCGGTCGCTCCATGCCCTGCTCGAAATACTGCTCCCAGATCTGCGCCCACGGGCGGCCGTACATATCGGGCACGCGGTACTGGATCACCTGGCCGGGCGAGACGGGCGTCGCGCGCCCGTCCTTGGGGAAGATCGTCTGCACGCACTCGATGAACGGCAGCGGATCGCCCTGCTCGAAGCCGGAGAGCTTCACGTAGTTGCGGATGATGCGCACCGGCTCCACGAGCGCATCCGGGTCGTAGAAGATCGCCTCATGATTGAGGCCGATGAACTTGCCCTTGGCATCGCGATTCGGCGTGTAGATCTCGATGGTCTGCATCTTGTTCGAGTACTCGAACGCGCTGTGCACCGTCCAGCCCTGGATATTGGAGGTCCAGGTGATGAGAGTGTCCTTGTCCCAGAAGCCGATGGTCTCACCATACCAGCGCGGCACCTGCGGGCCCAGATGCGGCACCGGGCCGTCCATCTTGAATTCGCGTCCGATATGGATGTTGGTGACGAAATTCCGCGCCACTCCGGCCGTGATCGACACCAGCGAGGGGGTGATCATGAAGTCCCACTCCCAGGTGGCCGCCTCGTGCCAGCGCCGCATGAAGCCCTCGGGCCAGCAGTACTGCGAGGGCCACTGCGCCGCGTTGTCGTGTCCCTCGTGATATTCCATCTGCACCATGCGCTGCTGATACTCCGGGGTCAGCAGCGACAGGATCGTCGACACTTGGTTGTGCCGCATGCGGTACCAGTAAGCCTGCCCGGGCGTGAACCCCGGATGCATGTAGCGCCCGTTCCACTCGCCGGGCACCGTGGCGTAGGTGTGCACGGTCGGACCGCCGCGCTGGCGCGTCTCCGCGAGCAGCGCCTCGTAGTGCTCGCGCGCGGTCTTGAATTTGTACGGGCTCACGATGGCCGCGCGCGGATAGTCGCGGTCACAGCGCCCCCAGGCGGCCGTCTGCGCACCGGCTGCCCCGATGAGGCGTCCGCCGAGCGCGCCCCACTGCTCCTCGATGCCCGCCGGACTGTTGCAGCGGAAGTAGCGCGGGTCGCTCCACAGCGCTCGGTCCTTGTAAAAATCTTTGGAGGTGAAGACATCGACCGGCAGCGGGGTCACGCCAGGGGGCGCGTTGCCGTCGCGGGCGGAGCCGATGAAGGCGCGCGCGGCATCCCGCGGACCGGGCTGCCCTGGAGGGCCGGGAGGGCGTTGCATGGCCGCGCCGACGATCTCGTACTTGCGCAGATCCGCCACGAGCGGCGCTCCGCGCCCGACGCTCTTGAAGCCGGGATCGGCCACCTGCTGCGCCCACGCTGCGGACGCCGCGAGCGACACCGTCACCAGAGTCGCGGTGTACCAGGGGCGGAATTGACGCATTGTGTTCCTCCGGCCGGCCCGCAGCCGCGGTGGCCAAGATTTCCATAGTAATCGGAAAACGCCCGCGCTCATATTCAACGCCACGGGGCGTGGCTCGTGCTCCGCGGGAAAGACCCGGGACGACGCCCCGAGCCGTGAGCGCTCACTTGGCGGTGGGATCCCGCTTCACGTCGTGGTCCATGAATTCGAGCCAGAAGCCCTGCGGATCCGGCACGAAGAACGAGCGCGTGGTCGGCCCGATGAAGACCGGCGCGTTCGACTTGCTGAGCGTGTGCAGCTTCGCTGCGAGCACCCGCGGCATGATCACATCGTCATCCTTCGCCATGAACAGGAAGTGCGCCGTACCCGGATCCTGGATGTAGCCGCGCGTGAAATGCCGGTTGTGGTTCTGGTACTCGATGAACTCCATGACGACGGGAGAGCCGGGAACCATCGCCATCGCGATCCGGAACGGACTGCTGATACCTGTAAGCTTCTGGTAAACCGCATCCCCGAGGAGCGTCGGGCTCGCCCAGAACTTGAAGTCGGGCCCGACGAGACTGCGGTACAGCCGGCAGGTTGCCTCGAGATTGTCGACGACGACGGCAACCCGGGCGCCGAGCACCTTCGAATCCGGTGCGGCGGTGCTCTCGGGAGCAGGCGTCAGCTGCATGAGCTCGACGGGGTAGCCGTCGGGGTCACGCACGAACACGGCGCGGATGGCTCCTCTCATTCC
>Ga0335081_10017930_pt1 | contig 11454 bp, 8 predicted proteins | sample Lox_Sample_35_FD_206713 | JGI IMG/M metagenome (GOLD analysis project Ga0335081, IMG submission 206713) | Soil microbial communities from Loxahatchee National Wildlife Refuge, Florida, United States - Lox_Sample_3.5 | ecosystem: Environmental > Terrestrial > Soil > Wetlands | place: USA: Florida... | reverse complement strand
AGCCCTTGCCGAGGCATTCGACAACTACAAGCCACTCTCGCTCGACCCTGAGAAGGTGCATCCCGCGGAAATGTACGTCATGCCCCCTCTCTCTCAAGACCCAGTTTTGGGCGACGTTCGGAACCGGAAAACTGGGGACACCGTGGAATACCTTGTCGTTCTATGGCCTACCTGTGACATGGTTTCTTCCGAAGGGCGCAAGCCGAAGGTCGACAGAGTCCTCTGTGCGCGTACCAAATTGCTGCGGTCCTGTCCGGAGTCACAGGAGCACACCAAGAACGCCAGCAACAGAACTCGTGAACAACTTTCGAGGCTTATGGCGAACAACCGAGACAAAAATTTCGGTTCCGCCGAGAGCGTACATTTTTTACCAGCTTTCCTGAGCATTCCCGACTTGGTCGTCGAGTTCCGCGAACTTGAAGTTCTGGGCCTGGACGACGTGAAGAAACTCGATTGTGTTGCGACCGTCGCCAGCCCATATGCGGAACAGCTGAGTTTTCGTTTTGACTCGTACCGTGGCCGTGTTGGTGTCCCTGATCTTGATCTTGACTTTGTAATCGGCAAACTGGACCCGGTTGCACCTGCAGGTGCAAAACCCTCGGTCGCCAAATAGTTCGTTTAATGGCTTTCTTCAGAGTGAATGACCGACGTATTGACACCTGAACAGCGGAAACGCTGCATGTCTGCCATCAGGGGCAAGGATACCAAGCCCGAGATCGCAGTGCGCTCGGTGCTCGAAGCCTTGAACGTGAAATACGATTTGCACCGGTCAGACCTTCCGGGGAAGCCTGACATCGTTCTTGTTCGCAGGAAGAAGATCATCTTCGTGCACGGCTGCTTCTGGCACATGCACAATTGCCGCTACGGACGAGTGAAGCCCGACTCGAATGCGAGGTTCTGGAGCGAAAAGCGCGGAAAGACTAGCCAGAGAGACAAGAGAAACAGGGTGGCCCTAAGGGAGAAAGGTTGGAGGCTGCTCATTGTCTGGGAGTGCTGGACCAAGCGGCCTTCCAAGCTCACTGAGAAGATTACTGACTTTCTTGCTGCATGAACCTGCGGTGGTCTCGCACTCTGTCGTAGCTGACGGCAAGTTCCTGACCAAGCTCCATGTCGGTGACGACTATCGGCTGCGAATCCAGCCTGCCAAAGACGGTTCCGCTCTCGTCGTCGCTCCGCTGGACGGATAGCCACAGCCACTCCGACTCGCCAGAGTGCTCATCAACGACTTCGAACTTCACGTGGTCGCCACTTTGGTATTTGCCCATCAGATTGGATTCTATCATGGTGACGCGCCGCTCGGCGGCGCGCCACTCGAAGTTATCCGTCAGATATACCTCCGTCCGGCAGAGGAGGAGGCACCTTCTACTTATCTTTCTCTCTGGATGCCAACTGCGGCAGATGTTATGAAACCTGCGTCACGTCTTGCTTCACTGCCACGATGTTTAGATTTCTAATGATAGAATCACTGTGGTGTTATCGTCGATTGTTATAGCCACTCAGGAAACTCGGACCGTGACCTCAACGAGCGCTGCGCAGAAGACCTCTCAACAAATTCGAATCGGGCAGACTTTCCGCGTTCCCGGAAGTGGAGGCAGCACAAACGGCAACTTCCTGAGTTACACGGAACTAACTCGCGGCCTGCATAGTCTCGGCGCAGACATTCAAAAGGGCATGTTCTTCTATCGAGAGTTTCACGAACCGGGGCAATCATTCAATCGAGTGCCGGCGTTTATTTTTCATAGCAATCCGTTCAAAAAAGGATCAGGCGATACCCCTTGGGTGGATGTAATTGAGCCGGACTTCGGGTATGCGCTGTTTCACGGAGATAACAAGCGAGGCGACAAGGGACCGCTTCAGTCTTGGGGCAATTCGAAGCTCAGTGCGTTGCAAAATATGTATAGCGATCCGCTATTAAGGCGGTTTGCTCCACCTATTTTGGTTTTCACGCAGGATCATGTCGAAGGAAATCGAAAGGGTTACCGGCAATTCTCGGGATACGGAATTCCACTCAGATTCCTTATTGGCACGCAACGAGAACACAGCAGTTCGACCTACTTTACAAATCTGATCGTCGAGCTTGCTCTCTTTAGGCTCGATAGGGAGTGCGGATTCTTTGATTGGCGATGGATCGACTTGAGGCGCGACAAGAATGCCGACGCGCAATATGCGTTAAGCCAAGCACCGACCGCTTGGAAAACCTGGGTTGAAAAGGGGGATTCTTCGATTGAGTTTTGCCGTCGACGCGTAGCTCGTGATCGCGTCGTTACCGAGCGAAAGCAATTAGAAATTCCAGCGTCGCAATTTCAAATCTTAGATCGGCTCGTGTCGTATTATTCCTCTCGAAAGCATGCCTTTGAAGGACTCGCCAGCTTTGTTACTCAACAGGTTTTGGGTCCGCGTTGTTCGAGAGGTTGGGTGACCAAGCGTTCCGGAGACGGTGGCATCGATTTCGTGTGCAGATTGGATGTTGGGGACGAAGCGAGTGCGCTTTGTCGATTGCAAACCGTGGTACTCGGCCAAGCGAAGTGCGTCCCAATCTCAAAACCGATCAGCGGCCTCCACAAAGCGCGCGTGGTCGCCCGCCTTCAACGGGGTTGGCTCGGCGTGTTCGTCACGACGAGCGTTTTTTCTAGAAGCGCTCAGCTGGAAGTGTTTGAAGACAAGTACCCAATCCTATTGATCAACGGTCAAAAACTGGCTCAAATCGTCGAAGCGGTCTGTACAAGGGAGAGGATCGAGCTAGAGAAACTGTTGGATCGCGAGACGGCTTGGTATGAAGAAAACGTAAGTCACCTGCCGGCGGCCCGCGTCCTCGACGGTTACGAACTTTCAACTCGTCTCGATGCGACAGCAAAGGCGCAATGAGAGCTGCGAACACTAAGAAGCTGACCATCAAAGCGTGCGACCTATTCGCAGCTGTTGGCAGCAGCGCCCTCGGCGTGGGGATGGCTGGCGCGGAGGTAGTAGCTGCCGTCGACAATTGGGATTTGGCTCGCACCAAATACGTCGATAACTTCAAAGGTGTAGCCTATTATCGAGATCGCCGCGAGACCCTCGGGCAGTGTCGCTGAGGGTTATACTGTGTTTTGATAACCAGTTTTGTATGCGCCGCACTCGTTGCGGCAATAAGGGCTATGCCTCTGCCGTCACCATCAAGAGACTTCTCCGTAGGTCTACCAAAAGACTGACGCATATGAGCACACCACCAGAAGAGGCGTTTCCTGCCGAGAGAAGGGACGGCTCGGGCGAGCCCAACGATCCGCAGCCCACAGCTAATGAGCAGGTCGCCGAACCCGGCCCTTGGTTTGCCCTTCTGCGCGTAACCATCGGAGATCGGATGCCCGAAGGGCCGCTCGGCCCAAACAATGTGCCGTCCTCGGCCCTGGTTATCCCCGTCGAGGTGGCGATGGAAAATCTGGTGCAGCACGCGCGAAAGTGCAACAACCCTCGCTGCCCACATGTTCCGGCCCCGCTTCAGATTTATCGCCGGATGCGCCCCGATGCGATTCGTAAAGCACTTGGCGCAAGAGAACAAGTTTATAGAATTCTCTGGACTCAACGAAATCACGAGCTTGTCCGCTACGTCCAAGATTCCATTCTCCAAGTTCACGCCGAGTTGGCAGAGGCAATCTCGTCGGGAGCATTTAGTACAGGAAACCGACTCCAGGAAGTTCTCGACAAGACGGGTAAGGACGAACCTTTTGTGCTCAACGTGCTCGCAGCCGTACTCTGGGCGACCGAGTTCAAAGGCAAGGATGCCGAGCTTCTCTTCCGGTGCGTAGTTGCTCTTATCGAATGGAAACAACCACCAAGGACCGAGGGAGCGAAACCCGCCGAGGAAAAAGACGATTACAAGTTGGTCCGGTCGAAATATCATGCCGCCATCCGCGAGCGAGATCGTGCGATCCTAACGTCTGAAAAACTCGCGAATGACTTGCAGCTAAGGGATCGCCTACTTGACAAGGCTCGCCGCGACCTAGAGGACATTCAGGGAAAGTACAACCACGCAACAGAGGACGTTGATCGCCTCCAGCGTCAGCTGCGCGATAAGGAGCTCGCGTACAGAGATGCGAAGCGAGATGGAGAGAGGGCGACGAACTCGGCGAGCGCAATCCGCCGAGATCTTCACGAACAACAAAAGACTATGGGAGAGTTCCAGGCTACTCGTGCGGCTCTAGCGCTGCGGCTCGCTGAGGAGAGGCAGACGATTGAACACCTGAAGCTCGAACTCGCGGCCGTTCCTAGAGGGTCAGATGCTGTCAATCTTTTTCTGCGTGAGGAGGAGCAACGTCTCGATATCGCCCGCACGATTTCGGCCGGAGGCGACAGAGTACGTGCCGATCACGATTGGACTCTCTATCGGAAACTGAAGCACGCTTTTCTCGAGGCGCATCCTCGATACCTACAAACGGCGCCAGTCAAGGTCCGCGCCAAAACAGCGGCTCGTTTCCTCGCGTTGGGCGGTGCCGTGGAGGTAGGAAGGAGCTGCTACCTTCTCGAACTAGGCAGGCACCGAATCATGGTCGATTGCGGTATCAAGCCCGGCCCATCCGCGGATCTTCATCCAGAAATCGAACAGCTGGATCACCTCGACGCGCTTGTTCTGACGCACGCACATACGGACCACATCGGGTGGGTGCCTGCCCTGGTCCGCCGCTTTCCGGATATCGGGATCTACTGCTCGAAAGGGACGGCAGCTCTGCTGCCCGTCATGCTCGACGACTGCTACAAGCATTACATGCGGAAGGTTCTTGTTCAGCGCCAGCGAGCAAAGTACATATCAAACGCCGCTCCTGTTCAGGAGCTCTACGACATAGCCGATGTTCAGACAGTTCCTTCTCTCGTAATCAAATGTTCGTTCAATGAGGAAGAGGGACTTCCATTTGGCGACGTATCGCTGCTGTTCTATGAAGCGGGGCACATCCTCGGTGCGGCGAGCGTCTTGCTCCAAGATTCAACCGGTCGTCGCATTTTTTTCTCCGGCGACTTCGCGTCCTTTCCGCAGCTGACCGTTGGCCGGGCCGACTGGCCCGACGAGATTGGCGAGGTCGACTTGCTGGTTCTTGAATCGACGTATGGTGGGCGCAAGCCGCATCGACCTCTGGAAGACAGTCGTAAAGATCTCGTGTCATTCGTCTCTAAGACCATCGAAGGTCGCGGCTCAGTTATTCTTGCATCGTTCGGCCTTGGCCGAGCGCAGGAGCTCCTGAAGTTGATTGTTACGAGCATGGACGAAGGGGCTCTCCCGAGAGTAGCAGTCTACGTCGATGGATTGATCAAACGCATCAATCCAATCTATCGCATGCTTACAAATTTCGATCTCCCCGCAGAATCGTTCTACGAGGTCACGGGTGAAACTGAGCGTCAGGAAGTTGCAAACTCGGCTCAAACGCGTCCTTCGATCATCATCACGACATCTGGAATGCTTACTGGTGGACCTGTCCTTCTTTACGCCCGCCATCTGCTCCCAGACCCGCGTCACCGTATCGTGCTCACTGGCTATCAAGACGAGGGTGCACCTAGCAGGGTCCTGAGAGATGTGGCCGAGGGACGGCGGATCGTAACCTACGAAGACGAACGTGGCGATGAGGCGACATTTGAGGCAGCGATGCCAGCCGAGGAAGTGGGTCTGTCGGCACACGCAGATCAGCCCGGTCTGCTAGAGTACGCAGGGAAACTGCGACCGCGAAAAATCGCGCTGGTCCACGGGGAATCGTCGTGCCAAAAGCTGCTGCGACAGCAGCTGTTGCTGATTCATCCGAAATCCGATGTAATCTGTGGACCGAGCGACCTGCGATTGCTGTGACGCTAAGCCGAAGTCAGCTCGCTGACATTCTCGGTATCTTAGAGAAGATCGACCGCGGACTTATCCAACCGCGCTTCAGTGACCGCATCGGTCGTTTTCTGCGTCAGTACGAATCCGGTCGACGGGAACTCCGCGCCGTTCTCAGACAACAGTCCAACTCGTGCCGGTCCGATGGTGCTGTGTCCGGCAAACTGCTCGGCGCGATTGAAGTGCATGCTCTGATCGATCCTGAGGTCGACGTGCTCGGATTTCCACTCGGCGAGACTGCCAGCACACTGGTCGTGTCCGAGCAGCTCGGCGGGCTTCTGAATCTTCGCATGTGGTTGACCGCCGGCACCGCGCAGGCTGCCTTCAACGAGCTAAGAGATGCCTCCGCTGTCCGCCTCGTCGGCGACTACCGATGGACCCCGTTGGCACAAGTTACGCCGGGCGAAGCGCGGATTGAATCGGCTGGCGGTTCGCTCTCATGGCGAGGCGCAAGGTGTCTCAAGGCGGTCGCCGACGATCTGCTGCGCCCGCCGCACGCGGTAGAGTATGTACTTGACTACCGATTGGGACCGCCCGGTCTGAAGTTCTTTAGAACAATTTGTGCGAGCAGAGCGAATGGCGTATGGCAGGCGCTGCCATGTTTTGGGCAGGCACGCACTTTCAAAGTGTGCGCGGCCGCGGTGGGCGACGATATTCCGCGGGGCGATGTGCTACTGCTGCTCGTATATCGCGAGCCGTGGTCCATCGATTGGACAATCGTTCGGGCGGTCGCGATACAACCTGACGAGGCCCTTGCCCATGCACTAACCTGGGCACACTTGCGTTCGGAGCTATCCGGCGAGAGTTTTGACCCAGTCACCGTCACAGCTGCCCGCGAGGCCCTTCGGGCCTGGGGCGTCAAGCCAAGTCATCTCGGTCCTGTGAATCTGGATCAGCAGTTGCTCCCTGTCACCAAGACACTTCTGCAGTACATTCGTGGAACGTATTGATGCGTCACAGCTCCCAGGGAACGAGGTCTCCGTCATTGATTAGATCCTGAAACCGATCGTGAATCTCGGCTGCAGGCCGTCCTTTCACACGCAGACCCATCTCCAGGTTCCCTTGAAGACCGTGATAGGTCAGATTCGCGGATGTGACCAGCGCGTCAAAGCGATCTCCGACTAGAAGCTTTGCGTGGATCGCGGCCATGTCATCGCGCTCGGCATCGGCCCATCGGAAAATTGAAGGTCGTCGAACACCTGTACGCCACGCCTGAAGAAGAGCCTGCCGATTCACATCTTTGTGGAAGACGGCCGTTACGAGGACGCCCCGCTCAGCCGCGCGTGCAATCGCCTCGATCGTCTGGGCGGCAAGTCCCGTGAGTGCTGCATCGACAGCAACCGAATACCCGACTAACAGAAGGGTCTGTTGGCACTGAGCGATGATCTCACGCGCGACGCCTCCAGTCGTGCGAAGCCCAGGACGAGCGATTCCGGGGTACGTCCACGCCACTTCGACTACAGTCTGCGCCGAGCCGACTGCCTCAGCGGTATGGGCCGCAATCCGCAGCGCCAGAATCAACTGATCGATATTCGGAGCGGTTGTCAGAACATCGCGGTAAGAACGGATTCTGCTGTGCTGAACGGCGAGGTGCGCCTGCAACGCCCCGTTCGGTGTTGACAATGCCACGTTGCCGCTTTCGAGTGCATCCGCAAACAGGTTGACTCGGCGTGCTCCTTCCAACTGAACGAGCGCGGAAACATTTTCGATGAAGGCTGCGAAGCTCACAAGTCAAAGTACGCGGTGCCGAGCTGGGCGACCGTCGCCACGACGTGTGCACGATCGAGATAACGGTTACCACGTTCGCAAGACGTTTCGGAAACGAGAAGGCACGCGTGACATGCAGCGCCATTGAGATGTCCCATCTCTCCCGGTGAGCTGTGCCCGCAAAGCGGATCTGATGAACAGAACGTGGCGCGCCCCAATGCATCGCACAGCACTGGCTCAAGACGTTGCGTGCGACCATTGTCCGCTAGTCCGCCGAGGCTGCCATCCGAATCGGGCGTCGCCGTGTACAGGAGGATTCCAGCCATCGGCGCTTCCAAATCGGAATAGATTCGCTCTCGAATTGATGTCGAAGAGTATCCGCAGTCCAGCGAGAGGGCCTGAATGAGCATGTGAGCTAGAGAGTGCAGCAAGACAAACCTAGCCCCAGGATAGCGTGACGCGGGAAGCTCCCGCTCTTGTCGCCATGTGGTGTGAATTCGCTCCATCGCGGCCGAACGACTGATGACCGATGGCCTTTTCTCCCAATCACGTACCGCATCTTCGGACAACTCCAGAAATATTCCCTCGCCTCGCAGCTCAACCGCAGGCCGCCAATTCAGTTCGGCGCTGCTAAGCGTCTGAATCTTGTAACGGTCTGGCTGCTCGTCGTCGCCGATGAGATCAAACGGACTGTCGATTCGAGTAAAGCCGGCGAGGGCGCGCACCTCTCGGAGCCGCCGAACAATGACTACGCGTGAAATCAAACGTCGAAAAGCCCTCGGAGCTTCGACCTGCTCCGTCTGGAATTCGCGCCGTGCAGCCTTGACTGGATCGGAAGGATTGCTCAACGCCGGGTATTCCTCGCGTCGAATATCGAGCGGAGTTGGGCGGCTATTAGCTTGGGCACGGCGCCGCTGCAGGGCTTCAAATACCTCGTCGGGATCGTATGGCTCCAACTTGGGGAGAAATCCACCGTCGATACCCGCCTTCAGCTTAACGACGGAGTCCACCTTCGCCAGCTGGTCCTCGTGATATGCAATCGCCACGTGAATCGGATCGTCCCATTCGGGTATCGATAACGCGCTTCGAACGAGCGCGAAGTAGAGGCTCGAAGCGCCGCGAAGCGTTGTCTTCAGTGTGCCATTGACGCAATTCTCGCGGTTGCCGTCACCAAGCCACGGTCGGGCGCCCCTACACGGTCCGAGGGCGGACGCGGCGCGGTTGCCAAACGCATCTTCCATAGTCCTCCGGGAGCCACACACATCGCAGCTGACGTTCAGGTCCGACACAGCGGCGCTTCTCGCTGATTCTTGGAACCGAAGACGTTCAGGCTGACATCCGGCATCGCCCTTCCCGCGATGGACGTACGCGTACCACGGGAAATCGTCAAGATGTCCTTCTGAGCACGCGACAACAAAGCGCGCCGGAAACACGACGGGGCCGCCTCTTGCGACTTTGACCTCGTGAGTGGCCTTGCAACGGAAACGCTGTTTATCCAGATAGAAAAGATCGGCACGATCGTACGGCCCTAGACGGCGACAACGAGGGCAGAAGAAGTATCGAGGGAACACAAATGAGGGAACGCCACTTGCCCCTCCATCAGATCGGACCGACGGTCGGTAGAAGCGCTGAACGCGGAGCATGCTGCGCAGTCGAGGTTCGTCTATCTCCTGCGCACGGCCAGTCGTCCAGAAATCCGTCCCTGCCACCAGTACAGATAGATTGCGAAGATCGACCACGGAGCCGGGCCCGAACGTCGTAATGATCTGGCTTGGCCGCAGCTCACCGAATACCGGTGGAAGATTTGTTCTACGGGCCATTGATGCCTAGGATTCGCACAGGGCTGAGTTCTTCCACTTCTCGGAGCGATTGCGGCGCAGCCCAGTGGCCAATCCGTCCTCCTTCGGGAACGCGCAACAACACATCTTCCGCGGGAACTTGATTCAAATCTGGCGATCTCCATCCATAGCGGAGTGGATTCCGACTAAAGCCCCACCACTCGTCGCCCAACCCATTCAAGGCTTGGACGACAAAAGCCGCCGTCGCTGAGTCAGTTATGGCTTCTGCTCTTCGCCTAAACGATTCAATGATCTCGGAAATTCTCTGATCTTGTGGATCGAACTGAGATGCTGCGGCCTCTGGCGACCAACCGTCCGACCCGAGCCTGGCCATTGCTACGTAGGTGCCGCGAATGCCGCGATCCAGAGCCCGAGAAGAAAAGGGCGTCGCACTGGCCGCCTCGACGTTGCGATACAGCGTGGCGTGGTAGTGCCGAAACCGCTCATAATGCGAAAGGTCTCGTGGTCTCGACCAGTTGTAGATGGTCACCACCAGTCCGGGACCCCAAATCTGTCGGCCCACACGGCTTGTCGCTTGAATGTATTCCGCAGTTGTCTTTGGCTGGCCTGTAACAGTCATCAGACCCAGTCGGTCGATATCAACGCCGACAGAGATCATGTTGCTGGCAAGCACGGCATCCAGTGGAAGCGGATCGTCGTCAGCGCGTGGGGAATCGTGGCGACATTCAAGCCGCTGCAAAAGAAATGGGATGTCCTCCTGACGAATTCTGCTGGTCAGCTCGACATACACCGGCCGCTGTCGCCTGGGCAGTCCGGCATTGCGCAGTTGTTCAAGTCTTGCAGGAATGTCGTCATCCATCAGCCTTATAGCGCCCCCAAGCTCGCGAAGGCTGTTGAAGTAAGACACCAGGGTCATATACGGCTCCGCCAGCGTTGAGTTCGCACGAACCCCATTCGCGGAAGACAGCAGAGACGCAGCGACGCGGACATACGCCGTTTTGAGGCTCTTGCCGGGTGCGGAGATACCGAGATAAACACGCCCAGGGGCCCGATCGCTAATCGGCTCTTCGGTGGCGAAGAATGAGTCATCAGGTTCCAGGCCAGGAGGCGGGAACACTCGGAGGTTGCGCTGGAATACGGCTTGAACTTGTTCGAACGCACGCCGCACTGTCGCAGTCGAGGCAATCACTTTCGGCGTGATCAGCCTCGAATCCACCCGGCGACTCGCGAGAAAGTCGACCGCGGTCTCGTACAAACCGACGAGAGTGCCGAGTGGGCCGGCAATCAGGTGAAGTTCATCTTGAATGATTAGGTCTGGAGGTGCTAGGCGCTCGCTGTCTCGGACGGCTGGCGCATGGCTTCTCGCGCCAGCGGCCCGATGGGACGTGACGTGTTCTGTCGAGGGCGCGAGAAAACCACATTTCTCGCATTCGCGGTCAATAAAACCGAAGAGCGACTGCACATCACCGTTCCACGGCATCTGTGCAAATTTGTCGACCGTCGCGATCAGCATTGAGGGACATTCACGATAGATCTCCTCATCAACCACCACGACCGGGATGCCATCTTCGCGCCGCGATTTGTGGAAGTCGCACTCGGTTCGAGCGCACGTGACCCGGGTCTTGCGTGTGTTCGCGTCGATCCAATATTGCTCTGGGGTGAGTCTCTCTCCGCACCATGGGCATGTCTCCAGCACGCAGGGGTTCGGACCTTCCTCCGATGGATCCTCCTGCAAACGCAGCAGTGCGCGGCGTGCCTCCTCATGCGTGTTCGGTGTGCCTTGCAGCCCAAGCCACAGTCCAATCGAGAATCGATAGTCGCCCCATGTCTTCGAATCCTGCGCTCTTAAGATTTCACACGCGCAAAGAAGCGTAGATGCTCGCTGGAACTGTTGGAGTGTCAGAAGACGCAGCGTATAACGCATCAACACGGCAAGGCCCACATCAGTTCTCATTCCGCCGACCGACCGACGTCGACGCAAAGCCATCGTGAATGCAGCTAGACCCAGGTATGCTTCGGTCTTGCCGCCGCCTGTCGGAAACCACAAGAGGTCGCCGATCTGCCGATCATCGGTCTCCGGATGGATCAATCCCGTGAGGTTCAGAAGAATGAATG
>Ga0335081_10017929_pt1 | contig 11454 bp, 8 predicted proteins | sample Lox_Sample_35_FD_206713 | JGI IMG/M metagenome (GOLD analysis project Ga0335081, IMG submission 206713) | Soil microbial communities from Loxahatchee National Wildlife Refuge, Florida, United States - Lox_Sample_3.5 | ecosystem: Environmental > Terrestrial > Soil > Wetlands | place: USA: Florida... | reverse complement strand
GCCGTACTGGGCGGTGAACAAGTACAAGGACATCATGCAGGTCGAGGTCAACCACCAAGTCTATTCCTCGGCCTCCGAGCTGGGCGGCATCCAGATCGAAGAGCAGCCCAAGAACATGGACCGGCCGAGCTTCATCCGCATGGACCCGCCGAAGCACGACGAGCAGCGCAAGGTGGTGAGCCCGGTTGTCGCGCCCGGCAATCTCGCGAACATGGAGGGGCTCATTCGCGAGCGCACGATCCGGGTGCTCGAGAGCCTGCCCCGCGGCGAGACCTTCGACTGGGTCGACAAGGTCTCGATCGAGCTGACGACGATGATGCTCGCGACGCTGTTCGACTATCCGTTCGACGACCGGCGGCAGCTGACCTACTGGTCCGATGTCGCGATCTGCAACGTCAATTCGCCCGAGTCGCCGGTGCATTCCGAGGAAGAGCGCTTCGCCGAATTGGGCAAGATGGCGCAGTCGCTCGGCGCGCTCTTGAACGAGCGGGCGCAGATGGCGCCCAAATTCGATCTGCTCTCGATGCTGGCGCACGGCGAGGCGACGCGAAACATGCCGATCCGCGAATTCATGGGGACGCTCGCGCTGCTCATCGTCGGCGGCAACGACACGACGCGCAACTCGATGAGCGGCGGCCTGTGGGCGCTCAACGAGCACCCCAAGGAATACCAGAAGCTGCGCGACGACCCGTCGCTGATCCCCGGCATGGTGTCCGAGATCATCCGCTACGTGACCCCGGTCATCCACATGCGGCGCACCGCGAAGGAAGACGCCGAGCTCGGCGGCAAGACGATCAAGAAGGGCGACAAGGTCGTGCTGTGGTACGTCTCGGGCAACCGCGACCCCGAGGCGATCGAGGACCCCGACAATTTCATCATCGACCGCGCCCGGCCGCGCCAGCATTTGTCGTTCGGCTTCGGCATCCATCGTTGCGTCGGCAACCGGCTCGCCGAGCTGCAGCTCAAGATCCTGTGGGAGGAGCTGTTGCCGCGCTTTCCGGTCGTCGAGGTGATGGGCCCGCCGAAGCGGGTCTATTCCAACTTCATCCACGGCATCCGTTCGCTGCCGGCGCGCATCCCGGCGTAGCGCCGGGCCTACCCGATCGCCGCCAGCTCGTCGCGCAGCGTCGGCTTGTGGATCTTGCCGGTCGGGGTGCGCGGGAACTCGGTCGCCGAGCGCAGCACGAGCCGCGCCGGCACCTTGTAGCTCGCCAGCCGCGCCCGGCAGAAGGCGAGGATCGCCGCCGCATCGGCGGCGGCACCTCCGCGCAGCTCGACGGCCGCCGCGACGATCTCGCCCTTGGTGCTGTCCGGCACGCCAACGACATGCGCCTGCACCGTGTCGGGATGCTGCAGCAGCACCTCCTCGACCTCGAGCGGCGACACGTTGATCCCGCCGGTCTTGATCATCTCCTTGAGCCGGCCGCGGAAATGCACCCGCCCGTCGGCGTCGATCGAGCCTAGATCGCCCGTGAGGAAGAACCCCTTGGCGTCGAACGCCTCGGCATCGAGTTCCGGCGCTCGGAAATAACCGGGGGTGACAAAGCCGCCGACCGCGAGTTCGCCAACCTCGCCCGGCGGCATTTCCTGCCGCGTGGCCAGATCGAGCGCGCGGATCGTCATGCCGGGCAGCGGCAGTCCCTGGCTGTCGAGGCGCGCCGACGGCGGGTCGTGCGCGTCGGTCACCGCACAATTGCCATAGGTCTCGGTCGAGCCGTAGACGTTGCACAGCTGGTCGGCGCCGAGCGTGGCGATCGTCATCGCGATGTCTTCCGGCGGCCCGATGGTGAGCCCGGTGCGCATCGCACCGAGCCGACGGCCGGGGTGACGCGGATGCTCGCGCATCGCCCGCGCCATGTTGGCCATGCCGTAATAGACGCTGCACCGCTCGCGCTCGATCAGCGCGATCGCCTCGCCCGGCTCGAAGCCCTCCTGCAACACCAGCGTGCCGCCATGCGTCACGATCGCCGGCAGCGCGTTGGCCGAGCCGAACGACCAGAACAGCGGCACCGCGAGCCACAGCCGGTCATCCGCCGAGAGGTGCATGCGCTCGCCGATGTCGAAGCCGTTGGCGATGAGCGGCCCGTGCGCCAACTGGACTCCCTTGGGCGCGGCGGTCGAGCCCGAGGTGTAGAGGATAAAGCAGACATCGCCCGGCGCCGCTGCACGCTGCGCCGCGGCCAGCGTCGCGGCGGCGACCGGCTCGCCCCGCGCCAGAAACTCGGGCAGCGCAAAGATGCCGGGGCGCGGCGGTCCGTCCACCGCGACAACCGTGTGCAATTGCGGCAGCCGCCGGCTTTGGAGCGCGCCGGGCGCGGCCTCGGCCAGTTCGGGGCAAATCCCTTCGAGCGCCTCGATAAAGCCGCGCCCGCGAAAGCCGGAAAGCGTAACCAGCGCCGCGGCGCCCGAATGCTCCAGCATCCAGCCGAGCTCGCGCTCGGTCGAGAAGGTGCTGATCGCGGCGACGATCGCGCCAATCTTGGCGGCGCCGAACGCGGCGACCAGCCATTCGGTGCGGTTCGTCACCAGGAGAGCGACGCGCTCGCCGCGCCGGATGCCGTCCGCGATCAGCGCCCGGGCGAACCGGTCGGCGCGCGCCCTGAGCCCGGCATAATCGAGCCGCTCGCCGCGCGACACGACGGCTTCGGCCTCCGTTCGAAGCTCGGCCATCTCGTCGAGAAGATCGCCCAGCGTGCGGCTCGCCGGGCGGCGCGGTTCACTCATAGCGCGGCTTGCGCTTCTCGCGGAACGCGGCGATACCCTCGGCGAAATGCGGGCTGGCCCGCACCGCGTCGCCCAGCTCCTGCTCCAGGGCCTCGCGGCTCAACCCGTGCTCGGCGCTTGTCGCGCTCACCTGGCGCTTCACCGCTTGCACCGCCGAGGGGCTGTTCGCGGCGATCAGCTCCGCGGTCTCGATCGCCCAGCTCATCAGCCGGTCCGCCGGCACCACGCGGTTGACGAGCCCCAGCCGCACCGCCGCCTCGGCATCGATCAGCCGCCCGGTCAGCAGCAAATCCATCGCGTGGACATAGCCGATCTGGCGGACGAGCTTGGTGGTCGAGCCGCCGAACGGGTAGATCGACCACTTGACCTCGGGGAGTCCGAAGCGCGCGTTGGGCGCCGCGGCGCGGATATCGGTGGACAGCATCAGCTCGAGCCCGCCGCCGACGCAGTCGCCGTTCACCGCTGCGACGATCGGCTTGGCGTAGGCGTCGTTCTTCAGCAGCGCGTGGTTCACCACCCGCGCGCTCTCCAACCCGGCCGAGAGGTCGCCGCTGACATCGGCGCCGACCGTGAACGCGCGCGCGCCGGCGCCGGTCAACACGATGCAGCGGCATGGGTCGCGCTCCAGCTCGTCCCACAATCGTCCGAGGTCGGCCAGCATGTCGCGCGTCATGGCGTTGAGCCGCGGCTGGTTGTCGATCGTGACGACCGCGATTTGCGAGCCGCGTCGGTCGAGACGGATTTCCATCACGCCGTCTCCGCTTGCGGCCCCAGCTCGACGACGACCTTGCCGTGGGCGCGCCGCTCGGTGAGCAGCCGCATCGCCTCGACCGCGCGCTCCAGCGGCAGGCGGTGCGTAACCAGCGGCCTCAGCCTGCCCTCGCCCCACCAGCGCAGCAGTTCCTCGGCCGATTGCCGAAGCTTTTCCGGGGCATGCCAGCGAAAGTAGCGCAGCGACGAGCCGAGCGCCGCGCGGTGCTTGACGAGCAGCCGGTTCGCCGGGATCTGCGGGATGCCGCCGACAAACCCGACGAGCAGGATCCGCCCGCCCCAGGCGAGCGAGGACAGCGCCGCGTCGAACAGGTCGCCGCCGACGGGATCGAAGCAGACATCGACCCCGTTGTCGCCGGTCAGCGCCATGACCCGCTCGGTCAGCGGCTCGCGCGAGTAGTCGATCGTCGCGTCGGCGCCGTGCGCGACGGCCACCGCGAGCCGCTCGGGGCTGCTTGCCGCGGCGATGACCCGCGCGCCCATCGCCTTGCCGATCTCGACCGCGGTGAGGCCCACGCCGCCTGCGGCGCCCAGCACCAGAATCGTCTCGCCTGCCTCCAGGCGCCCCTGCCAGCGGATTGCGACATGGCTCGAAATGTAGGCGACAGGGAAGGCGCCGGCCTCGGCAAAGTCCATCCCGGGTGGGATCGCGAAGGTCTCCGCCGCCGGCGCAACCGCGTATTCGGCGAGCCCGCCATAGGCAAGGATCGCCATCACCCGGTCGCCGGGCTTGAAGCCACGCGCATCGCAACCGCAGCGCTCGACGATCCCGGCGGTTTCAAGTCCCGGGCTGAACGGCAGCGGCGGCTTGGTCTGGTAGCGGCCGGCCACCATGATCGAGTCGGCGTAGTTGACCGCGGTCGCCTCGACCCGGATCAGCAACTCGTCGGCGGCGGGTTCGGGGATCGGCAGGTCGCCGATCTCCAGCCCGTCGATCGCGCCCCACTGCCGGCAGATCAGCGCGCGCATCGTCAAGCCGCGTCGACGCCGTGCCTGATGCTGCGCTTGACGACATTGCGCGCCACCTCGCGCACCAGCTTGCGGTCGGCCTCGGGCGTCGCCGCCGGCGCGATGCCCGGCACCACCCGGTCGTGGCTGTAGGTCGCGATCGCGCTGCCGTCGGTCAGCATCGGCGACGCCAGCTCCTCGCCCTTTTTCACGGTGCGGATCGCGCGGCGGATCATGTTGCGCATCATGATGATCCCGCGATCGGTCGAGGCGAGATGCTCGAGCCCGTGCCGCGACATCCCGCCGTGGATGCTGACCTGCGCGTCGTAGTCGCCCGGCACCCGCTGCCGCTCCTCATAGGAGCGGCTGCCGTCCTGGCCAAAGCCGGTGCCGCGCCGCATGTCCCGGCCCTCGGGCGCGCGGTAGTAGCCGATCTGCATCGTGTGGGTGTCGTCAAGCGGCACCGCCCAGGTCGTCGCCTGCGGCCGGTTGACCGAGTTGCGCAGCGCCATCGGGTCGGCGTTGGGCGGGAACTGGTGGATGTTGGGCAGGATGAAATCGGCGACCCGCACCCACACCCGCTCGCCCTGGCGGCGCGTGTCTATGTAGACCATGCCGACCGGCGTCTCCATCCAGTCCCATTCGGGATGCATCTTGAAGTCGTCGGTGAAGCCGTCGCTGCCCGGCAGGGTGTGGAGGAACTGGAGATGCGCCGGGTCCATGCTGTTTTCCTTGACCTGCAGCCAGTTGCACTCCCACAGCGTCGGCGGGCGCGCAACCTGGCGGTAGCCCGGCAGGTCCCAGGTATCGAGGATCGGGAACGCCGGCTGCTGCTCCGGCGGACCCATATAGGCGAACACCAGACCCTCGTGCTCGCGAACCGCGTAGGCGCCGTGGCACAGCTTGTCCTTGAGCGTGCTGTCGGCCGGCTCGCCCGGCGTTTCGAGGATCGTTCCATCGCAATCGAATAACCAGCCGTGATAGCAGCAGCGGATGCCCTGCTCGCCGACCAGCCCGAATTCGAGCGAGGTGCCGCGGTGCGGGCAGTGCAGCTCGAGCAGGCCGATCGCGCCCGATTTGTCGCGAAACGCGACCAGGTCCTCGCCGAGGATGCGCAGCCGCCGCGGCACGTCGGTCAGCTCGCACGACAGCACGACCGGCTGCCAGAAGCGCCGCAGATATTCGCCGCATGGCGTCCCCGGTCCGACGCGGGTCAGTTCCGCGTCCTCGGGCGGCATGCCGCGGTGGTGGTATGCGCTGTAGCGCGTGCTGAGGAACGGCGCTCTGCGAGCCATGATGTCCTCCCAAGCCGAGGTTGGCGTATAGTCAATCCCGAGACAGGGAGACACGCAATGAAGAAGCGATTTGGCGTGGTATCCGCCGACGGTCATTGCCGGCTGCCGCATCTGCCCTTCGATCTGTGGACATCGCGCCTGCCGCGCCGCTTCCAGGACGACGCGCCGCGCGTCGTCACCGGCGGCGACGGGGTGCGGCAATGGGTCGTCGAAGGGCACGCCTGGAGCGGGGTCGGCTGGGCCGGGGTCGGACGCGGCGCGGTCAATTGCTATACCCGCGCCGGGCTCCCGGAGGAGGCCGAGCCCGGCATCTTCCGCGCCGCCAGCGCGAAACACCGCTGCGAGGACATGGACCGCGACGGCGTCGACGCCGAGCTGGTCAACGGCCCCTACGAACAGATCCACCAGATCAAGAACCCCACGCTGCGCGCCGCCTGCGTGCGCGCGGTCAACGACTGGGCGCGCGAGCTCTACGAGGAGTCCGGCGGGCGCTTCATCATGCTGCTGCCGATCTCGTGCCAGACGCCCGACGAAGCCATCGCCGAGATCCTGCGCGTCGCCGAGTTCGGCCTGCCGACCGGGATCGTCTTCGACTGGGTCGGCGCGCCCGAACCGGTGCTGCACCAGATCTGGGAGCCGGTCTGGGCGGCGGCGGCGGAAACCGGGATGCCGGTCAACCTCCACGCCAACCCGCGCGGCGGATCGCGCCAGATCGGCGTCGGCGTCGAGGGGCTCGGGCGGCGCAACCAGTCGCTGATGACGGTCGCCAACTTCCCGATGGGCCTGATGGCCGAGCTGATGAGCGCGGTCGTGCTCTCCGGCATCTGCGACCGCCATCCCGGCATCCGCTTCGTGCTCGAGGAGGCCGGGGTCGGCTGGGTCCCGTTCCTGTTCTGGCGGCTCGACCGCGAGTACGAATTCGGCGATCCCGGCAACCGGGTGTTCAAGCCCGACATCGAGCTGTCGGCGATGCCGAGCGAATTCGTGCGCCGCCAGGTCTATTTCACGTTCGAGGTCGAGGAGGAGGGCGGGTTCCGGCGCGTCCCCGAGATCGGCATGGACAATTTCCTGTGGGCCAGCGATTTCCCGGGCCTCGACAGCCCGTGGCCCAACTCGAAAGCGATGGGCCACGCCCCGGCAGAGGCGGCGCTCGGCCCGACCGCGCTCAACCAGCTGGTCTTCGAGAACGCGGTCAAGCTCTACAAGATACCGGTGAGCTAAGCGCGCGGACATGGCGCCGGATCAGGCGGAGCGCGGCATGCGCCTTGCAGCTCGCAGCCGGGGACGCCGCCGGACCACCACGCCTCAAGGGGGAGCGACGTGAGGACTGCAAGGCGACTTGCCCGACGCCTGGCCATTGGTGCGCTCGGCGCGCTTGTGCTGGCGACCGGCGGTGCGCGCGCCGACGACACGCCGGTCGTCACCCAGCTCGGCTGGCTGCGGATCGGCGAATACGCCCCGGTCCTGCTCGCCGAGGCTAAGGGCTACTTCAAGGACGAGGGGATCGACCACAAGACGCTCGACGGCGGCCCGGGCAAGAACCCGGTCCCGATCGTCGCGGTCGGCCAGGCGCAGTTCGGCATCACCGCGAACGGCATGTTCCTCGTCACCGCGCGCCTCGCCAAGGACCCGGTCGATGTGGTCGCGATCGGAACGCTGTTCCAGCAGGCGCCGTCGGCCTATCTGAGCCTCGGCGCGCCCGATGATCCGCCGCCGCAGCCGAAGGACATGGAAGGCAAGACGCTCGGCCTTCAAGCCGGCAACGAGTTCTCGTTCCGCGCCTTCGCGCGGCGCAACGGCGTCGACGACACCAAGGTCAGGCTGGTCACCGTCCAGGGCACCGCCGAACCGCTGATGACCGGGCAGGTCGATTTCTTCCTCGGCTGGGTGGTCAACCAGACCTACCAGATCGAGCAGGAAGCCGCGAAACCCGACGCGCCGCCCGCGCTCAAGGGCAAGACCTGGAAGGCGATGCGGTGGGCGGACTACAAGGTTCCGCTCTACACCGACGTGATCTTTGCCTCGGCCGCGACGCTCAAGAACAACCCGGAACTGGTGCGGCACTATCTGCGCGCGGTGCAGCGCGGCATGCAGTTCGAGATCGACCACCCGGACGAAGCGGTCGAGATTCTCGCGCATTTCCCCGGCCAGATCGAGGACGCGAACAAGCTCGCCTGGCGGTTCAAGCTGCAGAACCGGCTGTTTCAGAGCGCCGACTCGAACCAGCACGGGTTGCTGTGGATGAACCCCGCGGTCTGGGAACAGATGATCGCGTTGCTCAAGGAGGGCGATCAGATCCCGAACGCGATCCCGCCCTCCGAGGTCATGACCGACGCCTATCTCGCCGCCCCGGACGGGCATTGATGGCGGCGATTTCGATCCGCAACGTCTCGCGCCGCTTCGGCGACACGTGGGCGCTGCGGCCGGTCGATCTGGAGATCGCCGACGGCGAGTTCGTCGCGCTGGTCGGCCCCTCGGGCTGCGGCAAGACCACCCTGTTGCGTATCGTCGCCGACCTTCAGGCACCGACCGGCGGCGAGGTCCGCATCGGGCCCGACCCGGCCGCCGAAGCGCGGCGCAAGCGCCTCATCGGCCTCGTGTCGCAGCGCCCGGCCGTGCTGCCGTGGAAGCGCGCCATCGACGACGTGCGGTTCACCCAGAAGATCGCCGGCCGCGTCGGCTTCGATCCCGCCAAGGTGCTGCGCGAATTCGGCCTCGAAGGCCACGAGGGCAAGCGCGCCCGAGAGCTGTCCGGCGGCATGCTGCAGCGGGTCAATATCGCCTCGGCGATGGCGCACGACCCCTCGGTTCTGCTCATGGACGAGCCGTTCGCCGCGCTCGACGAGATGAAGCGCGAGGAGATCGGCGCCTGGTTCGATCGCGAACTTGCGCTCCGGCCCAAGACCGTGCTGTTCGTCACGCACCATATCGACGAGGCGGTGATGCTTGCCGACCGGCTGGTGGTGTTCTCGGCAGCGCCGGGCCGGGTTCTCGAAGTCGTCGCGGTGCCGGAGCCGCGGCCGCGCGCGCCCGCCTTCCGCCAGGACCCCCGCTTCGTGGCGCTCGCCGGTCACGTGCGCGCGCTGCTGATCGACCGGGCGGAGGCGGCCTGAAGCGTGGCCGACGCTGTTCTTGCCCCCGAGGAGAGCCGCTCCCCTTCCGGCGCGGGGCGGCTGCCGCGCCTGCTGTGGACGGCGCTGCGCGTGGCCGCGCCGGTCGGCTCGGTGCTGGCGTTGTGGTATCTGGCGATCTGGTTCTCCGGCCTGCCGGCTTTCGTGATACCGCTGCCGACGCGCGTGCTCGAGGCGCTGTGGGTCGACCACGCCTTCATCTTCGACAACCTGCTCTACACCTTGCAGGTCGCCGGCATCGGCTATCTGTGGGCCAATATCGCCGGAATCGGGCTCGCGGTGCTGTTCGACCTCCTGCCGCCGACCCGGCACCTGCTGATGCCGGCCGCGATCACGCTGCGCAACGTGCCCTATATCGCGCTGATTTCGGTGCTGGTGTTGGCGTTCGGCGACACGATCGCGAGCAAGAGCGCGATCGTCGCGCTCGCCGGGTTCTTTCCGGTGCTGGTCAACACGATGCAGGGGCTGCGCGCGGCCGACGATGTGCAGCTCGACCGCATGCGCATCCTCAACGCCGGCTGGTGGCAGACCTTCAGCCGCGTGCGGCTGATCTACGCCCTCCCGGCGATCGTCGCGGCGCAGGAGATCACCGGGTCGAGCTCGATCATCGTCGCGATCGCCGCGGAATGGATGATCTCCACGACGGGTCTCGGCTATGTGATCAACCACGCGATGCAGAATTATCGCGGCGACCAGGTCTATGCCGTCGCGCTGGTCGCGACCGGGCTATCCTTCCTGGTCTATTCGCTCGTGCACGCGCTCGGCCGGCGCCTGGACTGGCGGGCCGGCGACCCGCGGCGCGGATGAGGCGCGCAGCGGCTGCGGCCGCCGCGGGGATGCCCGCGCCGCCCGTGCCACGGATCAGATGACACCCTCCTCGGCGAGGCGCTCGACCTCGCTCGGGGTGCGGCCGAGCAGCTCGGTCAGGACCCACATATTGTCTTCGCCGTAGCACGGTGCACCGCGGTTGATCGGGCCGCCGATATAGGCCGGGGTCTTCGACAGCTTCATCGGGATCTCGTAGACCGGCCAAGTGCCGATCTTGCTGCCGGTGACCTCGGTCAGCCATTCGAGGTGGCGCAGTTGCGGATCGGTATCGACCCGATCCTCGGCATTCTGGCAGACCCCGGCCGGCACACCGGCCTTCTGCAATTTCATCATGCAGTCGTAGCGGTCCTCCGTCCGGGTCCAGCCCTCGACCGCGGCGTCGAGGCTGTCCTGGTGGTGAAGGCGGGTCTCGAGCGTCGCGAAGCGAGGATCGTCGAGCCACTCGCCGCGCCCGGCCAAGCGGGCGAGGGTGTGCCACTCGGCATCGGTGAAGCAGGCGATCGCAATCCAGCGGTCCTTGCCCGCGCAGCGATACGCGCCATGCGGCGCGGCCGGCTTGTACGGCGAGCGGTTGCCGTAGCGGCGGAAAACGCGCTCGTTCGCCGCCCAGTCGAGGATCGTCGCGCCGGTGAGGAAGATGCCGCTCTCGCATTGCGAGGCGTCGATCCATTGCCCCTCGCCGGTCCGCTCGCGATGGTAGATCGCGCCGAGCAGCGCCAGCGCGTAGCCGTAGGCGCCCATCCAGTCGAGATAGGAATAGCCCCAGCTTACCGGCATCGCCGGCTCGGGCAGGCCCGACATCTCGGCCTGCCCGCCGAACGCCGCCGCGACCGGCCCCACCGTGCGCATCCGGCCGTAGGTGCCGTGCGCGCCCATGCCGGATTGCTGGATGTAGATGATGTCCGGGCGGATCGACTTCATCACGTCGTAGCCGAGGCCCAGGCGCTGCAGCACGCCGGGCGAGAACCCTTCGGCCACGATGTCGCAGAGGCGGATCATGTCCTTGGCGATTTCGAGGCCCTTGGGGTGGCGGATGTTGAGCGAGATGCCGCGCTTCCCCGAATTCTTGTTGAGGAAATTGCCGCCCATGTCGGGGTCCTTGACCCCGGGGAGCGGCCCGGTCGCGGCGTCGCGCGCCGCGCGTCCGCCGACCGGCGCCATCCCGGCGAGCCGGGTATCGGGATTGTCCTTCCACTCGACCTTGAAGCTTTCCGCGCCCATCGCCGCCAAAAACCGCGTGCCGCCGGCCGAGGCGAGAAACCACGCAAAATCGAAGATCCTGACGCCCTGCAACGGGAACGGCTTGTTGTGGAGCGCCGAGAGACGCGGGTTTTCGACCTTGCGCGGGCTCGCCGGCAGGCTCGGCCGCCGGAGCGCCTCGCGCAATACCGCCTCGGTGTCCTCGCCCAGGAGCGGCGCGCGGCGCCCGACCTGCCAGCTCGTCTTGTTGCTGAGCCACTTCGAGGTCGGATAGGGGAACGAGCGGCCGAGCTCGGGGTGCTCGACATCGGCGAAGGTCTTGCGGGTGCGCCAGTGCTCGTCGAGCGCATTTTCGTGCGGCTTCCTGAGCGGCGCCCACAAGAGGCCGGCGTTCTGCGCCTCAAGCCACGGCATGTCCTTGTAGGTCCAGGCGCGGACAAAGCGTTGCACAACGTCGAGCATATGCGACCGCGCCTCGTCCGCACCGGCGGTGCCGGGCACTTGCCGCGCGCGCAAATCCACCTCGGGGGCCGGCGGCTGCAAATCGGCCTGCGCGT
>Ga0335081_10017927_pt1 | contig 11454 bp, 9 predicted proteins | sample Lox_Sample_35_FD_206713 | JGI IMG/M metagenome (GOLD analysis project Ga0335081, IMG submission 206713) | Soil microbial communities from Loxahatchee National Wildlife Refuge, Florida, United States - Lox_Sample_3.5 | ecosystem: Environmental > Terrestrial > Soil > Wetlands | place: USA: Florida... | reverse complement strand
CTTTTGACCGGATCATTCTGACGGCCGCGCCTCCCGATATTCCGCAAACGCTGGTGGATGAACTGGCGCCCGGCGGACGTCTGGTGGCGCCGGTAGGTTCGCTGGGGTGGCAGGAGTTGATCGTGATCGAGAAGAGCCGCGCCGGCGCCATCCGGCGGTGGTCTGTGATCCCGGTCAGTTTCATGCCGATGAGGCCGGGGGACGAGTTCGGCGAGCGCCAATCTCGTTAGGCCAACGCGGGCACAGCCTGGCGCACGGCGAACCGCTTATCAAGCGCGGCGAGCTTTTCCAAAATGCCCGTGTACTCCAATTCCGACATGGGCAGCATGGCGGCGCCGATGAATCCCTGCCGCCGCATCTCCATCGCCTTGTTCGCCACGTGATCTCGCACCGTATTCCAGAAGGGCTGCGCGAAGCCGTCGATCGCTTCCGTGAGCTTGCCGTTGTGGACGCAGAATCCCGCACAGCTTACGATCGGGGGACCATCGAAGTAGCTGATACCGGTGTTCAACATCACCGGCATGAGTGGCATCTGATGCGAGCCGCGCATTCCTCCGGCCACAAAATGTCCGATCGCAAACGGCGCAAGCACTTCGCCGGTGGCGGGAAAGTCCATCTGCACCCGCACCAGCATCACCGGATCATCTTTGCCGGTGTACTTGCCCGCGATGTTGTGAAGCCGCGAAGTGGCGACGGCGACCGACTGCTCGCCACTGGCCCGCGACCAAACCGATTCGATGACGTAGCGTTCCGGGTCGCGGAGGAGAGCGGCAATATCGTACAGCTCCTCCGGCGCGTTCAATTCGATGACGCGGTCGCCGGACGTATGGCTGACGTCCATGATCACGAACCGGAATCCGCGGGACATCTTCGGCGACAGGATCAATCCTGGCGTGTTCATAACGTCCGCGAAGGCTAAGTACAGCGGCAAATTGTAGGCGCCGGGATCGGTCTTGTCCGCCGCGAAAAACAGGAAGGGCTCGTTGGGGCGCTCCTCGATTTCCATTTCGGCAACGGCCGGGCCCATTCCTTTCACATTTCCGGAGAACGAGTCCTTCAGCAAGTCCTGTCCGGCGCCGTATAAGCCCTGGTCACGTGCGGTATCGGTCGCAGCGCGAAAGGCGCCCCACGCCAGCTTGTGAATGGCCTCATCGCCCTCGCCGCGCGCATGGGTCATCAGAATGGCGATGTCGTCGCCGGTATGGCTGATGTAGTGGTCGAAAAGGAGTCCGGGCGCGCGTTCGCCAACGTATTCTTCTACGGTTTTCTGAACGCGCCTGGATGGAGCAACGTGTCCGCCAATGGATCCGATGTCGGCTTTTATCACGCTTAAGGTCAATCTCATGGCTACAGTCCTTTCCTGGGAACGGTTATAGCTGCACGCGAATCCCCATAAAAGCCGATTGCAGTGCGGGGAGTCTGGCTTGTCACGTGCCTATCTGATGAAAAGGACAAAAGATGCCCTCGGTATCCCAAGATTCGGAAGCACGAGAGGCGGCTTCGCCGGGGCACTCGCCGCGATTGAGCGAATTGCACCAGTTCTTTCGCCGAATGGCGCAGATCGACGAGGAGTTCCTGGTTTACGACGACGGGTTTCGACGCCGGAGCTTCCGCTACCGCGAGATCACGGGGATGGCTCTATCGTTCGCCGCTCGGCTGCGGGCGCACCGGGTTTGCAAGGGCGACGCAGTCATGATCTGGTCCGAGGGCCGGCCCGGGTGGATCGTTGCGCTTTGGGGATGTTTGCTGGAGGGTGCGGTCGTCGTGCCTGTCGAACCGCAATCTTCGCTGGATCTCTTCCACAGAATCGAACGCAGGGTTCAGCCACGTTTGATCCTGGTGGGCGACAGGACTCCGCCGATTGGGGACGATCAACGTCCGATCTGGCGAATGGCAGATGTCGAACGACTCCGCGCGGCCGTTACTCTCGAAGCGTCGCCAGTTTACGAAGACGATGTCGCGCAGATTGTTTTCACATCCGGAACTACCGGCGAGCCGAAAGGAGTCATCATTACGCACCGCAACCTGGCATCGCAAATTGCACCGATCGAAGCCCAGTTTGCACCGTACCGTAAGTATGTTCGTCCGTTCGCACCGCTGCGAATTCTGAACCTCCTGCCGATGAGCCATCTGTTCGGGCAATCGCTGGCGACGTTTGTTCCGCCACTGATTCCCGCATCGGTGCTTTTCATTTCCAGCACGAGTCCGCGCGAGATCGTGAAGCAGATCCGCGCCCAGCGCGCCGCGATCCTGGTGGCGGTGCCCAAGATCCTCGAAGTCCTGCGTGAGTTCATCGTGCATCGATTTAAAGAAGCTGCCGTGACTCAACGAAAGACAATCCCGTGGCCGGTCCAGTGGTGGCGCTTCCGTCGAGTGCACCGCATGTTCGGGTGGAAGTTCTGCTGTTTGGTGTCCGGCGGCGCGCCGCTATCCGCCGAGCTGGAAGCATTCTGGGACCATCTCGGATTTGTTGTGGTGCAAGGCTACGGTTTGACGGAAACCGCGCCGGTGATCAGTTTCACTCATCCCTTTCATGTGGCGCGCAAAACCACGGGCAAACCGCTCAAGACGCTGGACCTGAAAATCGCCGATGACGGCGAAGTGTTGGTTCGCGGCCCCAGTATCACGCCCGGCTATTTTGATGCGCCGCAGGAGACGGCAGCTGCATTTCGGGACGGTTGGTTTCACACCGGCGATGTCGGAGAGATCGACCGCGAGGGCAATCTCATCATTCGAGGCCGGAAAAAGGAGACCATCGTGACTCCTGAAGGTCTCAAGGTCTTTCCGGAGGACGTGGAGGCGGTGCTCGACAGTTTGCCGGGAGTTCGCGAGTCAGCGGTGATTGGCAAGGATCGCGTTCATGCTGTGATGGTGCTGGACCCGGGGATCAGCGCCGGCGAGATTGTGCGCCAGGCGAACGCCCGGCTCGAGGAGCATCAGAAAATTCGTTCCGTTTCGATTTGGCCCGGCTCGCATTTACCGCGCACGGCAACCACGCGAAAGCTGCGCCGCGGTGAGATCGCGGAGTCGATGGACAAAGGCACGGTTGTTTCGAAACCGGAAAACACTGTGGCTGGCCTGGTCGAGAAATACGCGCCGGGACGGGCGATTAGGCCCGACACGACCATCGAGGAACTCGGCCTGAGTTCACTGGATCGAGTCGAACTGATGATGGATATCGAAGCGAAGCTCGATACCACCATCGATGAGAGCGCCTTCTCGTCGGCGCGAACGGTCGCGGATTTGGCAGCTCCGGTCGCCGCACACGAAGAGACACGGTTCCCGCGATACAACCGCAACTGGATCTCAAGGCTGATCCGCGGCGTTGCGCTTGAAGTAATCTTTCTTCCGCTAACCCGGTTCTTTGCCAAACGGAAGATCCACGGCCGCGAAAACCTGAAAAGTATCCGGGGACCGATCATCTTCGCTGCGAATCATGAGAGTCATCTCGATACGCCGATTATTCTGGCGACCGTTTCTTGGAAGCTACGGCGAAAACTCGCGCCGGCGATGTGGAAGGAATATTTCGACGGGCACTTTCACCCGGAGCGTCATTCGTGGGCTGAATGGCTGTCGAACAGCATTCTGTACGGCCTGATTACAGTTCTGTTCAACGGGTTCCCGATTCCGCAATCCGAGGCCGGAGCGCGCGAATCGATCCGCTACATGGGTGAGCTGGCCGACGAAGGCTGGTCGCTGCTGATCTTCCCGGAAGGAGAGCATTCCCGGACCGGCGAGATCGGCAGATTTCTCCCTGGAGTTGGCATGATCGCGTCGCGCCTTCACCTCCCCGTTGTCCCGATCCGGCTGCATGGCGTGGGGCGTGTGCTTCCACACGGCGCCAGCATTCCGCATCGTGGACCGGTGGAAGTGCGAATCGGAGTGCCGATTCAGCTTGAAGGTGAGTCTTACGAAGATCTTGCGCAGCGTGTCGAAGATGCTGTCCGCAAGCTATGAAGACCTCGGCTCTTTTCACCGATCTCTACGAACTCACGATGGCGCAGGCCTACGCGGCCGAGCACATGGACCGCGATGCCGTGTTCGAGCTGACCTTCCGGAAGATGCCTGCGAACCGGAACTATATCCTCGCCGCGGGCATCAGTGACGTTCTGAACTTCTTAGCGACTTTTCGGTTCGAACAGGCAGATCTGGAATATCTTGAAGGGCGAGGCGCATTCTCACGGGACTTCCTTCGGCAGCTCGAATCGCTGCGCTTTACGGGGGACGTCCATGCGTTGCCGGAAGGCACACTGGTTTTCCCGAACGAACCGATCGTTCAGGTGACTGCGCCGATCATCGAGGCCCAATTAATGGAGACGTTCGTGCTGAACCAAATCCACTTTCAGAGCCTCGCGGTCGCAAAAGCCGCGCGGATTATTGAGGCCGCACGAGGACGCAGCGTCGTGGATTTCGGTTCGCGCCGGGCGCACGGAACCGATGCCGCCGTGAAAGTGGCACGCGCATCGTATATGGCGGGAGGATCCGGCACGTCCAACGTGCTCGCGGGGCAAATGTACGGGATTCCGGTCTTCGGCACTATGGCCCACAGCTATATTCAGGCCCACGAAAGCGAGTTGGAATCGTTCGATGCTTTTGCCAATCTGTATCCCGAAACGACGCTGCTGGTTGATACATACGACACCTTAGATGGCGTTCGCCGAGTGATCGGGCTCCATCGGAAGTTGAAGGATAAGTTTCGCGTGAAGGCGATCCGGCTGGATTCCGGAGATCTCGGCGCCCTCGCGTTCGCGGCAAGGCGAATGCTCGACGATGCCGGGTTAAGACACGTGGCGATCTTCGCTTCGAGCAGCCTCGACGAGTACGAGATAGAGCGCCTTGTCAGTTCGGGAGCACCCATTGATATTTTTGGCGTCGGAACGAAATTGGCAGTGATGGACGATGCGTCGCATCTCGATATGGCGTATAAACTGGTCGAATATGCAGGAAAGGGGCGGCTTAAACTATCCACGAGCAAGCTTCTATATCCTGGCCGGAAGCAGGTCTTTCGTCAAGTCGAGAACGGAATGATGGTTCGCGATGTCGTGGGGCGGTTCGCCGAGATTTTGCCGGGGGAGCCGCTCTTGCAGCCGGTTATGCGTGCAGGCCAGGCGATCGCACCAATCGATCTCAACGAATCTCGCGCGCGGCTGCAGGGCGAAATCAATCGGCTTCCAGCTCAATTTCGGGGCCTCACCCCTGCTCCTACTCCATATGCTGTCGCAATCAGCGAGCAATTAGAATCCGACCTGTCTTCCATCCGAAAGGAAATCGAATCCCTTGATAACTGAAAGCGTTATGCGAGTTCGGCCTCGGGGACGTGCTGCGGCTTGGGCTCGCGCTCTTCTGTCAGCGTGGCCTCGGCCAGCAGCAACGTGCTTGCTACCGAGACGGCGTTCTCGAGCGCGACGCGGACGACCTTGGTCGGATCGACAATTCCAGCCGCGATCAAATCCACGTATTTGCCCGTGGATGCGTCGAGGCCGCCCGTCCCGGCAGTGGACCGCATCCGATCCACGACAACACCCCCGTCCAGTGCGGAGTTTTCCGCAATTTGGCGGGTCGGCACTTCCAGCGCTCGTTTCAAAATCCGCAGGCCGGTCTTCTCGTCTTCCTCGGCTTTGGCTTCTTCGGCATCGACGGCGTCGATCGCACGCAAGAGCGCGAGGCCGGCGCCCGGCACGATCCCCTCGGCAACCGCGGCCTTGGTGGCGCTGATCGCGTCTTCGAAAGCTTCTTTCAGCTTTTTCATCTCAGTCTCGGACGGCGCTCCGACGCGAATCACTGCAACTCCGCCGGCCAGCTTCGCCAGACGCTCCTGAAGTTTTTCACGATCGTAATCGGAAGTGGTTTCCTCGATCTGCTTGCGGATTTCGCGACACCGCCCATCGATCGCAGACTTCTTGCCTTCTCCGCTGACGATGGTAGTCGTATCTTTGTCGATCACGACGCGCTTGGCTTTGCCGAGTTGATCGAGCGTGATATTTTCCAGCTTGATTCCCAACTCTTCGGCGATCATTTGCCCGCCGGTCAGAATCGCGATATCCTGCAGCATGGCTTTGCGCCGGTCGCCGAATCCCGGTGCCTTGACGGCCGCGCACGTCAACGTGCCGCGAAGCTTGTTAACCACCAGGGTCGCGAGGGCGTCGGCTTCGACGTCCTCGGAAATGATCAGCAGCGGTCTCGCGGAATGGGCGATCTGTTCCAACAGCGGCAGCAGATCCTTGATGCTGGCGATCTTCTTTTCGTAAATCAGGATCAATGGTTCATCGAGCGCGGCCTCCATCGCTTCAGGGTCCGTCACGAAATACGGCGAGATGAAGCCTCGATCGAATTGAAGACCTTCAACAACTTCCAGCACCGTTTCCGTTGTCTTGGCCTCCTCGACGGTGATTACGCCTTCCGCTCCGATCTTTTCGATGGCTTCGGCGACCAGTTTTCCGATTTTCGCGTCGTTATGCGCCGAGATCGTCGCGACCTGCTCCTTTTCAAGCTTGGTGGTCACCGGCTTAGACAGAGATTTAAGGGCCGCGACTCCGGCGTTTAGACCGCGCGTCAAACCGCGCTTGAGATCGACCGCGCTCGCGCCGGCTGCGACGTTGCGAATTCCATCGGCGAGAATGGCGTGCGCAAGCAGCGTGGAAGTCGTGGTCCCGTCGCCGACGGCCTCGCCGGTCCGTTCTGCTGCTTCCTTGATCATCTGTGCGCCGAGATTCTCTTCAGGATTTTTCAGCTCGACTTCTTTTGCGATGGTCACGCCGTCATCGCAGACGACCGGCTTGCCGAACTTCTTCTCGATGAGCACACATTTCGACTTGGGGCCCAGAGTTACGCGAACCGCATCCGCGAGAACCGCGGCGCCGCGCAGAATGCTCTCCCGCGCTTCGGCACGAAAATGAAATTGTTTAGCTGGCATAGATCCCCCCTCACCTTTTGCTTTAAGTATTCAACTGTGCAAGCGTTCTGCCAATCAAGGCTGATATCCAAAGGCGAGAGCGCGCAGTGTCCGGAATCTTTTCCATGGCATCTCCACTCTCAACGAGAAGGCGACTTGGCGAAATACGTGCATCTCGAGAGCTGGTGCTCAAGATATCCAAAATCATGGTGCCTGTCGATTTCTCGAGCAATAGTCTGCTCGCTACCCGTCACGCTGCAATCCTGGCAAAGCGCTTCCGAGCGAAGATGACATTGGTGCATGTACATGAGATCACGGTCTTTCATCCGCTCAACGGCGCGCTTGGGTATGGGACGCCTTCGCAGGAGTCCATACGCAACGCGCTTATCGTCAACCGGCGGAAGGAATTGGACGCATTTGCCGCCGAGGAGCTCGCCGGACTGAATGTCGATCGCGAAGTGCACTGCGGCGACATTGCTCAGATCATCGTGGAGCGCGCCCAAAGAGAGAATGTGGATTTGATCGTCATGCCGACCCATGGTTGCGGGCCGACCAGGCGCCTTCTTCTCGGCTCGATCACAGCCAAAGTGCTGCACGATTCGGATCGCGTGATATGGACCACTCGGCCGTCGAGCGAATCACCGCGTGATCCGGCGCAAGTGCGCAATGTGATGTGTGCCGTAAATTTTCGTTGTAACGACAAGCAGATCGTCCAGTGGGCCGCGGGTTTCGCCGCGGAATATGGCGCCCATCTCACTCTCGTACACGCGATCTTGGCGACTCCATTGGAACTGCCGGAAAGATACGCGTTTACCTGGCACGCTGAAGCTCAAATGGGAGCCGACGAGCGTCTTCGCTGCCTTTTGCTTGAAGCGCGCGTTCCCGCGGAAGTTCTCGTTATTACAGGCGATCCACCAACTGCACTCGGATTGGCGGCGAAAGAACGGAGCGCCGACGTATTGGTGATCGGTCGCAGCCATGCAACAAACATGATTGGACGCCTGGGCAGCCGCACCTACGGAATCATCTGTCACAGTCCATGTTCGGTCGTTACTGTATAGCTGGTTGAGCCAGATGCCCGCGTGCTGTAGCGCAGCTTTCAGATTCGGCTTTGCGCCGAATGGCGCGTTGCCGTACGCACTAGCGATCACTTCGCGGCTACTCCGCGTGATCTCAGATGGCTCGTTCCAGGACGGCGATTTCTTTGACGGCGAACGGAACCGGTTCGATGTTGCGAAGTGTGATGCGTGGCGGTAACATCATGGGACTATCCGATCCATTGAATTTCTGGAGCGCTTCGCCCGTGCGATTTCGGCCATGATTTGGGATACCCGAAAACGATGGGGGCCACGACGTGGTAGTTCTCGGGCAGGCCCAATTCACGCTTGATCTCCGGCTGGTTGAGCCATGGTCGGGCGAAGCCCACCCAACAAGTTCCAATCCCCTGGTCGCGGGCAGCGAGCATCAGATTCTGCGCCGAAAGACAGCAATCTTCGGACGCCTGCCTCTCGGAAGACTTCGCAAGAACCATCACCAAAGCGGGAGCATGATGAAGCAAAGAATACTCGGGCTTCTCGATCATTCCTCGGATTGACGGACCATAGAGAGTTTCGGAAAAACTCGCGAGCAGCCACGTCTTGATGCGCTCGGAGAGCCTGTCGATGCGTTCGCGGCCGACAAGTACCGCAAAAGCCCACGGTTGTAAATTCATTGCGCTGGGCGCGAGGGTAGCGGCGTGAATCAATTGCTCAATCACGGGCTTCTCCACCCGCTCGTCGGCGTATTCACGCACCGCTCGCCTGTTTTCGAGAACATTCATCAATTCCATGGAGTGCTCCGGGATTTGAGTTACTGCAATCGATAAGCCGAACCTATGCGTTCCGCTGGTTTGGCGGCTCGAATGCTGCTTGGTCAGCATCCGAAGGTAGGTGCGCGCATTGACACAAAAATGCACCAGGCGATGGGAGCATTTCGCCCATGGCGCCGATATCGGTGTTCGTGGAATTGGGACGACGGAAAGCGAGGCTTTCGAGCAGGCGGCAACTGCGCTCACCGCGGTGATTACTGACCCAGCGCGCGTTGGGGCCCGGATAGAAATTCCGATTCGCTGCGAAGCCGCAGACCATGAGGCCTTGTTCGTGCATTGGATGAACGCGCTCGTCTACGAGATGGCAGTTCGAGGAATGCTCTTTCGGCGATTCGAAGTACACATCGACGGGAACCGCTTGCGCGGACGAGCCTGGGGTGAGGAGGTCGATATCGCGCGCCATGAACCGGCCGTCGAGGCGAAAGGAGCCACCTACACGAGCCTGTTTGTCGGCCAGAACGCCGAGGGCGAATGGGTTGCGCAGTGCGTGGTGGATGTCTGAGGGCCTATGGAAGAGACAGTGTTGCGCCGGATCTCGGAATTTGAATGGCAGATCGAACCACATGGCAAGATGCGCGTCCCTGCCGTGCTGTATGCGAATGAAGAGCTGATCCGCGACATGGACACCAAAGTCTATGAGCAGATCTCGAATGTCGCGACTTTGCCCGGCATCGAGAAAGCCGCCTACGCCATGCCCGATGCGCATTGGGGGTACGGTTTTCCGATCGGAGGCGTCGCTGCATTTGATCCGAAACAAGGCGGTGTCGTATCCGCCGGAGGCGTCGGGTTCGACATTTCCTGCGGCGTTCGAACGCTGTTGACCGGCTTGAAAGCGGGCGACGTGACGCCGATCAAGGCGTCACTTGCGGACGCGTTATATCGCCACATTCCCGCAGGAGTGGGCAGTCATGGACGATTGAATCTCAGCGACGCCCAACTCGACGAGATGCTGGAAGGCGGTGCGCAGTGGGCTTTGCGAATCGGCTATGGCGCCGATGCCGACCTGGAGCGGACAGAAGAACGCGGCCGCATGCAGGGTGCGCAGCCGGAAGCGGTTTCAGATTTCGCAAAGAACCGGCAGCGCCGTGAAATGGGGACACTCGGATCGGGCAATCACTATCTCGAGGTGCAACGCGTTGTGACCGTCTTCGATGAAGCATCGGCCGAAGCATTTGATCTGCACCCTGACGACATTGTCGTAAGCATTCATTGCGGATCACGCGGCCTTGGCCATCAGATCGGCACAGAATTCCTGAGCGAAATGGTCGCGCAGGCGGCCCAGTATGGCATCGAGCTGCCGGACCGCGAACTGGCATGCGCGCCCATCGATTCATCGCTCGGCGAAAAGTATCTGGGGGCGATGCGAGCGGCGATCAACTGCGCTCTGGCGAACCGCCAAATCATCACGCACCTGGTTCGCCAGGCTTTCGCGGAAGTGATTCCAACGGCGGAACTGAGAGTGCTGTATGACGTGTCCCATAACACGTGCAAAGTGGAAGAGCACCAAGTGAATGGGAGTTCGAAGCGCCTGTTCATTCATCGCAAAGGTGCGACGCGCGCCTTCGGACCCGGGAATCCGGCGATTCCGGAAGCACTGCGGTCGATCGGCCAACCTGTGTTGATCGGCGGCACCATGGGCACTGCGTCATACATCCTGGCCGGGACCGCGGAAAGCGAGAAGCGTTCGTTTAGTTCATCCTGCCACGGCGCCGGGCGCCAGATGAGCCGTCATCAAGCGACGAAGCACTGGCGCGGACGCCAACTGATCGACGAGCTTGCAGGGCGCGGAATCCTGATTCGGTCGCCATCGTCTCGCGGGGTTGCGGAAGAAGCTCCAGGAGCGTACAAAGACGTAACCACGGTCGTCGACGCCGCGGAACGGGCCGGGCTCTCGCGACGGGTCGCACGGCTCGAACCCATGGTTTGTATTAAGGGGTAGCTGGGGATCTCAAGCGGGCGCAGGAACCTTTTCGATCAGGCTGTCCAGTTCCGCGCGCTCCAGAGTTTCCTTCTCGACGAGCGCCTGGGAGATTCGCCGCATCTCGGTCGAGCGCCGGAGCAGAATGTCCTTCACCCTCCGGTAAATCTCGTCCAGCATCCTGCGCGACTCCTTGTCGATCTCTTCCGCCGTGTGATCGCTATAGTTCTTTTCTTCCATTTCAAACGGCGATTTCAGGAACGGACCCGCCAGCGGCCTGCCATAGGTGAGCTTGCCGAGCTCCTCGCTCATGCCGAATCGCGTCACCATCTGGCGGACCAGCGCGGAAGCGCGTTCAAGATCGTCCGCGGCGCCGGTCGAAACCACGCCCTGATATTCGATCTCCTCCGCCGCGCGTCCGCCGAGCAGCACCGCGATCTGATCCTCCAATTCCTGCTGAGTCATCAAGTAACGCTCCTGCGTCGGCAATTGCAGCGTGTATCCCAGAGCGCCGATCGACCGCGGGATGATCGACACGCGATGCAGCGGATCGGCATGCGTCACCGAAAGCGCCACCAGCGCGTGACCGGCTTCGTGCACGGCGACTCTTTTCTTCTCCTCCGGCGTCATCACGCGGCTTTTCTTTTCCAAGCCGAGCATGACCCTGTCGGCGGCTTCTTCGAGATCGCGCAACTCCACCTGGTCGGCACCGCGGCGAACGGCGAGCAGCGCCGCCTCATTCACGATGTTGGCCAGATCCGCACCGACCATGCCCGG
>Ga0335081_10017926_pt1 | contig 11454 bp, 11 predicted proteins | sample Lox_Sample_35_FD_206713 | JGI IMG/M metagenome (GOLD analysis project Ga0335081, IMG submission 206713) | Soil microbial communities from Loxahatchee National Wildlife Refuge, Florida, United States - Lox_Sample_3.5 | ecosystem: Environmental > Terrestrial > Soil > Wetlands | place: USA... | reverse complement strand
AAATTCTCAGAGTTTCTTTTTGTCGAGTCCTGCGCTCAATGCATCGCGTGTAAGTCCGGGATCAACCGTGCAACTGCTTCTTTGCAGAAGCTCATCGACGGATCGGGCGGCGACATCGAAGCAGAGAATGCGCTGATCGGCGCCAGGATGGCCCCACGCGGAAACCGCTGTTATCTTCCCGTCGAGGAGTCGCTGATCGTGCCCAGCATCATGACCCAATTCCCTTCCGAATTCGTCAGGCACTACGAGCGTGGCTGCCAAGGGTGCAGGGAGGTGGTCACGCCCAAACTGGTGGACTTCGACGAGTCCACCGGCACCTTCACCTATGCGAGGACTCGGGCCGCTGGCCAGGTTGCGGGATGGAACTATTAGCACCGTTCAGCCTGGGCGCCCGTTCGCCGCCCTCACCAACGATCTCAGCGCAGTTCTAAGGCAACCGGGTGGAGACCTCACTCGAGGTGGCCGGGCAACAAGCCAAGAAAGATGACCTCACGGAGGCTCTTGTTCTGTGCCCTCCTTGCTCGGTGTCTGCGTACGCTCGGTGTTGGGCCTCTTCGTCGCTTTAGATTGGGGAGGCTGGTCTCCTACTCTTACTCCTTCTCCTTCTCGCCCCGAGAGGCAACGGTTTTGTGCCGCGCTGCGTCTAATATATCGCGATGTGATATATCGCGCCGTCTTTGAGATTATTTCGAACCGAGGGGTACACGAGAATTTAATGCTTTCAGGCCGAGTGATCCGGATCATCGAAAGCCGCGCGGAAGAACTTACGCGCGGCGTCGTGAAGAAGTTGCAAAGCAGCCCACAGACACGCTCGTATCACGAGCTTTCCCCGGAGGATCTGCACCACCGGGTGTTTGAGGTTTACCACGACTTGGGTGGCTGGCTCCTGAAGAATACAGATCATGCGATTCGGGGCCGGTATAACGAACTCGGAGAGCAGCGTTTCAACGAGGGCATACCGATAGCCGAAGTCCTCTGGGCGTTGATTCTGACCAGGGATTATTTACGCGACTATGTCGCCACCTCTATGTTGGTGGACTCGACGCTGGAACTCTATCGGGAGCAAGAACTCAATCGGCTTATCGGCCGCTTTTTTGACCGGGCTGTCTGCTACGCTGCGGAAGGCTACGAGCGCAAGGCATCCGGACTGAGAGAAGGAGAAGACTTGCCGGTAACGTTTGCGCGTTAACTGTCCGGCCGTTAGCCGGTGGCGAACCTTGCTGACTTCCTCCAACCTGAAAGACACCGGCAATCGCGTCAACCTCTCTAAGCACGGTAGGAGTCATGATGACAACCAAACCAAGCTACAAAGTCTTTCGTTTTCGGAACCGCGTCGAGTGGAAATCCGGCCGGCATGGCACGATTCGCGCTGCTGACAAGCCCGCCGTCGAGGTCTCAAGCCCTCCGCAGTTCAACGGCGAGGAAGCAACGTGGTCCCCCGAAGACCTTTTTCTGGCCACGGTCAACGTCTGCCTGATGCAAACCTTCATGGAGTATGTCCATCGTACCGACCTGGGCTTGATCTCCTATGACAGCGCCGCAGAAGGGGTACTGGAACGGGCGGAGGGCAGATACCGCTTCACGGAGTTCCACCTTCAGCCCGTTATCGTGGTGAAGTCGGAGGAGGACGTCGGGCGAGCAGCGAAGATTCTCGACGCCGCCGAGTCCGCCTGCTTGATCTCCAACTCCATCCGTGCCACGGTGAAGTCTCCCCGGAGTTCGTGGCGCAATCCCTCGCAGCGCCGCTGGCAGCGAGCGCCAGCAGATGACTCTCACTCAAGCGGCAGGGGAAGCCACCAGGCCGAAGGACTCCTCCACGCCGCGGTATCCGCTGGACGTTGATGTTGCTTTCTTCGACCCGGCCCCTTGGCCACTGTCTTCTGCCTACTGCTTCTTCTTCACCACGCTCGTACTCCCTGGCTCGGTCAGAACCGCGCCCTTGACCTTGCCCGCAGCATCCTGCTGGAACTCGATGCTGAAGGTGCTGTAGACCCCTTTGACGTTGAAGGTGGTGCCGTGGTCGGGGACCAACTCCATGGCCGGTCGGCCCGGCAGCGTGGCTACAAGTGTATCGTTGCCGCGAAGCGAAATGGTCAGCGTCTGGCCCGGCAGCTCGTACTCGCCCGTGAAGGGCTCGAGAAAGCTCCGCTCCCGCATACGCTTCTCGGGCACGCGATTAAACACAATGTCCTTGACGGTGGGCTCGAAGGGAGCCGACAGGCTGGAAACGAGCCCCTTGTAGAGTTTATTAAAAGTGGGGTACGTACCACAGAAAATACCTATTTAAAACGTAGAATATTACAAAACGAACCTCGGTGACTTATAATATCAAAAAGCACTCGTAAAATTTACACACACCAAAACGAACCTGAATCGAACCTGGATTTGGAGCTTATTTTCAGAGAAAAACAGAGTTCTTCGCAAGGAAAGAATAATAAAGTTCGGTCAGTCCTCGCGCGCAAGTCAAGCCCTTTCCGGAAGCAACTTGGTTCGTACTGAGCCTTCTCCCTACAGCCATCAAGGCATAGCATGGAGTCACCCTCTCTCGCATTTAACAGGCTATAATGGCCAGTGGTCACATCCGGCACGGAATACCGCCGAGGGGGCTTATGAATCGTCGTGACTTCTTCATTCGGCTTACGGCAAGTGGTCTAGCCGCAAGCGCTTCGGGCTGGGCCGCGGTGGCCGGTCCCAACTCCGGCTTGGTCCAGGCGACTAGTACTCGGCGCCGCGCTCGAACTCAGGCGGCGCGAAAGCCGCATAATCCCAAGCTGGAGCGCGTCGGGATCTCCAGTTGGAGCTTCCGCAACTACTTCCAGGCGACCCGCGAGCCGGACTTCAAGCTGACTGGCCAGATGCTGGGCCTGCTCGATTTTCCGGAGATGGTTGCCGACCAGTACGACGTCCACAACCTCGAGTTCGTCGCGCCGCACTTTGCCTCCACCGAGCCGGCCTATTTGCAGGAGATCAAGGCCAAACTTTTGTTCACGCACTCGCGTCTGGTGAATATTCCGGTAGACATCAAGGAGATCTGGAACGAAGGCGGGCTCTCCGATCCGAAGGCAGACGTTCGCGACGCGGCCATTGAGGCGTCCAGGAAATGGATCGACATCGCCAAGACGCTGGGCGCGCGCTCGGTGCGCTGTGATCCGGGCAAGGTGAATCCGGACGATCTTACGCTCACCATCGATTCATACAAGCAGCTCGTCGCTTACGGGAAGCCGAAGGGAATCGATGTGATCATCGAGAACCACGGCGAGATCGCCGATCACGCTGAGTTACTGGTGAAGATCTTCAAGGGCGTGGGCAGCGACTTCATCGGCGCGCTTCCCGACTTCGGCAATTTCTCGGACGAGGCGTCGCGTGAGCGTGGTCTGACGCTGCTCTGTCCTTATGCCAAGACGGTTTGTCACGCCAAGGGTCTGGAGTTCGACGCCGCCGGCAACGAAACCAAGTTCGACTTTCCCAAGTGCGTGGAGATCCCCAAGAAAGCAGGCTTCAAGGGGGTCTACTCGATCGAGTACGAGGGTCCCGGCGATCCGTATGTTGGTGTGCATGCGGTGGTGGCGGAGCTGTTGAAAGAAGTCTAGAGTCGAAAGTCGAGAGTCGAGAGTTAAGAGCAGAGACCGGGAAGATTCATGGCTTCTTTCTGTCGACGCTTAGCTGTCGATTGTTTCATAAGGGAAGAAGTTGAGAGTCGAGAGCTTCTTACTTTTGACTCTCAACTTTCGACTTTTTCCGCGAATGAGGGTTTCATGCGCAAACGTGCCTGGGCAATCTTGCCCCTGCTGTTGGTGTTCTTGGTGACGGTTCGGATCGGCGCGCCATTTGCGGCGCTCAGCGATCTCGATAGCTTTGTAGCCCAGGTGATGAAGGACTGGAAAGTGCCTGGCCTCGCGCTGGCGGTGGTCCAGAACGGCAAAGTTATACTGGTGAAGGGCTACGGCCTGCGCAACCGAGAGAGGAAACTGCCGGTGACCCCGCAGACCCTCTTCGCCATCGGGTCCATCACCAAGTCGTTCACGGTAACCACGCTGGGCACGCTGGTGGACGAAGGCATGCTCGACTGGGACAAGCCGGTGCGCGAATACCTACCTGGCTTCACCATGTACAACGAGATCCTCACCGAGCAGCTCACCACCCGCGACATGGTGACGCACCGCTCCGGCTTGCCGCGTCACGATCTGGTCTGGTACAGCTCGGACTTCTCACGCGCCGACCTCGTCCGCCGCCTGCGCTACCTCGAGCCCTCGAAAGACCTGCGGCAGACGTACCAATACAACAACCTGATGTTCATGACCGCCGGCTACCTGGCTGGCCAGATTCTGGGGACGACTTGGGAGGACGCGGTGCGGCGGCGCGTGCTCGATCCGCTGGCCATGACGCACACCAATCTCTCGGTGGACGACTCGCCCAAGAGCGCCGACTTTGCCCAGCCTTACGCCACGGACAAGGTGAACGGCGAGGAGGTGGTGAAGAAATACGCCTTCCACAACATCGACCAGATCGGCCCCGCAGGGTCCATCAACTCCTGCGCCGAGGATATGGCTCGCTACCTACTTTTCCACATGAACCGGGGCAAGTTCGAGGGCAAACAGATCCTCTCCGAGAACAACGCCGCGCAGATGCAGATCCCGCAAATGGTGATCCAAGGCGAGCCCGAATTCAAGGAAGAGGGCACGAGTGCCTACGGCATGGCTTTTTCCATCTCCACTTATCGGGGCCACAAGATCGTGGAACATGGCGGGGCGATTGACGGGTTCCGGGCCCTGCTGGGCTTCCTTCCCCAGGACAACCTCGGCGCGGTGGTCCTGATCAACCTCGATGGCAGCCCGGTGCCTGGCATCATCGCCGACAACGTTTTCGACCGCCTGCTCGGCCTTGATCAGATCCCATGGAACGAACGCTACCTCGAGATCGACAAGAAGAGCAAGCAGTCCGAGGAAGCGGCGAAGGCGGGCGGCTACACCAAGCCCGTGCCGGGCACGCACCCGTCGCACGACTTGAAGGATTACGTGGGCCAGTACGAGAATCCCGGCTATGGGGTGGTAACCATTACGCAGGCCGTCGCCGGGTCCGGCAACGACTTCCAGATGGCCGTGAACACCAAGATCACTTCGCCGCTCCGCCATTTCCACTACGACATCTGGCAGGTGCCGGAAGACGAGCTCGATTCGTTGCAGAAGACACTCGTCACTTTCCATACCGATGCATGCTGCGATCCCCTCCCCCTTCCTTCAGCGATCACGCCCTTATTCGGCGAACAGGGAGCGGGTACGTCTCCTCTGACCTTTTCCAGCCTTCTCGCGATCGCTACGCCTACACCCAACCGCGTCGTCCCCGTTGCTGCGATTCGTCGCGCGGCTTCCACGTCCTGCCCGCAAGAATGTGGGCTCTGCACGTCGCCAAACGATCGGCTCCGAGGCGTCAACATAGTTATTTTAGAACACCAGGCACCTCACAGCGTGTTGCGATTTCCGAGTTCGGTTGTCTAGCGTAAGGTTAAAATGGAGAGCACCATGACACGCGAATACCCGAAGCAACCGCTGGTCGGCGTGGGCGGCGTCGTGATCCACCGCCAGCGCGTACTGCTGATCAAGCGCGGCGCCGAACCGCTGAAGCATCAGTGGTCGATTCCGGGCGGGATGCTCGAGTTGGGCGAGGAACTGGCGGAAGGCGCGCGACGCGAGCTCAAGGAAGAGACGGGCCTCGACGTGGAACCGCTGGAAGTGATCGCCGTCTTCGACCGCATCCTGCGTGACACCGGCACGGAAGGCGGCTGGAGCCTCAAAGGTCGCGGCCGGGTGCGCTACCATTATGTCATCGTCGATTACGTGTGCCGGCTGAAGGGCGGGAAGTTGGCGCCCGCGTCGGATGTGCTCGACGCGCGGTGGGTGCGCCGCCAGGACCTGCCGGAATACCATCTCACCGAGATGGCCACGCACGTGGTTGGTGAGGCGTTCAAGGTCCTAGGCGGCCGCAAATCAAGGAAGCCGGTACTCAAGCCAGGGCTGTTTAGTTGACGTCAGAAACAAAAAGCCCCTGGCCTCGCGTTGACTCGCAAGACCAGGGGCCGGGTAGCTGATGGGATTGGCTTCTCGCTCAACTGCGAGCAACAGGCGCCAACCAGCGCCTAAACCATGCCCCTCTTCGCTAGAGAGGGGGTCCCATACCAAGCGCTAGCGAACGCCTAAGCCTCAGCACCCTCGCTAAGACTACAGTCACTAACCTTTGCCATGGATCACCTCCTTTCTAGCGATGAGGCGATAGTAAAATCTCCGGCGAGCCGGAGTCAAGAAGAATCTGCGGCCCCCGGCAGTTTTTTTGTGCGAGCCCCGGGCGGGACTCAGAGTCCGCCGAAAGCTGGCAAAGGCAAGGCGACTTCGCTCCGTTCAGAATGACAGGCAGTGTTGGCCGTACCAGAATGACTGGCGGCGGCTGGCGCAGCGAGTCGTATCAACTTCTAGGATACTTTCCGGTCATTGCCCGCCAGCGAATCGCTACCAGATCCATCGCCATTTGAACTGAGTCGCGCAAGAAGTGGACCTTGGTGGCCGGGTTGTCGTTCCAGCGCACGGGGACCTCCACAATCTTCCCGCCCAGCCGCCTGATGAGAAACAGGAGCTCGGGGTCGAACCCGAAGCCTGGGATCTGCTGGAGCTCGAACGCCCGGCGGGTGGTGGCGCGCCGGAACAGCTTGAAGCCGCACTGCGTATCGCCGATCGGCAGGCCGGTGAACACCCGCACCAGCAAGTTGAAAAGGCGTCCGCCATAGTCCCGGAAGAACGGCTGGTGAATCCCCACTAACTCTCGCCGCATCGCTCGCGACCCCACCGCCGCGTCGGCGCCCGTCGATTCGAGGGCCGCAAGAAGATGGTCCGCCTCTTCGATGGGCGTGGAGAGGTCGGCGTCGCTGAAAAGGACGAACTCGCCCCGTGCCTCCAGCGTTCCGCGGCGCACGCTGAAACCCTTGCCGCGATTGGGCTCATTCCTGATAACGCGCATCAGGGTATAGCGGGCCGCGAGCTCGCGCAGAAGTTGCGGGCTGGAATCCCGAGAGCCGTCGTCGACGACAATCAGTTCCGTCAGGCACGACTTAGACTGAGCGTAATGGCAGACGCTGACAATGGTGCTCCCGATCCGGGCGGATTCGTTGTAGGCCGGTATGACGATGCTAAGAAATGGTTCGGGCATCAAGAGTCTCAATTTTCAGTCAGTATTCAGCATTCAGTTCTTCGCTAATTCTGGTGGTCGTTCAGATCTATGTTACTTAGTCCGCAGCCCCCGACCTGCTGTCTTGAATTCGCTGATAACTGAGAACTGAAAACTGAGAACTGAAGGCTAAGTGGTCCCAGGGTCTTCCGGCCATCCGTATCGGCCTACGAGCGGGACGAACTGGCAGGGATCCAAGACGCGCGTCGCAAACTCGCCGCCGCGTCTGGTCACAAGATAGAGGGTCTGCTGCCGGAAGTCGCCCACCGGGATCAACAGTCGCCCGCCGTCGTCCAATTGGTCACGCAGGGGATCGGGAATGCGCGGCGCGCCCGCCGTCACCAGGATCGCTTGATAGGGCGCGGCGGCGGCGTAACCTTCCGTCCCGTCGCCCCAGATCACCTCTACGTCCTCATACCCCAGCCGAGCCAGGCGCGCGCGCGCCAACTCCACCAGGCGATAGCTTCGTTCCACGGCATAAACCTTGGCGCCTAGGTGGGCGAGGATCGCCGCCTGATAGCCGCTACCGGCGCCAACTTCGAGTGCCTTGTCGCCGGGCTGGATCGAGGCCGCCTGCGTCATCACGGCCACCATGTAGGGTTGCGAGATCGTCTCCGCCTCGCCGATCGGCACCGGCCGGTCCTGGTAGGCGAGACCGACCGCCGCCAGGGGCACGAATTCGTGACGCGGCACTGCCAGCATGGCTTCCAGCACGCGCGGGTCGGAGATGCCGCGACGGCGAAGCTGATCGTCGATCATGGCTCGCCGTTGCGATTCGTAGAGCCTCTCCCCCATGACTGCTAGTATATAGGTGTTTTGTCCCGCCGGCAGACCGGAAGCAGGCGCGAGAGATTTTCATCACCTGCTATAATGCCGGCAGAACAATTTCGAATCCACGAGACCAGGAATGACGGATGATCTTCCCAAGCTGAGCCGAGAACGCTATTCCCGCCAGATCCTTTTCCCGCCTATCGGTAGCGAGGGCCAGGAAAGGCTCCTGCGCTCGAAAGCTGTGATCATCGGGTGCGGGGCGCTGGGCACGGCGCAGGCGAACCAACTGGCGCGCGCCGGCGTGGGCACGCTACGTCTGGTCGACCGTGATTACGTGGAAGACAGCAACTTGCAGCGACAGACGCTTTTTGACGAAGCTGACGCGGCCGAGAGTCTGCCCAAGGCGGTGGCTGCGGAACGTAAGCTTCGGCGCATCAACTCGGACGTTCACGTGGAAGGCGTGGTGGCAGACGCCGACAGCCGCAACATCGAAGGGTTCGTCGCCGGGTTCGATGTGATTCTGGACGGCACCGATAACTTCGAGACGCGCTACCTCCTGAACGACGCCGCCCTGAAACTGGGCATTCCGTGGGTCTACGGCGCCGTGGTGGGAAGCTACGCCGTCACGCTCACCATCCTGCCCGGCCGCACCGCCTGCCTCGCCTGCGTCTTTCCTGATCCGCCCCAGGGAATACACCCCACTTGCGACACGGCGGGCGTGATTGCGCCGGCGGTGGAGTGGGCGGCGGCGTTGCAGGTGACGGAGGCGCTGAAGATCCTGCTGGGGCGCGAAGGGGAGCTCCACGGATCGCTGCTCGCCGCCGACCTTTGGCAGAACCAGTTTCAGCAGGTGCGGCTACAACGCCGAGCGGGGTGCCGGGCCTGCGGGGCGCGAGACTTCGTGCACTTGCAGGAGGCGGCCTCGAGCACTATCTCCCTCTGCGGGCGCAACGCCGTCCAGATTCACCAGCGCGAGTCGCGTCAGCTCGATCTGAAGGCGCTCCAGAGCCGCTTGCAGAGCTTCGGTCCGGTGCGCGCCAACGCCTACCTGCTGAAGTGCTCGCTCGACGCGTACGAGTTGACGGTGTTTTCCGACGGACGCGCCATCATTCGCGGCACCCATGATCCGGCGGTAGCGCGCGGGCTCTATGCGAAGTACATTGGAGCGTGAACCCTCGGCGTGTCGCGAGGCTGGCGCAAGGGTGAAACGGAACGCTGGTTCATACGTATGACTGAGGTGAACGCATCTGCGAGTAGCTTCCCAAAGTACTCGATGCAAGAAAAGGAGACCGCAATGAAGTCGCGATCCGCATCACTACTCATCGGCCTCAGCTTCGTGATCGGCACCTTCGTGCTCAGCAGCGCCGGCTCGCGTGCCGTCGCCGCCAAGGATTCGGACTCGCCCGCGGTGGGCACATGGGAAGGCACTCTTGACGCCGGCGCGCAGGGACAACTCAAGGTCGTGGTCCACATTTCCCAGGCTGCCGACGGCTCGCTGACGGCCACGCTCGATAGTCCTGACCAGGGCGCGAAGGGCATCCCCATTAGCAAAATCGCTTTCAAAGATCCCGATCTAAACTTCGAGTCTGCCGCCATCGGCGGGTCATACCAGGGCGCCATGAACAAGGAGCGATCGGAGATCGCCGGAACGTGGAGCCAGGGCGGCGGGTCCCTGCCCTTGAAGCTCAAGCGAGCCGAGACGCCCGCCGCTCCGAAGTAGGTCCGGCGGCCAATCGGCAGTGGGAATACCACCGCCCCGGGCCAGCTTGTCGGAAGCGTCGGGCCCCGTTATCGTCCCATCCGGGGCCCCCTCGGGCCCCGTCAAGGTCATCAGGGTCCCATCGGGGCTTGCAGCGGTAGATCGCGCGTCAACTGGTAGTTGAGCTGCGTCCCCTGCGGCAAGCTCAGATCCGTGCCCCGGCGCATCACGTGATCGACGAAACCGCCTGTGCCGCCCACCACCAGACCCAGCACGGGATGAGCCAAGGCGGCTCCCACCAGCCCGCCGCCGGCTGCCAGCCCCCCGACCTCAAGGGTGGTCTTCTTCCATGAGCTCGGTCCCTTCACCGTGCCTTCACCTCCGGCCACCCGTGTATGGGGTACGCCCACGACGCTATAGAGGACGGCGTCGAGCGGCAGGCTGCGACCGTCCGGCCAGGTGATCTTCTCCGGGGCGAGGCGCATCTCGCCCACGCCGTGGATCCGTCCCGGTTGCGCGAGGTAAGCAATGTAGCCCTTGAGAGTAGCTCCGGCAGGGATCACGATCCCGCCGTTCAGGGTGACCGGCTGGGAGACGGTAGCGGTGAAGGAATCGCCTTGCCGGCTCCCTTGCGTGCTCAGGTTACCGTTAAGGCGACATTCGAGGGTGGATCCGGCGGGGAGCACGAGGGCCGGACTTTGAGCGGGGGCGAGGGCCGCACCCCAAGCGAATACCAACAGGGAGAACCAAGCGCGTTTGGCCATTTGTATAGCCTCCAGATGTAGCGTGCCAGCGGTGACAGGCGGCCTAAGACCGCGGCAGCAGGCATTAAGCCACGCGTCTTACCAGCCACTCGTCACTTGTCACTGGCCACTGCTTCTAAGGCCGGACCCTGGCGCTTTGTCCAGCGGATCGTCAACTAACCTACCGTTGCCACAGCGGCAACGGGCACGGAAAACGAGAAGACCCGTCGGCGACGGGCCTTCTCATAGAACCGGCAGACCTCTCTTACGGCTGCGTCCCCTGCGCCGCCGAAGCGGTCTCCACCCCAGCCTTGGGGGTGCTGAGATAACCGATCACTTGATTCGAGATTACCTTATTTACCACCAATTCGTAAAACCTTTTGTGCCCGCCCCCGGGAGTAAAGAAGATCGGCTCGTCGGTGGTGCGATTGTTCTTGTCGATCGTCATGTCGTTCGCGAGCAAAGCCAGGTTGAACCGATTGTGCTTCACGTTGGTCTTCTTGAGGATGAGCCCGACACCGGCGACCTTGCTTTCCTGTCCCTTCGTGAGAGTGAACTCGAAGTAATCGCGCTCGCCCAGCTTGCGCAAAGCATCGATGTCGTCGTGATTGCGGGCGATCAGCGTCCCCAGTTCGCTGCGCGCCATGCCCAGATCGGAAGTCAGGGTGTCCACCTTCTTCTTGGTGGAGCTGAGATCGCTCTTGGTGGCCGTCATGTCCTGGCTGAGGGCGCCCACCTGCTGCTGGTCGGCTTTCTGGTCGATCTGCTGCTTGAGTTGGTCGGCCTCCTGCTGCTGTGCCGCCTGAAGCTGGGCCACCATGGCGCGAGCGTGTTTCAATTCGCGGCCTGCCGAGCCGGCGCGTTTGGAAGCGGCATTCAGTTCTGCCTTCAGGGCGTCGAGTTGCTGTGCGTTTTGATCCTCGAGTGCTGAAAGCTGGTTGGCGAACTTGTCGTTGAGCTGGCTCACCAGTTGCTCATGAATCTTGCCGTCGTCTGCCGCGATGGAAGCCCGGAGCGCGCTAAGAGAGC
>Ga0335081_10017925_pt1 | contig 11455 bp, 7 predicted proteins | sample Lox_Sample_35_FD_206713 | JGI IMG/M metagenome (GOLD analysis project Ga0335081, IMG submission 206713) | Soil microbial communities from Loxahatchee National Wildlife Refuge, Florida, United States - Lox_Sample_3.5 | ecosystem: Environmental > Terrestrial > Soil > Wetlands | place: USA: Florida... | reverse complement strand
TGATGCCGATTCCCTGCCCGCCATCAGGTGTATACGAATTGCCCAGCCGAGGAACACTTCCGACGGCTGGGCACGACTGTGTAACGCGCCCGTTCTCGGGCCCTGATAAGCCTTTCCGGACTGCGTTCCCCGCACTACGATCTGGATTGTCACAAGTGGATCAGTGGCAAGGTTCAAGGGGCCGCGGTGGCGGGTAATCCCGGACAAGGGACAGCGCTGGGGGGGCAAAATGGCGACAGATGGTTCTGCGGACCGGCCGAACGAAGCGCCGACGATTGTGGGCCGAAACCCGGCCCAGCCGGCCGACGGTGCCGGTGCCGACAGCAGCGGTGGCGGTGACCTCACCCAGGAACTCCTGACGTCCGACTGGTGGACCGACGCCATGGTCGCGGCAGCAGGCATTCCCGTGGTGGACATGCCCTTCGTGACCGTGGGCGGCGGCATGGGAAGCTTCGTCACCGTCGACTACCTGCGGATCGCCGGCGTGCCGACCGACCGGATGCGGGTCCTGTCCGACATCGACTTTCCGTGGCAGACCTACGAGTACCTCACCCGCGTGTCACAGATCCCGCGCCCGGAGCGCATCCGCTCGGATTCGGCGTCGCGGCCGGACAACATCTGGGGCTTCCCCTCCTACGCGCTGTCCGAGGCGATTCGCGGCAAGACGCTGGCACCGTTGCGACAGGTCCTGGTCGAGCCCATGTGGGCCGACTTCTACACTCCGCGCGCCGGCATGGTGTTCGAAGGGCTGGAGCGCGAGTCGAAGCGGATCAGCTATGCCGACATGCTGATCAAGGGCCAGGTCCGGATGGTGCGCCGCCGCCAGGGCGGCGGCTACTTCACCATCCTCACGCCCCCGGACGCCAAGCCGGCGCGCCGGGTAGCGTTCCGGTCCCAGTTCGTGCACATCGCGGTCGGGTATCCGGGCCTGAAGTTCCTGCCCGAGCTGCAGACCTTCCGGACCGAGAACCAGGACTTCTACCACGTGGTCAGCGCCTACGAAGACCACGAGCACGTCTACGACCGGCTGCGCGTCAAGCCCGGCGTGGTGCTGATCCGGGGCGGCGGGATCGTGTCCTCGCGGGTCCTGCAGCGCCTGATGGACGACCGGGCCAACTACAACTTGAACACCCAGATCGTGCACCTGTTCCGCACCTACGTCTCCGGCCCGCACGGGCCCAGCCCGTGGATGCGGCGCAAGGGCGGCAACGGCTTCGCCTACCAGGGCTTCAACTACCCGAAGTCGGTGTGGGGCGGGCAGCTCAAGGCGAAGATGCGCCGTCTGGAGGGCGAACAGCGGGCCGCGGAGTACAAGCTGATGGGCGGGACCAACACGCCGTGGCGGCGGCGCTGGCAGCAGCAGATGAACCAGGGCCGGGCCGGCGGCTGGTACCGCGTGCTGGCCGGCACCGTCGAGCAGATGAAGGTCCGCGACGACGGGATGGTCATCAGCATGGTCAAGACCGACCGTGGCCCCGCCGAGATCGCGGCCGACTTCGTCATCGACTGCACCGGCCTGGAAGCCGACGTTTCCGAGCACCGGGTGCTGTCCGATCTGCTCGAGCATTCCGGTGCCGGGCGGAACCCCGTGGGCCGCCTCGATGTCGAGCGAACCTTCGAACTACGCGGCACCAGCAGCGTACCCGGAGTGATTTACGCCTCGGGAGCAGCCACCCTGGGCGGCTACTTCCCCGGCGTGGACACGTTCCTCGGCCTGCAGATCGCCGCCCAGGAGATCACCGATGACCTGGCTCGCCGTGGATTCTGCCGGAAGATAGGACCGGGCCGCTCCGTTCAGCAGTGGCTGCGCTGGGCGGGGAACCGGCAGCCATAATTCGTGTACCCCGTAATGCCCATGCTCCCGACAGGGATCCGATAGGAACAGGTGCTGGCGTGGTTCCTACCTTGAATGGCCGCATACAGACCAGGATTTTCCTGCTCGCCGTGGTCGGCGGCCTCATCACCCTGATCATCGTCCCGGTCCTGCCGGGCAGCGCGCCACTCGGCGACAAGTACCGGGATGGCTTCCTGGTGCTGCTCAGCGTCGCCGTCGTCGGCGTGTTGTGGGAGCTCCTGTATCACTTCGGGATGCAGTGGCGCTGGGAGAAAGACTGGCCCACGCTGTTCGGGCTGGCGGAGGGGATACCGGAAGGCGTGCTGATCTGGATCCTGCTCAGTGCCGGGCTGATTCCGGGCATCGTGGGGCACGTCGGCGGCGCCGCCTTTCTCATCCAGTTCATCCTGGTCTGGCTGGGGGTATGGCTGGTAGCTAACGGGCCCATGCGGGTCCCGTTCATCCGGTGGCGCTTCCATGGCGGGAGGCTGGTGTGACCGAACACGGCGTACTGCCGGGCCTGTGGCCGATCCACGGAGATGGGGTGCTGGCCAGGCAAGGGGACCTGGTGCTGCTGATCCATCCCGCGGGCGGGGCCTTCACGGACCGGCTGATTGATCTGCTCGCGAATGTGGCCAGGGCCGCCGGGAACGGCCTGCGCTTCACCGACCTGGTCTCGACCGAATTCGATGCCGACGCATCAGCCGCCGACATCACGGCCGGGCCGGGCCCGGCCGTGGTCGCGTTCGGCCCGGTCGGCGGCGGAACGGCGGTCGCCGTCTATGGCACTGGATGGGCCGAAGTCACCACCGCCTACGGCGAGCAGCGGCTGACCACCGGCGAGCCGTACGGCCGGCTGCGCTGCGTCCTGCCGTCCACGTTGATCAAGGTCCGGGCGGGCGTGCAGCCCGTGGCCGACGATCCCGAGACCGACCCCTACCTGCGCCTGGCCGACGGCATAGTCCGGGCGGTCGCCCTGATCTACGCTCCGGCCGAGATCACGGCGGAGGCGGCTGACCAGGATCGGTCCGCCATTCCCGCACCGGAGGTGACCCCGGCCGCCCGGGCCATCCCGGCCGCCGAACAAGGGGCCGAACAACCTGCCGAGCAACCACCGGCCGCCGCCGAGCAAGAGGTCGAACAACCCGCCGAACAACCCGCCGAGCAACCACCGGCCGTGCCGGAGCCGGTGTTCGGCCAGGTACAGCAGGCCGAGCCCGAACCCTACGCGGACCAGATCGAGGAGCCCGAGCCCGAATACTACGCGACCCGGGTCGAGCCGGCCGCGCCCATGCCGTCCGCACGCTCGGCGCTACCCGACCCGTACGGGTCCCAGCCTCCGCCGCCCGAACTCAATCCGTACCCGGTGCCCGCGCCGGATCCCTATGCGGCCCAGGCCCCGCCGCTGGCACCCGACCCGTACGCCGACCAGGGTCTTCAGCCCGCTCCCGGCCCGGCCGGAGGACCGCTAGCCGCGGAACCGATGGCCGCGGGACCGCTGGCCGCGGGACCGCTGGCCGCGGGACCGCTGGCCGCGGGACCGCTGGCCGGAGGACCGCTGGCCGCGGGACCGCTGGCCGGAGGACCGCCCGGCGGCCCGCCGCCGGACTTTATCTCGATCTCGCTCGTCCCGGACCAGCCCGGGGGCGGGGTGCCGCAGCGTGATCCGCTGCCGCTCGGCGCCGAACCGCCCGAGGCCAAGGACCTGGGCCTGATCGAGATGCCCTCCGCGCAGATCGAGGGCGTCTACTGCAAGAACGGGCACTTCAATGATCCCGAGGCCCGTTACTGCGCCGTGTGCGGCATCAGCATGGGCCAGCTGACCAAGATACGGCAGAAGGGCAACCGCCCCCCGCTGGGCGTGCTGGTCCTCGGCGACGGCTCGGTATGCCAGCTCGACGCGGACTACGTGATCGGCCGGGAGCCCACCCTGGACAGCGCGGTGGCCGAGGGCCGCGCCCGGCCGTTGCGGCTCATGGGCGCCTCCGGGGTGGTGTCCCGGATCCACGCCCGCGTCGAGCTCGACAGCTGGCAGGTCTATATCACTGACCTGAATTCCGCGAACGGCACCCAGGTCCTCCTGCCCGGGGAGCGGAATCCCACGAACCTGCAGCCCGGGGTCCGGACCCCGCTGGTGCCAGGCGTGCAGATCCGCCTGGGGGGCGAATACGGGCTCCAGTATGACTCGCACCGTCACCGGTAACTGACGTGACCGAGGTGGGGGGCGGACCATGAGCCTCAACGACGTCCAGTTGCTCCTGGCGGACGTGGCGATCATCATCATCCTGGCCCGGCTGCTGGGCATCGCGGCCAAGCTGCTGGGGCAGCCACCGGTCCTGGGCGAGATCCTGGCCGGGATCCTGCTGGGACCCACGTTCTTCCACGGCACGGTCACCAACGCGCTGTTCCCGCCGAGCCTGATCCCGCCGCTGACCGCGCTGGCCGACATCGGCCTGGTCCTGTTCATGTTCGTGGTCGGGTACGAGGTGGACCTGCGCCTCATCCGGGGCCGCGAGCGGGTCGCCGCGGGCGTGTCCGCCGGCTCGGTCATCTTGCCTCTTGGCCTGGGCGCGGCGCTGGGCGTGTGGCTGGCCCATCGCAACCATCTGCCGCATGTCTCCACCTTCGCGCTGTTCATCGGCACCGCGATGGCGGCCACCGCGTTCCCCGTCCTGGCCCGCATCCTCACCGACCGGGGCCTGCACCGCACCCGCATCGGCGGGATCGCGCTGGCCAGCGCGGCGATCGCGGACGTGCTGGCCTGGGTCCTGCTGGCCGTGGTGGTCGCCCTGGCCGGAAGCAGCGCGCAGTGGAAGGTGCTGCTCGCCATCCCGTACGCGGCCGCGATGTTCGGCATCGTCCGGCCCCTGCTGCGCCGGCTGTCCCGGTTCTACCTGCAAGCGGGTCGGCTCACCCCGAACATCCTGGCCACCGTGCTGGCCGGACTGCTGCTGTCCTGCTACGCCACCAACTGGATGGGCCTGCACTTCATCTTCGGCGCGTTCCTGTTCGGCATGGTCATGCCGCGCGAGAACGTGCTGGGCCTGCGCGAGGAAATCCTCGAACGGCTCGAGCAGATCAGCGTCCTGGTCCTGCTCCCCATCTACTTCGTGGTGTCCGGGCTGAGCATCAACCTGTCCACCATCGGGAGCTCCGGGCTGGAAGAACTCGGCGCGATCCTGGTCGTGGCCATCATCGGGAAGCTGGCCGGCGCCTACCTGGGCGCCCAGTTCACCGGAGTGCGCGGCCGCAACGCCGGCGTGCTCGCCACGCTGATGAACACCCGGGGCCTGACCGAGCTGGTCATCCTGGGCGTCGGGCTCCAGCTGCACATCCTGACCAAGCCGCTGTACGCCCTGATGGTGGTCATGGCCCTGGTCACCACCGCGATGAGCGGGCCGCTGCTGAAGGCCATCTACCCGGACCGGGTCATGCAGCGTGACCTGGCCGCCGCAGACCGCGCGCAGCTCGCCGGCGGCCCGGCATACCGGATCCTGGTCCTGATCGACCAGGTCGAGACCGCGGGACCGCTGGTGGACATCGGAGCCGACCTGGCCGCCACGCGGCCGGGCAGTGAGCTCGCCCTGGCCCACCTCGTCTCGCTGCGGGCCGAGAAGCGGCTGGAGGTCGGCTCCGGCCTGGGCGGCGAACTGCTGCAGATGACCGTCATCATGGACCAGCTGCATGCGCTCGCCGAGCGGGCCGCCGCCCGCGGCGCCCCCGCCACCGTGCTCTCGCGCTTCAGCGACGACGTGGCCGGCGAGCTGTCGGCCTACGTGGCGGCCGCCGAGCCCGACACGATCGTGCTCGACTCCAGCCACGACCCGTTCGAGGACCAGGCCTACGCCGCCATCCGGGCCGATGGCCGGACCCGCCTGGTCACCGTGTCCGGCCCCGTGCCGGACATGCCGACCGCGGTAGCGGTTTACTCCGGCCACGGCGGCAACGCCTCCGCGGCCCTGAATGTCGCCACCCAGCTCGCCGCGGCCAGGCACCTGCCGCTCGTGCTGGCCGGCGGGGACGGCCGGCGAAGCCGCAGTGGGCTCGCCGACCTGACCCACCGTGGCATCCAGGCCAGCAGCGGCCCGCCGCCGGATGGCGCGCTGCTCGTCGGCGAAGACGGCGCCGCGCCCGTCCGCCGCGCAGCGCACCTGACCGTGCGGGCGGGCAGCAGCGAGGACATCGAGGCCCGCCCCGAAATCGCGACTCCGGTCCCCGTCATAGAGTCGGGGGCACTGGAGCCAGGAAGGCAGCCATGACCATGACCGACGAACGCGACGGCATCGCCGACTACAGGTTCATCCGTCAGCTCGGCGCCGGCAGCCACGGAGTGTTCTATCTTGCCTACCCGCCCAAGCGGCTGCCGGTCGCGGCCGAGTTCGTGGCGGTGAAGGTGCTGTCCGGCGGCAGCAGCCAGGACGTGTTCAGGTGGGCCCACCGGGAGCTCGCGGCCTTCGCCGCGGTCAGCTCGCCCTACCTGGTCACCCTGTATGACGCGGGCCAGCAGGGCGAGGAAGTCTATTACTCGATGGAGTACCTGCCGGGAGGTTCGGTGGCCGTGCCCGCCGAGCCGCTCAACCGGGCCACCGCCCTGCGGGCCATGGCCCACGCGGCCCGCGCGACCCACGCCCTGCACGAAGCCGGCATCGCCCACCGCGACATCAAGCCGGGGAACGTCCTGCTGTACGCGGACGGGGCCAAGCTGGCCGACCTGGGCCTCAGCCACGTGCTGCGGCCAGGCGTCACCATCACCAGGATGGGACCGGCGGGAGATATCGGGTACCTCGACCCGTGCCTGATCCGCGGCGACCGCCCGTCGCGGGCCAGCGACGTGTTCTCCCTGGGCGCCACCTTGCACTATGCGGTAGCCGGCGAAGGCCTGTACGGGCCACTGGCCAATGACGACCCGCTCCTGGCCATGCGCCGCGTCATCTCCCATCCGCCCGTCATCTCGGCCCGCGTGGACCCGGATGTCCGGGACATCATCGCCTGGGCCATCGCGGCCAATCCCGCCGAGCGGCCAGCGACGGCACAACTGCTCGCCGAGCGCATCGAGCAGGTCGCCATGGCCACCGCCCCCGACTAACCGATAGGGAGGACCTGACCGGCGCCAGGCGGCCCGGGATGGACACGGCGATGACCTCAGAGCTGATCAGCGAGCCGGCCGGGCCGCGGTTCGGGCCGTACATCCTGACCGCCGTGCTGGGCCGGGGCGGGATGGGCGTGGTCTACCGGGCCTTCGACACCGTCAAGGGGCGGACGGTGGCCCTCAAGGTGCTGATCCCCGAGCTCGCCACCGACCGCGCGTACCAGGAACGGTTCCGCCGCGAGTCCAAGCGCGCCGCCCGGCTCAGCGAACCGCACATCATCCCCATCCACGATTACGGCCAGATCGACGGTCGGCTGTTCATCGACATGCGGCTGGTGGAGGGCACCGACCTGGCCAACTTGCTGGACCGGGACGAGGCGATGCCACCGGCGGTCGCTGCCTGGATTACGGCCCAGGTCGCCTCGGCGCTGGACGCCGCCCACGCCGACGGGCTGATCCACCGGGACGTCAAGCCATCCAACGTGCTGATCGCCGGCCACGGCAAGAGCATGCCGTTCGCCTACCTGATCGACTTCGGCATCGCCCGGGTCATCAGCGGCGGCAGCCTGTCCACCAGCAGCAGCGCCATCGGCACCGTGGCCTACATGGCTCCGGAGCGGTTCGCGGGATCGCCCGGCGACCGCCGCGCGGACGTGTACTCGCTGGCCTGCGTGCTGTATGAGTGCCTGACCGGCCGCCAGCTCTTCACCGGGGAGATGGTGGCCGTCATGTGGGCGCAGCTCAACGCCGTGCCGCCCGCCCCCAGCACGGTGCGGCCGGGGCTGCCGGCCGCGGTGGACCAGGTCGTCGCGCGCGGGCTGGCCAAGGATCCGGCCGACCGGTACGGCACCGCCGGCGAACTGGCCGAGGCCATCCTGGTCGCCACCGCCGAGGCCGGCGCGCTGAGCGTCCCGATCCCGGTTCCCGTGGCTGACCAGGCGCCTGACCACCGGCATCCGCCCACCGTCAAGGACTCCGGCCCGGTCGCCGGCTCCGGCCCGGTCCGGCCCGAGACCGACGTCCCGCTGTGGGACAGCGACCCCGACGGCCGGGCCCGGACCGCGCTGCGCGCCATCGTGTCCCATCCCGAGCTGGGCGTCGCCGCCCTGTCCAGCGCGCAGGCGATGTCCACGGCGCTGCGGGACCTGCTGCCCGGCCAGCCGCGGGAGATCCAGGTGCTCGTCGCCGCGGCCGAGGAGGGCCTGGCCGAAGCACTGAGCTATCACGTGGCGCGCGGCATGGATCCCGTCACCGTACGCGGCAAGGTGGCGAGGTCCTTCGCCCGGCACACCGGATTCCGGCCGGCCGCCTGCCAATGGGCGGTCGACGAACTCGCCGTCGTACTCGGCCTGGACTCCGCCGGCGCCCGCCCGGCCGGGTAGCGTCCCGCGGGTCGAGTCCCACTATCTGGTCCTGCTCGGGTAAGATTTCAACTGCTGATGACACCGGCCGGGAGAGATCCCGCGTAGTCGCGGGCGCCGAAGGGGCAACATCCCCGGAACCTCTCAGGCACACGAACCGGCCGGGATAGGCATCTCTGGAGCGGCCTGTGCTGGCCACGGGGGGCGACCCCCCTGGCACCCCCCGCGGGCACGGACCGCGACAGACGGGGAGCCAGCGACCGCGCTCGCCCGGGGAGGCTCTCAATTGACTGATTTCGCCGCACGCCACATCGGGCCGGACGAGGCCGCCCAGCGGCACATGCTGGCCAGCCTCGGCTATTCATCGCTCGACGAGCTCACCCGCGCCGCGCTGCCCGAGGGAACAGAGCCGGCCCGGTTCACCCTGCCCGACCCGCTGACCGAGACCGGGGCGCTGGCGGAACTGCGCCGTATGGCCGGCCGGAACCACGTGCTGACCTCGATGATCGGCCTGGGCTACTACGACACGGTCACGCCGGCCGTCATCCGCCGCAACGTGCTGGAGAACCCCGCCTGGTACACGGCATACACGCCTTACCAGCCGGAGATCTCCCAGGGCCGGCTCGAGGCGCTGCTGAACTTCCAGACCGTGATCGCCGACCTCACCGCGCTGCCCTGGGCCGGCGCGTCGCTGCTCGATGAGGCCACCGCCGCCGCCGAGGCCATGACGCTGGCCCGCCGCGCCAAGTCGGGACGCACCTTCCTGGCCGACGCCGACTGCCTGCCCCAGACCCTGGCCGTGCTGCGCACCCGCGCCGAGCCGCTCGGCATCCACCTGGTCGTCGAGCGGGTGACCGCCGAGGCCATCGCCCGGACCGAAGGCCTGTTCGGCGTCCTGCTGCAGTTCCCCGGCGCCTCGGGTGCCGTCCGCGATCTGGAACCGCTGATCGAGGCGGCGCACGCCCGCGGCGCGCTGGCCGCCGTGGCCGCCGACCTGCTGGCGCTGACCCTGCTCCGGCCGCCGGGCGAGATGGGAGCGGACATCGCGGTGGGTTCCAGCCAGCGGTTCGGCGTGCCGCTGTGGTTCGGCGGACCGCACGCGGGCTACATCGCGGTCAGCGACCCGCTCAAGCGCCAGCTTCCCGGCCGGCTGGTCGGGGTGTCCCTGGACGCCGACGGCCGGCCCGCCTACCGCCTCGCCTTGCAGGCCCGCGAGCAGCACATCCGCCGCGAGAAGGCGACCAGCAACATCTGCACGGCCCAGGTGCTGCTCGCCGTGACCGCCGCCATGTACGCCGCCTACCACGGGCCCCATGGTCTGGCCGCCATCGCACGGGCCACGCACCGTAGCGCCGCGGTCCTCGCCGCCACCCTGCGCGATTTTGGTCACAGAACGGAACGTGGTGACTTCTTCGACACCATTCGGATTGCCTTCCGGGGTGGGCGCGACGAGGCGGTCAGGGCACTGGACCGGGCCCGGGAGGCGGGCTACAACCTGTACCTGGCGCCGGACGGCGTGCTGCAGGTCAGCTGCGACGAGACCACCACCGACGAGCGGCTCCGGGACGTCGTGGCCGCCATCTGCCAGGTGGAACGGCCCGCCGACGTGACGCTGGCCGAGGCCGAGCCCGACGTGCTGCCGCCCGGCCTGCGGCGCACCTCCGAATTCCTCACCCACCCGGTGTTCAGCGCCCACCGCAGCGAGACGGCCATGCTGCGCTACCTGCGGCGGCTGGCCGACTACGACATCGCCCTTGACCGCTCGATGATCCCGCTCGGCTCGTGCACGATGAAGCTGAACGCGGCGGCCGAGATGGAGCCGATCAGCTGGCCGGAGTTCGCCGGGCTGCACCCGTTCGCCCCGGCCCCGCAGGCCGGCGGGTACCTGGAGCTGATCGACTCGCTCGAGGTCAGGCTGGCCAGGCTCACCGGTTACGACGCGGTGTCGATCCAGCCGAACGCCGGCTCCCAGGGCGAACTGGCCGGCCTGCTCGCGATCAGGGCCTATCACGCCTCGCGCGGCGAGCAGGAGCGCGACGTCTGCCTGATCCCCGAGTCGGCGCACGGCACCAACGCGGCCAGCGCGGTGCTGGCCGGGCTCCGGGTGGCGGTGGTCAAGTGCGGCTCGGACGGCGCCATCGACGCTGGTGACCTGCAGGCCAAGCTGGAGGCGCACGACGGGCACGTGTCAGCGATCATGCTGACCTACCCGTCCACGGCGGGCGTCTACGAGCAGAACGTGAGCGCCGTCTGCGCCGCGGTACACGAGGCGGGCGGCCAGGTCTACATCGACGGCGCGAACCTCAACGCGCTGGTCGGACTGGCCACGCTGCCGTCCTTCGGCGCTGACGTGTCACACCTGAACCTGCACAAGACGTTCTGCATCCCGCACGGCGGCGGCGGCCCGGGCGTCGGGCCGGTAGCCGTGCGCGCGCACCTGGCGGAGTTCCTGCCCGGTCGCGGTGAGGTCGGCCCGGTCGCGGCCGCGCCCTACGGGTCCGCGGGCATCCTGCCCATCTCCTGGGCCTACATCGCGATGATGGGCGAGGCCGGGCTCCGCCGGGCCACGCAAGTCGCGGTCCTATCGGCCAACTACGTGGCCAAGCGGCTGGCACCGCACTACCCGGTGCTGTACGCCGGACGCAACGGCCTGGTCGCGCACGAGTGTGTCATCGACCTGCGCCCGCTGACCCAGGACACCGGCGTGACCGTGGACGACGTGGCCAAGCGCCTGATCGACTACGGCTTCCACGCGCCCACCATGTCGTTCCCGGTGCCGGGCACGTTCATGATCGAGCCCACCGAGAGCGAGAGCCTGGCCGAGCTCGACCGGTTCTGCGACGCGATGATCGCGATCAGGGCCGAGATCGCGCGAGTGGGCGACGGTGAGTACGACGTCCACGACAACCCGCTGAAGAACGCCCCGCACACCGCCGAGATGCTCATCGCGGGGGAGTGGAAGCATCCCTACCAGCAGGAGGAGGCGGCCTATCCGGCCGGGGTGGACCGCCGCGCCAAGTACTGGCCCCCGGTGCGCCGCATCGACCAGGCCTACGGCGACCGCAACCTGGTCTGCGCCTGCCCACCCCCCGAAGCCTTCGCCAGCTAGCACCACCCGAAGCCTTCGCCAGCTAGCACCACCCGAAGCCTTCGCCAGCTAGCACCACCCGG